>Ga0116188_1000003_pt1 | contig 310680 bp, 241 predicted proteins | sample AD_JPNTR2_MetaG_FD_89807 | JGI IMG/M metagenome (GOLD analysis project Ga0116188, IMG submission 89807) | Active sludge microbial communities of municipal wastewater-treating anaerobic digesters from Japan - AD_JPNTR2_MetaG | ecosystem: Engineered > Bioreactor > Anaerobic > Digestate | place...
GCGTGCTTCACCCATTGGATTCTCCAGGTTTCAGCGGCTTGAGCTTCGTTTGCGCCTGTATTCACGGGGGAAATCGTCACCTCAGTATACGCCGCCGCAAGTGTCATCTGGGAAATTCGGGCTCAATATCTTGTGCCCCACGCCACCGGTCTCACCTACCCCCCGATCCGCTCCCTATAAGTTCCCCCGCACCACCACTTTGTCGACCAGATGCCGCTTGGTTCGTGGACGAAATCACGATATAGTATGCTGAGGTTCAGTGACCTTTCCGGTCCGGGAGTTTCGCGCTTCGACCCATGAGGGGGGCAGGATGCCGGCCCTTCGGCAGTGGCGGCCGGCTTTTCTGGACGGCGGGCCCCCTGCCCGCCTGACGTGGCGCGGAACGGGGGTGCTGGAAAGGGCGCCTGCTCTGTCGCGGAGCACTGTTTTGGGGGTTTCTGATGCACTGTTTGAAGTATGTTGCGCTGATGGCCGCCGCTCTCCTTCTGTGCGGACCGGGAGCCTACCCGGCCCATGCCGGCGTCCAGATCGGCGTCGCCACGCCCATGCAGAAGGTCATGATCGAAGGCCAGAAAAAAGGCTGGCCCTTCGAGGCCCAATACGAAGGCTGGCTGGCCGGCTCCTACAGCCTCTCCCTGGCCCGGAACGAGCATGAGGCCTTCCAGGTCGTGGCCATCCCCGACCAGAACCTCACCAACGCCCGCGTGACCGTTTCAACCCTCCAGCCCCAGTCCGGCCAGGGCCCCTTCAACGGCTCCGTCAACGTGTGGCTGGTCGGCTACGTCCGCTGCTCCAGCCAGCCGCGCTCCGACTTGGACATCCAATACCCCCCCTACCTCGTGGACTACAAGGGCGGCTGGTGGCCCGACCCGCTCCTGACCTTCACCAACACCTGCAACATCACCGCGAATGATCGGGTCGCCTACTGGGTCAACGTCGCAACCACCTCGAATACCCCCGCCGGCGACTACACCGCCACAGTCACCTTCCAGGCCGACGGCATCAGCCCCATTCACCTGTCCTTGACCGTGCGCGTCTGGGGCTTCACCCTGCCGGCCAAGCCCACGCTGCCGACTGCCTTCTCCATCGACAGCCTCTGGCAGGCCGGTTGGGTCTACGGCAGCGCCTGGAACGACAACATCCGCACCAAGTTCTACCAGATGCACCAGGCTCACCGCCTGAGCATCACCGAGCTCTATTCGCAACCCAACTCGTCGAGCTTCTTTGCTCCCTATCTGTCGCTCAATAACGCCTTCTGCCTGAGCCTGGTGCCCACCAAAGACCCCAGCGGCCTCTCCGCGCTCTACAACTACTTCAAGGGACTGGGCCGTCTGAACGAGGCGTACGTTTACGGCTATGACGAAATCGCCCCGGAGAGGTTCGCCGAAATGCACAACACGTTCATGGCCCTGCACAACACCTACCCCGGCCTGCGGACCATGACCACCGCCTACGACGCGAGCTTTGGGACCGCTGCCAACAGCTATTTCCTGCGCGATTCGGTCGACATCTGGGTTCCCGGCATCACCTCCTTCAATCGGGCCGCCGCCCGGCAGCTCCGGGCCGAAGGCAAGGACATGTGGTGGTACATCGCCGAAGGCCCCCGCCACCCCTATCCCAACATCTACGTTCAATATCCCGCTATCGAGGGGCGTCTACTGCCGGGCGTGATGAGCTTCAAATACGAGGCCGGCGGATTGCTCTATTACGCCGTCACCAACTGGGGCTACTACAACGGCCTGCCCAAGAATCAACCGATCACCAGCGGCCCCTACACCAACTGGAATCCCATTGTCTCCTGGACCGACAAGTACAACGGTTACCTCGACGGCGACGGCCAGCTCTACTGCGCCGGGCCGCCCAACGTCGGTCCTCTGCCGACCATCCGCCTCGAAAACATCCGCGACGGCCTGGAGGACTACGAGTATCTCCACATGCTCAAAACCCTCGCTGCGCTGGTTGGCCGATGCCCCACGGATAATCCCGAGCAGGAGGCGTTCCTCCAGACCGCCGACTTCCTGCTGAATGTGCCCTCCAACATCATGGCCAGCATCAGCAGTTACACGCGCAATCCGGCCGTGCTCTATGACTACCGCCGTCAGGTCGCCGAAACGATTCTCCAGGGCCAGGCACTGGCGTCCACGCTGGGCATTCCTCCCGATACCGACGGCGACAACGTGGGCGATCCCTGCGACAACTGCCCCACCATTCCCAATCCTGATCAGCTTGACACCGATGGCGACGGCGCCGGCAACGCCTGCGATGACGACGATGACGGCGACGGCGTGCCGGACCTGGCGGACAACTGCCCCCTGAATCCGAACGATACCCAGGCTGATGCCGACGGCGACGGCCTCGGCGATGCCTGCGACAACTGTCCCGACGCGGCCAACCCCGACCAGCAGGACAGCGACCACGACGGCATCGGCGATCTCTGCGACAACTGCCCCGACGTGGCCAACCCGGACCAGAAAGACGAGGACGAGGATGGCCTCGGCGATGCCTGCGATCCCACCCCCCACGGCGGCCCCCGCCTGGCCGAGTCGTTCGACGGCATGCTGACCGGCGATCAGAAAATCGGCTCCTGGAATCAGGAGTCCATGCTGAACCGCTGGCCGCTCACCCTGGGAACCGTTCCCGGAACCTTCACCTTCAACAAAGGCCTCACTCCCGGCGGCGGGGCGCTCAATACCAACCGGCTCTACGCGTTCCGTATGACCGCCAATCTCAATATGCCCATGTCCATCTGGTACGGCCCCGGAAACGACGGCATCGACCCCACCGGCACCCTCCACGGGACCGACGACAAGCCGCTGACCCTCGAATTCGCGGTGGACTTTCGCGGTGAACCCTACGGCAAGTACTCGAACCTCTATTTGGAACTTTCATACCGCGACGAAACCGGTGATGACTTCGCCCCGCGCACGGGCATGACCACTGAAGACACCAATCTCGGCAACGGCGATCAGGGGCCCTGGCGCGCCAACCGCGTCCATCGCGCTCTGGCGTTCGGTTCCTTCACCTCCATCAACCGCACAAGCGGCTTCAACGAGGTCGGCAGCATGGCCGCCCCCTGCTACTTCGACGGTCTGCGCTGGCACTACGCCCCTTATCTCACGGACATCAATGGTACAACCCTCCAGCTCTGGAAAAGCATCCACGGCGGCGTGTCCATCTTTAAGATGGTTGTCCGGACCAATACCGTCCTCCTCTCCATCAGGAACCCCGGCGCTACCGACTACGGTCCTTTCGAAGTCGCCCGCGCCTACACCGGCCCCTTCAACCGTCTCAGCATAACCCTCGGTAATCCTCTCCGTTCCGACGCCACCGACAACCTGGTCGATAATATCGAGCTGCGTAACGGATTGATCGTGGTCCCCGTCCAACGCTTCGCCCCCTTCGACTTTGACAAGGACAAGGACGTGGACCAGGACGACCTCGCCGTCTTCAAGGCCTGCCTCACCGCGCACGGCATCGCCCACGACGGCAGCGACAAGTGCGCCAGTGCCGACGTCGATGGCGACAACGACGTTGACCAGGAGGATTTCGGCCGATTCCAGCTCTGTCTGTCCGGTCGGGGGAAACTTGCCGATCCGGATTGCGCCAACTGAGAGTCTGGAAGCGGTTCCGGAAGGATGTGAAGTACCGCTCTTACGCAGTGGTGGAAGGCAAGTGTGTTTTTCAGAGGTCCGGCTCAAACGCCGCGGCACACATGGCCGCAAACGGCCTGTCCGCGGCGCATGCCGGCGCCGGCCGTTCTGCGATCACGCGCTTTCGCGCTCCGCCTGGAACTTGCGAACCGCCTCGCACTGCATCGGATCCCCGCAGCACACGTCGCGGATGAACTCGTAGTAGACATCCTTGCTCAAGCCGTACTCCGGCCGAAGGCTGCACTTCAGGCAGATCCGCGGCCGCGTGGCCGCCCCACCCGTGATCATGGACTGAATATAAACCTGGTTGCGTCCGGCAAAACACTTCATCCGGGCATTGAGCTGACGCTCCATCATGGAGAGGTTGCCGCGCAGCTCCTCCTCCGTGACCGGCGGCGGACCGGCCATCGCCGCCTGGTGCGCCTTCAGCGCCTCGCTGATGGCCGCCTCCAGCCGGGCCTCGTCAACCGGGTAGGCCACGAACCCCCTGGCCCCCAGCTTCATCGCAATAGCCTGATGACCGCTCGTGCCCCGCATCGCGATCAGAACCACCGGAAGCTTGACCTCGTTTTGCTTGAGATACTTCAGCAGACGCGTGCCCTCTTCCTTCTTGAGGTCCTGCCCCACAACCACGATGTCCGGCCGTTGACGGGCGATCTCCTTGACGCCGGCCAGCAGGTCCCTGAAGCCCATGACCGTATGATGCTGTCCGCGGATCATTCCCTCCAACTTGGAGCGGACCGAATCATCATGGTGTATGACCAGTACTTTGGACACCTCAAGCTCCCTGAATCAAAGCGGTTAACCTCTCGGGTGAGGACCGACTACTCGCAGCATTCCAGGCATGCCCTCCCGCCGGGAGGAACCTTCCCCCGGCTGAATTTTAACCCCCACCGGGTGTCGAAACAACCACGGCTCTCCGGTAACATGATCGCGCATGGCCATGGACCCGTCCCGGCCGCCCTATCCCCGCGCGGCCTCCACCGGCGGGCCCGGCAGGCCCAAACAAGCCAGACAGGCCGGGTTGTCGCGATCGAGAGACAACCGCCTGGCGGGACAGGACAACCACGAATGGACGTAATGAACATGGTCGGAATTGCCAAAAGAGCCATCCTGGGATTGACGCTAACGGGCATGATTCTCTACGGCGGAGGTTGCAGCTTCAGGACCATCGGGGCCTACCTGCTGAGTGACTTTCTCCGGGGCGGCAGCACACTGACCGAGATCACCGAAGCGACCGGCGCTCCCAGCCTGGACTCGATCTTCGGCGATCTGATCGGCGCCGCAACCTGACGTACCCGCCGGACTTCCGGCGCGAGCAGTCTCCCTCAACCCAGGCTTTCGATGGGGAAGACACCGAGTCTGAGTCTTTTTTCAGTTCAAGCCAGCCTCCGGCCGTCCTGCCGGCCACTGACGCCGAAACGCGGCAGGGTGTGGTAATTCTTTGTGGCGGGGTGGCGCGAGGTCCCGGAGGGCGTGCATCTTGCACGCCTTTGAGGCGGGCAGGATGCCCGCCCCCCTGATGAACCCGGTCGCTTCACCATAATCCTTTGCCAAACCCATGAGGCGCACCTCAGTGACAGGCGCGCAGACAGTTGCTATATTGCAGGGTATGCATCCCCTCACGCTGTTACCTTTTCTCGTGGTCGGAGTGCTGCTCGCCTGGGTTCTGTATTACGCCGTGAAAGATCACTTCGCACCCAAGTACGGCCCAGGGCAATGCCGCCAGTGCGGCTACGATCTGACCGGCAACGTGTCGGGGCGATGCCCGGAGTGCGGGAAGCGCTTTCGAGCCGGCACGCGCTTGCCCTGGGAACTGTAGAATCCAGGCTTACCATCGCCCCATCCAGTGGGTGAGCCGGAACAGCGCCTGGTCCTTGCCGGCCGGGTCGATCTTTGCCCGCCGGACGGCGCTTTCCAACAGCGCGATGGATTCGTCGTAGGCCTGGCGGTCCACGGGGAACGGGTGGCCGTCTTTGCCACCGACGGCGTAGCTGAACGTGCCCGGATCGGAAGGCGACCAGCGTTTGGTAATGTCCCGCCGGCAGGCCGGCGTTCCGTAGATCAACTCGGCGATCAACGCGAGACTGCGCACCGTGGCCGGCCCGACGCCGGGAGCACCCAGCAAACCTTCGAAGTCTGCGGGGGGGCGCTCGTGGATGGTCCGCAGCACCTTCGCCAGCCGGCCGGGGTTGATGTCTTCGGCACGCACGTCGTGATGGGCGGGCATGAACAGCGACGGGCCGGCGGTGATCTCCCGCAACAGCTTGTCCGGGTTCATGCCGGCCAGTCCCGCCGACTGCCGCCGGGAGGCTTCCGCTTCCGCCGCCACCATGTTGAGCAGATCCGGCCCTCTGGCCGGCGGCGAGGCCACCCCGCTATGAGGTTCACAAACAAAGCTCCAAGGGAGGGCGGGCATCCTGCCCGCCTTCGGAGGGGCGAGCTCCTCACCTGTCCTCGGGATGGCAGACTTCTTGCCCGCCTCTGCTTCTTCCTGACCGGAGGAGCCCAGAAGGGATTCGAGGCGGGCAGGATGCCCGCCCGCCAAGGTTGGCTCCAATGCATTACCCAGCCAGTGGTATCGCCGGGCGTAGCCGTTGGCGTCGTTCATGCCCTGCTGAACCACGCACCAGTCGTTCTGATCGGTGAAGAAGAAGTGGTGCGTGTAAATCTGGTAGCCGTCCTGGACGGCCGCGCTGTCCACCTTGGCCGACATCCGCGAGGCGTAAATGAGCTGATCCCCGGCCAGCGACCGGGCGTCGGCCGTGCGGGCGATCTCCTCGGGCGTGGCCCGCGAATGAGCGCCCTTCCCGCCGGCCGCGTGAATCCCCAGGTCCGGCCCTATCCTCCGGTAAGCCTCTTTGATGGCCCCGCAGGTCACGGTGGTGAGCCCGCTGGAATGCCAGTCAAACCCCAGCACGCAGCCGAACGCCTGGAACCAGAGCGGGTCCGACAACCGCCGGAGCATCTCCCCCGGCCCGCGATCCGCCACGATGAGCTGAATGATCGGCCCGGCCAGCCGGTGCATGCGCTCAAACAGCCACTTGGGCGCCCGGCCGGTGTGCAGCGGCGAATCAGCGGTCTGACGTCTCATGGCCACCCATCATAGCCGTTTCCGGCCGGAGATGTGACGACGCGGATCCTCGGCCCATCCTCAGCCAGCCGGACCGATGGGCCATCCAGGAGGGGATCTCAACCGCACTGGCGGGTTGGTGCTGCCGGGCACCGGACCACAGGCGGTGGATCCGGCGTCCGGCTTCTTGCTTATCCCTGCAAGTTCCCCTGATAATGCTCTTAGCGTATAAGAAATCCAGCAAAACCGAGCGGCGGATCGAACATTTCTCAGGAACCGTCGGACGCGGACGCCGGATCCTGACCTGGACGTTGGGAGACGTGAAGCGGAGGAATCCCTATGGCAAGGCGACTCTATCATTCAGGGACCGTCGTAACGCTGCTGATCAGCGGGTTGGCCTTCGGAAACCCGACGACCCAACCAGAGCCTGCCGCCGGCGTCTTGTCGACCACCACGCTCCGCGACTTCGGGGCCCGGGGCGATGGGCGGGCCGATGATACGGCCGCTATCCAAAAGGCCATCGAGTCGGGCAAAGGCGTCGTCCAGTTTCCCAAGGGGGTGTATCGTATCACCCGGCCGATCGTCATCGACCTGAACAAGGTCGGCTACACGGCGCTCACGGGAAACGGCGTGGCCCAGATCGTGATGGCCGGGCCCGGCCCCGCCTTTCGGATCATCGGAACCCATTTCAAGTCGGCCGCCCCCTCCGGCTTCGCGCCGGAGATCTGGGACCGCCAGCGCATGCCGCTGGTCGATGGCATCGCGATCCTGGGCGCGCATGACAAGGCGGTCGGTATTGAGGCGTCCGGCACCATGCAACTGACCATCAGCCGCGTGCTCATCCGCAAGGCGCTCCACGGCATACACCTCGTGAAGAACAACCGCAATATCACCATCTCCGATTGCCACATCTACGACAACCGCGGGGCGGGCATCTACTTCGACGATGTCAATCTGCACCAGTCAAACATCACCGGCTGTCACATCAGTTACAACGACGGGGGCGGGATCGTTACGCGCGCCGGCAACGTGCGTAACATCCACATCACCGGCTGCGACCTGGAGAGCAACATGAGCCCCGGGGCCAAACCCTCGGCAAACGTGCTGATCGATTCCCGGGGCGGCAGTCACGGCACTGCCGAGGTGGCCATTACCGGCTGCACGCTTCAGCACAACAGCACCTCGCCGGACTCGGCCAACATCCGCATCATCGGCCGGAGCACCCCGGGTGATGGCCAGGAGCAGGTCCGCGAGGGACACGTAACCATTAGCGGGAATGTGCTCAGTGACGTTCAGGTGAACATTCATTTGAGCCATTGCCGCGGCGTGGCCATCACCGGCAACACCTTCTGGATGGGATATCGCCACGACCTGCTGGCCGAAGACTCCTCCAACATCGTCGTCGGCCCGAACAATTTCGATCGTAACCCGCGTTACACCTACGGCGTGGGCGCCAAGGCGAACCACGGCGTGGTGTTTCGCAATTGCGAAGACTGCACGCTGACGGGTCTGCACATCAACGGCGTGCAGAAAGCTCCCGCGGGATTGCTGATCGCGAACTGTCGGCGTATGAATATCACCGGCTGCACCATTCTCAACTGCGATAGCGCCGGGTTGTTGCTGGACAACGTGGCCCACAGCCACGTGTCCGGGTGCATCATTCGTGATGACCGTCCCAACAGCACATCCGCTTCTCTCAAGATCACCGGCGGCGAGGGCAACATGATCGTGAACAACATGCTCGGCACGCCGCCTGTTGTATCCGGCCAGGTGGGCGTAGTCAGAGACAATGTCCACCCTTGATGACGTTTGATTCTCTAACCAGGTGATGGCGGGCCGGGTGGCCGGCTGAAGCCAACCACCCCGCTCGGTGGGTGGCCCTCCTCTTCAAGAGGTGGGTTCACGATTTGGACAACCGATGATGGTGCCGATGGCATCAACCGCAAGCCCGGCTGAAGCCGGAGTGAGTCTGAGGCTGGAGATGTGTTTGTTGCTCAGGTAATCGCCAGTGGCCCCGAGAGGGGCCAGGTGAGAGTAGCCACCAGTGGAGCGAAGCGGAACTGGTGGTTGCGAGTGTCTGGTACACAAGTGCCCGCCCCGGCCGGGGCAGGGTGAGATGCTGGTGAGCGGTCTCACGCCGCCCCTGCGGGGCGTGTGTCCACCTGAAGGTGGCGGTCTGTAGTGCGCTCAGTGCCCTTTTCTTATTCGGTCCGATTCAGCCGGCTTCAGCCGGGTTTGCCCACCATTACTGATTTAATTTCACAAGAGTCATCTTGCACGCCTTTGAGGCGGGCAGGATGCCCGCCCCCTGATGTGTCCGGCCGCTTCATCAGAAACCATTGTCAGATCTGGGCGTACCGGGAATGAGCGAATCCTCTTGATTCATCTTCCCACGGCGTTACAGTTGCCGTGAGCTGCGTCCAGGAGATTGCTATGCCTCGTCATCACGATACCGCATTGTCGCGTCGCTCCGTTCTCCGTGCCGCCGGCCTGGCTGCCGGGGGGCTAGCCCTCGGGCCTCGCTTCCGGCCGGCGGTTGCCGCCGTTCTGACCGGACGCAAAAGCACGGACATTCGCATTCGAGCCGTCCACCACGACTTCGAAAACCACCGCTTCCGCACCCCGCTCAAATTCGGCGGATCGCGGATGGATTATTTGGCCGTGCTCAACGTCACCGTCCGCGTCGAACGGCCCGACGGCCAGTCCGCCGAGGGCTTCGGCTCCATGCCACTGGGCAACGTGTGGTCGTTTCCGCCGCGGTATGTCCCGCCGGAGCAAAGCCTGGCGGCCATGAAACGCTTTGCCGAAGAGGTCGTGAGGATCGCCCGTGACTGCGACGACACCGGCCACGCCCTGGACCTCTCCCGCCGGATGCTGCCCGAACAGCTCCAACGCGCACGGCAGGTCTCGACAGAGATGAACCTCGCCCACCCCATGCCAAAGCTCTGCTCGCTGGTGGTCATCAGCGCCCTCGACGCCGCCCTGCACGATGCCTACGGGAAGGTGAACGGCGTCAACTCGTACAACGCCCTGGGCAAAGAGTTCGTCCACCACGATCTGTCGCACGATCTCGATGAGCGCTTCAAGGGCAAGTACCTGGACGCCTACACGCTGCGCGAACCCAAGGGCACCATGCCCCTCTACCACCTGATCGGCGCGCTCGACCCACTGAGCGACGCGGACATCAAAGAGCGGCTCAACGACGGCCTGCCCGAGACGCTGCCCGAATGGATCGAGCGCGACGGGCTGACCCACCTCAAGATCAAGATGAACGGCGACGACCTCCGCTGGGACGTGGACCGCGTGCTCAGCATCGATCGCGTCACCGGCGAGACCCAGAAACGCCGCGGCGTCCAGCAATGGTTCTATTCCATCGATTTCAACGAGCGCTGCCCGAATGTGGAATACCTGCTGGATTTCTTTGCCCGGATCAGAGAGAAGAACCCCCGCGCCTTCGAGCGCATCCAGTATGTCGAACAACCGACCGACCGCGACCTGCGCGCCCACCCGGAAAACAAAATGCACGCGGCCGCGAAGATCAAGCCTGTAGTCATCGACGAATCGCTGACCGACTACGAGTCGCTGCTGCTGGCCCGCGAACAGGGCTATTCCGGCGCGGCCCTCAAGGCCTGCAAGGGCATCACTGAAGCCCTGCTCATGGCCGCCGGCGCCCTGGAGTTCAAGATGTTCCTCACCGTCCAGGACCTGACCTGCCCGGGCGCATCCTTCCTCGAATCGGCCGAACTGTCCGCCCGCGTGCCCACCGTGGCGGCCATCGAGGGCAACGCCCGCCAGTTCTGCCCGGACGCCAACAAGGAGTGGGAAAAGAAGTATCCCGAGCTGTTCATCGTCAAGAACGGGACCGTGCGGACGCAAGGGCTCACAAAGCCGGGGCTGGGGCACTGAACCCAGGATACAAATCCCCAATCCGGCAATGACGACAGAGGGCCAGCTTCAGCCGATCACCCACCTCGGTGGGTGGCCCACCTCTTCCAGAGGTGGGTTCACGATTTGGACAACCAATGAGGATACCAACGGCATTAACCGCAAGCCCGGCTGAAGCCGGAGTAAGCTGGGTGCCCCACCTCTTGTGATGTTTGCGGATCTGTTGGGGCAATGCCGGCGTCTCTGCCACGCCGGGTGGCCCACCTCTTCAGAGGTGGGTTCACGATTTGGGTAACCAATGAAGGGGCGGATGGCATCAACCGCAAGCCCGGCTGAAGCCGGAGTGAGCTTTACCAGGGGTTCCGCTTCGCTCCACCCCTGGCCGCTTACCATTCACCGCCTGGCCGCAAAGCGGCGAAAAGCCTCCGGCAATGCGTCGATGATGTCCGTCGCGATCAACGAAACCTGCCCCACCCGCTTGGCCGCCACATCGCCGGCCAGACCATGCAGATAGACGCCGGTCACCGCCGCGTCAAACATCTTCATCCCCTGCCCCACCAACGCGCCAATGAGTCCGGCCAGCACGTCACCGCTCCCGCCGGTCGCCATGCCCGGGTTGCCCGTGCGGTTCACATAGATGCGCTCACCGTCGGTGACGATCGTCCCCGCGCCCTTCAGCACCACCACGGGCCGGTCATCCCCCCCGCCGCCGCCACCGGCCATCCTCCGGGCGGTGCGGACGGCAAAGCCCTCGCGATCGGCCTGCACCTCACGGGTGCCGACACCCTGCAGTCTGGCCATCTCCCCCGGATGCGGCGTGATGATGGTGCGGGAATGGTACTGTGTGTCCGGCTCCCCGGTCGCCGGCCAGACCGTCTCCTTGGCAAGATTCAGGGCGTCCGCGTCGGCCACGCAGGGCACCCGTAACTCATGGCGGAAAACATCGATGAGTTTCCAGAACGCCACGGCGTAGGCTTGCGGTCCTAACCCCACCCCCGGCCCGACCACCAGCACATCCGGCGCCCGCCCCGTCTGGCCGGTGTCCAGCAATCCGCGTTGCTCCAGCACGCGGCGGGCGCCGGCAGGGTCAATCTGGCCCCCGCGGGTTTCGGGCAGGCCAATGGTGGTGGCGCATGGACACAACCCCGCGACCGTGGCCTGGATGGACACCGGCACGGCAATCACCACCAACCCCGCCCCCCCGCGAAGGGCCGCCTGGCCCGTCAGGGAGGGCGCACCGGCCATACCCACACTGCCGCCCAAAACGAGGATGCGCCCGAAGTTGCCCTTATGCGCATCCGTGGCCCGCTTCGGCACCAGCGGAACCGCCCGGACACGCCGTGGCCCCGGATTCTTCTCGCGTCTGGTTGCCATGTTTCCATCCTATCCCCCCTGCACCCACGTGCCAATGCCCGGCATGGCAGCGGCCGGCGGGCACCCGGCCTCAGGCCCCATAAGGATGACAGGATGCCGGCGTCCTTCCCGTTGACAGCTTCGCCGGGGGGTCCTACCCTTTCCCTGCCATGATCGTGCTCATCGATAACTATGACTCGTTCACCTACAACCTCGTTCAGCGAATCGGGGAACTCAACCGCGCCATCGAGATAAAGGTGTACCGCAACGACCAGGTGACCCTCGACCAGATCGAGAGCAATCGGCCCACGCACATCATCATTTCGCCCGGCCCCTGCACGCCCAAAGAGGCCGGCATCAGCGTAGACGTCATCAAGCATTTCGCCGGCCAGGTACCCATCCTCGGCGTGTGCCTGGGGCATCAGTCCATCGGTTACGCCTACGGCGGCGAGATCGTCCGTGCCGCCCGGCTCATGCACGGCAAGACCAGTGAAATCCAGCACGACGGCAAGAAACTGTTCGCCGGCCTAAGCAACCCCTTCGTGGCCACCCGCTACCACTCGCTGGTCATCAAGCCCGACACGCTCCACCCCGACTTCGTGGTCACCGCCCGCACGACCGACGCCCCCGACGACGAAATCATGGGCATCCGCCATAAGACGCTGCCCATCGAAGGCGTGCAGTTCCACCCCGAGAGCTTCCTGACCGCCGAAGGACCGAAACTGCTGGCCAATTTCCTGAAAATGTGACGCCCGCGACGCGGGGCCCAATTACCTCTGATACGGATCCTAAATGCATCTTGTGCGTCGGGCGCGGGTGCCCCGCCTCTTCAGAGGTGGGGGCGCGAAGATTCAACATTACAGCGCAAGGTCGTAGCGGCCGTTCTACGGGCAAAACGGCCGGTACGGAGCCCGGCCGCTACACAAAATGGCCCACTTTGCACTGCAGGGTTCAAGCAATCGACAGCGGGAGAACCAACAACCAGGCAGGAACCCGCCCGAGTTTACAACGGAAACCGTATGAATAGTCCCGAATGCGTCGCTCAGCCCGACGGACGCGATTCGGCCTCGTTCACCCAGCCGGTCACCGTGGCCCCCGCGCGGATGATCAACACACGGTCCTGCACGCCCACTTCCGGCACCGCCTCACACTTCTCCAGCGGCTCTCCCTCGGCTGAAACCTGCCGGCCCGTCTCCCGGTCCACCCAGAACGCCCGCAGCTCCCACCTGATGGCTCCCTCTTCCATGACCGGCTGAACACCCGTCATCAGCAGATGCCGCTGCGTCAGCCATGCCGAATCGGCGCCCGGAGCCTCATCCCACCGCGCCGCCCACAGCACCTGACCCGAGTTCGCTTCCAGCGCCGCCGCCCCCCGTCCGGTCCACACATAGACCCGGCCCGCATCCAGCCAACCCTGCAACACGCCCCCGCCGGCGAGGCCTGCCAATTCCCGCTCCCACAGCAATTTCCCATCCGCATACGACCGGCAGGCCATTCCCGTCTCATGGGCCGTATAGAACCCGCTCGCGCCCACCAGGATCGACCCCGCTCGAACCGGCGCCAGCCCCTCCACCCGCCACAGCCGGGCCTTCGTGTACGGATCGAAACACTCCAGCCAGTCGCCACCTATCGCCAGGATGGTCCGCAGCGGCGTGAACCCGCACCACAACACCTGCCCCGCCTGCCCCACCGGCAACACGCCCACTTCGCGTCCTGTGGCCGCCTCCAGGATCACCAGGTCCGCCGGCTGCCCCTGGGCCACATAGGCAACGTGTTCATCGTTCAGGATGCAGGCGCCGCCGGCCCTGCGCGGCAACGGACGATCCCACAGAACCACCCCGCTGGTCAGCTCCACGGCCACGCCCCGCCCGTCGGTCAGCAAGGCCACCGCAAGCGTCTCACCCAGCGCCCAGGAGCTGGCCTGGGTGAGTATCTCCGGGTCGATGGCGGCCGACAAAGCCTTGCGCGGCACGTCGCCGACAACCCAGCGCACCTCACCGTTGCGTCGATCCAGGGCAAAGAGCTGAAAGCGCGTCGAAAACACCAGCAGCTCGCCGCGCGTGCCCAGCCAGACCGGCGTGCCCACCGTCACCGGCGTCGCTTCCCACAGCCGCTGGCCGCTGGCCGGGTCCAGGGCCTCCAGCCGTCCCTCGGTAAACAGCAAGACCGGCTCGCCGCCGACGGCGTCCCTGAATCCCGCCGCCCGCCCCTGCGGCGGGAGCAGATTGGCACCCGGCCGTTCCAGCCGATAGACCTGCCGCAGTGGCGGCGCGACCCGTGGCCAATCCCGCTGCACCTGCACCCCGCGCCCGACCAGCCGTTCACGCAGCGAGGCGAACGTTTCCTCCCATCCCTCTTCCAACCACTTTTCGCTTCCATGGGCGCGCCGCCCGCGCTCCAGCCAGGCCAGCCCGTGGAGTACATCGCCGGCCTCAAAATATCCCTCGGCAATCTGGGCGATCACCGCCACCTGCCAGGAAACGGGCGTCTGGCCCGCCTTTTGCAGGGTCACGGCTGTCGCTCGTCTCCTGAGCACATCCTGCGCCAACCGCACCGCCGCCAGGGGCCGCCCCGCCCGTCGCTCCATCGTCACCCAGGCCAGCAGCGCCTCCGGCAACGCCCCGCTGTTGGGATAGCGTTCGATCACCTCCCTGACCATCGCCGGGTCGCCTCTCTCCACCCCCGCCCGCAGCATCCGGGCGGCCCACTCATCGAAGGTCGCATAGGCCGTGCGCCCGTGCCGTCCCAGTAACCGGTCGATTGCCCGCTCCGCTTCTCTGCCCCCCACCGCGCGAAGGCCGGCGTCGTCCAACACCTCCTGGTAGAGCCGCACCGCCTCAGCAACCCGGCCCAGTCGCTCGTAACCGGCCGCAAATACGAATCGATATCGCACCTGTTGTTCATGCCCGCCGGCCGCTTCCGCCGCCCGAGCCAGCAGCGCATCGAATAGATCCTCCTCCGATACCCCGTCTGCACTCCATTGCTCCGCCGTCTCTATGGCCAGCTCGAACGCCCTGTCCCGCACGCGCCGGGCTTCGTGCTCCGCCTCAACCCCCTTGAGCGCCGCCGCACTGGCCGCACAGCGCACCGCCCGCTCCAGCGCCGCCAACCCACGCTGCGCCTCCGCCGGTCGCTGGAACGCAAACCGGGCCAGCGCCAGCCAGGCTGCGCAGTCGTCCCGCTCCCCTTCCGCATGAGCGATAAGCTGTTTGAGCCCCTCTCCACGCGGCGTCAGACGCCACAGCCCCTCCGGCCCACTTACCAACATGGCCCCATCGCTGAGCACCACATCGCCGCCCGTACACGCCTGTCCGCGCGGCGCATCCATGGCCTGCCACGCCACCCGCCCACGGTGCCGGCCGTCGCGTGCGATCCACTCCAGCCCGGATTCCGTCGAAACCCACAGCCGATCGGGGCCCAGGAAGGGCCGTCCCTGCAACTCCGCCCCTTTCGCCGCCTGCAAGTCCACCGCCCACGCTATCCGCCGTTCGCTCAGATCGCAGGCGATGACCTGCGCCCCCACGGTGTAGAGCATCCCCTCCGCCACGCCGGCCACGTATCGGAAATCGCCCACTTCTTCCCTTCCCAGCCGAAAGACTTCCCGCCCGTTGCCGACGTCATACACCACCACTTCTCGCGAACCCGCCGGAACGGTCAGAACACATAAACGATCCAGACCTATCCGCCCCAGCAACACCGGATGGACAACTGGAGGCGCAACCGTCGACCGCGCCGCGAGAATGCGATTTGCAGGCCGATCCGCTGAAGCGGATGCCGTCCACACCGCTGTCGGATCGAGTGTCACCCAACGCACGCGCCCCCTCAATCCATCAACACGTGCCGTCGCGCCGAGATGAGTCTGAACGAAGATATCCCCCTCGGCCCCGACCGGATCGCTCCGCGTCATCACCCGGCCAGCCCCTTCGCCGGTCGGCCCGCTGGCAATGAGCACATCCCAGAGCCGCTGACCGGTGCCCGGATCGAAACACGCCAGCCGGCAATCCTCGAACGTCAGCTCCCGGCGCCGCCGCACCACCACGTACAACCGGCCCTCGTAGAGCAGCGGTGAGCCGTCGAAGAATTCCACCGGCCGGAATCGCCCTCCCAGATCCGGCGGCGAAGCCTCGACCTGCCACAGAATCCGCCCGGTGATGCCATCCACGCATACCAGCCGGGAGGCCCCCATCTCCCCCTCATCGCACCAGGTCAGGTTTGCGAATACGCGCCCAGCGGCTACAGCCGGCACCAGCCCGCCCCGCTCGCAATCTCGGGGAACAACATCCTCATCTTCCAGTCCGCTCGGCCCCACGCTCCACTCTGCCAGGCCGCTGTTTATCCCGATGGCCCACAGCCGCCCCGCGAACTGCACATACACGCGCGGCCCTGCCACCACCGGCGCCAAATCCGCCGGGCTCGTCTTCGGACGGGCGGGCACTTGGCCTGCCTGATCCCCGCTTGGCAAGGAAGAGTCCAACGGAGCGCGTGCCTGCCTCTGGCCCGTCAAGGGCTCCAGCGCGACCTTCCAGAACACTTCACCCGGCACGGCACCAGGAAACGAGCCCTCAGACCCGCCCCCCTCAACCGCTGCATCTCGTTCGGCCGGTTGACCCGATTGGCCGGATTCGCGCCGCTCCCCCGGTGCTTCTCCCAGCTCTGCCAGCCACCGCCGTCCTGTCTCCACCCGACCTTCCCCCATCAACACATCCACTGCCCGACGGGCCGCCTCCCTGCCCGCCGGGGTCAGCCAGAAGCGCTCCGCCAGATCCAGCCACGCTTCCGCCGAGGCATCCTGACCCAGTTGCTCCAACCGGCGCGCGGCCCGCTCCCCAAATGCAGCCGTATACCGCTCCCGCCCGGCCGCCGGCCAGCCCAGCAGCCGCTCACGAACATAATCCGTTACATTGCGATAATGAGATGAATCGACCTGCACCAGCGCGTCGCCGGCCTCGCCCACCAGCCGGTCATATCCTTCCGCCGCCTCCCCCCAGCGCGACTCAGTTTCCAGCCTGCGAAGCCGCGCCAGCGCCTGCCGGGCCTCGAAGTCCTCCCGAACATACACCTCCGGCCAGGTCAGCGGCTCCGCCGGCTCAGGCGCTTCCGGCCGGCTCGCAGGCTCCCCAGCGACGGCAGCAAGGGCCCACCCCATCCCCATCAACCACGAGATGAAAACCACCACGAGCCGCATATACCGGCTCCCGCCCCCCGTCCCTCGTTCATCGCCTCTTGTCCCTCGTCCCTCGTCCCTCAAAAGTATCGCCCCACAATCGGCCGGAGCTTCTCCACCACCTGCGGCGATACTTTCGCCTTGTCCGACCAGATGGCCAGCGACAAGGCATCCCGGCAGGCACAGGGCATATCGACCTGACCGGCCAATTGGGGTACCGCCACCTTCAGCAGCTCAATCGCCCCCTGCGTGGCCGCGTCCAGGTTGCCGATGATCTCCTTGAGCAGCTCAAGCCGATCGCATCCAGGCTGATGCGGCCGCCAGCAATCATAGTCCGTCGGCAGGCCGATCAGGGCGTAGCACATCTCCGCCTCACGAGCCAGCTTGGCCTCCGGCAGACAGGTCATGCCGATCAGGTCCCCGCCCCATTGCCGGTGCATCCGCGACTCAGCCATGGTGGAGAACGCCGGCCCTTCCATACACACATAGGTTCCGGCCGGATGCACGGTCGTCCCCGCATGTTTGCTCGCTTCGATCAGCAATGATCGCAGCCGGGGACAGAACGGCTCCGCGAACTCCACGTGGGCCACAATCCCCTGGTCAAAAAAAGTGCTCTCCCGCCGCGTCGTCTTGTCGATGACCTGGTCGCAGATCACGAGGTCTCCCGGGTGGATATCCTCTCGCAGGCTCCCCGTCGCGCCGCTGGCCAGCACATGCGTGACCCCGAGACTCTTTAACGCATAGATGTTGGCCCGGTACGGCACCACCGACGGATTCAGCAGGTGTCCCGGACCGTGCCGGGAGATAAACGCAATCTCAACCCCCTGCCATCGGGTGATCAGGATCGGCCCGCTGGGTGCCCCGAACGGCGTCTCTACCTGAACCTGCTCGCCCTCCGCCTGGGCGGCAAACGCCTGCCCCAGACCCGATCCACCAATAATTCCGATCCGCGGCTGCACGATGGACACCTCCAGCTCATCCCGTTTCCAGTCCAGACATTTCGCCCGGCCAGTTGTGGCCGGGCAGGGCCCCGGTCCAAGGCGGGGGAGACCAGCCGTCCACGCCCCGGCAGCGCGAAACCAGTTCACTGAGAGCGGCACAAATGCCGTTTGCAGTAACACCTGTTGCGCGGCGAATCAGACGGGCCGAAGCACGAAACTCCCGGACCGGAAAGGGCACTAAATGACCGTGCGCGATGCTGAGACGGCAGGCCCAGACCAGGCGTTCCACCCTTTCCAGGGGCAAAGGAAACGACTGGCGCGTCCAACCAGGACAATCACTTCCCCACCCCACCGAAGAGTCGGGGCCTTCTGGGCGTGAGAGCGGTCGCTCAACCGCGCACCACCATACAAGTGCCGGGATTATACCGGCAGCGCAAGTCTCTGTGAAATTGGGGTTTTCAGAGGGTGAGGGACAACCGGGCGAGCGGTCGCAGTCGGTTATTCGTCACTCAAATTTCGGCTTGGATTTTTGTCTATTCGGGTTTTGCTGGGGGCTATCCCCTCAGCCGGACGGCTTTCTCCTCTCCGGCCTTGAGCACATCCTCCAGCATGACCGTCGCCTGCAACTCGGCCATGAACCGCTGCATGCACGCGTAACGCGACTCGGCCAACTCTCGAACCGCCTGGAAATGGAAGCATTCCTTGATGCGGGCCTGCCAGTAGTGATACTCCTCCTGGCACTTCCAGGCGTCCACCAGGTCAACCATGGTCCGCCCCTCGGCCAGCAACTTACGCAGCATCACCTCGATGGCCTGCGGGCCGATCTGATCGAGATTGTCCGCATCTGAGAGGATCTTCGCTTCCACCAGATCCGTCTGGCGGTTGTTGCACTGCCGGATGGCCTTCAACGCGCGTTGCAGGGGCCCGCCGGGCAGGAACGCCACCCCCCGCTGCTCCAGGAAGTCAGCCGCCAGTTCCCGCTGGATATCCGTAGTCGGGCGCAGCAGCAACTGGCGCGCGGGCAAAACGCCCTCGCGCACCTGCAGGATCCATCCCGCATCGTGATACAACCCTGCAGCCCGCAGAGCCACTCGATCCACGGACAGGGAAGTCAGCTCGGGGAGCGCGGAGATCATTTCCACTATCTGAGCCACGCGCCGCGAATGCTCCCAAACAAAAGCATCCGCCGGGGCGCCCGGCTCCCGGATAGTCAAATCGGCCTCCGCTTGCATCCAGAGCGCGTCGCTCACGTCAACCGCTCCAAGCACCGGCCATAAAGCAGATAACTCGACTCGAAGGGGAAAGCGTAGCCCGGCCAAGAACAGGCATCGCGCTGATAATCGATCGCGCAGTCAAACGCTTTTCCCTCCATATTGTACAGGCTCAATTATCCTCTACTTTACGGAAATGTCCAGCATCAATCTTCCAAAAGTTGCCTCGAAAGTTGATTCCCTGCTTTCCCCGGGCCTTGTCGCCCGGCCGCTTTTTGAACATGATACCCCCCATGGAGCTCAAAGCCTTCCTGCGATCTTCATCCCTCTATCTCGGCTTGCTGGCCCTGTTTGCAGTCAGCGCGCTGCTCAATGACAAATTCCTGGACCTGAATAATCAACGCAATGTGCTCTGGCAGGTCTCCAACAACGGCATCATCGCCATCGGCATGACCCTGGTGATCCTCACCGGCGGCATCGACCTGTCCGTCGGCAGCCTCCTCTCCGTCGGGTCGGTGATCTGCGCCATGCTGCTTATGCAGCGTACATGGAACGACGCCGCTCTTTTCGCCATCCCCGCCTTTGCCTTGACCTGCGCCCTGGCCGTGGGTTTTCTCACTGCCCATTTCGCCCGCCGGTTCATGGACCGCTGGGTCTGGCTGACCGGACTGGCACCGGCCGTCCTCGCTTTCGCCCTCGCCTACCTCTGGGCCGGCCGTCAAGTTCCCCACGGCTTCGGCACCCTGAGCGTGTTCCTGCTGGTTCTGCCGTTCTGCCTGCTGTTGGGCGCTCTCAACGGAATTATCATCGCCAAGGCCAACCTGCAGCCTTTTATCGTCACCCTGGCCATGATGGTCAGCGCCGTGGGTCTGGCCCGCCTGATTGCCGGCGCCGGCGGACGAATTCACGCCATCTACTTCGGCAACCCCGGCGACCCGACCGGCGCGCCCCCGAGTTTCGGCATCCTCGCCGAAAACATCCCCGTCTTCGGAATGGATCTCATTCCCATCCCCGGCCTTTTCTTCCTGGCCACCGCGCTGGCCGCCTGGGTACTCCTCAACAAGACCCGGCTCGGCCGGTACATCTACGCCGTGGGCGGCAACGAGGAGGCCGCCCGTTTCTCCGGCATTCCCACCAGCCGGATCAAGATCTTCGTCTACGCCGCCTCCGGCCTGCTGTGCGGGCTGGCCGCCGTGCTCTACGCCGCCTCCTACCAGCAAGGCAAAGCCGACGCCGGCAGCGGCCGTGAACTCGATGCCATCGCCGCCGTGGTCATCGGCGGCACCAGCCTCATGGGCGGCCGAGGCGCTATCGGCGGCACCGTCGTCGGCGTGCTCATCTTCGGATACCTCAACAATATCCTCAATCTCGAAGGCGTGCCCACCGAGTTCCAGGCCATCCTCAAGGGTGTTATCATCGTGCTGGCCGTCCTCCTCCAGGAGGGCATCATGGCACGCTGGCTGTCTGACGTATACCGGCGATTCCGAAAACCTGGCCGTCCTTCGGCGTCCTCGGCCGGTCTCTCCGTCGTCGAGGTCCCGGCGGAACTGAACAAGTAAGGGTTACCCCATGACGCGATTTCATTTCTGGATGATCGGAGCGTGTGCCCTGGCAGCGACTGCGGCCCTGACCGGCTGTAAGAAGGAGAGAGACGCCGGCAAGAAGGTCTACACCATCGGCTTCTCCCAGACCACCGTCAAAGAGCCCTGGCGCGTTCTCTTCAACGAGCGTCTCAAAGAGGCCGCCGATAAGCATCCCGAGGTGAACCTCGTCATCCTCGACGCCGACGACCGTACCGAAGAGCAGGTCGCCCAGGTGCGAAACTTCATCGATCAGAAAGTCGACGCCATTCTGATCAGCCCCAAGGAGGCCCCCGGCCTCACCCGCCCGGTTGAAGAGGCCATGGACGCCGGTATCCCCGTCATCCTCCTCGACCGCAGCGTATCCACGGATAAATACACCTCCTTCGTGGGCGGCGATAACCTGCAGATCGGCCGGGAGGCCGGCAAACTGGCCGTCAAGTTCCTCGGCGGCCCCGGCCAGGCGAAGGGCATTATCTACGAGATCTGCGGCGGCCTGGCTTCCCCGCCGGCCCAGGAACGCCGCGACGGCTTCCACGAGATTGTCGAGAAGGAGCCCGGCATCAAGATCCTCGGCGGCCTCGATGCCGACTGGAAAAAAGACAACGCCATGGCCAAGATGCAGGACGCCCTCAGCCGGTATTCTGAAATCGACCTGGTCTACGCCCACAATGACCCCATGGCGCACGGCGCCTACCTGGCCGCCAAGCAGGCCGGCCGGGCCGACAAAATCAAATTCATCGGCATCGACGCCATGCCCGACGAAGGCCAGCGCTGGGTCAGAACCGGCGAGCTGACCGCCACCCTCCTCTACCCCACCCCCGGCGAGAAGGGTCTGGAGGTCGCCCTCGACATCCTGGCCGGCAAACCGGTCGAAAAACGCTATATCCTGCCGACCCGTGTCTTCACCCAGGAGAACGTGGACCGCGGCGGCGACCCGGTCGAGCCGAGCACACCCACCCCGGCCACCGCAGCCGCCCCGGCCTCTTGACCGTATGACCTCGGCGTCGCCCCCGGCATGCAGGCGGCGGACGCCTCGGCCGCCTCGACTTCCACAACCCCGTTATCCACCTGCTCTCCCCGGCGTCTATCCGTCACGCCGGGGAGAAATGTTCCTTTCCCGCCTTTCCAGGCCAACCGCAAGTTCATAAATAACAACGAATTACCATCCACTGTAGCAGCCCCGGCAGCTACGCCGGCCACTTCTCATCGTCCCTGTCCTGCTGCTTGCCTTGCTCCCTACAATCTTTGCGTTCTTGGCGTCTTTGCGGTTCAATCTCTGGTCTTTACGGCCTGGAGAGGCCAACCTGACCGGGCGGGGTCAACCGTCCATTGCATCGGAGTTCTTCATCAATGCCCGAAGTAACCAAGCGACCTGTCGTTCTGATTGTCCGTGACGGCTGGGGCCACAACCCCGATTCCAAGTGGGATCAGGCCAATGCGGTTAAGCTCGCCCGGACCCCCACCGAAGATCGCCTGCTTCAGAACTACCCCAACACCATCATCCGCACCGCCGGCGAAGAAGTCGGCCTGCCCGCCGGCGTGATGGGTAACAGCGAGGTCGGCCATCAGAACATCGGCGCCGGCCGAATCGTCGACCAGGAGGTCATGCGCATCACCCGGACCATCCGCGACGGCTCTTTCTTCAAGAACAAGACCCTCGTCGGAGCGTTCGAGCACGCCCGCAAGACTGGCGGCTCCGTGCACCTGATCGGCCTCTTCTCCGATGGCCGGGTCCATTCCGACATGGACCACGCTTTCGCCATCGTGGACCTGTGCAAACAGCTCGGCTTCGACGGCAGCCGCTTTTTTGTCCACTGTCTCATGGACGGCCGGGATACGCCTCCCAACAGCGGCATCACCTTCATCCAGCAAACCGAAAACAAGCTGAAGGCCTCCGGCGTCGGCCGGATCTCCACCGTCTGCGGCCGGTACTACGCCATGGACCGCGACAACCGCTGGGACCGCGTGGCCAAGGCCTACATGATGCTCACCCGGGGCCAGGGCCAGGTCTTTTCCAACGCCGAAGCGGCCGTCCAGAGCTACTACGACAGCCCATCCGAAACCAGCCGGACGGGCGACGAGTTCATCACGCCCTCCATCATCGTCCCCGGCGGCGGCGCGCCCGAACCGGCACAGCTCATCAAGTCCGGCGATTCGGTCATCTTCTTCAACTATCGCGGCGACCGCCCGCGCGAGATCACCAAGGCGTTCGTCCTCTCTGACGACGACTGGAAAACCGTGCCCAACGGCGGATTCGATCGCGGCCAGAAGCTCACCGACCTCTACTACGCCACCATGGCCGCTTACGAAAAGGGCCTGCCCGTCCAGGTCATCTTCGACAAGCCGCCCAAGATGAAGAACATCCTCGGCGAGTACATCAGCTCGCTGGGCCTGCGGCAGTTCCGCTGCGCCGAGACCGAGAAATACCCGCACGTGACCTTCTTCTTCAACGACTACCGCGACGAGCCCTTCCCCGGCGAAGACCGCCTGCTGGTGCCCTCGCCGCGCGACGTGAACACCTACGACAAGAAGCCGGAAATGTCCGCCTACCCGGTGACCGAGGAGATGCTCCGGCGGATCGACTCGGGCCAGTACGACCTGATGGTGCTCAACTACGCCAACGGCGACATGGTCGGCCACACCGGCGTGATCGCCGCCGCCGTCAAGGCTATCGAGACGGTGGACGAGTGCGTGGGCAAGGTGGTCGATGCGGTGCTTGCCAAGGGCGGGGCGCTGGTCGTGACCGCCGACCACGGCAACTGCGAGCAGATGATCGATCCGGCCACGGGCGGCGCCCACACCGCGCACACCACCTACCCGGTGGACCTCATCGTGGTGGACGACCGCCTCAAGGCCAAGAATGTGAAGCTGCGTGAAGGCGGCACACTGGCCGACATCGCCCCCACGCTGCTGGCCCTCATGGGCCTGCCGCAGCCCAAGGAGATGACCGGCCAATCGCTGGTGCCGTCCGACGCGCTGAAATAGGCCGGGGCCTGGGCGGTTGCCCGGGCCAAGATTTTCTTATATAATTAATTCAAGTAGACATGCGCCGCTTCCGCTGGAACGACTGAATCTTGAACACGCGGCCAAGCATGGCGTCGAACCGGAAGAGGCCGAGGAGGTCGTTCTAAAAGCCCGGCGGCCGTACCCGCAACGCCGCGGCGACGGAAAATGGGCTGTCTGGGGTTCCGGACGGCAAGGACGGCTCTTGCAGGTGATTTACGTAGTTGATCCGGATGGGACCATCTTCGTGATTCATGCTCGGCCGCTCACGGAGCGGGAAAAAAGGCAATACCGCAGGAGCAGACGACATGAGACCTAAGAAACCCAAGGCCAGTGCCAAGCCTTACTGGGAGATGAATACGGAAGAACTCGCGCGTGCCACTGCAGAGTTCGATCAGGAATTCATCGTTGACACATTCAAGCCGCTCACGCCGGAACAGCAGCGCGAGTGGCGGCGGATCAAGCGAAAGCTCGGCCGGCCCCGAAAGGGCAAAGGGGCGAAAGTGATCTCCGTGAGCGTCGAACGCGGCCTGCTGGCCCGTTCGGATCGCCTCGCAAAGAAACTAGGCATCACCCGGGCGGCCCTCATCGCCCAGGGTCTGGAACACATGCTGGAGAAAAAAACACCCGCTCGCCGCAGGACGGGGACGTAAGCGCAAACTTGCTCACCCGATCTTTGCGTCCTCTGCGTCTTTGCGGTTCAATAGCTGGCATCCGAATTGTCTGAAGCAAACCAGCCATAGCGCAGGAGTAAGGACCATCATGAAAGCAGGCATCAGCATCTGGTCGTTTCCGGGCGGATTGTCCGGCGTGAAGGATTACGGCCCTGTCGCCAGGCAGGCCAAGGCCGCCGGGTTTGACGGGCTCGAGGTGGCCATCTCGCCGGAGGGGGCCCTGACGCCCGAATCCGACGAGCGACAGATTGCGGCCGTCGGCACGGCCATCCGCAATGAGGGTCTGGAGGTGGCCGGCGTGGCCACCGGCATGGGCTGGGAGTATTCGCTGACCCACCCCGACAAGCAGATCCGCGAGAAAGGCAAGGATATCGTCCGCCGCGAGATCGCCGTAGCCAAGGCCCTGGGGGTGGACGCCGTTCTGGTCGTGCCCGGCTCGGTCGATGTCTTCTTCATGCCCCAGGCTCCCGTGGTGGACTATCGCGACGCGTGGCAACGGGCGTCCGAGGCCATTGCGTCCCTCGTGCCCGAGGCCCAGGCCGCCGGCGTGCGCATCGGCGTCGAGAACGTCTGGAACCGTTTCCTCCTGAGCCCCATGGAGATGGTCCAGTTCATCGACAGCTTCGGCAGCCCCAGCGTCGGCGCCTTTTTCGACGTCGGCAACGTGGCGCTGCTGGGCTATCCCGAGCAGTGGATCAAGGCCCTGGGCGCGCGCATCTGCCGGGTCCACGTGAAAGACTTCCGCCGTTCCGTCGGCACCGCCGGCGGGTTCGTGGATTTGCTCTCCGGCGAGATCAACTGGCCGGCCGTCACCACCGCTCTGCGCGAGATCGGCTACGACGGCTTCGTGACCGCCGAAATGATCCCGCCGTACACCTACTACCCGGAGGTGCTCATCGAGAACACCGCCCGGGCCCTGCGGGCTATCCTGCGCGGGGGTGCGTAGAAAAAGAACCGGGTAGACTCAGGAAAGTTGCCTGACGGGAAGAATCGAGCGGGCCGGGGCGATCCTGCGCCGGCCCATCTTATCGGTTAAGTTCCCACAGTCTGGCATTGCTGCTGCTGACCGCCGCGCAACCGCTCTCCAACAGACGCCGAACCAACTCGGGGGTGCGAATCAACCCGCCCGCGATACGCGGCACCGGCACCTGCTGAAACTGGTCGGCCGTCTCCAGGGCGGCGACCCCGGGGACCAGTTCGACCATGTCCGGCCGGGATTGCTCGATGACGTGCAGCGCACGATCGACAGAGCGACCATCCTGGAGAAAGAGCAGCAGAATCGAGGCCAGCCCCAGGCGGCGGGCGGGCGCGACCAGGTGCGAGCGGACGGTGATGATGCCCTGGATGCCCCCCAGTCCCGCCAGGTAGCGCAGCCCGGCCTCATCGCTGGACAGGCCGGCTAACAGATCGATGTGCAACACGACCGGAACATGGGCCGCCGGTCCGCACCTCAATTGGCGCAGCCGGTCGGGAAGTTCGCTCAGTTCGCCGCCCTGTAGAAAGAGCAGGCTGGCCCGGGCAAGCGGGGACTCATCAGGGGGCGCATCCCAGAATACCGGAATGACCGGCTTGCTGAGCCAGGTGCGAACCGCGGATGGAGAGGCCTGTTTCTTCATCGCGTATGGACCCTTGACACCGGGACGCCGGTTAGCGTACTTTATGATGAGAGAACAGGCAATGTAACCGTCAGTCGCCCGGCGGCCAGAGATTTAGAGAAAGGCCCCTGCGAAGCGTCGCAGGGGCTTTTTGCGCGCGCCGAGTGCGGCCGGTAACCTCGAAAGGTGGCACATGATCGCTGTGTTCTTGAATCGAATCACGAAAGCACCGGGGCGTTCCACAAGTCCAGCACGACGGGTCGGGAAGATACTTTGCGGCGCGTCTACCCTGCTGCTCCTGGCCGGATGCGATCGGCCGGCGGCGGTCGCCGTGGAAGAACGAGCAGCCCAGGAGCCGGCCGCCGCGGAGACGCGGACGGCGCCAGCCCGCCGCGAGGCGGCCCCGGCCGCACCGATTGTCCAGGCCCATCGCGGGGCTGGAGACCTGGCCCCAGAGAATACACTGCCGACCTTTGAACTGGGCTGGCGGATGGGGGCCATACCGGAAGCCGACGTCCGCCTGAGCAAGGATGGCGTGCCCGTGGCCTTCCATGACGATACCTTCGCCCGGCTGGTGAAAGACGCGCCGCCCGAGCTCCGCAAGAAGGGCGTTCACGATCTGACCTGGAATGAGCTGTCGCAGCTCGACGTAGGCTCCTGGAAAGGCCCCGAATACGCCGGCCAGCGGATCCCGCGCATTGCCGACGTGTTCGCCCTCATGCGCGGCCGGCCGGAGCGGCGGCTGTACCTCGATATCAAGAAGGTTCCACTGGAGCAGCTTGCGGCGATGGCCCGCGAGTACGGCGTCGAGCGGCAGGTCATCGTCGCGTCCACGCGCTACGAGTACATCCGCGAATGGAAGCGGCTGGTGCCCGAGTCCCAGACGCTGCTGTGGATGGGCGGAACGCAGGAGAAGCTGGCCGGACGGATTGAGGAGCTGAAGGCCACCGATTTTGCAGACGTGACCCAGCTTCAGATTCACGTCCAGGTCGGCGACCTTCAGTCAGACGATCCGTTCAAGCCATCATCGGCATTCCTGCGCGAAGTGGCCGGGGAGTTGCGCCGCCGGGGGATCCTGTTCCAGACCCTGCCCTGGGGCAAGCACGATCCGGTCGTGTATGCCAAGCTGATGGATCTGGGCGTGGAATCGTTCGCCACGGATGACCCCGAGACGACCCTGAAGGCGGTTCGAGCGTATCGGGAGAAGGCAACCAAACCGAATGAACCCAACAAGTAACCATACTCACCCGCGCATCGCGGCCGCGCTGCGCGGGGCGACGGATACGCGCGAACTGCTGCTCGGCGACGGAGTGATCGACGAGACGGCCGACGTTTTCCGTCTGCTCTTCGGCAATCGGCCCGCCACCATCGTGGCGGACGCGAACACCTTCGAGGCGGCCGGACGGCGCGTGTGCGATCTTTTCGCCCGCGCCGGGCTCGACACGTGCGCGCCGTTCGTCTTCGAAGATCCGAATCTGCATGCCTGTTACGAGCACGTCGAGAAACTGCGGGAGGCCTTGACCGGAAACCAGGCCATCCCGGTCGCGGTCGGCTCCGGCACGGTTAATGACATCACCAAGTTGGCCGCGCATGAGAGCGGCCGGTGGTACATGGTCGTCGCGACGGCCGCGTCCATGGACGGCTACACGGCCTACGGGGCCTCCATCAACCGCGAGGGGTCCAAGCAAACCTTCTTCTGTCCCGCGCCGCTGGCGGTCGTGGCGGACATGGAGATCATCGCCCGGGCCCCGGCGGAGTTGAACGCCGCCGGCTATGGCGACCTGGTGGCCAAGGCCCCGGCCGGCGCGGATTGGATGCTGGCCGATGCCCTGGGCGTCGAGCCGATCATCCCGGAGGTTTGGTCGCTGGTGCAGGACCCGCTTCGCGAGTTGGCCGCCTGCCCCGAGGGCATTCGCAAGGGCGATCGAGCGGCTATTCGCAATCTGACCGAAGGGCTGATGATGACCGGCTTCGCCATGCAGCAGGCCAAATCAAGCCGCCCCGCCTCGGGCGCGGAGCATCAGTTCAGCCATCTGTGGGACATGCAGGATCACCATCACCACGGCCGGATTCCCCTGCACGGTCACAAGGTGGCCATCGGCGCCCTCGCTTCGACCCGGCTGTACGAGGAACTGCTTCGACGAGTCGGAGACGAGTTGGACATCGACGCGGTCTGCGGGAACTGGCCCGGGTTGAGCGAGATCGAGGATCGCGTGGACCGCACTCACCCCAATGGGCAACTACGTCGCGTGGCCCGGGAGGAGATGCGGGCGAAGTACGTCACGCCTGAGGCCCTGCGGGTCCGGCTGACGCGGCTGAAACAGATCTGGCCGACATTGCAGGAGCGGCTGCGCAGGCAACTGTTCCCCGCCGACCAACTGCGGCAGATGCTTGTGGCGGCCGGGGCGCCGTGCGAGCCCACTGAGATCGGGATCGACCTGGAGCGACTGCGCCGCAGCCACATCGAGGCCCAGCAGATCCGGCGCCGCTACACGGTACTCGACCTGGCCACCGAAACAGGATTGCTGTCGGTCTGCCTGGAGCGTCTGTTTGCCACCGATGGGCCCTGGTGTAAGCCGGCCGCTCCCTCGGCTTCTTCCAGGCCCACGGCGGCCGACACCCGAAACACGCAAGCCGGCAATGGAAAAGCCTCACAGCAACAGGAACATCTTGGATGCTGAACCGCGCCCTCACACTGCTGAAGCCCGCTCCCGTCGCCGCGAGAATACGCGACCAGGCGGAGATTAACGCGCGCTACAGGTACTGGCGATTCCGCATCCTTTATTCGAGTCTGATCGGATACGCGCTGTTCTACTTCGTACGCAAGAACCTTTCGCTGGCTATGCCGGTCATGGAGCAAGATCTCGGGATCTCCAAGGCCGATCTGGGCATTTTCCTGACGTTGCACGGCATTTGCTATGGCGTTTCCAAGTTCGCCAACGGTTTCCTGGGCGATCGGACCAACCCGCGCTACTTCATGGCCCTGGGGCTGATCCTTTCCGCCCTGATGAACGTCTGCTTCGGCCTGAGCAGCGCGGTGACAGCACTGGGCATCTTCTGGCTGCTCAATGGCTGGTTCCAGGGGATGGGCTTTCCGCCGTGCGCCCGGAGCCTTACCCAGTGGTTTGATGCTCAGGAGCGCGGTACCCGCTTTGCCATCTGGAACACCTCGCACTCAATCGGGGCCGCAGCGGCCCTGCTGGTGTGCAGCCGACTGGTGTTCCTCGACTGGCGGCTGTGCTTCCTGGTACCGGCACTGCTGGCCACGTTGGGCGCGGTGTTCCTGATCGAGCGGATGCGCGATACGCCCGAGTCGCTGGGCTTGCCCTCCATCGAGGAGTACAGGGGCGAGGCCGAAGCCAGCGAGGTGAACGCGGCCAGTCCCGGAGCTCCTGGAGATTCTCTCGAAACCGGCCAGGGTGAGGCGCTTCCCCCGGAAGGCGAATTCCGCCAGTTCGTGATCCAGCAGGTGCTGCTCAACCCGATGATCTGGGTCATCAGCGTGGCCAACTTCTTCGTGTATACGGTCCGGGCCGCGATTCTCGATTGGGGGCCGACGTTCCTCACCGAAACCAAGCACGTGGAACTGCACCACGCCGGCTGGATTGTGGCCGGTTACGAGGTGGCCGGCGTGTTCGGAATGCTGGTCAGCGGGTGGATGACCGACAAACTCTTTCGCGGACGCGGCGGGCGCGCCTGCTTTTTCTACATGCTCCTGTGTGCCGCGTGCATCTATTTGTTCTGGCGACTGCCCGGCCAGTCGGTCTTCGTGAATACCGCCCTCTTGTGCGCGATCGGCTTCTTCATTTACGGCCCGCAGTGCCTGGTGGGCGTGATCGCCGCCAACCTGGCCACCAAGCGGGCGGCGGCGACGGCCATCGGCGTCACCGGCCTGTTCGGCTATCTCAGTGGCATCCTGTCCGGCTGGGGCCTCGGGCGCATCGTCCAGTCCGGCGGATGGGATCCCGGCCTGGGCACCATCCTCGCGTCGGCCGGGGTGGCCACCGTACTGTTTGCACTCTCCTGGAATGCCAGTCACCCGACACTCAGACAACCGAGGGCGTTCCCGGTATTGGAGTTGGAGGCGAAACAATGACCAAGGCGACGGATCGGTCGCGGATGCTGCATGAAATGACCAGCGCCCCGCTGGACGTGTTAGTCGTCGGCGGGGGAATCGTTGGAGCGGGCATTGCCCGGGACGCGGGCCTGCGCGGGCTGCGCGTCGGGCTCGTGGAGCAGTACGACTTCGCCGGCGGCACCAGCAGCCGTTCGAGCCGCCTGCTGCACGGCGGCCTGCGTTACCTGGCCCAGGGCCGGATCGGACTCGTCCACGAGGCCAGCGTCGAGAAGCGGATCATTCACCACATTGCGCCGCACCTGTCGGCGCCGCTGGCTTTCCTGTTTCCGACGTACCAATGCCCACCGTGGGCAACGTGGGCCCTGTGGAAACTCCGGATCGGGGTCAAGATCTACGACCTGCTCTGCGGCGGACGCAATCTCGGCAAGTCCAGCTCGCTCAAGCCCGGTGCCCTGACCAGCTATCTGCCGGGGGTCCGGACGGAACGGCTCACCGGGGCCGTGCGCTACTATGACGGACTGACTAACGACGCCCGGCTGGTCATCGACACGCTTCGATCGGCGGCGCGTGCCGGGGCGCTGGTGCTCAATTATTGCCCGCTGAACGAGGCCCATCCCGAAGACGGCCGGTGGCGGTGCCTGCTGACCGACAAGCTCACCGGCGATTCGCACACCGTCACTGCCCGCACGGTGGTCAACGCCACCGGTCCCTGGGCACAACAGCTCAAGCACAGCGCGGTCAAGCTGCGGCTGACCAAGGGCGTGCACCTGGTGATTGACCGCCAGCGTCTGCCCGTGCCGGACGCCGTCGTCATGACCGAGGGGAGCCGCATCCTGTTCGCCATTCCCTGGGGCGAGCGGGTCATCCTGGGGACGACGGACACGGACTATGATGAGCGCATCGAAAGTGTTCGGACCTCGCCGGAGGACGTGCAGTATATCCTGGGAGTGGTGAACCAGGCCTTCCCCCAGGCCAACCTGACCCCCGCCGACATCATCAGCAGTTGGGCGGGCCTCCGGCCGTTGGTGGCCGATCCCAACGGAAAGCCCTCCGACATCTCCCGCGCCCACGAGATTCTCTCACCCAAACCGGGCTGGTGGGATGTCACCGGCGGCAAACTCACCACCTATCGGCTCATGGCCGAACAGACGGTGGACAAGCTCGAAAAGTATCTGGGCCAGACACCGACGCCGTGCCGAACCGCCACTACTCCCCTGCTCGATCCGCCGGAGACAGAAGGGTTCAGCGGAATCATCCCGCCGGAAGTCGCCCGCCAGGCGGTCGAGCACTACTGCGCCAATGAGTGGGCGGTACACCTGGATGACGTCATGCTCCGGCGAGCCGGGTGGCACTACTGGCACCGGCAGGCCCGCCAGATCGCCGAACAGGTGGCCGGCTGGATGGCCGATATTCTCGGCTGGGACGAGACGAAGGTTCGCGCGGAAATGGAGCGGTATCTCAACGCCGTCGATTCGCCGCCAACCGAGGCCGCTTTCGCGACGAGTGAAGAGAAAGAACCCGCGAAAGCGTAAGGCCGGACTCCTGTCGGGCTGGTGCCTCGCGCCGTCTTTCTCTGATTATGACGTTTGCGGATCTATTTGGGCACTGCCGGCACCTCTGCCGCGCCGCTTCCAGCGGCGTTGCCGCCGAAGGCGGCTTCAGGCCAGTGCTTGATGACGTTTGATTTTCTAATCGGGTAATAGCGGGCCGGGTGGCCCACCTCTTCCAGAGGTGGGTTCACGATTTGGACATCCGATGAGGGTGCCGACGGCATCAGCCGCAAGCCCGGCCGAAGCCGGCCGAATCGGACGGAATAAGAAAAGGGCATGGAGAGCACCACAGACCGCCACCTTCGGTTGGCCACGCGCCCCGCAGGGGCGGCGAGAAAGTAGCCACGGGTGGAGCGAAGCGGAACCCGTGGTTCAGAGCCCGCCCGATTTTTCCTGCCGCCCCGGCAGGGGCGGCGTGAGACCCCTCACCAGCCTCTCACCCCGCCCCTGCCGGGGCGGGTACTTGTGCGCCGGGCACTGGCAACCACCAGTTCCGCTTCGCTCCACTGGTGGCTACTCTCACCCGGCCCCTCTCGGGGCCACGGGCGATTACCCAAGCGACAAACGCATCTCCAGCCTCGGACTCACTCCGGCTTCAGCCGGGCTTGCTCTCCATTACCGATTTAGTTTCCCAAGAATCATGTAGCACTGGTTGGCGAACGCGCGGCCTCTCCACCTGGCCCGCCCTCTCCCCGTGTCCTCAGGGCGTTTGAACGCCCTTCCCCTGGCGTGGGCCTTGAGGCCGTTCATGGCCCGGTCAGAGAATCAAACGCCATCACCAGACAGGCAGCTCGCGCAGCAGCCGGGCCGCCTGCTCGGTCAATAATTCGAGTCCGCCGGCTCGCGGGCGAAAATTGCAGTAGAACAGGTGGGCGATGTCCACTTCGTAGCCCCCCTCGGCATACGCGGCCTGCGTGGGAATATAACCCATGTCACCGTTGGCGTAGCCGACCACGTACAGCTTCCGGCCGGCAGCCTGACGCAGGTCGTCGGTGAAACGTGAGAAGACCTCGGCGTTCAGGCCCAGGAAGATCACGTCGCCGATGCAGACCGCGAAAAGCTCCGCGTCGCGTGTGTCGCGCGCCTGACCATTGCGGACGGCTTCGACCATGCGCTGCCACCAGTTTTCGACCGCGTGCCGGAAACGATCCCCCCACTCCGCCAGCGACGCCGGATCGTGCACGATGCGAGCGGCGTAGGCTTCTATCTCCTCAACGCTCAACGCATCCAGCGGCAATGGTATCACCCGGGAGTAGGTCCGAAGGGTCGCCGCGGGCTGCGGGACGGCCGAGCCGAACAGGGGCGCGACAGCGTCTGCGACCTGGCCGCCCCACTCCTCCAACTGGGCCACGTCCACGTTCTCGAACGGCGGATTGAGATTGCCGCACGCCCCGTTGGTGATGAGGGCCACCGGCTCTCCGGGCAATTGACGCGACAGGGCCGCAGCCGCCCGGCCGGGGATATCGGCGCTGATCATGCGGTTGTTCGGCCCCAGAGCGACCGCGTGCATCGGATAATTGAGGATCACCGCGCGATACCGGCCATCCTGCCGGCGGAACCCCACCGCCCCCACGCGTGGATCGGTGTGCGGCGTGGCCTTTTTCCGTCGATCCACCGCCAGATCGAGAAGGCCTTCCACGGCGACTACCTCGCAGGGCTCGGTGGCCTCCATCGCGGCCACAGCCACCTGCTCCACCCGGGAACGCAGGAAGGCCACGTATTCGGGGTCATAAGCGCCCGCTTCCTGGAGAAACACGGTGGCCGGCCCGGCGTGCGTATGGGTCGCGGAGATCATGACCTGCCGGTCCGCAAGCCCCCACCGCCGGGCGGCCCACTGGCGAAACGCGACCACGAACTCCCGCTCAATGCCGATCAGGTCGGCATGAATCCACAGGAGTCGTTCCGCCCCCTGCTCCAGGTAGACAGCTTTCGCGAAAAGCCGGTCCAGCACGCCCACCGACGGCTGGACGCGCCGGGCGAACCCGGATAGTTCCCTCCCCGGCTCCGGCGTAATGTCCACCTGTGCCGTGCCAATGTTGATGCGAGTCACATCCAGGGGCGATTGCATTGCAGACGCTTGCATTCCACACATCCTTGCCTGCTGAGGCGGCCGCGCATGGTAGCCTGTGCCCGTAAGGCGGTAAAGTGCAGGGCCGCCACCGCCCCCGCACCGCATCCGCAAGTCACCGGGAATGCACCATGCATAAACTATGACGAGGAAATGAGTTACGCGATGATCGGCGCGAATTGCAAATCAAAGCGGGCGATGGGATTCAAACCGATGAGGTCCAGCTTGAGAAGCTGACACGCCCCGGTTCTATCGTTCGACCACATCTACACTTACGTTGATACAGATTCAGCCTGGAACAAATCCATGTGTGCCTCTGTCATCAGTGGACATTTTTCCTATTAAACGGGTTATCGCGAGCGCATTGCCGGGCTAGCGGCAGTTTTTCCAAGTTCATGCCATTAAGATGAATCTTGACGCTCCAAACGTGTACGTTTTGCCTGTCATTTCCCGGAACACGGACGTTTTTCTTGCGAAAGTCTGATATGCGGACGATAATCAAGGCATGCGCCTATTTTGCAGGAGATCACGATGACAGCGGATGCTATTCCAGCCAATGGAGCCAAGCCCGCGGGATATGCCGTGCTGGTCGATCGTCTGGGTATCCGCACAATTGATAACTGGCACGAGTCCCTGATCGGGCCTGGAGGCGTCCACAGGATTGAATTCCATGACGGCATGGTTCGCGAAGTCTACCCGTCCAAGTACTGGCCGGGCGATGGGCTGGGCGATCACCTGGAGTTCGCCCTGAAGTATGACGGGGTGAATCTGGCCATCTTGGCGAGCGTGTTCCAAGTGGCTGAGCCTTCAGAAATCGAGGCATACGTGGCCTCCAAGCCCAGCGGCAAGTACGCGCGCCGAATCTGGTATCTCTATGAGCTATTCACTGGCCGCCGGTTGGGCCTGGAGGATGTCAAGGGCTGCCGTTACATCGATCTCCTTGATCCAGACAAATACATCACGGCCAGCCCGGCCAAGCGAATTGCCCGGCAATGTGTCAACGACAACCTACTCGGCGATGCCCGTTTCTGCCCGACCATCCGTCGCACCGACACAATCGAGAGATTCATGAACGCCGACCTGCGGGAGCGCTGCCGGCAGGTCGTGGCCGAGTATCCGCCCGAACTGCTCCGGCGGGCGCTGAGCTATCTCTACACCAAGGAAACGAGGTCCTCCTTCGAGATCGAGCACATCAAGCCCAGCGCCAGCCGCACCGAGCGATTCATCGCCTTGTTGGAACTGGCCGAACAGGAGGATTTTTGCGACAAAGCCCGCCTGGTCGACCTTCAAAACCGCATCGTCGATCCCCGGTTCGCCGATACTGACTACCGTACCACCCAGAACTACGTTGGCGAAACCATCGCATGGCGGGAGCGCGTGCATTATGTCTGCCCGAAGCCCAACGACCTGCCGGACCTGATGGCCGGGCTGATCGAAGCCCACCGCCAGATGGGCGAAGGTGGCGTTCATCCCGTCCTGCATGCCGCCGCCGTGGCCTACGGGTTCGTGTTCCTGCACCCGTTCGAGGACGGCAACGGCCGAATTCACCGGTTTCTGATCCACAACATCCTCGCCCGACGCGGCTTCACGCCCAAGGGGATCATGTTCCCGGTCTCAGCCGCCATGCTCAGGAACCGCGATGAATATGACGCATCACTGGAGGCGTTCTCCAAGCCGCTCATGCAGTTGGTGGAATACGAATTGGACGACGAAGGCCGGATGACCGTGCTCAACGATACGGCCGTGTGGTATCGCTTCATCGACATGACGCCCCAGGCCGAGGCCCTGTTTGCTTTCATCGAGAAGACCATCGAGACCGAACTGGTCGAAGAGCTGAACTTCCTGGCCAACTACGACCGCACGAAGGCGGCTATCCAGCAGATCGTGGACATGCCGGATCGCCAGATCGACCTGTTCATCCGCTTCTGCCTTCAGAACCACGGCAGGTTGTCCGACCGCAAGCGATCCAGCCACTTCGCCGCCCTGACCGCCGACGAGATCGCCCGCATGGAACAGGCCGTACAGACCGCCTACGGCACGGGCGAATAGGTTTTTGGGAAAAGAGTCATGACCTGACGTGTTGGCACGCTGGCTGAAGATCGCGGCCGGGTGTACTTCCGGTCCACCACCGAGTTCCTCGCCACGGGCTTGAGCTGCTCGCCTCTCCGCCTGTCGCTGGCGCCCTTCAACCCGCACTCGTCCCTTCCCCGTTCAATCGATAATATATTGTCATTAATAGCCGGATAATGGCCGATACGGATAATATATTGGCAATAGTTTAAAATTGGGATTACAATGAACTGATGAACGCCGCCAAGCTGACACTGACAGGTCCGTCCGAAATGGCCGCCGGCCTGGCCAAACGGGTCAAGGCCCTTCGCCTGCTGCGCGGGTGGACGCAGGTCACGCTGGCCCAGCGTGCCGACGTGTCCAGACGCGAAGCCACGGTCATCATCGACGAGGTTCAGGCAGCCGTCTCCCGTTGGCACGACCACGCCGCCCGGGCAGGCGTATCGAAGGCAACCGCGCGCCAGATTGCGCAAGCACTGCGGAGAGACATTTGAACGGACATTTGCGGCACGGTGGACGTCGCCCGGCAGAGGACTTGGCGTGGCCGGGCTCATCCGCCATGGCCACCAAGACCGCCAAGCCGGTCAAACTCGTCGACGGCAAGGCCAGAATCCTTGCACGAAAGAACGCACCGGATTGGGGGCGTTTGCACGGAGAGCGGGCCGGGGGAGAGAACGGTTGGCAACGGGGGTGACTGAATACAGGGCCGGAGGCTGAGGGCGCGAACGACCAGAACCTTTGACCCTGCACAACAAGAACGCCTCTGGTCAACTTCTGTCAACCAGAGGCGTTCTCGTGTTCAGAGCCCGTCTTCGCCTGTGGCTTCGACGCGGCAAGCGGGCGATGGGATTCGAACCCACGACGTCCAGCTTGGGAAGCTGGCATTCTACCACTGAATTACGCCCGCAAGTCCTGTTCAATGGCCATTATAAGGGGTCACACCCCCGGGTCAAGTCCATTCGGCTGCCGTTGAATGCGCACAAGTGGTTATTATTACAATCATTTACGCTCCCACATGGCAGATTTCCGATCGGCGGCTTTTGCGGGGTGAGGCGCGCAGACGCTGCTTGATGCGGGCCATCGAGCCCATGGGCCGAGGGACCGACCGGCGCCTCGTCATCATGAGGGGAGGATGGTGCGATGGGACAAGTGGATCGTGCGACGGCCGGCATTGACTCCGCCTTCCCGGGAAGCCTTCACCATCCCGCTGGCGCGAACCAGCCCTTGCCGACGTCAACTGTTTGGAATAAACGAACTACCCATTCCAAATTTCTTTTCTTCCTCATTATCCGGAGCGACCTATGATCAGGCACGCGGGCGGGTCCCAACAAAGCTGATGAATGGATTCTTGGATAGGGAAACGTGATGGCACCAAGAAGTCCTTACGTCGCCCGGTTGGATCGGGCTTGCCGGATCCGTACAAGAGGAGAAAACCATGTACCGCGCGGATTCTCACCATAGGCACGGAGACGGGAATAGCACTCTTCACTGTGGACATGGCGACTGGAACAGCACCGAGCGGACCCACCTGCCGCGTCTGGAGCACGGTGTCCTCCCCTGGTGGACAAACGAATTGACGATTGGCCCCGGGCTGTCGTGGCCGTCACACTGCTGCCACGCCGCTACCGGCAAGATGGCTGGCAAGCCGGACTGGCAGACCGAACCTGCAACGGCCCAATGCTGATCCTGGTCCGTTCTGCGCCCGCCGCGCGTCATGCCGGCCGCCCCCGCCCCTGCCGTCCCTCGTCTCGTTCCCGCTCCGGCCAGCCTGGTCTCGCCCCGCCTCGGCTACCCTTTGTTTCAGGTCGTCCCTCGCGAAGCCCTCGCCCGGCGCTGGGAGCGCATAAAAAGGCCTGGTCGCGCAGGGACGAGTTAGGGGGGGATAACCCATCCGTGTGGGGTGCGACCAGGCGTATCAATGTCACCAGCCCACCATTCGGGGGCCGGCGTCAGAGCTCGCTGAGCGGCCATCGAAAAGCCACTCGTATCTCTCTGGCCACTATTATCCCCAAGACAGAACATTTGTCAATAACAATTTCTCTTCTGCAGTGCGAAACCACATCATCCGCTGCGATCAGCCCCTCAGAATTTATAAGCTTCGTATTTCCAAGATGATGCAGCAGCGGAAGCCCGGATCCACCCCTTCGATCGGGCAACGTCCGGTAAAGTTCTTTCAAGAAAAATGAGAATCTTTTTCGTTTTCAATTTGAGGACTGCCGGCCATCCCGGGTCCGCTGCAGTCTGCTGCAGCAAACTTCACTGTCGCTATGCGGTGATATACTGACAGCACTTGACGCAGAATCCTCAGAGGCTGCAAAATATGACACAGGGATGAATATTCTCAAGATAAGAAACGAGACGGCCGTTCCATACACAATACTCTTTCTTGGAGAATGCTGCCGCCGGAGCGGCTGGGCCCACCATACTGCGGCCTCTGATTTCTCCAAGTCATGGTACTGGGCGTAGGAGGCGCCCGGCAGATTCTTTTGGGTACCCCACGGCAGATCAGCGTTGACTGTGATCATCGCGGGGAAGAAGCGTGCGTCGGTTTCAATTCATGCCGCAATGGGGAATTGGCTAGCGCACCGAGAAGGAGACTGATATGCGCTGGCTTCTGCCTGCCCTTGCGGCCGTGACAGTGGTACCCCTGTGGCTCGCCGGCACTTCGGACACACCGATCCTCAAACCGGCCCAGGCCGCAAGCGCAGACACCACACCAGCCAAGACCCCCGTGGCCCACCCAGGCGCGGCCGGTGAGCCGCAACCGGCCATGGCCTCGCTGCCGGCCCATCTGGTTCGACCGACCGATTCCGCCCTGCCGAAGACCGCAGCTATTTCCCCGGCCCTGACGGCTGAACCGCAGGACACAACCACCCTCCTGTCGGAGACTTTCGAAACAGGCTTCCCCAGCGGCCTGTGGGCGGTGGGTGGCAATCCCGCCTGGGACGACGACGACTTCAAGCCCTACCAGGGCAGTATGAGCGCCTGGTGTGCCAGGGGCGGTGCCGCGGGTGTGGACCCGGCGACCTCGAATTACTCCAACAACATGAACACCTGGATGATCTACGGCCCCTTCAGTCTGGCCGACGCCCAAAGCGCAACCCTCTCCTTCTACCTGTGGCTGGAGTCCGAACTCAATTACGATTTCTTCTTCTGGATGGCTTCCATCGATGGAAACAGTTTTTATGGTCAGAAGCTTTCCAGCACCACCAACGGCTGGGTAAATCAGACCCTGGACTTCTCCAATATCTACCAATTGGGCAACGTGCTGGGGCAATCGGCCGTCTGGGTGGCCTTCGTCTTCCAGAGCGACGTCAGCATCACCTACAAAGGCGCGTTCGTTGACAATGTCGTACTCACTAAAACGATTGGGCCGTCTGCGCCCAACATCGCCGTCAATCCGACGGCTATCAACCTCACCTGCACGAGCGGCGCACCGGCCCCGGCGGCCCACGAGGTCGAAGTGGCCACCCCACCGGCACCGGTAGTACCGGCTCAGAAGCTGATCGACGAGGAAGAGATCCTTCAAAGTTTTGCCAAGGGGCAGGCGAGAGTCCCGGTCATCGTGAACATGACCCGTCCGGCCGCGGCTCCCGCGCGGCTGAACTTCGCCGACGCCGCCGCGCTCAAGCCGCTGCAGAACGCCATCAAGGTTCAGCAGGACACCGTCCTGACCCGGCTGCCGGCCAACCAGCATCGTCTCCGGCATCGCTTCCAGAATCAGCCGGGCTTCTCAATAGAGGTGACCCCGCAAGCCCTGGAGCAACTCAAGCAGGACCCCGAGGTCAGTTCGATCGAGCCCGTGCGCACCCTCTATCCGCACCTGAGCCAGGGCCTCGCGCTGATGAACGCCTTGTCGTACCGCACCACCTACACCGGCGCCGGCGTGGCGGTGGCCATCTGCGATACCGGCATCGACTACACCCACCCTGCTCTGGGGAACGGTGGTTTTCCCAATTCCAAGGTCCTGGGCGGATACGACTTCGGCAACAATGATTCCGACCCCAAGCCGGTCGGGCAGCCCCACGGAACGAGCTGCGCCGGAATCGCGGCCGGCGACCTGGCTACGGTCGGCGATTACATCGGCGGCGTGGCCCACAACGCCAAGCTCTACGCGCTCAAGATCTCGCCGGACAATACGGGCAATGCCACCTCTGACGCCATGATCGCCGCCTGGAACTGGTGCGTGACGCACAGGAACGACAACCCCGACTATCCGATCATGGTCATCAGCACGAGCTTTGGCGGGAGTCGTTACTACAACTGGTGCGACAGCTCATCGCCCAGCATGACTCTGGCGGCCAACAATGCCGTGGCCGCCGGCATCACCCTGCTGGTTTCCTCGGGAAACGACGGGTACTGCGATTCCATAGGCTGGCCGGCATGCATCTCGAGCGTCATTGCCGTCGGCGCGGTCTATGATGCCGCCTTTGGCTCCTATTTGCCCTGTGTGTCGGCGTCTTCCTGCGCTCCCAAGACCAGCACCTCTGGATGCTCAACCGGATATTACGCGACGGATACCACCGCGGCGGACAAGGTCACATCCTACTCCAATTCGGCCTCCATGGTGGGAGTGCTGGCCCCAGCGAACCGGTGCTACACCACCGACATTGTCGGCAGCGACGGCTACTCCACCGGCAATTACACGACCTCCTTCGGCGGCACCTCAGCGGCCTGCCCTTATGCGGCAGGCGCGGTCGCCGTGCTGCAGTCCGCGGCCAAGGCCCGCAACGGGGCCTTTCTCACCCCCGCCGAGGTCAGATCCATCCTCACGACAACCGGCGACAACATCACCGACCCCAAGAATGGCCTGGTCAAACCGCGGGTCAACCTGGCGGCGGCCATCGATGGGGGAACCATTCCAGCTCATTGTGTGCGCATCTCGAACACGGGCAGTGCCCTGCTGACCGTGTCTTCGGTGACCAAGCCCGTCTGGGTCACGCTGACCCCCGAGCCGCCGTACAACATCACGCCCGGTAGCACCCTGGAAGTCTGCGTGGCGGCTTGCGACGTCTGCCCGGGTTGTGACGTGGACGGCACGCTGGGCCTGCAGAGCAACGACCCCGATGAGCCCCTGGTCAACGTGGCCATCCACGTAGACTGCCAGCCGCCTGATCTCCCAACAGGCGTGCAGGCCACCCCGCCGACCATCTGTTCCGGAGAGTCCAGCACGCTCTCCGGTACCCCGGGCGGCAGCAACGCCACACTGGAGTGGTTCACCGACAGTTGCGGCGGCACGAAGATCGGTGAAGGCATCGCCATCTCCGTCAGCCCGACCGCCACGACCACTTATTACGTGCGTACGAAGGCCCTGCCCTGCAACGCGGTCAGCGCCTGCCAAGCCGTGACCGTCACCGTCAACACTACGAAGGGAGACCTCGATTGCGATGGCGATGTGGATGCTCAGGACGTGGCTCTATTCAAGGCCTGCATGTCCGGCTCTGACACTCCACACGCCGGCGGGCTCATCTGCTCAAGGGCGGACCACGAGCCGGATGGAGACATCGACCAGACGGATTTCGGCATCCTGCAACGCTGTCTTAACGGCTCCAACCAGCCGCCCGTTCCGGGCTGCATGGATTAGCCGCCGCCTGCAATCCACTTGCCACTTGCTTCGCCGAGCGCTGTAGCGGAAACGGCCGGTACGGAGCCCGGCCGCTACATGGAAACAGCACGGTACCCGGCTGCCACACGGAAACAGCACGGCGCCCAGCCGGTACATGGAAACGGTACGGTGCCCGGCTGGTGCATGGAAACGGTACGGTGCCCGGCCGGTGCATGGAAACGGTACGGTGCCCGGCCGGTACGGGACAAATGGTCGAGACCGGGAAAACGGCCGGTGCGGGAGCCGGCTGCTCGGGGTAGTGGGAAGCGCCGGCGCGAAGCTCGGCCATAGCGAGTGGGCGCGGATGCCATGTCACATCCTGCATCCGCGGATAGGCGGTCTATAATGCAATCTCGTGGAGGATGGCTTCGGGCAGCCACCTGCTTTTCATCCCGACTCGGAAAGGGAAACCGCCATGAAATTCTTCGCCGATACCGCCAATCTGGACGAGATTCGCCGTGTGAAATCCATGGGCCTGCTGGATGGCGTAACCACCAACCCCTCGCTGGTCGCCAAAGAATCGATGGATTTCCACAAGCTCATCGGTGAGATCTGCGAACTGGTCCAGGGGCCGGTGTCTGCCGAGGTGACCGCCACCGAGGCGGACAAAATGCTCCTCCAGGCTCGCGAATTGTCCAGTATCTCCGAGCACGTGGTGGTCAAGCTGCCCACCACCACGGAAGGGCTGAAGGCCCTGGTGCGCTGCGTGGATGAAGGCATCAAGACCAACATGACCCTGGTCTTCCAGCCCATCCAGGCCCTGGCCGTGGCCAAGATCGGGGCCACCTACGTCAGCCCCTTCCTGGGCCGGTTGGACGACATCGGCCAGGAGGCCATGGCCATGCTGACCAGCATCCGCACCATCTACGACAACTACGACTTCGACACGCAGATTCTGGCCGCCAGCCTGCGCCACCCGCTGCACATCGTCCAGGCCGCCGAGATCGGCGCGGACGTGGCCACCCTGCCGCCGGCCGTGTTCGAAAAGATGCTGGCTCATCCGCTCACCGACATCGGCCTGGAGCGTTTCCTGGCGGATTGGAAGAAGGCGCAAGGGTGATTGGTCGTCGGTTTTCACTTCTCCCGGTCTCCAGCAAGGGCGTCAATTCATGAGGAGTTCCCAGTTGCCAGTTTCCAGTTGCCAGTAAAGACGTTGCATCCCTCCCCAACTGGAAACTGGATACTGGATACTGGGAACTGGAAACTGGAACACTACAACGCAAGGTCGTAGCGGCCGGGCTCCGTACCGGCCGTTTTTGGGCAAAACGGCCGGTACGGAGCCCGGCCGCTACGGAAAATGGCCCACTCTGCGCTGTCGGGTGGGAACCGCTCGAACGCCGTGCTTTCGTGCTTCACAACCACCAGCGGTTCCGAGCTGCCCGTCCTTTGACATTTGCGTTCCCGTCGCCCATGCTTTCACTATGAACCGCGACGAAGTCTGCTCCAAGTTCCTCGAATCCCTGCCCTTCGAGCTCTATCCCTTCCAGGAGGAGGCCCTGCTGGCGTGGTTCGAATCCACCGGGGGGGTGATGGTCTGCGCCCCCACCGGCATGGGCAAGACGCTCATTGCCGAGGCCGCCCTGTTCGAGGCCCTGCACACCCGCCAGCGCCTCTACTACACCACGCCGCTCATCGCGTTGACCGACCAGAAGTTCCGCGAGTTTCAGGATCTCGCCGAGCGCTGGGGCTTCTCCCGTGAGGACATCGGCCTCATCACCGGCAACCGGCGGGTCAACCCCGACGCCATCATCCGCGTGGTGGTGGCCGAGATTCTGCTCAACCATCTGCTTTCCCCCGATCCGGCCGTATCCAATTTCGACGATGTGGCCAGCGTGGTCATGGATGAGTTCCACAGCTTCAACGACCCCGAGCGTGGCGTGGTGTGGGAACTCTCCCTGGTCCTGCTGCCCAGGCATACGCGGGTAATGCTGCTCTCCGCGACGGTCGGCAATCCGCACGAGTTCGCAAGCTGGCTGCGGGCCCAGCACGGCCGTGACCTTAAGGTCGTGCTGTCCAATGAGCGCCGCGTGCCCCTGGAATTCAACTGGATCGGCGACAAGCTGCTCACTGAACAGCTCCCCGAAATGGTCACCGACGACGACGCCACCAACCGCGTGCCCGCGCTGGTCTTCTGCTTCAACCGCGACGAGTGCTGGGAAGTGGCCGAGCGTCTGAAGGGCCTGCCCCTCATCGGCGGGCCGGCCCGGGCCGAGATCGAAGCTTACCTGAATGAGCGCAAGGCGGACTTCGCCGAAGGTGTCGGGCCGAAGCTCAAGCAGATGCTCATCCGCGGGGTGGGCGTCCATCACGCCGGCGTGCTGCCCAAGCACAAGGAGGTGGTCGAAGAGCTGTTCAACCGCAAGCTGGTGCCCTTTGTCATCTGTACCGAAACGCTCGCTGCCGGCATCAACCTGCCGGCCCGCTCCGTGGTCCTGAGCACGCTGCTCAAGGGTAAACGGGGCGAGAAAAAGCTGGTGCCCTCATCCATTGCCCACCAGATCTTCGGGCGGGCCGGCCGGCCCCAGTTCGACAAGCAGGGCTATGTCTTCGTCCTGGCCCACGAGGATGACGCCCGCCTGGTCAAATGGAAACGCAAGTACGAGCAACTCGGCGACTCCAAGGATCCCGGCATCCTGCGGATCAAGAAGGAGCTCGAACGCAAGAAACCCACCCGGCGCAAGACGGAGCAGTACTGGTCCGAGGGCCAGTTCAAGCAATTGATTGAGGCCGGTCCGGCCAAGCTGTTCAGCCGCTCCATGATTCCCTATAGCGTGCTGATCTATCTGCTGACCAAGATGGGCACGCTCCAGGCGGCCCGCTCGTTTCTCTCCAGGCGGTTCAACACCGCCGAACGCATCGCCAGCTTTCAGGAACAGCTCGATTTCATGATCAACAACCTCGCAGGGCTGGGATACCTGACCCGCTCCGAGGACGGCGACCAGGTCACACTCCACGACAGCATCCACAAGCTGCTCAATTTCCGCAGCATCGACCCGCTGTACGGGGCGTTCCTGACCGAACAGCTCGTCTACAGCAATTTCGAGGAGAAGGTGCTCGCCCTGGAGAGCGTGCTGGAGGTGCCGCCGACCATTGTGCGGAAGGTGCGCATCCCGGAACTGCCGCCCGGGCCCCTGCAGACCCAGGTCCTGGAGCCGATGTTGGTGCAGATGGGCGCCCTGGTCGCCCGGCCAACGGGTGCGGCCGTTGACGAAGAACTGGCCGACGAAGACGATTTCTTCGACGAAGAGGAGCAGGAGCGTCCGCCGACCTTCCCGGAAATGCTCAAGCTGGTCTTCGAGTCCCGGCTGGCCGCCCCGGAGCCGGTGTTCGTGCAGCCCAAGTGGATCGGCGGCGGCGTGGCCGAGGCCGGCGGCGACTTCTATCGTTTCGTCAAGTCGCGCGAACTGATCAAGCAGGAGGGCCTCATCCTGCGGCACCTCCTGCGCCTGACCATCCTGGCCGGCGAGATGGCCGCGCTGACCGAAGATCCCGACTACATACGGATCGGCGAGGTCGCCACTAACGCCTGCAGCAGCGTCGATCCGCGCTACACCGCCCGCTTCCTGGAGCAAGCCGAAGCGGTGAAGAAAATGGCCACGGTTTAGAACGAGAGGTGAGACGTGAGAAGTGGGAAATACTTGCGGTGGACTGGATGCTCGTTTGCCTGGATCCTCTTTTGCACCACCGGCATAGCCATGGGCCAGGAGCCACCGACGTCCGTGGAAGAATCCAAATGGACGCTGGACAGCGGCTCCGTGCGCATTGAGTTCCAGGTAGTGGACAAACGCCTCGTGATCGCATCTTTGGAGGACAAGCAGGGGCGCGAGTGGCTTGGCCAATGGCCACAGAATGCCTCATTTTGGCTACTGGCCGTGCGCGGTCCTGAATCGGCAACCGTGGAACTGCGCAGCGCGGATCTCGCGCCAACGGTTCTCCCGCAAGACAGCCAGGCATCCAGGGGCTCAAGCCTGCGATTTGCATGGGAGGCTGCATTGGGCGGGAAAGCGGGGCTTATTAGCTTGACCGTTCGGAGCGACCCGCAGACGGGCCTGGTCCTCTGGTCTCTGGATGCCCGGCTGCCGGAAGGCTGGCACGTCGTCAGGGCCGAACCGCTCATCCTGCCGAATCTCAAGATCGAAGCGGGGCTCAAGATGGCCGCCCCCGTCGGCTGGGGCCTGGAGTACGACGTCAAGCCGGGCATGGGCTACAGCGGCAACTATCCGTCCCTGGTGGCCTCCAGTTCCTTCCTGGGCTTCTACCGTGAGAGGCACGGACTTTACCTCGGCGTTCACGATCCCGACGGCCACCACAAGCACCTTGGCGTCAAGACCGACCAGACCGCCGCCCGCGTCACCATCACCCACTGGCCAACCGAAGCCGACAGCCAGGGCGGGCACTACGCCCCCGCTTTTGCCTGTGCCATCGGCGGGTTCAAAGGCGACTACCTCGGCGCGGCGGCCTTCTACCGCGCGTTCGTCGTCCGGACGCCCTGGGGGCGCGGCATGACCGCCGGCCCCTACACCCCGCCGGAGTGGCTCAAGGACATCGACCTGTGGCTCATGCCCGAGCCGGAACCGCTCAAGAACGTCGAGGCCTGCAAGCGGGCCGGGGAATTCTTCGGCGTGCCCATCGCCCTGCACTGGTACCGCTGGCACGAGATCCCCTTTGATACCCTCTACCCGGAATACTTCCCCGCTAAAGAGCACTTCAAGGAGGGCGTCCGGGCCCTGCAGGAGGCCGGCTTCCGGGTCATGCCCTACATCAACGGCCGGCTGTGCGACCCGAAATCGAAAACCTGGACCGAGGAGCATGCCGATCAGTCCGCCGCCCGGAAAGAGGACGGCAGCTTCTATACGGAAATCTACGGTTCCAAGGTGCCGCTCAACGTGATGTGCCCGGCCACCAAGCAGTGGCGGGACAAGGTCGCCGGCATCGTGGATCGGCTGTTCAACGAGTACGGCGTGGACGGCGTCTACATCGACCAGATCACTGCCGCGGCGGCCATGCGCTGCCATGCCACTGACCACGGCCACAGCCCCGGCGGCGGGACCTTCTGGGTCAATAGCTATCGCACCCTGCTCGACGACATCCGCAAAAAGATGCCCCCCGGCCGGATCCTCACCTCCGAGGAAAACGCCGAGTGCTGGAACGACCAGTTCGACGCCCTGCTGATGGTCAACACACCCGCCGACAGCAACCGCCGAATTGTCCCGCTTATGCCCGCCGTCTATGCCGATCGTGTGATCACCTTCGGCTTCCAATACATCGTGGCCGGCGACATCCAGAATTCGCTGCCCTTCCGCGCCAAGATGGCCCGGGCATTCATCTGGGGCGCCCAGCTCGGCTGGGTGCGGGTGGAGGCGATCATGGCCGATGACGCAAAACGCGAGGCGGAGTTCCTGCGCGACCTGGCCCGCTGCCGGCGGCACGGGCACGAGTTCTTCGTCGGCGGCGAGTTCCTCGGCGAATTGGAAGTAGCTGGCGACAATCCGCCGCTCAAGGTCGAGGGCGGGACCATCTCCCCCAACCGCTATGCGGTGAACCTGCCGGCCGTTCTGGCCACCGCCTGGCGAAACCAGGCCCGTGCCGGCGTCGTGGCCGTGAATATGTCCGACCAGGAGCGACTGGTCACGCTGAAGCTCCCGCCGGCGCTGCTTCCACCGGCAGGCCAATCCCTTCAGGGAGAAATCCTCGGCCCGGAAGGTCCCCTGGGACCGGTCGAGGCCAAGGGAGAACTGCCGGTCAAACTTCCGCCGCGTTCGGCCCGGCTCTTCCGGTTCACCGTGGGGATGAATTGAGACCCTTTCCGGTCCGGCAGTTTCGCGCTTCGGCCCATGAGGCGGGACGCCCAACGCACAGGATTCATTCCGAATCCGCCTGGTGAGGCGCAAAGCCGCGGTCCGAGGGGTTTGACCCTTCCGACGGGTGAGGCTATCTTCGCCGTTGGAAAATGCGGTTCGGAAAGACCGCGCAGGCCGGTTCGCCGGACCTGCCTCGATGTAACGACATCGGGTCTGCAGACCCGACCCAAGGGAGACACGACATGACGCGGGCAATCAGAATCGGCTTGACTGGTATCGCGGCCCTCTGCGTGGCCGCGGGGTGTTCAAAACAAACCCGAACCGTGACCCTGCTGGGCGACTCACGGCAGGCCGGCTGGACGGAGCTGTTCAATGGCCGGGACTTCGGCGGCTGGCGGGCCATGGACCCGGCCAATAACAAGTGGATGACGGCCGCACAGGTCTCCCTGGACCCGGAGGACGACGCCAAATTCAAGATCGTCCCCGGCTCCGGCATCCTGGTGAACGGGCAGAAAGGCAACACCAGCAACTTCTACACCATCCTCGAACACGGCGACTGCGAGCTGCACATCGAATTCATGGTGCCCAAGGGCTCCAACTCGGGCATCTACTTCCAGGGCCGCTACGAGATCCAGGTGTTTGACAGCTTCGGCAAAGAGCAGGTGGAGTTCAGCGACTGCGGCGGCATCTACGCCCGCTGGATCGACAACGCCAACGTCGAAGGCCACGCCCCCCGCACCAACGCCAGCAAGGCGCCGGGGCAGTGGCAGAGCTTTGACGTGAAGTTCACCGCGCCCCGGTTCGACGCCGACGGCAACAAGATCGCCAACGCCCGCTTCGACTGGGTGCGGCTCAACGGCACGCTCATCCACGAAAACGTGGAGTTGACCGGCCCCACCCGGTCGGCCATGGGCGAAAACAAGGAGGTCTCCGCGGGCCCGCTCATGCTCCAGGGCGACCACGGCCCGGTGGCGTACCGGAACATCCGGATCCGCCTGCTGAAGTAGCTGTCAGCGGTCAGCGATCAGCTTTCAGCTTTGCAGGTTGGTTCTCGTAGTGGAATGGTTTACCGGCGTTCAGCGGGCAGTTTCCAACAAGCTGCCCGCTGAACGCTGTTTTGCTGAACGCTGAATGCTGATCGCTGATCGCTGATCGCTCTAAATCAACGATTTCAGGTGATCAATGCTTGCTGCCGCCTGTTCGATGGTCCCGCATTCCACGCTGAAGCACAACGGGCGGTTGACCGGCTTGAGGATGTCGATGATCCGCTTCCAGTCGATCACCCCCTCGCCGCAGGCACAACCCACCGGCGTGCCGGTGACCTTGCCGCGCTCCGCGTCGCTCTGCTGAATGGTGATATCTTTGGCGTGGACATGCACCACCCGGTCGCGCACCCGCTCCAGCCACGCGTAGGGATCCTCGCCGGCCAGGTAGGAGTTGCCGGTGTCGAAATTGATGCCGATGGCCGGTGACTTCACCAGTCTGCAGATACGATCCAGACCGGCCCGCGTCTTGCTGTACTGCTGGTGCGGCTCCAGGCCGATCTGGATGCCCCGCTTCTCGGCCGCCCGGGCCGCCAGCGTCAGCACGTATTTCATGAGCAGGTGATCTTCCTCTTCGCTGGTGAAGTCGGGCTTGGGCCCCTCGTCCGTGTTGACCACTGGGGCCTGCAGCTCAGCGGCAAAGCGGATGGCCGCGCGGAGATAGTTCACGGAGACATCCGGCTTGCACAGAGCGGTATGAGCGCTCACGCTCGAACAGCGTACGCCGTACTTCTCGCAGATCGCCCGGATATCCAGCGGATCATCCCACATGGAAACGGAGTGAAAATAGCCGGCCTCACTGAGCAGTTCGCGACCCCAGTGCAACATCGGCTCGATGTACTGGTAGCCGAGCTGCGCGGCCTTCTCCACGCCGGCCGCAAAGGACATGTCGTGATGCCGAACGAACTCCATGTTGACGCCGATATGGATCTGGGCCATGACATTTCACTCCGAGAAGAACCGCAGATAGACGCGAGTGGACGCAGATTACCCCATCCGCCGGACCCCTTCAAGCGTCAGAGCACAGCACCGAATGGGTTCAGAAACAGCCCCGATGGAAAGATGGAGAGTACGAGCGATGGAGAGAGGATACTGCCGGCCTATACTCTCCATCGCTCCATCTCTCCATCTCTCATACTCTCACACTTGACCGGTTCGGCACATTAAGGTCTACTTGAAGCCATGAACGGATACGAACGCATCCTGGCCCAGTTAGACGGCCGGCCCACCGACTGCTTGCCGTTTATGCCCATTACCATGATGTTCGCCGCCGATCGGCTGGGCGTTAAATACGGCCAATATACCCAGGACCACCGTGTCCTGGTGGAAGCCCAGTGCCGGGTGGCTGAGGAGTTCGATTTCGACTACGTCTCGGCCATCTCCGACCCGGCCCGCGAGGCCGGCGACTGCGGGGCGGCCGTCGAATTCTTCGAAGACCAGCCCCCGGCCATCATCGAGCACCAGGCCCTGCTGGCCGACTCTGCGAAGCTGGCCTCGCTGAAGGTGCCCGACCCCTGCGCCGGCGGGCGGATGCTCGACCGGGTCAAAGCCATCGAACTCTTCAAACAGCGCGTCGGCGGCCAGAAGCTCATCGAAGGCTGGATCGAAGGCCCCTGCGCCGAAGGCGCCGACCTGCGCGGCATTAACGCCTTGATGCTCGACGTGCTGGACGAACCGGCCTTCGTCCGCGACCTGTTCGATTTCTGCGTGGAGTTGGGTCTGACGTTCGCCAAGGCCCAGATAGCCGCCGGGGCCGACTTGATCTCCATCGGCGACGCCGCCGCCTCGCTGGTCGGCCCGCAGGTCTACGAGGAGCTGGTCTGGCCCGCCGAGAAGAAGCTGATAGCCGGCCTGCGCGCACTGGGCACGCGCGTCCGCCTGCACATCTGCGGCAACATCCGCGACCTTTGCCAGAAGGTCGGCGAACTCGGCTGCGACATCGTGGATATCGACTATCCCGTGCCCATCTCAAAAGCCCGCACCGAAATGGGCCCGCAGCAGATTCTCCTCGGCAACATCGAGCCGGCGGGAGTCCTGAGGAAAGGAACACCCGAAGACGTCTTCAAGGCCATCGAGGAATGCCACCGCCAGGCCGGCCAGCGATACATCGTCAGCGCCGGCTGCGAAGTCTGCCGCGACACGCCACTGGAGAACGTCCGGGCCATGCGCGACTACGCCCGATCGCACAAGTGAGCGTGACACATCCATGCCGGGTGCCATGCCCACACGCCTGTACTCGGGAGGGGTGCCATGCCCACCCGCCCGTACTCGGGCGGGTGGGCATGCGGACGGGAGTGGACCCACGTTTACAGGAGAGGTGGCCCGCCTCGCGTATCTCTCGGAATATGGTCCACTTGAATGGGCAACGGACCATCCCCTTTGCCGACATAGAACCCGGCGCTCGACCAGAGCCATTCCGCCGGTGTCTCGCACAAGCCCCGCCGGACAGGATTCAAATGGATGTAATCGATCTTCTCCCAAACGTGAGCGGAGGACCACAGGTTTCGGTCATAGCCTCCCCCACGCTGCCAGAAGCGGAGCACGCACCGGCCGTTGGGCTGCCGGTCGCACATTCGTTCGAGAAAATGCGGCGCGGTGGCTGACAGATAGGCGAGGGCCCTGTTGGTGACCGGTTTCTTTATGGACGTGAGGATGGCGCTCACGCAGTAGCCGGCCTTCAATGGAAATAGCAGCAGGTGGGCGTGTTCGGGCATGATGACGTAGGCCCAGATGTGGAACTCATGAATCTGACGAGCGCGATCGATAGCATCGACAAGCCACTGCCGCGAGCGGTCTTTTGAAAGAAACGGCTGGCGTTGGAAACAGGAAAAGGTAAACGAGTGTGCGTGGCCAGGATCATTGTACCGGCGGCAGGTCTTGCGGCGGCTATGATTTTCATCTGGATCGGGATGTTGCATGGGCCTTTAGCCTACAGCGTCTCTCGCCCCTATGCCAGATGGTGCGGGGAGCACTCCTGCGTGGCTCCGGTCCGTGATAGTTCCACATGCCCACCCGCCCGAGTACAGGCGTGTGGGCATGGCACCCGGCTTGAATCAACCCCCGGCTTGGTATTATGATTCCACAGAGAAAGAGGACACGAAGCCATGCCATTCGACTCGATCATCTGGGACCATGAAACGCATTATTCGCAATCAGCGGCTCACACCTGAAAACGCCGCAAAGTATAAAGTCGTTCGAGGGCAGATTTCGGCTGAGTTGCCTGACCTAATAGCCCGGTACCATGAGCGCATGGCGGCTCACGACCAGTTGCAGGCCCTGCTTGGGGCAGCTTAAGGCGGCACGCGAGGAAAAGGGCCTGAGCCTGTGGCCGATTTAACCGAACTCGCCGGCATGGATCGCTCGGCGCTCTCGAAGCTGGAGACTGGGCAACGTCCCAATCCCACCGTTGAGGCCCTGGTGCGTTACGCCGAAGCGGTGGGCAAGCAACTCATCGTGACGCTGGCGGGCGCGGAGAAGGGACCCATTGACCCGGTTCGGCCCGAAACCCACCAAGTCAGCACATGGCGATCCGCAGACACCTGCAAGTGGCTACTCCTCAGCATCTTACGAAGCGATTGCTGTCCGACTTGCCCTCCCTTGGGGGATGTTCTTGAAGCCTCTTGCTCAGGTATCCTAGTCGAAGTTATGATGAGAGGAGTTCAGCTTCGTAGGAAGAATATCGCCAGGAAGGTACGTGCCTGAGGTCGACATCGAACAGCCATGATCTCAATACCGGTGTTACACCTGATCGATTCTAAAACTGTCGCCTTGCCGCAATTCCGCTTTCTCTCTTACCACACCGGCGATTTCCGAAACCCTCGCCCTGAGGACCGTCTCCTTTTCGTTTTCCGACACGAGATGTCTTTCCCGCCGCATGGATTCGTTGTTTCACACCAGATGCATTACACGGCTTGGTTGGGAGTCGCTCGGCTAATCGATGCAACCGAACAGGTTCTGGTAGTACGGACGATCGACTTCGATCGTGATGTTCCCGTCCTCGGGTTCGCAGAGCACGAGCCGCAGTCTGCGACGGTCATTGCTGATCCATGGGAGGAAGACTTCGCCGAACAAGTCGTCCACGCAAGCGAGTTCGCACGTATCCGAGATGCGATTGGCACCGTATGCCTGTCGAACCACTGCGTTCTACTTCGGAGCGAACCTCAGAGTAAGCTCTGCGAATGGTGCGAAAAGCTCCTGGCACTTCAGGAAGCCAGGGCGAAGGCAGATGCAGAGCGGAAGGAAAGAAGACGTAAGAAGCGACTGGAGCTTTCTCGTGAGGAGATGGAAGAGATAATCGCCGAGGAGGCGCAGCATGGCCGCACTGCTCGATGTCCTGGATGCGGTGGTCTCATGCCGTCGGATGCTGATCTTTGTGACTATTGCAGCGAGGAAGAGGATGTGAGAACGACCATCATGCAGCCTCTGGAGCAGCGGCCGGAGGATGAAGACGACATCGTGGACGGAACATTTATCCACCGTAAGTTCGACCTTTCAGAGTAGTACTCCATCCGTGAGTGTGGAGAAGCCAAAGCGGCGCCGGGGCAGCCGCACTGCGAGCCCTGCGACGTGCTGCTTGGCAGAACATGGACCCTCCGGCGAGTGGATGATCGCTCGTTCAGGCTCCCGCCTTGCTCGCCCTCACGCCTTGAATGAGCGGGGTACCCCAATCCGAGGCCCGATATCTCAACCCCCTGGACTTTCCCGCCGATATCACCTATACTGACCAAATCGAGGTGTCTTGATCCCATTGGACGTAAGAGCCATTGGAGACTGCCAGGTACCGATGGCTCATTAGCGACGCGGCTTTGCGTCCGGCACATCCCGTCCTGGGGACCCCCGGAAGAGGACATCATGAAGTTTTCCGATTTGCGGCTCATTGAGCCGATCCTCCGCGCTGTGGCCGCGGAAGGGTACACCACTCCTACGCCTATTCAACAGAAGGCGATCCCCCACGTGCTCGAAGGCCACGACCTGCTCGGCTGCGCCCAGACCGGCACTGGCAAGACGGCCGCGTTCGCCCTGCCCATCCTGCAGCGGTTGATGCAGGCCAACCGCCCCGAGAGTACAAATCATGAACCCACCTTCGGGGAAGGTGGGCCTCCCCGCGGGTCTAACGGCCATGCTCGCGCCGGCCGCAACGCTCACGCCCGCAGCCCGCGAAACGGCCACGTCCGGCGGATCCGCGTGCTCGTGCTGGCCCCCACCCGCGAACTGGCCGCCCAGATCAACGACAGCTTCCGCGCCTATGGCCGGAACACGCCCCTGCGCTCCACCGTCATTTACGGCGGCGTCAGCCAGCATCCCCAGACGCGGGCTCTGCAGGAGGGCGTTGACATCCTTGTGGCTACCCCCGGCCGGCTGCTCGACCTCATGGGCCAGGGCTACGTGGACCTGTCGAACATCGAGGTCTTCGTGCTCGACGAGGCCGACAACATGCTCGACATGGGCTTCATCCATGACATCCGCAAAATCATTCCCAAGCTCCCGCGCCAGCGCCAGACGCTGCTCTTCTCGGCCACCATGCCCGAGGAGATCCGTCAGCTTGCCGACACCATCCTGCGCAACCCGGTGAGCGTGGCCGTCACACCCGTGGCGTCCACTGTCGAAACCGTCGAACAGTCGGTGTACATGGTGGACAAGCCCTTCAAGCCGGCCATGCTGACCCACTACCTCAATAACAACGGCGTGGCCCGCATGCTCGTCTTCGCCCGCACCAAGCACGGCGCCGACCGCCTGGCCCGGCATCTGACCCGCCAGGGCATCCGCGCCGAGGCCATCCACGGCAACAAGAGCCAGAACGCCCGCAACCGCGTGATGGAACAGTTCAAGTCCAGCTCCCCGCCGGTGCTGGTCGCCACGGACATCGCCGCCCGCGGCCTGGACATCGACAACGTCTCGCACGTGGTCAACTACGACCTGCCCAACGTGCCGGAAACTTACGTCCACCGCATCGGCCGGACCGCCCGGGCAGGCGCTTCCGGCGTGGCCGTCTCCTTCTGCGACCACGAAGAACGCGGCCTGTTGCGCGATATCGAGCGGTTGATCCGCAAGCCTCTCCCTGTGTGCAGCGATCAGCCCAAGTTCACGGCCAAGGACCTCCCAGCCCGGCCATCCCGGCCGGAGCGAGCCAACAACGGGCAGAGCCCGGACAGGCGTAACGGCGAACGCAACCAACGCAACGGCGGCCGGAACGGCGGGAATCACCAGCCCCGGTCAACCAACGAGTCGCGCGCCGCCCAGGTGGTGGCGGCCGTCTGCGGAACCGGCTCGACCAGCTCTCAGGGGAGCCAGTCTTCATCCTGGGCTCCGACCGCTGCAACGCCTCCCAGGCCCACAGGCGTCGGCCACCGCGGTCGTGGCCGACTCACCGGCCGCAGGCGACGTTTGGCCGGAAGGTAGTTCCGCCGTAATAATGAAGCGATCCAACGGGTGGCCAACCTTCTCCTGAAGGTGGGCTCTCGATTTATTGGAATTGGTGCCGGGTGCCATCAGACGAAATCACCTGGCACCATGCCGGGTGCCATGCCCACCCACCTGTACTCAGGTGGGTGGGCATGCGGACGGGCATCAAATCGTGTTCATAGGAGAGGCGGGCCGCCTCGCGTATCTCTTGGAATGTGGTCCACTTGAATAGGCAACGGACCATCCCTCTTGCCGGCATAGAACCCTGCGCTCGACCAGAACCATTCCGCCGGTGTCTCGCACAAGCCGCGCCGGACAGGATTTAAATGGATGTAATCGATCTTCTCCCAAATGTGCGCGGGGGACCACAGGTTTCGGTCATGGCCTCCGCCTCGCTGCCAGAAGCGGAGCACGCACCGGCCGTTGGGCTGCCGGTCGCGCATTCGTTCGAGAAAATGGGGCGCGGTGGCCTTCAGAAACGCGATGGCTCGGTTGCTCACCGGTTTCTTGATGGACGTGAGGATGGCGCTCACGCTGTAACCGATCTTCAATGGGAATAACAGCAGGTGGGCATGCTCGGGCATGAAGACATAGGCCCAGATGTGGAACTCATGAATCTGACGAGCGCGATCAATCGCCTCGACAAGCCACTGCCGCGAGCGGTCCTTTGAGAGAAACGGCTGGCGTTGGAAACAGGAAAAGGTAAACGAGTGGGCGTGGCCAGGATCATTGTATCGTCGGCAGGTCTTGCGATAGCGATGGTCGTTGTCCGGGTCGGGCGGGGACATGATCTCTTAATCTACAGTAATTTCTCGGGCTCGTACCACCGGTAGATGGAGCACCTCGAGCGCATTCCGATTTCGGGGTTTCCACATGCCCACCCGCCCGAGTACGGGCGTGTGGGCATGGCACCCGAGCTGCTGGCGAAGCTCAGTCCATCCGAATCCGTAGAAATCACTCCGACTCCCGCACCGCGTACCGCGCCGCCTGCTTGATCCAGTCGAGCCGTCTGGTCGGCAGCAGGCCGTAGTTCTCCACCACCGCCGTCCGCACGCCCAGCCGGGCGGCGGTGGAGAGCGCCCGCACCAGCGTCGTCGAGTCCGGGCATGCCGGAGCGCACGCGCTGACGCCAACCTCCACTTTGCCCAGCTCGCCCGCGTCGGCCACGGCCGCCTGCACGACCGGCTCCACTTCGTCCGCCGGTTCAGGGGGCGAAGTCAACAGCGCGTCGCAGTGCGCGCTGATGGCCGCAAAATCGCTCCCGGTCGTCAGCCGGTCACCCGCACGGCGCACAACCAGCCGGCACCGGCACGCCCCCCGCAGCAGTTCGATCAGTCCGGTCACCTGCCGTACGCCCCACGCCGTGTAATCACCCAGGATCTGATCAGAGGCAACCAGAGCCTCAACGCTCTTGGGCACCGGCTCGCCGGTGGCCAGCGCCCGTTCGAGCAGGACCGTCGCCGACCGCGCCGCGGCCGCCGCATCAATCCCCTCGCCTGTTGCCGCCTGCCGGCAGGACTCGCAGAAGCACAAGCCCAGCAGCCACTCGCCCGTCGGCCCCAGGTCCGCGCACGTCTCCCGGCCCCAGTTCCGCCCTCCCGCCGGCGGAAATGAGGCCGCCTCGATCTCAAGCGCCGCGAACGGGTACGACGTTGAAAGGTCGCTTACCAGCGCCCGCAGGTACTCGCGAACGTCCGGGTTGCTCGGGCACAGCCAGGCCGGGTGCAGATCGCCGAAGACGTCCTTCACGGCCACGAATTGATGCCGCGACGCCAACGCCTCGCTGTGACAGCCAACGATCCGCCCGCGCAGGCTCAGCCCCAGACGCTCACACCCCTCGGCCACCGCCGCCAGCGGGTTGGTCTTGCGCAGCCACTCAGCCACCACGGGCCGGAGGCGCGTGGCCGCGTAGGCGTCCTTGTTCGGCTGGAACTGTAACCCGCCTTCGGAACGGAACGTCCGCGGCGACACCCCCCGGTGCGGCCGGAGCAACCCCACCCGCGGACAAGCCACGGTCACGCTGACGCCATCCGCCCCGGCCTCGCCCTTCAACCGCCCCAGTACCTCGTCGATGCCCTCGTCGACGAGATCCCAGAGGTGACAGGACACGTAAGTTTGGAACATGGCGCACCTGCCATCCATAGTGTCTAATGACTATTGACCAATGTCTAAACAATGTCGAATGTCCTAATGACTAATGCCTGAAGGATGGCCGCCGCTCCTCAGTCATTAGACATTAGAACATTCTTTAGACATTAGGATTTAGACATTAGTCATTCTGCTGCCTCATTGCGTTATCGGCTCCAGCAGGATCTTCGCCCCCACGACCCTCAGCGGGAACTCGCTCGAAGCTGGATCGCCGGTGTCCTGGACGGTCACCTCCGCCCCCCAGGCGCCAAGCTGCTCGTATTTGAGCTCGCAGATGATCGGGGCCCGCAACGACGCAAGGTTCACCTTGCCGGCCAGGCCCTCAGCCTGAGCCTCCGGCGAGTTGAGCGCGGCCCGCAGCAGCGCACTGGCGTTGATCGGAATCGATCCGGGCGAAGCGGACGACGATCCCCCCTGCCGCGTATCCGGCGGACCAATCGGGGTGCCATCCGCGATCACCCGCACCTGTCCGTCCCTGGCCCCCCGCTGGAAGGCCACCACCGTCGAGGTCAGCGGCACGTTCTGGCGTTCCTCTTCGACCGGCGCCCGCCTGCCCGGTTGCCGCGCGACCGCGGCGGGATTGGTCCGAACATCCACGTAAACCATGCACGCAAATGAGCCCACCGCCTTGCTGGAGCGGTTCTGCTCCAGCGAATTGAGCATGCCCTGGCGCGCGTTCTCATCGGGAAGCCCCTCAAACTCCGCCGCCTCGGCCGTGGTCATCCCGCTCAGGTCGCGCAGCAAGGCCAGTGCCGGCCGGGCGACCGTCTCCTGCTCATGGACCGTCAGCGTGACCAGTTGCTTGGCCTCCAGCCCCTGCTTGATGGCCAGGTTGACCTTCCAGCGCTGCTTGGCATCGCTCATCTTCTGGATCGCGCTCAACGCGGTCACCGCCAGTTGCAGCGTCTTGGGGTCCGTGCTCACGAGCTGGTTGGCCACGAACACCGGCAACGCTTCACGGGCGGCCAGATTCTTGTCCCGGCCAAGATTCTGGATCCAGTCCTGCACCCGGGCTTCGCCGCCCTGGGCGCCCTTCAACTTCTCGCTGAGCTCCCGCACCAGCCCCAGACCCAGGAGCGTAGCCGCCGCCTGCCGGGACGTCCGCGAATCCGTGTCCGGCGCTACCGCCACCGTCGCCAGCAGCGTTTCGAAACTCACCTGCGAACGGTCCCGCCCTCCAGACCGGCTCGACCGCTTGATCGGCGCCTCGTAACCGCTCTTCAACTGGTTCGTGGCCAGCTTGAGCATGGCCGCCCGCACCTTCGCGTCGCGCTTCGTCTCGCTCGAACCCAAGAGTTCAATGAGCTTCCTGATGCGGTCGGATCCTGCCACCGCGGACAGATCCGCCCGGGCCAGCGTCTCCAGAATCAGCCGCTGCACCTCCGCCGGCTGCCCCTCGCGCATGGCCAGGGTCAGAATCGGATCCTCTTCCCTGTTGACCACCACCGGCGTATCGCTGAAGGCGTTCAGAATCTCGGCAAGCTGCCGGCCCGACGCCCGCTTCAGCAGCACACTCAGAATGGCCTGCTTGACCTTGACGTCCTCCACCTTGGGCACGCGGGCCAGGAGTTGCCCCACCGCCTCTTCGCTGGCGAACTCCAGCGCGCTCACCGTCTGCTCGAACGGGTTCGACAGCACTGCCGCGAGGGCCGCCTCGAGAACCGGAGCATGCTTGCACTTCAAACACCCTACCAGGAGCTGACCAATATTCTGCTGGCCCGGCACCAGCGGCAGCCCCGTCAGCGTTTCCACCGGAGCCTGCTGCGGTGGCGAGGTCGAACCCGTGGCTTCATTGGCCGCCTCGATCGCCGCCCGGGCCTCGCGCAGATCGGCGAAGTAGGCTTCCACCTCCGCCACCAGGTTGCGCACCACGTTCGCATCCGCCGGGGCGACCACCGACTCCGCAAACTCTTCCGAAATGTCCCTGTTCAGCAGATTGAACGCATCCCGTCGGACCTGCGAACTCTCATGTCCCAGGGCGGCCAGCAGCACCTGTTCAATCTTCGTCACTGCCGGGCTCGCCTTTATTGCCGTACCTCCGGTAGCCTGCCCTTTCCCCACTTGCAGCCGAATCGCGTTCAGCTTGCGCAGCGCCGCCGACGCGACCGGCGCCGATTTCGCCGTCGCCTGACCGGCCATGATGGAGATGAGCTGGTCGCGCTCGGCCGTCTGGAGGTTCTCCACCTGCTTGCTCAAAGCCCTGACAAACTCGATGTCCAGCGAGATCTGCAACTCGCCCTTCTTGTACGTGCACTCCAGCGTCTTGAGCGTCTGCGGGATCTCCACGACGTACGCCGCGTAGCCCGAGTTCGGCTTCGATTCCTGCATCGGCCGGTTCGATGAGCGATCGATCCGGCCCGAGGGCCGCCCCTGACCGGGCGCCGGGCGAACGATCGGATGCATAATGTTCTTCACGATGACTTCGTTTTCGAGCGGCTGCCCATCGGTCGGTTGCCCCTGCTGGACCGGCCGGACCAAGACCTGCTCCCACAACGGCTCGCTGCCCGCCTGCATTTTGAGTTCGGGGATCCGCCCGCGATTGGCCAGCGGGTCATCGCCCGAGGCAGGCCCGCCGGTCCCGTCGCTCCGCTCCAGCAGCGCCAGCCCGGTAACCGAATAGGGCCGGCCATCGTCACCAACCACTCTGACGTCGCCTTTGCTGAGGACCAGCGGCATCGCGCCCGCCTGGAACGCAACCGGCAGAATCAGGAACACCCGATCTTTGCCCCGCGGCGACACGACCTGACCCTCGTCCTGGATGGCGTCCACAATCAGCGGCTCCTTGAGTCCGCAGGTGAAGTCGAACTGCACCGGACCGCCGCCTTGAACATTCCACTTCTGCGCCAACTCCTTCACCGCCGGATCGTCCTTGTTGATCGCCAGCGCCGTGGTCAGCACGGCCCGCGCGGGCGCTGGCAACCCGGCCTCGTACAGCCACAGGGCGATCTTGGCCCGCCCCGCCGCATCCTTGGGCGAGAGTTTCTTCTCCCGCAGCTTCGCCCGGTGGGTAAACCAGAATTCATTCCACAACCGCGGCGTCTGCTTCTGGCTGTCTTCCAGCAGCTCCGGCTGACGGGCGATAATCTTCTCGACCGCGATGGCCGCCAGATCCCGCTTCTGGCTCAAGACCAGGGTCTTGCCGATCTCGATCAGTTCCTCGACCGTCTTGGCCCCGACGATCTTCTTCATGTCGTCTTCAGGCCCGGTGGCTTCCGGCTGGTCCGCCTGTTCCGGCCCGGCAGGCTGCTGGGGGCTTTCCTGTTGCTGCCCGAGCCGCCGCTCCACGTTCGAATAAGCTCCGACTTGCCCGAAAGCCGGCGCCAACCCTCCGGCCACAGCGGCCATCAGAACTGCCGCAATCGCGGTGCGTACCGGGACGATCCGACCATTTTGTGCGTCCATACTGAAATCTCCCTGCCTGAAGGTTCCTCCCCACCTGCTCAAAGCCGTTCTGGCGTCATTCTAAGTAGTCCCTAAGAGTCTATTCTGCAAGGCTGTGCGCCATCGCTCTGGGGCCGTGCTGGACCACGCCGCTGGCCGCCACAATAGCATGGCCGGCCCTCATATCGCAAAAGGCCGGCCACGTCGAGGACTACCAGCGGATGTTCGAGCAGCGCATTTCCGGGACAGGCCCGCTTCCGCCGCCCGGCTGCGAGGGTTACCAGAAGATCACGTACAGGGCCAACGTCGCGAGCGTAACCAGCACGCCCCAGACCTTCACGTCGCTCTTCGATTCGAGGTTTATCTTCTGGTTAACCGGCAATTCGACCGGCTTGGGCATGGGCATGGCCAGCCGCATCACCGTCAGAACCGCCAGCACGACGAAGAAGCAGACGGCCATGCGGTTCAGGAACGCCAGGCCGGCCAAGTCCGCGGCCAACTGAGTCTTGCCAAATCCGGGGATCCTGTCGGCCCACTTGAGGAAGCCGTACAGAACCGGGTTGAGTATCAACCCGACCGTCCCACAGGAGCGCGGGGCCCGATGCACCAGCACCCCGAACAGGAAAATGGCCAGGATGCCTGGAGAGATAAAGCCCTGGAACTCCTGGATGAAGGTGAAGATGCCGCCGAATTCCGGGTCGTCCAGCATGGGGGCGATGATCATCGCAATCAACACGAAGACAACCACGCAGATGCGCCCCACGGTCACAAGCTGAAATTGCGAGGCATCCGGCTTCACCTTCCGGTAGAGATCCATCGCGAAAATGGTCGAGGAGGAGTTCAGCATCGACGCCAGCGAGCTGACCACCGCCCCGAAAATGGCCGCGAGCACAAAACCCTTCAACCCGCTGCCGGGGTGCAGCAGCTTCGCAATCAGCGTGGGGAAAGCCGCATCATAATCGTAACCCACCAGTGCGGTTGCCGCCTTGATCTGCTTTTCGGTGCCCTGGCGAATCACCTCCGCGTTGGCCCTGGCCAATTCCTCCGCCCCGAGGTCGCTGCCGGTCTCGGCTGTAGCCCCCACGAGCTGCACGTTATGTGCATAAATCTGAGCCGCAAGCTCCGGGTTTAATTTGGCGAAGTCCTCGGCGAATGGAAAGACCACTTGCTCGCCCTTGTGGAAGGCTTCCAGGATGGGACCGTTCTTGCGCGTGCCTTCCGCACGGAGATCGTTGTTGAACAGGTTGAATGCCAGGATGCCGGGGATCACCACCACAAACGGAATCAGCAGCTTGAGAAACGCGGCGAACATGATGCCCCGCTGCCCTTCGGCCAGGGACTTCGAGCCCAGCGTCCGCTGCGTGATGTACTGGTTGAGGCCCCAGTAGAAGAAGTTCGGAATCCACAACCCCACGATCAGCGCCGTCCAGGGGATCTGCGGATCCGTGTCCGGCTTGACCATGTGCAGCTTGCCCACGTCCCACGGGCCGCTGTTGAGCATCCGCAGCCGTTCAAACGCGCCCACGCCGGCCAGGTCCTCGGGTTTCACAGCGGTGGTCGCCGTCGCGGCCAGGGCCGTGGGATCGGCGCTGCCGAGGGCCCTCATCGCCAGGAAGGCAATCACCACTCCGCCGGCGATCAGTGCGGAGCCCTGGATCAGATCCGCCCATGCACAGGCCTTCAGCCCGCCGGCGAACACGTAAACCGCCGCCAGCGTGCCGATGATCCAGCAGCCCACCGTGATACTGCCAAGGTCCAGCCCCAGAATCGTCTGGCCCTGGAAATTCACGGTGATGACCTTCGCACCGGAATAGATGACCGACGCGGTCGGCACGCCCACCAGGATGATGAGCGTCGAAAACGCCATCACCGTCCGGGCAAACGTGTTGTAGCGGTACTCGAGGAACTCCGGGATAGTGTAGATGCCGCTCTTGAGGAACTTGGGCAGAAACAGAAAGGCCACCACTACCAGGGTGATGGCCGCCATCCACTCGTAGCTGGCGATGGCCATGCCCAGCCAGTTGGCAGCCTGGCCGCTCATGCCCACGAACTGCTCGGTGGAGATGTTCGCCGCGATGAGCGAAAAGCCGACCAGCCACCAGGTCAGCCCGCGTCCGGCCAGGAAGTAGTCCTGGGCCCCGTGTTCGCTGCGGGTCTGTTCCCCGCGGCTCTTCCATAGACCAATCGCGATGACCGCAATGACGAAAAGTACGAAAACCAGGATGTCAAGAAATCCCATGGGGCCGGCTCCTCTGCTATTGGGGGCGAGTCAAAGATGAGCTCGATTGTTCAGACGCCACAAACGAACACCGATGGAAACGGAGGCATTGGAAGCCCTCCGCATCCATCGGTGTCCATCAGTGACGGGATAATCCGTGCCATCGGCGGCCGAATCACTGGGTCATTTCGTCGAGAACTTATAAACCGTCGTCTGCCGGTACGTCTCCCCCGGCCGCAGGACCGTGGACGGGAACTTCGGCTGGTTGGGCGAATCCGGGTAGTGCTCCGCCTCCAGGCAGAACGCGTAGCGGAACTTGTACGGTTTGCCGCCCTTGCCCACGGTCGTGCCGTCCAGGAAGTTGCCGGAGTAGAACTGAACCGCCGGCTCGGTGGTGTACATCTCCAGCATCCGGCCGCTGGTCGGTTCGACCACCCGCGCGGCCAGGGTCAACTCGCCGGCCTTGGGCTTGTTCAGCACCCAGGCGTGGTCCCAGCCGTTGCCGAACTTCACCTGCTCGTCGTCGGCCTTGATGTTCTTGCCGATCGGCGTGGGCGTGGTGAAATCAAACGGCGTGCCCTTCACCGGCCGCAACTCGCCGGTCGGAATCAGCGTCTTGTCCACCGGCAGGAACCGGTCGGCGTTGAGCATCATCACGTGATCCAGCACGTCCCCGTTGCCGGCACCGGCGAGGTTGAAATAGCTGTGGTTGGTCAGGTTCACCACCGTCGGCTTGTCCGTGGTGGCCTCGTACTTGATCTGCAACTCGTTGTCCCGGGTGAGGAAGTACCACACCGTCGCGTTCAGGTTGCCCGGGTAACCCTCTTCCATGTCCTTGCTCAGGTAGGTGAGCTTCAGCCCCACCACGTCCGCACCCTCGACGGGCTCCGCCTTCCACAGCACCTTGTCGAAGCCCTTCTTCCCTCCGTGCAGGGAGTTGGGGTCGTTGTTGATGAACAGCTTGTACTCCTTGCCGTCCAGGGTGAACTTGCCGCCGGCGATGCGGTTGCCGTACCGCCCGATCAGCGCGCCGAAGTACGGGCTGTTCTTGATGTAATCGGCAAGATTGTCATAGCCCAAGGCCACGTCCTCGAACTTGCCGTTCTTGTCCGGCACCACGATGGAGGTGATGATCCCGCCGTAGTTGGTGATCTGCACCTTCATCCCGTTGCCGTTGGTCAGCGTATACAGGTCGGCCGTCTGCCCGTCGGGGGTCTGGCCGAAGGCGGTTTTTGTGATGGTCATTCCACTTTCTCCGCTGGTCCGGGTGGTCGTCTCTCGATCGAAAGATGTCTGCGAGCAGGCCCCCAGGAAGAGTGAAAGCAGTCCAAGCCCCAGCGCCCATCCCAGGCGAACCGGCGAGTGCGTCATTGCAGTTCCCTTTCGTGCTGTCGGATCAACTTTCGTGCTGTCGAGTCAATATGTACCGCGTACACCGCGCAGCCTCCCGGCGGCAAGGCCGGGAAAGGCGAGCGCGCATTCTACCCCCGCCCCGCCCCCACGCCAATAGCCACGTCGAAGCTCAGCTTGAACTGCCCCTGAGACGACTTTCCGCCACTACCCTTCCTGATTCCGGGACATGGTCCTGCCAGTGGCGAACAAGGCTCCTTCTGTCCTGCCTGGCGGCAAACAAGCCCCGTTCTGCTCAGCAACAAGGCAGGGCGTCACACCAAGGCAAGGCTTCGCACCAAGGCAGGCCTTCACACCAAGGCAAGGCTCCGCATCGAGGCTTCGCACCAAGGCAAGGCTTCGGATCAAGGCTTCGTACCAAGGCAAGGCTTCACACCAAGGCAAAAGGCCCCGCACCAAGACGTCGCAGAGCTGTGAACTCCGCGTCCGCTTGCGCGAGCATCCTTCCCGCCCCCTCCCCGAACGGGAATCCCTTCCCGCGAAGCCTTACACCTGACCCCTACCCCCAAACCCCACACCTCGAAACCTACCCCAAACCCCTGAACCCCGAACCCTGAACCCCGAACCCCGACCCTTCTCACCTTCTCACTTTCTCACTTTCTCACCTTCCCACCTTCCCCCTGCTCCCCCTCCCCAAACACCACCGCCGGATCAAGCTGCTTGAACAGAATCACCGGCCCGCCCACCGGGTGCCCCTCGGGCAGCTCGCGCGTGGCCTCGTCCCACGGCAGGGCCGGATCGATGTTCAGCAACTGCGCGCACTTGGCCGCCGAGAACGGCAGGAACGGGGCCATCAGCGTGGCCAGCGTCCGCACCGTCTGGATGCACACGTTGATGCTCGTCCCGCAGGCCGCGAGGTCCTCCTTGCGCTGGATCCACGGCTTCTTCACGTCGAAATACCCGTTGGCCGCCCGGGCCAGGGCCATCACCTCGCCCAGGGCCGCCTTGAAGCGGAAGTTTTCGAGATGGTCGGTCACCTTGGCCGCCTGCGTCCCCAGTAACGCGAGATGATCGTGGTCCACCTGCGTCCGCTGCCCGACCGGCGGCACCTTGCCCCCGAAGAACTTCTGCGCAAACGAGACCCACCGGTTCACGAAGTTCCCCAACGCGTTGCACAGCTCGCCGTTGTTGCGGGCGATAAAGTCGTCGATGTCGAACGCGGTCCGGGCCGTCTCCGGAGCGATGGCCGTCAGGTAATAGCGCAGCGGGTCCGGGTCGAACGTCTTGAGGTAGTCCTCGATCCACACGGCCGTCCCCCGGCTCTTGCTGATCTTCTCCTCTTCCTTGCCGGGGAACTTGATGTTCAAAAACGAGTTGGCCACCACCTGCCACGGCAACTGATACGTCCCCTCGGCCATCAGCATCGCCGGCCAAGTCAGGGCGTGGAACACCGTGTTGTCCTCGCCGATAAAGTGGGCAATCTTGCACTCCGGGTCCTTCCACCAGCGGGTGAACTGCTGCCAGTCCCCGTCCTTCCGCTGGCAATCCACGGCCGTAAACGACACATACCCGATGGGCGCGTCGAACCACACGTACAGCGCCTTGCCCTTCGCGTCCGGGTCATCCAGCGGCACCGGCACGCCCCAGGTCAGGTCCCGGGTCATGGCCCGCTCGGGCAGCCCGCCCTTGATCTGCCCCAGCGAGAAATTGAGCACCGTCTCGCGCCAGGCCGGCTCACCCGGCTTGCCCTCGCGCTTGCTCTCCAGCCACTGCCGCAGCGGCTCCTCGAATTTGCTGAGCTGCAGGTACCAGTGCGTCGTCTCGCGGACCTCCGGCCGGCTGCCGGTGATCGTGCTCACCGGATTGATGAGCTTTGTGGGGTCAATCGCGTTGCCACACTGCTCGCATTGATCGCCATAAGCTTCAGGATAACCGCACGGCTTGCCCATCCAGAGGTGGTAGCACGTGCCCTTCACATACCGATCCGGCAGGAACTGCTGCGCCTGCGTGTCGTAGAGCTGCTGAGTCCTCTTCTTGACGAAGTAGCCCTTGTCGTGAATAGCCCGGAAGAAGTCCTGGCTGATGCGATTGTGGGTGTCCACAAAGCCCGGCTGGTGCGTACCGCCATAGACGTCGAACTTAATGCCGAGCCCCTCGAAGTCCGCCGCCTGCCGGGCGTTGTAGTGGGCGGTCAGCTCCTCGACCGTCTTGCCCTCCTTGCGGGCGGCGATCAGGGCGGCCACGCCGTTGTCATCGCTGCCGCACACGAAGCGCACCTCTTCGCCCCGGGCCCGCAGATAGCGCACGTACGTATCCGCCGGAAGATAAGCGCCGGCAATGTGGCCGACATGCAACCGCCCGTTCGAATAAGGCAACGCCGCTGTAACCAGAAACCGTCTTTTTGCCATCCCTGCACCCAAGTTCGATAATATGTGCCGCACCCGTACTCTTCAGTTAGGAAACTGAGCATCAAGTAAGGACGACCAGTCTGCCCATAGCCACGCTCACGAGTAAGGGCCGGATGGCGGTCCCGAGAGGTTCGGGAAGCGCTCCGGCCTCACCCTGCTGTCAGGTAGAGCTGATTATACAGCCCTCAGGCGAGGTAATCATGCGGCCCCTTCATCTGGACCTTAAGCACTGCAGCGCAAGGTCGCAGCGGCCGGGCTCCGTACCGGCCGTTTTACGGGCCAAACGGCCGGTACGGAGCCCGGCCGCTGCAGAAAATGGCCCACTTTGCGCTGTAGGGTTAAAGATCTGAAGGCAAAGTCCATGAGAAAAGGCAGGCCCCCGCCCCAGGAAGCCTGCCCACACACCCTGCTATTCCAGGCCGGATCAGATGCTATCCCAAGCCAGCTATCTCGCCACCATCATCAACTGACAAAAGGACAACTGATCCAACAACTGACAAAGGACAACGGACAAAGAACAAAGAACCCAAAACTACTTCGCCCGCTCGATATACTCACCCGTCCGCGTATCCACCCGGATCATCTCGCCGTTCTGGATGAACGCCGGCACGCGAACCCGGGCCCCGCCTTCCAGCACCGCGTCCTTGGGCTGGTTCGTGGCCGTGGCGCCCTTCACCACCGGCGGCGTGTCCACCACCTTCAGTTCCACCGTGTTGGGCAGTTCCGCGCTGACGATCTTCCCATCCACCAGCGAGCAGGTCAGCCGCATGTTTTCCTGCAGGAACTTCAAGCCATCGCCGAGCAACTCATCGGGCACCGGGTACTGATCGTAAGTCTCCGGATCGGCCAGGACGAGATCGCTGCCGTCGCGGTAGAGGTACTCGTATTCCTTGGTCTGCACGAACGCCGTCTCCAACCGGTCGTCCATGTTGAAGCGCTGGTCAATGATCTGTCCGGTCTTGAAGTCCTTCAGCTTCACCTGCATGTAGCTGCGCCAGTTCCCCTTCGAGACGTGGGTCAAATCTTTGACCGTGTACATCTTACCTTCGTATATGACCACTTTGCCTCTAGACAGTTCGCTCGCTTTGATCATTCGACACCTGATATAACTTATTGACCCACAAATAGTTTTTCGTTGATAAACCCGAACGTCCCGGACCAGCCAGATGGGAACCGCGGGCGGTCAGATTATAGTGTGACAGAACAGTCCCTGGGAGTCAACCACGAGCAGGTAAGAGCCCGAAACGCGCCGCCGGCGGCGCTCGCCGCGAGTTTTTTCCCCGATGCGCCGTGTGCCGCGGCCGGAGGCCGTCCTTGTTGTCACCAACTGCCGCTTAAGCACCTGATCAAAAGGATCTTACACTCCGCCCCGAGCGACCCGATGAATACCGGGCGGGACAGGAGCTCCACCTTGCCCTCGGTGCAGCTCCCGGTTAATCTCTTCCTGCTGAGCTGATTGGGGAGATCCGTGTCAACTGACCTTGCCGCCATTGCTTCACCGGCCGCGATCGATCACCTCCGCTGGTCGCTGACCGCCGAGGTCGGACCGATCCTTTTCCGCCGGATTATCGAACACTTCGGCTCCGCCCAAGCCGCTTTCGGGGCCGGCGTCCAGACGCTCCAGGGCGTGGAAGGCATCGGCCCGACCCTGGCCGAGCGCATCGCCCGTTCCCGCGACACGGCCGACATTGAGCCTGAATTGGCCCTGGCCCACAAGCACGGCGTGCGGATCCTCTGCCCCGAGGATGAGGGCTTCCCCCGGTTGCTCCGGCACATCCCCGACCCGCCCATCTGCCTGTACGTCCGTGGTGAGCTGCGTCCTGAGGACTGGCTCTCCATCGCCGTGGTCGGGGCGCGCCGGTGCACCATCTATGGCCGGGAGCAGGCCGGCCGTTTCGGCCATCAGCTTGGCCTCCGTGGCATCACCGTCATCTCCGGCCTGGCCCGCGGCGTAGACGGCGAGGCCCACAAAGGCGCCCTCACGGCCGGCGGGCGAACCCTGGCCGTCCTGGGCAACGGCCTGGCCAGCATCTACCCGCCGGAGCACCGCGAACTGGCCGCCCGGATCGCGGAAAACGGCGCCCTGATCAGCGAACTGCCCATGACCACCTCGCCGGCCAGAGAGAACTTCCTCCCCCGCAACCGCCTGATCGCCGGCCTGTCCCTGGGCGTGCTGGTCATCGAAGCCGCCCGCCGAAGTGGATCCCTGTCAACCGCCGCCCGGGCCAGCGAGTATAACCGGGAGGTGTTCGCCCTCCCGGGCCGGGTGGATTCCGAGTTCTCCAGCGGCACAAATGCCCTGATCCGCGACCAGCACGCCAAGCTCGTGGCCTGCGTGGACGACATTCTTGACGAGCTGGGCGAGGCCGGCGAGATCCTGAAAAAAGAGGCCGAGGCCGGCGGCCAGGCCCAGGACGACGCTGCTCCGCCGCGTCTTAATTTGAGTGAGGACGAGCGCGACGTGTACGCGATCCTGAGCCGCGAGGAGCAGTCCATCGAGATGATCGCCGAAGCTGCCGGCAAACCCGCATCCAGGATCGCCTCGACCCTGATCACGCTCCAGCTCAAGGGGCTGGTGCGTCAACTTCCCGGCGGCCGATTCGTACGCCCGGCAAAACCAAAGTAACGCAGTCAGCCTTCCATGAAAGTGAGAAGTAAGAAGTGAGAAGTGAGCGAGCCAATAGTCATCCAAACCCAATCCGCTATCCTTGGCGCCCTTGGCGTCTTGGCGGTTCAGTGCTGTGCCTGCTGGCGGTCGGCTTGACGGCCGCGTATGCCCAGCCGTCCGCCCGCACCGCAAGGATCCGCCCTGCCGCCACGGCCCCCGCGCTTGACGGTCCGAACATTCTGGTGCTCTTCACCAGCGAGCAGGCGGCCGGCATGACCGGCTTCGAAGGCAACTCCGAGATCCAAACGCCCAACCTCGATCGCCTCGCCGCCGAGAGCGTCTACTTCAGCCGCTGCTACACGCCGACGCCGCAGTCCGCCCCCGCCCAGGCCACCGTCATCACCGGCCAGTATCCGCACGCCCACGGCGTGCTCGCCGACGGTGAGCCCCTCAAGCCCGGCACGGATACCTTTACCGCTCGACTCCAAAAGGGCGGCTACGCCTGCGGGCTGGTCGGCCGGTGGGACCTCTCGAAGGATCAGGCCGCCGAGCCCGGCTTCGGCCTTGTCGACTACGTGGCCACCAGCGACGGGAAGTGGACCGGCGCCCGTACCCGGGTGAACGGCAAGGAAGGCGAAACCGACAAGTACCTGACCGATTGGGAGGCCGACCAGGCCATTGACTTCATCCAGAAGTTCAAGGAACGCCCCTTCTTCCTCTGGGTCTGCTTCAACGCCCCGCGCGAGCCGCTGGAATACCCGCCCGACTCCGCCGGGCAGTACCCGCCCGAGTCACTCAAGCTCCCCGAGACGCTGCGGGCCAACCCCACGACCCGCCCGGCCAAGCTGAACCAGTCGCCGCTAGCCACCCGCTCCAAGGCGCGGACCGCCGACGAAAAGGCCCTGCGCCAGGACCGCTCCAAATACTACGCGATGATTTCGCGGATCGACCAGAACGTCGGCCGGATCCTCGAACAGGTAGACGCACTCGGGCTTCGCGAGAAGACGGTGGTGGTGTTTACCTCCAGTCACGGGTACGCGCTGGGCGAGCACGGCCTCGTCGGCGCCGGCCCGGCCTTCTACGAAGAGCTGGTCCGCGTGCCGCTGCTGGTGCGCTATCCAGGCCTGGCCACCCCCGGCGCCCGCATCGACCGCATCGTCGGATTGGTGGACCTGGCCCCGACCTTCCTCGAACTCACCGGGCAGCGACGATCGTTCATCATACAGGGCGACTCGCTGATGGCCCTCCTGCGGGATCCCGACTCCAGGCGGCACGGAGACGAGGAATTTTTCGAGTACAGCCGGCAGACCGGCGACAAAGAGCGCAACCAGCCGGATTTTCCCTGCCCGGTGCGCGGCATGGTCACGAAGAACTACAAATTCGTGGACTACACGGACGGCAGCTTCTGCCTCTACGATCTCAAGCGCGATCCGCTCGAAATGAACAATCTGAGCCGCAGGCATACCGCCGGCGGCCCCATCATGACCCTCGACCCCGCCCAGGCGGTGGAGCCGCACTACATTTCCATCTTCCGGGTCCTCCGCGAGCGGCTGGACCAATGGCGAAAACAAACCCGGGATACTACACTCCGCTGATGACCAGTCGAACCGCCAAGACACTGCGCGAAATGTACGACGCCCTGCTGGCCGCTTACGGTCCGCAGGGCTGGTGGCCGGCACAAACAGCCACCGAGGTGATCATCGGCGCGATCCTCACCCAGAACACCGCCTGGCGCAATGTCGAGCGGGCCATTGAGAACCTCCGGCAGGCCGGCGCCCTGGACTGGGCCGTGCTTCGCGATTTGCCCTTTGAGGATCTAGCCGAGTTGGTCCGCCCGGCCGGCACGTTCAACGTCAAGACCCGCCGGCTCAAGGTGTTCGTCAACTGGCTGTGGGAGCGATTTGACGGCAGCCTCGAACGGATGTTCGCGATGCCGTTGTACGCGCTGCGAGAAGAGCTGCTGGAGGTCTCGGGCATCGGTCGCGAGACGGCCGACGCGATCCTGCTCTACGCCGGCGGGCTGCCCACCTTCGTCGTGGACGCCTACACGGCCCGCATTCTCCGCCGCCACGGCCTGATCGACACCGAAGCCGGCTACGAGGACATCAAGGAGCTGTTTGAGTCCAACCTGCCGGCGGACACCCCCATGTTCAACGAGTACCACGCTCTGCTGGTCCATGTCGGCAAGACCCACTGCCGGCCGCGGCCGCGGTGCTCGGCCTGTCCGCTGGAGCGTTTCCCGCACGATGTTGAAACCGCCGACTGACGGCCAGCCAATCAGAGCCCCGAGCGTGAGCGAAGGGGAGAGGGGGGGATGGGGAGAGGGGCAAAATTAGGTTCGTTTCGCTGCGTCTTTTTCGCCGTTTGTGCCGCCTGCCTTTCCCCCGCGATACCAGCGCCGGACTTCCAAAGCAAGCCGGGCCACGAATACGGCAACGGCTGAACCAAGAAGGGTGATTGAACCAATTCGGCCGATCCTGTCGGTTGGACTTGATGGAAGGATCAACACAGCCAGAACCGCCAAAATGATGCCAAGAATGGGATCGGCCCAAATGGGAGTAGAAGGCTTGGGGCGACTGGAGGGGCCGCCTCTATGGTAATTCAGAATCTCAGGACTCTCGGGGGCAGTGTCCACTGCCAAGTGCCGCAATCGCCGCTTGCCAGAACCAGTGCTTGGCTTCAGTGTATCCCTTCGCCGGGTGGGACGGAAGCCCGTTCTGGCACCGCCGCGCCGCACTCGCTGCACACGCCGGCCACGTTCCCCGTCAGGTCGTAGCCACATTGCCGACAGTGGCCGGATGGGATGCGGCGGTCACGCCAGAAGAGAAAGGCGGTCGGTACGGCGAAGAGCAGGACAGGTATCCACAGTGGGACCACGATCACGTTGCCGCCAGGAGAGGCGAATGGAAGCGGATTGGGCAGAGCATGGCGGATTTGCCTTCGACAGAAGGTCCAGAAATCGGGTTGTGAATGAGCGACGAGCAAACCCTGTTTCATGGATGCAGGTACAGTAACTGAAACCTTGCCAAACCCGACGCATCCTTCGGACAATCCAAGCAAGACACTGTGTGTCGAGTCAATGTTCTTGTGGTATTTTGCGTCCGTCACGAGAGAGACCGCGAGGAATGCCGCAAACAGAAGCGACAGCGTCAGCCCAGCCCCCTTGAGTATCCTCCTTCTTCGTGCGGGTCGCTTCATATCCGTTCTCCGCACTCAGGACACCTCGGCTCGCTGAGGCCGCACGGAATACAGCCGTACGGGGCCGGTCAATCAAACTGCGTCCACCGCATGACGTGGATGGGTTGATCGAACCAGCCGATCCCATTTGTGGGAACGCGCACAGTGATCACCTTCCCGGCGCCGGGATCGGCTTCCATCCAGTTCTGGTCGCCGATGTAGACCAACGCATGTATGCCCGTGGCAGTGATCGCAAAGTCGCCGGGCAGGATCCCGGCGTGATCGAGCTGATTGATGCCAGCGGTGGTGCAGATACGGCGCGTGCGGCCTCCATAGCCATCGCCCAAATGGGACGCGGAAGCGTCGTGCCACCAGAGATCAAGCGACCGTCGCAGCAGCCGGTCATCAAGAGACATCAGGCCTCGCCGCAGATCCGCCCACACAAGCCCCTTGCGAACCAGGCCGGAACAGTCGATGCCGCACCTGTTCTCACCTCCCCAGACATAAGGGGCCCCGTGGTATCCTCTGAGGCTCTGGACGTGGGCGTTTCGCATCGCCGTTGGGTCGTTTTGCCGACCGGGCAAAAGCGGCAGGATCAGGACAATGGCGGTAAGCCCCAGCAAAATTCCCCGGAGGGGGCGCCACCGCCACGACAGCCCGACCGCGCCGGCCCAGAGCATCAGCACCAGGACCACGGCAGCCATTCTTGTCAGGCCGGTGCTGATGGGATACCACGCCAGGACGAACCATACGGGCCAAAGGGCTGCCCAGCAGATGAACAGTACGAGCCTGCGCCGGAAGCCCAGAAAGCCAGTCGCCATTCACCGCTCTCCTTCCGGGCAGTTGCCCTCAAGCGGGATGAAGCCCGCTGAAGAAAAGAGATAAAGGAGACAATTGCCGCTTTGAACCAGCCCTACAAGGGCCGGCCTGAAAGCCCGCCTTCGGCGGGAAAGCCCCGTAATGACATTTGATTCTCCAATTCGGCAATGACGACGAGGGCCCGGTTTGTGAGGTTTGCGGATCGGTTGGGGCAATGCCGGCGTCTCTGTCACGCCGCTTCCAGCGGCGTTGCCGCCGAAGGCGGCTTCAGGCCAGTGCTTGTAGCACTGGTTGGCGAACGCACGGCCTCTCCACCTGGTTCCACCATCTCCCCATCTCCTCAGGGCGTTTGAACGCCCTTCCCCTTGGCCCGGGCCTTGAGGCCGTTCATTGCCCGGTTGGAAAATCAAACGTCATCAGCCGGGCTTGTGGTTGATGCCGTCGGCACCTTTGTTGGTTGTCCAAATCGTGAACCCACCTCTGGAAGAGGTGGGCCACCCGCGGCTCGCCATTACCCGTTTGGAGAATCAAACGTCATAACGGGACTCGCAGCTCCGCGGACTTCCTCGCGAGAACTGCCGGCCCCCAGCTTTCACCTGGTACCCGGCCGTTTCCGCTTCGGGACACGGATCTGACATCTGTCATCCCTGCGGCGGCGAGGCGGCATCGGCTTCGCCTGGCGGCGTCTGCTTGCCCGTGGAGGCGGTCGGCGGCTCGGTTGGCGCCGGCTGCAGTTTGCCCAGCCATGACTCGATCCATGTCTGTCTGGCCGGACTGAACGCATCCATAGCCGCCTGCAGGAACGGCTTCATGTGCCGGCTCAGATAACCGGCCACACCGTCCTGGGCCACCGCGTCCAACGTGCGCTCGTAGCTGGCCAGCACCCGCTCGCCGAACAGGTCGGCCCCGGTCTGCCCGACGGCCAGCATGGCTCCGAACCCCTTCTTGCTCCACTCGGCCACATCCATGGTGAGAATGCCACCTAGCCGTTCCAGAGAAATATTCTCCCGGCCGGCCAGAGACTCCATCCGCTTCCACACGGTCTCGAAACGCGGCAGCAGGTTGCTCACGCTGGCGAACATCCGGCCGTATTTCTCCGTCATTTCGTCCGCCAGTTGCGAAACCTCCTCGCGCGACAGCGGCGGGGTATCCACGGCCGCGGCGCTGCGACGGGAGGCCTCCTGGATCGCGGCCAGCAGTTCGTGCAGGCCGGCAATCTCGGCATCGGGCGGAAGGACGTTGTTGCGTTTTAGCTGGACCACCAGCCGCTGGAGGAACTCGTTGCTGCCCGCGGCGGCGTCCGCGGCGATGGCGAAGACCCACAGCGGCGAGAGGTGCATGGCCAGAAGCCCGGCAGCTTCCAGGGCCGTGCCGGCCACCTTGCGCTGCACATAGTCCTCCTGGCCGGCGTCCCCCTCGGCGGCCGGCGCGGCTTCGCCCCCCTGGCGCTGAACCTGGGCAATCTTCTCGACCAGGAAACGTTGCGCGTCGCCCAGAAAGATCTTGTACAGGGTCGTGTCGCGCAGCATTTCGGGAAACAGCGTCTCCGTCAGCAGCGACGTGGTCCCGCCGGTGACCGCCGCCAGCGAACGAAGCGTCCGCTCGGGCAGCGACAGCAGGTAACCCAACCCCTTGTACGCCGAATCGAAGAAACCGGACATGCAACGTCTCCCTTCGACAAAAAGCACTGAGTAGAAAGTACTGAGTACTGAGTGAATTACATGCGAAACTCAGTACTCAGTACTTTTCACTCAGTACTCTCTTCCAGCAACTTTTCAATCGTCCGCACCAGACGACGGGCAATCTGGGCCTTGGTGCCTCGAAACGGGCCGGTCCAGCCCTGTGCCGGTGAGAACAGCTCCACGCTGGCCTGATCACTGCCGACATTCTCCGGGCCGTTGAGCACGATCAAGTCGCAATTCTTCTTCTGTAACTTACGTTCAGCATGCGCCCGGGGATCGTGATCTTCCATGGCAAAACCGACCAGCAGCCGGCGGCCCTTCCGCCGGCCCAGGGCGGCGGCGATGTCCTCGGTCGGCTCCAGCAGGAGACGGAATTGCGTCTGCTGCTTGGGGCGCTTGTAGGCCAGCCGTTCGACGGGCCGATAATCGCACACTGCCGCGGTCATGACCGCCGCATCCGCGGTCTTGAAGGCCTGCTTGCAGGCTTTGGCCATCTCGGCGGCGGTGGTCACCTTCACGACTTCCACCCCGGCCGGCGGGTCGATGGACACAGGGCCGCTGACCAGGGTCACCTTGTGGCCGCGTTTGGCGGCCTCGCGGGCGATGGCGTAGCCCATCTTGCCGGAGGATGGATTGGAGATGAAGCGAACGCTGTCGAAATACTCGCGAGTCGGACCGGCGGAGACGAGAAGGTTCACTGCTGTCGCTCCAGCGAAGCACGTCTTGGTGTAGCGGCCGGGCTCCGTACCGGCCGTTGGGCCTCAGCATCAACGACCGGTACGGAGCCCGGCCGCTACTTTCAGCGGGAGCGCGGCGGATGCTGCTTAAGAGCCTTTTCCACCGCCGCCAGGATGGTCTCCGGCTCGGCCATCCGGCCTCGGCCGATGGTCCGCTCGGCCAGCCAGCCTTCCTCCGGCTCGATGAAGCCGTAGCCCAGTTCGCGAAGGGTGCGGACATTGCGCTGGACGATGGGGTTGTCCCACATGCGCGTGTTCATGGCCGGGGCCAGCAGCGCGGGGCAGTCACGGCCGACCATCAGCGTGGTTACGAGGTCGTCGGCGATGCCGGAGGCGAACTTGCCGATCAGATCGGCCGTGGCGGGGGCGACTAGGAACAGGTCGGCCCCTTCAGTCAGTTTGAGATGCTGGGGATCGTAGTAGCCGGGGGTCTCCCACATGGTGGTGAAAACCTGGCGAGCGGTGAGGGCCTGGAAGGTGATCGGGCCGACAAAGCGCGTGCCGGCCTCGGTCATGGCCACGGTCACGCCGCAGCCGCGCTGCACAAGGCGGGACACCACCGTGCACACCTTGTATGCGGCGATGCCCCCGCCCACGCCCACGGTGACCTCATAGCCGACCAGGTCCCGCTCCACAGGATCGCCCTCACCCCTGGTCTTCGGCCACCGGCTCAGAAACGGCCTGCTCCGCCGACGGAGCCGGCGGTTCGCTGAAATCGGTGGTGATTTTGCCCTGGAGGATCTCCTGCACGATGATCTCCAGTTCACTCATGTTGCCCGGATCCACCGTGGGGCGCGCGCCCTGCATCAGCTCGACCCAGCGCTTCTGGATCAGGGCCGTCAGCTTGAAGCGTCCGCCCACCTTGTTGATGATGACATCGTCCTTCAGTGGTTCAATCATACCTGCTGATTCTCCCTTACAATCTGGATGATGCGCTCGACTGCCTCATCCAGGTCATCGTTGATCAGAAAATACTGATACGCCCCGCACTCCTGGGCATAGCGGATTTCGCCATCGGCCTTGCTGAGCCGCTCGCGAATGGCCTCCGCGGAGTCCTTCTGCCGCCCCACCAGGCGGTCGCGAAGATCCTCCGCCGTGGGCGGCAGGATCCAGATCCCGATCAGATCCGGAAACCGCCGCTTGACCTGCAGCGTGCCTTCGATCTCGATCTCCAGGATCACCACCTTCCCGGCGGAAAGGCCCTGCAGCACCGGACCGGCCGGCGTCCCGTAGTAATTCCCGCCGTAAACCTGGGCATGCTCCAGAAACTCGCCCCGCTCCAGGCGGCGTTCAAATTCTTCCCGCGAAAGAAAGATGTAATCCCGGCCATCCACCTCGTTGTCGCGCCGGGGCCGCGTCGTCGCCGAAACGCTCAAAACGGCATCCAACCGCTCGACCAGCCGTTTGCAGATGGTCGTCTTACCCACCCCACTGGGGCCACTGATGCTCAGCAACAGTCCACGCATGTTCCACAGCTTTCAACGGTCAGCTTTCAGCGATCAGCTTTCAGCGATCAGCAGTCAGCGATCAGCGTTTAGTCCCTCGGCCCTCGGCCCTCGCCCCTACTCCACGTTCTGCACCTGCTCCTTGAGGCGATCGATGGCGCCTTTGATCTCCACGATGTGCTGGGCGATCACGGCGTCGTTGGCCTTGCTACCGATCGTGTTGGTCTCGCGGAGCAGCTCCTGGGCCAGGAAGTCAAGCTTCCGTCCGGCCAGCTCGCGTGAGTCGCACAGCTTCTCGAACTGATCGAGATGCGAGCCGAGCCGCGCAATCTCCTCGTTGATATCGCAGCGCTCCGCGTACAGGGCCACCTCGCGCCGCACATCGTCGAGCTGCAACGGGAGCTTGGATTCCGCCAGCAGCTCGTTGGTTCGACTGAGCAGCCGCTGATGGTACTCCTTGAGCACGATGGGCGCCCGTTCGGCGATGCTGGCAAGGTGCTTGCGGATCTGGGCGCACTGGCGCATCAGATCGTCGCGCAGGGCCTTGCCTTCCACCCTGCGCATTTCAATCAGGCGATCCATGGCCTTGAGGGTCATGGATTCGAGCACCTTCCACTGCCGCTCGCGCTCGGCCTCGTCAAGCCCCGGCGGCTGGCAAACACCCGGCAACGCGAGAATGGAAGCCAGGTCGATCTGCACCGGCAATTGCGAGGACAGACGGCCAAGCTGCTTCACGTAGCTTTCAACCGCCGCGATATTGATCTCCTGGGCGGCCTCCGCCCGAACGTCGCGAACCCGCAGGCTGTACGTCACGCTCCCGCGCGACAACCGCGTGCGCAGCAGCTTCTCCACCTCAGACTCAAAGACGCTGAGCGATTCGGGAAGCTTGATCGAGGCTTTGAAATAGCGGTTATTAAGGCTGCGAAGCTCCAGCACATAGGACACGCCGTCATCGGAGTGCTGGACCTCGCCATAGCCAGTCATCGAGAGAATCATTCACTATCCGCTTGCGTGGTTATGTTATACAGCACAGGCGCCTCCCCCGCCGGCCGGGAGGAGCGCCTGTGCGAACGTCTGTTCAGCCCGCAGGCCGGATCCACAGACCCGACAGGCCTTCCAGCCCGCATTATTCATCAAACCGCCAAGACGCCAAGGCCGCCACGAGAAAACAGAAGAAGAATGAACCGGACACAACGAATAGAAGGCCTGTTCTCTTTCCTCTGCTTTTTCTATCCTCATCCCTGCCTGGCGTACTTGGCGTCTTGGCGGCAAACAATCCGGACTAAGCCGCCGGCTGGGTAGGTTGCGCGCCATTCTCCGGCTGAACCACCGGCGGTTTGGGCGATTCGGTCGGGCTGGGAACAAAGGCGTAGTTGCCCAGGACGGCCATCAGCACAAACATCCCGGTCAGGCCCACCGTGATCCAGGTGAAGACGTCGCCGGTCTTGGCGCCGAAGGCACTGTAACCACCGGCCCCACCGAACGCACCGGCCAAACCGCCGCCCCGGCCCTTCTGCAACAGCACCACCAGAATCAACAGGATGCAGGTGATCACGAACAGGAAAGTAATGATCGCCTGACCCCAACCCACTGCGAGCATATCCATCGACCTCGCCTCCGAAAGCGCAAATTATTAAAAGTTAGTCACTTAGCGGCAATCGCGCCGTTGATGATACCGACAAAATCATCGGCCTTGAGACTGGCGCCACCGACGAGCACGCCATCCACATCCGGCTGGGACATGAGTTCGCGGGCATTGTCGGCCTTCACGCTCCCGCCGTACTGGATCCGGAGCGTTTCCGCAGACTGGCTATTATACAGCTTGGCGATGCGTTGGCGAATGAACGCATGGGCTTCCTGGGCCTGCTGAGGCGTCGCGGTGCGCCCGGTGCCGATGGCCCAAACCGGCTCGTAGGCAATCACGATCCGGTCGAGGCTGATCTCGCCGCCCAAGACCTCGGTGAGCTGAGCGTCCAGAACGGCCTCCATCCGGCCGGCGTCGCGCTCTTCGAGCAACTCGCCCACGCAGTAAATCACATCCAGCCCCGCGGCCAGCGCCGCAACGACCTTCTTCTTCAGTAAAGCATTGTCTTCCTTGAAGATATGGCGACGCTCGCTGTGCCCGATAATCACCGCCCGGGCCCCGGTGTCCTTGATCTGCTGGGGCGAGACCTCGCCGGTGAAAGCGCCCTTGGGCTCGAAGTAGCAGTTCTGGGCCCCGAAGATGATGGGCGACCCTTCAAGGGCCTTGGCCATCGGAAACAGCAGTGGAAACGGGGGGAATACCCCAATATCCACCGGAGGGTTCTGCGGCATCTTGGCCCGAATGCCCTCAATCAGGGCCCGGGCCTCGGCCAGGGTGAGGTTCATTTTCCAGTTGCCGGCCACGTACTTCTTACGCATGGGTATCTCCCGTATTACTGGTCCGCCCGGGCTTATTCATGTTCAGTCAAAGTTCCAGCCGGGCGGAGGACTCGGTTACCACAAAAACGGAATGGAAAACTGTACCCGCTGGACGGGGGATTGCCAACAGGCCACGAATTTGGGTTACAAACCAAGAGTGTTGCATGTCGCAGGATAGGAGAAAAAAGACCCGCCTGATCGCGCAACCGAGATCAGTTTAGCTTTAAATCTGTTCCACAAATTGAACCTTGTTAATATGGGAGCACAAAGAAGGGAATCAGCAAACACTAAGATGATGCCGAGGGAGGATTTCCATGTCGATTGCGAGCCGAAGAGGGGCGGTTTCGAGAATCGCCGGGCGGTTGGCACTCTTGGCGGTGACATGGGGAGTCGAGGCGCTGGCCCAGGGACCGCCCGACCGTTCGGGAGATCAATCCCCTGCTGGGGCCGGGCAACGTTCCAGAGCCCCGACTGTTTGTGGACCTCAATGGAGTAGCCGTGTTTGTAGCGGCCGACGGCGAACCGTGGCGCAGCGACGGAACGCCGGGCGGCACCTTCCGGCTCAAGGACATCAATCCTTCCGCCAATTCACTTCCTCTCCCCAACCAGCAGCTCACCCCCTGGTGGACGGTGTGCAACGGACAGCTCTTCTTCGTGGCCGACGATGGTACACACGGGCGGGAATTGTGGAAGACGGATGGCACGGTGAACGGCACAGTCATGGTCAAGGACATTTATCCGGGCACTGGGAGTTCCTTGAGCTGGCTGGACACGTCCTCACCCAAGCCACCCTCGGCACTGGGCTTCACGGTGCTGGGCAACACGCTGTACTTCTTCGCGAACGACGGAGTACACGGCCTGGAACTCTGGAAGACAGACGGCACTGAAACCGGCACCGTGCTGGTCAAGGACATTTGGGTGGGGTCGTCTGTCGTGTCCAGTTACCTTCAGGCAGCCGGCGAGTTCGTGTTCTTTCTCGCCACCGATGGGATACAGGGCTACGAGCTGTGGAGGAGCGACGGCTCGCCGGACGGGACGACACAGGTCAAGGACATCGCGCCGGGCAGCGCCAGCGGCGTTCCCGTCTCCGGGAATATCTTCATAGAATGCCAGGGGCAGCTCTATTTCCTGGCCTCTCAAACCAATTACGGAACGGAGCTCTGGAAGAGTGACGGGTCTGCCGAGGGGACGGTCCTCGTCAAGGATGTCAATCCCGGCACAGCTTCGGCCTTCATAGCCACCATGGCCGGCGTGCAGCGCACATTCTTTGTCGATCGCAGTGGCACCATGCACTTCGCACCTGATACGCCCGGCAACCGCACAGAGCTCTGGAAAACGGACGGGACCCCGGAGGGGACGATGCTCGTAAAAAGCATCGCTCCGGACTCTAATCCGCATTCCTTTGTCGGCACGAACAACCGTGTGTTCTTTGCAGCCGGCAGCGGCCTGTGGGTAACCGATGGGACGCAGGCAGGGACGCTCCGCCTGGCCTCTCTCTATTACAATTACAACCCGGCCTTGCCCAGTTCGACCTACATGAGAGCCCTCGGCGACACCCTGTTTTTCATCGGCAACGATCAGGGTTTGTGGAAGACAGACGGCACCGCGGGTGGCACCCAACTCGTGCGGCCCCTGAATGTCTACAACATCAATCCGTGCCTGACGGAGCTGAACGAATCGCTTCTGTTCGTGGCACGGGCACACTCCTCGGGTGACCCCGAGTTGTGGCGCACTGATGGCACCACGGCCGGCACGATCACACTGACCGGTCTGCAATGGGCCCTGCCCTGGCCGTATACCAGTCCGGCGGAACTCACGCGCATTGGCGGGATGGCCTTCTTCTCCGCGCCCAGCAATCATCTCCAGGATTACTTGACGGATGCGGGGCTGTGGATCAGCGACGGCACTCGCCTGGGGACGCGCCGGCTGACCGACTCCTTGCGTCCTGGCAACAGCTCCGACGCCGGGCCATTCGCCGAGTTGAACGGCATTGCGATATTCTCCGCGGAAGACGGCAACTCCGGCCGAGAGCTCTGGAAGACCGACGGCACCTCCGTGGGAACCGCCAAGCTCAAGGAGACCCGGCCGGGCCCCGGCAGCAGCAACCCGCATGGTTATGTCCCCCTGGGGGACGTCTTGCTCTTCAGCTCCAACGATGGCGAACACGGCCATGAGCTGTGGCGCACGGACGGATCGCCGGAAGGCACCTGGATGGTCAAGGACATTTATCCAGGGCCGGGCTACGGAATGGGGCTGATATCCCACGACCAGGCCCTCGCCGTTTTTCACGACAAGGTCTTTTTCCTCGCCAACGACGGCGTGCATGGATATGACCTCTGGAGCAGCGACGGAACCGCCGAGGGCACAATCCGAGTCGCGAGGCTGGGATCCGAGACGACCGCAGTGGGCCCCGGCTGGTGGGATTTCGCGTGCTCTGGTGACCTGCTCTACTTCACGTTGGATACCGGCGACACCGCCAGTATGCTTTGGCGAACAGACGGCACTGCCGAGGGAACCTACCCGCTGGGAGCCTCCCACGCCGCGAACCTGGAGGACCTCAACGGGCTGCTGCTGTTTTCAGTGTGGGACAGCGAGAATGGCGAAGACCTCTGGCGGAGCGACGGCACGCCGGCGGGAACGGAACTGCTCAAAGATGTAAACTCCAATTCCGCCTCTCATGTGGGGTCTCTGGTTCGGGCAGGCAACTACATCCTGTTCATTTCTCTCAACAGTTTCCCCGACGCAATATGGCGAACAGATGGGACTGCCGCAGGCACTTCGGTACTCCGGGACTTTCCGATAGGAGGATTCATCGGATGGATGATTGGCGCTGAAGGACAAGCCTTCTACTGGCTGTTGAACGACGGTCTCTGGCGGACAGATGGCACGGCGGCGGGGACAATACGACTGAGCAGCGATGCTTACGCGAACACGGACTGGCCCACCAGTTTCGGCCGCTATGTCGTCTTCACTCAGCAGGAGACCAGCCGGTGGAATGTCTGGATCAGCGACGGCACGCCGGCCGGCACAGCGCGCCTGGTCGATTCGGCCGACAAGCCCGGTCCGGCCAATCCACCCAACTTTATGATCCTGGGCAATACACTGCTGCACTCAGGAGATTACAGCGGAACCGGAGATGAGCTCTGGGCCGTAGACGTCGATCTGGACATGGATGGCGACGGCCTTCCGGCCTCCCGGGACAACTGCCCGAACGTCGCGAACCCGACTCAAGCCGATTCAGATCGCGATGGCGTAGGTGACGCCTGCGATGCGTGCCCCGGCACCGTGGCCGGCAGCGTGGTGGATGCGGCCGGCTGCCCGGTGTTGGTCCCGGGTGACTTTGATCGCGACGGCGATGTTGATTCGGCGGCCCTTCAAGCGTTCAGGGCTTGCGCGTTAAGTCCAAATGTCCCCGCATCGCCGGACTGCGAGGAGAAGGACTTTGACGGCGATGGCGACGTGGACCAGGGCGACTTTGGATTGATGCAGCGCTGCTTCAGCGGCTCGGGGACAGGGGCTCAACCGAACTGCGCCCAGTGAAGGAACGGCCGCGGGGGTCATGATCGGTCTTCCCAGCGCAACATCGAAGAAGAACGTGATACGCCCGCCTGTGGCCGACAGAGACTCTGAGTGAGTTTAAACCCTGCTGAGATCGGCATGCCTTGGAAAAACCAAAGCGGCGTCGAGGCCGCTGCATTCCAGGATTAAATCACTTCCTGCGCCCGCGGATACGACCCCAGCACGTTCAGCCGCAGGCAGTGCGGCCGGGCGGCTTCAACGGCCTTTTGGACGGCCGGGTCGGCCTGGTGGCCCTTGATGTCCACGAAGAAGTAATACTCCCAGTTGCGCTTCTTGCTGGGGCGCGACTGGATGAAGGACATGTTCACGCCCACCGACTGGAAAGCCTGCAGGACGCTGACCAGGGCGCCGGGCTCGTCGCGGGTGGTGAAAACCACGGAACTCTTGTCGTCGCCGGTGGGCTTGGCCGCCTGACGGCCGATGACAAAGAAACGGGTGACATTGTTGGCATTGTCCTCGATGTTGGCGCAGATGACCTTGAGATGGTACAGGTCGGCCGCCAGCGTGCTGCCGATGGCGGCGGAGCGCGGTTCATCGCGGGCCAACTCCGCGGCCCTGCTGGTGCTGGCGACGGCTTCCGTCTTGCGCGACAGGCCGGTCTCGTTGAGCCAGCGCTGACACTGGGTGAAGACCTCGGGCTTGGAATAGACCCGCTCGACGGCCTCCAGCGGGCAGTTGGCCAGCAGGTTGTGGTGGATGGCCCGGTTGATCTCGGCGCAGATCTGCACGTCCACCTCGATCAAGGCATCCAACGTGTCAATCACTCCGCCGTGAACGGAATTCTCGATGGGCACCAGGCCGAAGTCGGCGTGCTCGCGGGTAACCTCCTCGAAGACGCCGCGGATATCGACCACGGGCTCATACTCGACCGAGGAGCCGAATTTGCCGATGGCGGCCAGGTGCGAGTAACTGCCCTCGGGGCCTAGGTAAGCGATACGCAGCGGCTTTTCCAGCAGGAACGATCCGCTCATCAATTCGCGGTAGATGGCCAGCAGGGTCCGATCGGGCAGCGGCCCCTTGTTGGCCTTGCGGATCTTTTGCAGAACGGCTTTCTCGCGGTCGGCGGCATAGATGGGCGTCCCGCTGCCGCTCTTGAGCCGCCCGATCTGGACGACGATCTCGGCCCGCTTGTTGAGCAGGGCGACCAGTTCCTCGTCGATTTGGTCAATGTGTTTACGTAGCTCGTTTAAGTCCATGCCAGCCGCTCTCCAAAGAAGGCCCTTCCGGCCTCTCAGGATAGCAGGAAATAGGGGTTGACCACAAGCTGAACTGAACGCCGCAGAGAGAAGTCTGCGACGCTATTCGGCGCGAGCTCCAGGCAGAGGCCAAAACCGCAGCAGATGTCGTTTTGTCACGACCATTAGTCCAGGCCCGTCACGTCCTCACGACAGTCGCCGGCCAGCGGCAATAGGTCAGGAGTCCCGCCAGAACAACAAGGACCGTTACCGTGTAGCTGCAAATCTACCGGATCAGCAGCCTCTTCTCGCGAAGCCATTTGGCTATCGGACGCCTGGGACGGTGGAAGTAGACAGCAGTGAGGCCTCCCATTCTCAATGTGCAATCTCGTCGCTCACCCCGAGTGCGTCTGCGCGCAGGTATCCCGCTTCGGGGCAGGTACGACGGTGATCTGACTGACCAGGCGATCCTGGAACTGCTGTTGGTACTCCATCCGATGCTTGCCAAACGCCTCCAGATCATCATCGAAACGCTTGCTCAACTCGCCGCGACGGCGGCGCACTTCATCAACAATAGGGCTATCACTCTGCATTATCATTCCTCCCATGGCTGAAGCTGATGTGGGGTCACCGGCAGGGGAACGTGAAGGTGCATGGCGTGGTTCAGTTCTTCCAAATGACGCACCTTGTGGACGTTCGCCAGATGACGGCAATTCCAGGTCAGCAGATAATCCAACCGATACTGCGATGCCAAGGCCACATGAACCGAGTCCGCCACCGGATGCCGGGGCATGAACAAACGAATCCGGTAAACCTCTGCAATCCGCAGCGTCTCCGATGTGACCGCCAGGAGCGGTATGCCTGTGACCAAAGACAGGCAATCCGCCTTGTGAAGGTAATCCCCGGTTTCAAGTTCCTCCAACACAATAGGAGAGATGAAGCACTCGTAATCGCCTCGTTCACGATCCCACCATTCGCGGGTGCGGGCGATGTCCTTTGCCAGCTCCGCGCGTTCATCGCAATACTACGACGGGATCGTCGTCTCGATTTAAACGGTCGGCTTCATTGTATTTTTATTGTAGCGACTGGCGCGGGTGGTCGCATCCTGTCTCAACGCCAGGTGCCCCGAGCACGGATGACCAAAGAAAAGCCCGACTCGCGGCCATCGTGACCGGCGAGTCGGGCTCTATTCTACTGCTGATTCAGCCAGGCGCGATTTACAGCGCCTCGCACACCAAGTCGCCTACTTCTTTCGTGCCGTAGCCCATCTTGCCGGCCGACTGGCTCTTCATCTTCGGGCAGGTCTTCTTGATGGCGGCCTCAATCAGGTGGCCGGCCTTCTCGACCTTGGCGTCTTTCTTCTGGCCGCCGACCACCCGCAGCAGCATGCCCATGCTGGCGATGGCCGCGATGGGGTTGATCACGTTCTTGCCCGTGTACTTGGGCGCGCTGCCGCCCATGGGCTCGAACATGCTCACGCCCTGGGGGTTGATGTTGCCGCCGGCGGCCACGCCCAGGCCGCCCTGAATCATCGCGGCCAGGTCGGTGATGATGTCGCCGAACAGGTTGGGCACCACGATGGTGTCGTAAAACTCGGGGCTCTTAACCATCCACATGCAGCAGGCGTCCACGTGGTTGTAGTCGCGCTGGATGTCGGGGTAGTCCTTCTCTCCGATCTCGTTGAAGGCCCGGAACCACGTGTCGCCGCAGTAGGTCAACACGTTGGTCTTGTGCACCAGGGTCAGCAGCCCCCGGCCGGCCCCGGCTTTCTTCTTGTCCCGGGCGAACTCGAACGCATACCGCAGGCACCGCTCGACGCCGAAACGCGTGGTGATCATCTCCTGCGTGGAGATCTCCTCAGAAGTGCCCTTGCGCAGACAGCCGCCGGCGCCGCAGTAGAGGTCCTCGGTGTTCTCGCGAATCACGTCGAAGTTGATGTGCTCGGGGCCCTTGTCCTTCAGCGGCGTCTCGACGCCTTCATACAGGTGCACCGGCCGGAGATTGATGTACTGGTCGAGCGCAAAACGCAGATGCAGAAGCAGGCCCTTCTCCAGGATGCCCGGGGCCACGTCCGGGTCCCCCACCGCGCCGAGGTAGATGGCGTCGAACTTGCGCAGCTCGTCCACCTGCTCATCGGTAATCACCGGAATGGTCTGACGCTTGGGGTCGCCGCCGCGGGCCAGGTAGTTCTTTCCGCTGAAATCAAACTCCTGGGTGGAATACTGAAAACCCTCTTTTTTGGCCACCGCCTCCAGAACCTTCAGACCCTCGCGCACAACCTCGGGCCCGGTTCCGTCACCGCCGATTACCGCTATCTTCAACACACCGCTACTCCTTATAGATCGGGTCAGACCCAGGGCAGGTCATGACCTGCCGGAATTTGCGGGCAGGCAAAGACCCGCCCTGCTTGCCCTTTGCAGTCGGATCCGCGACCTCGCCGGCCGGCTCCGCACAGCCTAAAGGGCCGCTGAAACTCAAAGAGCAACGAGCCTAGCGGAAGCCGGCAGACAGTTCAAGGTGAACGGCGGCAAAGCCTGCCGATATCATGACTGGAAGTGCGAAACCGCCCGCCCGAGCCGTCAGGACGGGAAACAGGTCCTCATGATGGGAGACCCAAATTTGAGACCCACCGGCACCCGGCACGCCTGTCAAGCCCTGGCCCTGGCGCTCATCGTCTGCGCGGGCGGATGCACATCCCCAAAGCCACCCGCGTCTGTGGCCGTCGAGCAGCGTGAATGGACCCAATCCGGCCGCCCAGGCGTGGAATTGCTCACCCCTCACTTCCAGATCCGAACCACCGTCCAAGACCAAGTCCTGCGCGAATACCTGCCCATTTTCATGGAAACAGCATTCGCAGAGTACACACGGCTGCTGGGTGACAAGGAGACATGGAGACAAGGGGACAAGGAGACTGACGACACTCCAATCCCCTTGTCACCTGGTCCCCTTGCCTCCTTGTCAGACAGTCCCCCGCCACGGTTGCCCATTTACCTCTTCGAGACCCGCGACGAGTGGGCCCGCTTCACCCGCCAATTCGCACCCGATCAGGCCTACACTTATCTGCACATCCACGCCGGGGGGTATATGGATTATCGGACCCAGACGGCGGTGGCGTTCCAGATTGGCCGGGACCAGACCCTCTCCCTGCTGGCCCACGAGGGTCTGCACCAGTATGCGGCCCGATACCGTCCCGAGCCGTTGCCGGCCTGGCTGAACGAAGGTCTGGCCTGCCAGTTCGAAGCCTTCACCCTGAACGGTCCCCGGCCCACCTTCACGCCGCGCCGCAATCTCATCCGCCTGCAATCCTTACGAGAAGCGCTCATGCGGGAAAACGGCCTGATCCCCCTCTCCGACTTGTTGCGGATGGATGCCGGAGAGGCGGTCCGCACATCCGGCCTCCCCACCGGGACATACTACGCCCAGGTCTGGTCCACCGTGCTCTACCTGCGCGACCCATCCTGTCCCTACGCGGCCGGCTTCAGAGCGCTGCTGGCCGATGCCGGCACACCCCGGCTGCGGGAAGCCGCGCGCTCATGGCGTAAGGCCCCCCCCGAAGGCCACAGGCTCAGCGACGCCGAGGCCGTGTTCTACAGCTATATTACGCCGCGGACGGACCATTTCATGGCAGGCTACCGCGAGTTTGCTGACAAGCTGGCGAGAGGGCGATAGGTGGAGCAGTGCACATATTGTCGCGGTTCCGCCGATATGTTGATGGTGATGAAATCCCTTCTGGCATGCATTACAGCAATGGCGGCAGGTACCGCTGCATCTGCCGCAAACCCGGCCAGCTTCCGCTGGCTGGAGCTACCCCCGCAGTACGAAAGCTATGCGTCCGCACTTTCCCCAGACGGATCAGTCATTATGGGGGAGATGTGGGGCCCTGCCGGCGTCCCGGAGATATTCCGATGGACGGCAAAGGAAGGGTTGATCCGTCAGGCCGATATACCGGCATGGGGTGGTTATGCCTGGCCCACTGCGATGTCATTCGACGGCAGCGTGGTAGTCGGGTATGACACATACCCTGCCCTATCCGACGGCCACGCCTTCCAGTGGACGTCAACTACAGGTCGGACCTATCTCGACGATCCCCCACAGGTCGCCCAGTCTGAAGCCTGGGGGATGTCTTGGGACGGAGCGAGCATCGTCGGCTATGAGATGCTTGCCGACGGATCACAACAGCCGGCGCTTTGGCGAAACGGAAACACCGTTGCCCTTGGAAGCATGGACGGAATTCGCGGAGCTTTCACCGGCATTTCCTGCACAGGCACATTGGTCGGCTTCAGCTACTCCTCTTCGGGCGCCGTCCCCTTTCGCTACAGTGAACAGGAAGGGCTTATGCCCGTGGACCTTCCCGCCTCGGTTCATTTCGACTCAGGACCGAGAATATCCGCCGACGGCAGCACAATCGTGGGTTGCTGGCGAACGGCGACCGGCGCCAACGAGGCATTTATCTGGAACCAGCATACCGGAGCCACCGGCTTGGGCGATCTGCCGGGCGGGGCCGATTGGAGCGCCGCGTCGGGAGTCTCGGCGGACGGCCGAATAGTCGTCGGTGCGAGTATGACTGGCACCATCGACCTTGGCGACGGCTTCACGATGGGTATTACCACCGCGTTCATCTGGGATCCGGCTCACGGGATGAGGAGCCTGCCCTCCGTGCTCGTGGAGCAGTATGGCCTCAATCTGCAGGGATGGGAACTGCGGGAAGCAACGGCCATCTCCCCCGACGGGCGCATCATCAGGGGCTATGGCATCAACCCCGAAGGCCGCCAGGGGACCTGGATCGCGCAGATTCCCGAACCAGCCACCCTGCTGCCCATGGCGATGATCTTCACACTGCTGCACCGGCTACGCCGATCAACGCCGGTAAAACCGCCGAGTCAGTGAATACCATGCACCACAGCGGCAAGCTCGCGAACCTTTTAGAAGTTCGGGCTTCGTCATTGATTCGTCATTCGGATTTCGTCATTCGTCATTAGTTGGTCATTGAAGTTTGGTCATTGGTCATTCACGCTACCAGGTGTACTTCACCGTATACCGCACCGTCACCTCCCCGTCCTTCGGCACCGTCACCGGGAAGTGAATCGTCCGGGCGTCCACTTTCTCGAAATCGTGGGTCTTGTCGGTGATTTTCCAGTTCAACCAGCGGAAGAGATTCTCTTTGACGATCACCTTGACCGGCTCCTCCTTGTGGTTGCGGAGCTTGATCTCGATGGTCTCCTGCATCGTGTGGGCGCGGGTGTCCACCTGGAAGTCTACCTGCTTGCGCTCGCCGACCACGTCGAAGGCCGAGCCCATCTTGATGAGAACCTCCTCGTCCTTGGGCGTGTGGTCGATGACGTCCTCGCCGATGAACTCGAGGCTCTTGTCCGCCGGATCGAGCTTGCTCACGCGGATGCGACCGGCCGGCAGCGGCATGCCCATCCCGCGATCCTTCTCGTTCTTGAACCGCAGGTAGATGTCCACCTTCTTGTTGCTCTGGGTGCCGAAATTGCGGTCGGTCATCGGATTGGGGAACAACCCGCGAAACTCCTGCGGCAGCCCGTAATAGACCAGCACCTTCTCGCAGGGCACGTTGCGAGCCGTGGGGAACAGCTCGATCTGCTTGGTGGAATTGTCCGGCAGCGTGGCCGGCCGGCCGAGCGTATAGAGATGATATTCAAAGAAGGCCTTCTCCTCGAAGCCCGCACCGTCCGGTGCCGCGGCCGCTTCAGCCATCATATCGACCATCACCCTTCGCCGCTCCGGCTTCGGCGCCCGATGCACATCGCCGGCAATCAACTTGAGCTTCGCATCGGTGTAGCCCGCGCCGGATTGGTTGATGATGCTCACCCACGCGCCGACATCGAGCACGCCGCTGTCGGCGTCCTTGCCTTCGGAGAAGATCACGTTGTAATCGGCCCACCAGGTGATACCCGAGGTCTGATACGTGACCCGCATGCGGTGCTGCCCGATCGTCTGCGCGGTGACGTTCCATACCAGCGTGGGCCGGCTGATCAGCCCGCCGGGAAGCTCGGGAAAACGCACGTTGGCATAGTTGCTGAGCACCCGCACGTCATTGTCTGTCTTGAGCACCAGCCCGCCGGAGGTGCTCAGAAGCGTGCCGTTGATGATCGACGTCTTGTCACCCTGGACTTGCTCGACGGTGATCTCCTTGCCGAGGTAACGCTCCATCAACCTGTCCGTGCTGACCAGGTCGAATTGATAATTCTGATCCAGCACGCGCGTGCCATCGGGATCCGTAAGCGATGCGAACGTGACCGTCGTCGGATCGATCAACGCGGCCACATCGGAGAAGCGCACCGTGTCGCGCTGTCCTTTGATGGCGATGTCGCGCTCCTGGCGGATGACCGCATAACCGGGGATGTTCTGGCCCTGCCCGGGGTGAGGAACATTGGCGCCGACAATCGGCCGGTAAAGTTCCGGCGGAATAGCTCCCGGCCGCGCGGAGCTGTAGATGGTTAACGCAGTGCCGCTCTCCTGGCCGCCCTGCTGCGCCTCCTGGCCGGACGCGGGGGCAGGCAGCATCCCTGCGAGCGCCAACGCCGCACAGCCCATCAGAACGCGATGAAACGACAGCCCCGTCAGGTGTGAGATAACCCAATTCACAACACGTCCTCCTTCGATGTACGGCGTGACAAGCAGCGCCGCTGATCCTTGAGACGCACAAAAGCCGGAGAAGTTCCCTGCATTGTTGGCGTAAGAGGCGGTCTAAGGCAAGCTGTTCCGATTGAGACGGCTTATCGGCCGGCCCATGGTCATACGGATCCCAAATGAATCTTGTGCGTTGGGCGCCCCGCCTCTTCAGAGGGTGAGGCACTCCGAACGCACGAAGATTTAAGCGACCAATAACCAGGCAGGAACCTGCCCAAGTCTGCGACGCAAACCGTATCACAGGGGGCCGCGAGTGAGCAAGGCACCCTTGGCTCGCCCAGGCCGTCACGGAACTTGCCGGGCCGGCTGAGTTACAGGCGCGGAGGTGACGGGGGCAGGCGCCGTCGCCGGCATGGTCGCCGGTGCGGACGCGGGCGCCGTCGCCGGAGCCGGCGCCGTGCTCAATGCGGGCGCGGTGGCCGGTGCGGGCACAGTGCTCGCGGCGGGTGCAGTAGCGATGGCGGGGGCCGGGGTTGGCGCTGGTGCCGTGGCCGGAGCCGTCGCAGGCGCGGTGGCCGGAGCGGTCGCGGGCGTGGTGGCCGGCTGCGTGGTTACAGTCCTGGGCTGCGGTGCGGGCCGAGAAGCCGGCGGAGACAGCTCCAATTCCAGCCGGGCGCTGACCAGGTCCGCCGCGGGCTGCCAGGTGATGTAGCTGGCCGAAGAGAACACTCTCAGCAGGTTGGCGAATTTCCCCAGCACCTCGAAAGGCTGGATCGGTTGCGCGTCCATCGTGCCGGCCAGCATGGGAACTTCCACGGTCAGTTCCTGTCCGCCGCGCCGGATCCGCAGCGACACACTGTCGAGTTTCTTGCGGTTCGCCATCAGCTCGCGAAGCGACGCAAACGGCCGCTTCGCATCCACCAGACGGTCGTCCACGGCCAGAATCTCATCGCCGGCCTGCAATCGGTTGTACGCGGGCCAGCCGACCAGCGTGCGATCCACCACTACGCTCGGCTGCGTCGTCGGACGGCGCACGATGCCCAGTTGGATCGAGTTGGCCAGTTGCCGGCGGCGGAAGCGCTGCCACCAGTCCGGCTGGAGCATCTCCGGATGGTGACGTCGAATAAAGGCAAGCCAGGAATCGATCATGGTCGCCGCCGCGCCCGGCCGGGCAATCAACGCCATCTGCGGCACGCCACGGGTCGTCTTGACCCGGGCCAGGGCCTGCTGGAAGCCCCCCACCGGCACCGTGCCCTCACGGCCCCGGCGGACTTCCACGATCTGACGAACCATATCCCGATGGGTGGCGATGACCAGCCACCGGTCGGCCACCGTCCAACTGATTTCCAGCGACCGCAGGAACTCGCAAGTGGTGTGATTGGCGAAGAACCGCCCCAGCGGCAGGGAACGAACCACCGGCCCGCCAGGCTCCAGCGGCGCGGTGGTCGTCACCAGGGGACCGCCCTTGGGCGGCTGCAGGTTCAGCAGACGCAGCACATTCTCCCCCACGTGGGTCAGCACGACAGAGACCGCATCGGGGTCGTCCGTCTCCACCGCCAACGCCATGGCCGGCAAAATCAGCTTCTCCCGCGACGACCCGTCCGGTACGGCCATCGGCTGCTGGCCAACCATGAGGATGCTGTCACCCACCAGATGCCGTAGCAGCCCATTTTCCAGCGTTCCCGGCGGCAGGCCGGCCTGGAGCATGTTCAGATAGAACTGGATCGCCCCGTCAGGATTGTTCGCGTCAATGCGCTTGAACTCATCCGCGTAGCGGATCGGGCGAGTCCATGCCACCAGCGTGGTGGCCGGCACGCGCAGCAGCGCCTGGATCGGCGGGTCGGCCTCCTTGGGCGGCGACTCTCCAGCCAACCGCGCGCTCGTCTCAACGGTGACGGCGTGCCCGTTCAACACCACGCCCACCGCCGCCGCCCTGAACTCCGGCCAGAAGATTGACAGATCGCCGCTGGGCCGGGTGGCCGGGCCGGCCGTGCCCTGCCCGCTGTAGAAGACGACGTGCGACTCAGGAGGCAGCGCCGCAATGCGCTCGCGAAAATCAACCACGTGGGCCAGCGTCACGCGCCGATCGTTCATCCACAGCGCAAAGGTCCGCAGATAGAGCCCGGCGGCGTTGGTCCGTCGGCCGGCCACCACGGTCTGGCCGTCGCAGCTCAGTTCATGATCGCCTTCCAGGCGGTAGCGGCGAACCTTGGCCGACGCGGTTTCAGGAATGCGGACCGGCGCCAGCGCCTTTTCGAGGGCCGCCGCGTCGGCGGGTTCCGCCAACAGGACGACCTCTTCAATCTGGCTCCAGCCGTCGGCCGCAAGAGCCAGCCGGCCGGCGAACAACAACCTCGCAACCTCGGGATGGCGAAGACCTATCTTCCAACCGAGCACTTCCTGCCAGGTCCGGGCCGGCTGCGTTGCCGGCTGGGTATCCGAATGGGGCATCAAGCCCGCGAGAAGATCCGTGAGCTCCCGGCCGGCACGGGTTTTCAGCAACGTCCGCACGTCAGTCAGTTCAAGGAACAGCCGGGCATCGGGGGGGACGGAACGGGCCAGCACGCCCAGCTCCGATGGTCGATCAGCGCCCACCGCGCGGGCGGGGACCACGGCCACAATACTGCCGACAAGCAGCAGCTTGAGCGCCGTGAACATCCTCGCTGATCGAATCCATAGACAGGACATACCAACCACCCACCTGGCGGCGCGACAAGGCCGGCATTGGCAGCTCAGCAGCCAATGTACGGGCAGATGCCCAACCTGTCACCCCTGATTGAATGGGAAAACCCACCCCCCACCCGGGTACCCCCGATCCCCCGGATTAGCCCAGGGCAGCAACCCCGCCCCTGCCCGTTTAGATACGGGGCAAGCCCCGCTACAGGGCCTCGACCGGGCCGGCCCACTCAGACTCGTTGGGAAAGTCCGGGGCCGCGGGTGGTTGACTCAGATAGGACGGATCCAAGGGGTCGATCTCGGAATTCAGTCGCTCCTGTACGGTCGTTGCGGCGGCTTTTTCCTGCTGGGCGGAACGCAATTGCGCCACCACCATATCGTTCGTATTCGCCAGGACGGCGCCCATAAAGGATTTGAGGCTCGCGGCAGTCTCGCAGGTCCCCTCAACGGCGCTCTTGGACTGGTTGAGGAACTTGGCCAGCGTCAGATCGTAAATCTCCGCCGGCATCTCGTGCCCCTTCTTCCACCCCTGCTCCTCCTCGACCGTGGCCTCGCGTCCAGCCACCGCGAGCCACTTCTCGCGAGCCTCGGGGGCCAATACTTCGATACGAGAGGCGACTTGCGGGCGGGTTGGCGGGGCGATAACCGACAGCATGAAGGCCACACTGGCCGCGGCCGCCAGCGGCGAGCCCACCAGCCAGAAGCTGCGACCCCACCGCCGCCGCTTGGGCATCCGCCGTCCTCGCTGGGCCAGCAACACGCGGTCCGTGAAAGACATACTGAGCTGAGGCTCCCGCCGATCCATGGCAATCACATCGCCGCACGCCTCCAGCAGGGCCAATTCGTTCTGACAGGCCGTGCAGTTGAGGCGATGGGCATGCAGCTCCGTCTGGAGATTGGCCGACAGCTCTCCATCGAGGTAGCTGTCGAACAGATGTCGGGCATGCTGACAAGTGATCATGACGCGGCTTCCCGTAACGCCTCGACCTGCGAAGGATCGCTGAACACACCGGCCAGCGACTCCCGCAAGCGCCCGCGGGCCCGATGCAGATGGCTCTTGGCCGTCGCCATCGGAATCCCCAGCGTTTGGGCTATGGCCTCACAACTTTGCCCTTCACGGTAGAACAGGATGACCGCCGCTCGCTGCTGAACGCTCAACTGATCCACCGCTTCCCATATTCGATCCTTGAGCCGGCGGGCCTCTTCACTCTCGGCCAGCCGTTCACAGGCATCTTCCTCTTCCGACGGCATTTCGGAAAAATCGACGTCGCCCGTGAGCGACTTCCGCCGCCGAATGTGGTTCAGGCAAAGACGGTACGCAATCGTGAACAACCACGTGCTGAACCGATACTCCGCCGAGAAGGACTCCAGCGAACTGAACGCCCGCAAAAACGCTTCCTGGCAGATCTCTTCACTTTCGTGGTGGTCTCGCAGGATTCGCCATACGAACGCGAACAGACGATCCTTGTGAGCCTCCACCAGAAGGCGCGCAGCCTCTTCGTTGCCGTCGCGAGCTTGCGCAATCAGGCGCTTCTCTGTCCGTCGGCTCAGCCGGCTGCCTTCACTTTCCGCCTGCCTGAAGAACATGGCTCACCTGATTATACCGAAAGTCGCCGTCAAGGGTTGCAACTTTCGTTGCCACCGGATGCAACGACCGGATAAAATCCAAGTCATCGCCCCGCGCCGCCCTCTGGCCCCCGGCCACGTGCGACCGGCCGCCCGGGGCCCCCAGGCTCGTGAGAGGTGGGGACGCGAAGACCGAGCTACCACCTTAGTATCGGCGTAATGTGCCGTGCAATAAAGATTTATGCCAAAGAAGCCCGCCGATAACCAACGCCGGATCGTCAACCGGAAGGCCCGGCACGACTACCACATTCTGGCCACCCTCGAGGCCGGCATCGTCCTGACCGGCAGCGAGGTCAAGAGCCTCCGCGCCGGCCAGGCCCAGCTTACCGACGCCTTCGTCCGCCTGGACGGCACCCAGCTTACCCTGGTCGGGGCCCAGATCGACCGCTACCCCCCCGCCACCGACCAGAACCACGACCCCCAGCGAAAACGCCGCCTGCTGCTCCACAAACGCGAGATCCGCAAGCTCCAACCCCAGCTCGCGACCCGCGGCACCACCCTCATCCCGCTATCTATCTACTTTAACGACAGAGGCTTAGCGAAGCTTGAACTGGGCGTGGCCGTTGGCAAAAAGACCTACGACAAGCGCGAAGACCTCAAAAAACGAGACCACCAGCGCGAAATCGACCGCGCCATGCGCCGCCGGTGATGACGGTCTTCAGCCTCTGGCGGGGGCATGCATCTCGCCCGCCTTTGATCATCATGCAAAGGGGCTTGGGCTTGAATTCCTGACCGGTGCTCCGAGTCCGGCTCGGGGTTACTCTTCCTCGCCGCCATCGGTCAACGAGTGTTCGAGGATCAGGAGGTTGTCCTGGGTCTGGCGGTCAAAGCGCATGCCGACGATGGCGTAGTTCTGACTCAGGGCCACGTGCAGCATGGGCCGTTGCCAGTTGAAGCATTCGAATCGGATGGTGTGATAGCCATTCTCGCTGGCCCAGGCGGCAATGGCCTCCATGACCTGGGAAGCGATGCCGGAACGGCGATAGTCTGGCAACACGCCAATCAACCAGCAATAGAAGGTGCCGGGCTTGTTCTCGTAGCATACGGAAAAGCCGACCGGCCGGCCGTCCATGCGGGCCATCAGGATCAGTGGATTCACCCGCCCGCGAATCCGCCGCTCAAAGAAAGCCCGATCGCGTGACGGACGGAAAACCTCGTTGTACAGATCAACGATGGTCCCCAGTTCCCCCAGTCCGACGACGATGATTTCAGCATTGGCCATGGCTGTACTCTAACCGTGCGTCAGTGAGAAGGTGAAAGTGAGCGGGCCGGCCGCCCGGCAGGCGCCGCAACTCCTTCACCTGAGCAGCTTTACACGCTACGACCGTGCGCGATGGCCAGACCGCCCGAAGCATCCTTGGCGCGCCACAGCTCTTGCGCCGTGCGAAACGCCAGCACCGTCCACACACGGCTCGCGAGCCGTGACTCACACGGTGTGGCGGCGCGCCCCACGGCGTGTCGTGAGCTCACGCACGATGCATATAGTGTACGCTTCACACCGGGCGTTGTTGAGCGACTTGACCGGCTTTACTGAAATCATGGTCAGGCACAGAGGTGCAGCACACTGCCCAAGCGGCCTGCCTCAACACTGCATCGTGGCGGCCAAGCCGGGTACCCGACGAAAGCTGGGTGCCGGCCGTCTTGCGGGCCGAACAGCCGGCGCGGAGCCCGGTCGCTACGGAAAATGGCCACTTTGCGCTGCAAGGCTCAAGCAGTAGTACACAGGCGCGGATCTGACCAAGGGCCGGTTAGCCCGGCTGGGGCAGAGGGCCGGAGCCAAGGCCCGGCTGAGGAAGCGCCGGCCCGGTCCGAGGCTTGGCCGGAGCGGTCGAGGCCGAAGTGCCGAGCTGGTCGGCGTCCAGCAGATCCGCCAGGGTGGGCCGACGCAGCGACTCTCCGCGGATCAAGGCGTGGACCTCGGCCGCCTCCAGGGTTTCGTATTTGACCAGCGCCTGGGCGACCGCTTCGAGCTTGTCGCGGTTCTCTTCCAGGAGCCGGCGAGTGTCCTCGTAGGCCTCGTTGATGAGTTTCCGGACTTCCTCGTCAATAGCCTGGGCGGTGGTCTGGGAATACTCATGCCCGCCGGGCAGGTCGAGGAAGCCGGTGTGTCGGGCGGGATCGTCGCCGTAATAGACGAAGCCGACCTTGTCGCTCATGCCCCACTCGGTGACCATCTTCCGGGCGGTGTCGGTTGCCTGGCGAATGTCAGACGACGCGCCCGTGTTGATGTCGTAGCCGGTCAACTCTTCGGCGATCCGTCCGGCGCAGGCAATCCGCAGCTTGGCGGCGAGCCACTTACGGCCGTAGAAGTTGTGGTCTTTCTCCGGCAGCGAGAACGATGCCCCGCCATACGGTCCGCGCGGGATGATGCTGACCTTGTGCAGCGGGTCGGCATCGGGCAGCAGACACTGCACGAGCGCATGGCCGGCCTCGTGGTAGGCAGTGGCGATCTTCTCTTTTTCGTCGATCACGCGGCTCTTTTTGGCCCGGCCCCAGCGAACCTTGTCGCGCGCCTCCTCCAGGTCGGACATTTCCACGGCGTCCTTGTTGGCCAGCGTGGCGAGCAGGGCCGCCTCGTTGATGATGGCGGAGAGATCGGCGCCGCTGAACATGGGCGTACCGCGGGCCAGCCGATGCAGATCGACGTCAGGCCCGAGTTTGATCTTGCGAGCATGGACGCGAAGGATCTCCAACCGCCCCTTGACGTCGGGCAACGGCACGTAGACCTGGCGGTCAAAGCGCCCCGGACGAACGAGGGCCGGGTCGAGCACGTCGGCCCGGTTGGTGGCCGCACAGACAATCACCTGGTCGGAGGTATCGAAACCATCCATCTCGACGAGGATGGCGTTGAGGGTCTGCTCGCGTTCATCGTGGCCGCCGCTGGTCCAACCTGAGCCGCGCTTCCGGCCCACGGCATCAATTTCATCGAGGAAGATGATGCAGGGAGCGTTTTCCTTGGCCTGCTTGAACAGGTCGCGCACGCGGCTGGCGCCCACGCCCACGAACATTTCGACGAAGTCGGAGCCGCTGATGGAGAAGAAGGGCACGTCGGCTTCGCCCGCGATGGCCTTGGCCAAAAGCGTCTTGCCGCAACCCGGCTCGCCGACCAGCAGCACGCCGCGCGGAATGCGCCCGCCGAGACGCTGGAAGCGTTTGGGGTTCTTGAGGAACTCGATGATCTCGGTGCACTCTTCCTTGGCTTCGTCGATGCCGGCCACGTCGGCGAAAGTGACGTTGGTGTGTTCCTTGGTGGTCACGCGGTGCCGCGACCGGCCGAAGTTGCCCAACATCCCGCCCGGTCCGCCGCCCACGCCACGAAGCTGGCGGAGGACAATGAACCAGATAAACGCAAAGACCAGCAGCCAGGGGATAAAGCTGATCAGGATATTGATGAGATAATTACTACTGTTGTCGAAGCGGACCTCGACGCCCTTCTCGTAGAGCTTGTTGGCCAGGACGCCGCGGTCGAAGTTGGAGCCCGGCAGGAGCTCAACCTTGAAGTTGAGGTTCTGCCCTTGACTCTGGGCCGGCCCCTTGAGTTCGCCCACAATGGCATCTTCACGGATGACGACTCTCTTGATCTGACCATCGTCCAGGTGGGCAAGGAACTCATCGTAACGGAACACCTGTTCCTTGTTCAGGTTCTGCATCACGACCATGACGAGCATGAGCGAGAACAGAATGAACACGACCCAGCCCAGAACGCCTCGGGACATACGCAACGGAGGGCCCGGGGGACGATGAGATCCTTGACGGTCGTCGCGGTCGGGTTGCTGATCCGACATGAGACTCACTTTCCGCCAGCCGCGCGGGGGCCGGATATCAATTTCGATTATACAATGCAAAGGCTTGGCATGCAGGCACTTGCCCCGTGCTTGGCAGCCAAGCCGTCGCAACCTAAGTAATTCATAATAGGCGCACTACCACGAAGTGGCCATGTTCTCCACCACGCGGCGTGCCATTCGGTCCGCAGCTTCATCTCGGGCATTATAGACTGTTTCGCCCACAGGACGAACATATTCAACCGTAGTGACCAGCCGGGGCTGATCAACCAGAAGCTTGCCGGTCCGCTGATCCTGCCAACGATAGCGGATGATCAGGGTGGCGGCCGTCTCCCGCGGGAGATCGGTGGCAAAGCTGCGTCCCAGGGTGGCCTCGCGCCATTCGAGGACCTCGCCGGTAATGATGGTATCGGCACGTTCCTTGGACTCAGCATTACGGTAAGGGGTTGAGCGATCGATCTGCTTGCGGATCGCCTCGGTGAGCTGGAACTCGATGCCCCGGCGGAACTCCCTGGACTGGAACATTTCGACGTAAACTGTCTTAATGCCCTGTCGGTAAAGCCCGCTGGATGAGTAGCCGCAACCCGTTACCAGACAAACGCCGGCCACCATAAAGGCGGCCAGAGGGATGGCCTGGCGCAGGGCGCTGCGCGTCATCGGCCGTGCATGCCCCACCGCTGAAGAGGTGGAGCCCGTCGGCATGGGGATCATCGCTCGTTCAGAACATAGACCCATAAATCGCTCCCGCGTGCAGCTCATCAGCTTGCCCCCCTGTTGGACCGTGTGGAGTTGGCCTGTGCGGCGGGCATGGTTGTCGGCACGGCCGGTTCCGGCGGAACCAGCGGTTCTCCCAATGCGGCCAGGCGGCTCTCAGCCTGGGCCGCGGCGGGAGTCCCCGGCCAGTTTCGGACGGTCGCCCGGTAGTAGTAGGCCGCGGCCTTGAACCTGCGTGATTTGTCGTAGAACCGCGCGATTTCCAGGCTCTTCTCCGCGCGCTTGGCGGCGATTTCGTCGAGGATGACGGGGACATCATGCTGCTGGGCACTCTGCGGATAGGCCCGCTGGAACTGGTGGAATCGCTCCTCGGCCTGGACCAGACCGACGTCGTCGAACTTGACGCCGGGGAAGCTGGACAACGCGGACCAGGCACTCTGGAGCAGGGCCCGCGAATGCCACCTGCTGTTGGGGAACTGGCTGGCGAAGGCCTGGTACTCCTGTTCGGCCAATTCGAAATCGTTCCGCGAGTAGTAATAATCCGCCTTGCTCATCTGGGCCATTTCAGCCAGCGGCGTATCGGAATAATTGGCGACCATGTCATCCATGATCTTGACGCCGGCCTCGCGGTCCTTGACCCGCAAAAGACCCCAGAGGGCTTTTCGCTTCTTGCCCGCCAGGTATTGCTCGGCGACGGCGAACTGGCCCTTCAGGGCCTGCTCGGCAAACGGGGAGCCGGGATAGTCATTGAGCAGCTTCTGGTAGGCGTCGTTAGCGCCGCGATAGTCTCCGGTGCCCAGTGCGGCGGTTCCCTGAACGTAGAGGGCCTCGGGGTAGAGCTCGGACTCGGTGCCGTAGGTCTTGATCCACGCCTTGACGGCTTTGAGGGCGGTTTTGTAGTCCTCGCGGGCCAGCCACTGGCGGGCGATGGCGAGGTCGCCCTCTTCGGTGCCCGGCACGGGCTGGGCCTCTCGAATCCATTGGCCGGTCTTCTCGTCGAAGGTGAGTCGTTCAGCGTGCCGCCGGGGCGGCGGCGGGGTCTGGCCCCAACCAATGCTTTCACCAGCGGCGAGGACGCCCACCAGCACCCATACACCCAGCCACGTCCATCCGAGGCAGTCTCGATTTGCTTTCATTACGCCCACCAGGAGTCGATCGCGCTCGATCCGTCGGCCACAACTCATCAGTGGGGGTGATTATAAGACCGTTTAGCCGCGAACGTAAAGCGGAGCGGTCCCGGGCTAAAAGGGTTCAGGGGTCCGGGTTCAGGGGAGGGCTGATGTACCGCGGGCAGCGTCGGCCCATGGCGCCAGCGCCTGAAATGGTCAAAGAGGGCCGATTCAAAGTTCCTGACAGGGACTGGACCAGACCATGCCCGCTCGCTCGCCCCGGCCAGCCGCCGGTGCCGCACCGAATTTCGTGGTCACTCTTAAACGCAACACAGGTCAGCAGGGATGCCGACCGCTCCACCTTGGTTCACTGGCCTAAATTTTAATGTGCTCCCATTTTCCTCTCAGAAAGCGAACGGTGGTCAGGGCGGCACGTACGGTCATGTCAGCGAACATACCCACCCAGGCCCCGAGCAGGCCCCCCTTCCACACGACCCCGCACAGGTAGGCCAGGGGCAGCCGGACCAGCACCATCCCCAACAGGGTGTAGAGCAGGGGGTAGCGGGTGTCGCCGGCGCCGCGCAGGGCGTTGGTGTAGACGATCATCAGGGCCAGCGGCAGTTGGAAGAAGGCCAGGCCGCGCAAGGCCGGCACGCCGATCCGGGTGACGCGTTCGAGGTCGGCGCTGGCATTGAACAGGGCGTAGATCTGGGGTGCGAAGAGGAAATATACCACGCCCATGGCCATGCAGAGGACGGCGCTTTGAACGGCCGCCAGATGACCGCTACGGCGGGCTTTCAGGCGGTCGCCGGCACCGAGGAACTGGCCGACGAGGGTGGCGGCGCCGGTGGCCCAGGCAAAAGCAGGCAGGTAGGAGAGGGACTCCACGCGAATACCCACGAAGTGCGCGGCGAGGATGGCGGCCTGTTCGTCACCGGTCGCCAGTTGGCTGATGATGATCAGGAAACAGAATTGGCCGGCCCAGAGAAAAATGCCATCCAGCCCGGCGGGGATGCCGACGTGGAGGATGCGGCGCATCGATTCCCGTCGGAAGCGCAAGTCCTGCGCGCGGAAGCGTATCCCGCTACGGCCGTGGAGAAGAAGGCCGATGACGATCAGGCCGCCGATCAAGCGGGCAACCAGCGTTCCAATGGCGATACCGGCCACACCGAGGGAGGGGAGCCCCCCCCAACCAAAGCGCAACCCGGCCGAGACCAGGATGTTCACAAAGTTGACCACGATCATGACATACAGCGGCGTGCGGGTGTCGCCACCACCCCGCCAGCAGGCGGCCGCGATGACGGTAATGCTGGCCAGGATATAGCCGGCCGAATCGATTCGCAGGTACTGAACGACGATCCGGGCGGGTTCGGGCCCCCAGTCGAGCAGTCGAGGCAGAAAGGGGGCCAGGAGATAGATGAGGGCGAATTCCAGGGCCCCCATGATGACGGCAGCGGACAGGGCCTGGTTGGAGAAGTGGTTGGCCTTGCTGACCAGGCCCATGCCAACGTGGCGTGCGACCAGGGCCGTGGCCCCCACACCAATGAACCCGAAGAGCAGACCGGCCAGCCAACTGACCTGGGAGGCCAGGCCGATGGCGGCCGTGGCCTCCTTGCCGACCGTGCCGGCAAGGAAGGTATCCACCAGCCCGACGAGCATGAGCAGGGCCTGCTCGCCCAAAACCGGGAGGGCCAGCCACATGAGCGCCGAGCCGACGGGAAGGGAGAGCAGGTGGTTGGAGGCAGCCGACGGGTACTCGACTATTTCCGTCAGCGGCTGATCCGCCGTAGCCGCATCATCGGTAATCGGAATGGCGGGCGGATCGTCGGAAACGGACTCGTGATGATGGGAATTCTGCAGCGGCATAGACGGCACGCAAGGCGGCTCCTCAGGACCAACGGCAATGGAGAGGATGATAGTAACAAAGAATGGCCGGGTCTGCCGAGTCGAGTCGCCGGCTCAGACCGGGAATGTTCGCGATTGGAGATCTTCAGCCGGGGCTCGGAGCATCCGGCCCACCGGACACGGCTTGACGGCATACTCAACCCGACGCCCCAGGGGGTCTACCAGGCAGGAGTCCAGCCCGCAATGATCCGGGCGATGCGTTGGGCGGCCTTTCCGTCCCAGCCCTCCGGGCGGCGGCCCGATTTCGCCCCCTCCTGGCGGATCTTGCGGTATGCCGTGAGGATCCGCTCAGGGTCCATGCCGACCAGTTGGTTGGTGCCGTGGGTCAGGGTCACGGGGCGTTCGGTATTCTCGCGCAGGGTGAGGCAAGGCACGCCAAGAATGGTGGTTTCCTCCTGGATGCCGCCCGAGTCGGTCAGCACGACGGCGGCATTGGCCATGAGCTTGAGGAAGTCCAGATAGCCCAGGGGCTCGATGAGCTGGAGGCGTTCCAGGCCGGCGAACTGCCTCAGCAGGCCGGAGGCCTCCATGTTTTTTCGCGTGCGGGGATGGATGGGAAAGATGATGGCGAGCTCACGTTGAATCTCTTCAAAGACGCTGACCAGCCGGCCAAGCACCGCCGGATCATCCACGTTGGCGGGGCGATGCATGGTCACCACGCAGTAACCGCCAGGCTCGACGCGGACACACTCGAGGATCTTCGAGGCCTCCGCCTTGTGGCGGTGCTTCTCCAGGGTGTCGATCATGACGTTACCGACGAAGTGCATCTGTTCGAGGGCAATCCCCTCGCGTTTGAGGTTCTCCATGCCGCTGGGCTCACTGACAAAGAGCAGATCGCTGATGGCGTCGGTCAGCACCCGGTTGATTTCCTCGGGCATGGTTCGGTCGAAGCTGCGCAGGCCGGCTTCCACGTGAAAGACGCCGACCCCCATCTTTTTGGCCACCAGCGCGCAGGCGATGGTGGAGTTGACGTCGCCAACGACGACGATGGCATCAGGTTTGTGCTCGGCGACAACGGGCTCAAAGCGATCCATGATCCGGGCGGTCTGCTGGGCATGCGAACCGCTGCCCACCTCCAGGTTGATATCCGGCCGGGGGATCTGCAGTTCATCGAAGAAGAGCCGGCTCATTTTCTCGTCGTAGTGCTGGCCGGTGTGCACCAGCAGCGGCTCAATGGCGGGTTCGTCCCGGTAGGCTTCCATCAGCGGCGCAATCTTCATGAAATTCGGACGCGCCCCACAGACGTTAATGACCTTCATTCAAGGGCCTCGCTTTCCGCAGAAAATCAAGGAGCGCGGGATGAGGGGTGAGAAAGGTGGCAGGCCGCCCTCGCGCATCATCCCTGGCCGGTTGTCCTTCCTGTCCATTATCATTTCATCGTTCAACCGCTCTCTCAATCAAAGAAACGGTAGCGCACGATCGCGGCGATGGCTTTGATCCCGTCGCGCCAGGTGATTTTTTTGCCTTCGCTGTAATCGCGCCCGGCGTAGCTGATACCCACCTCATAGACCCGAAAGCCGTGACGCGCGACCTTGGCGGTGATTTCGGGCTCGAACTCAAAGCGGTCACTGGAGATCCGGATTCGCTTGAGCACGTCGGCTCGAAAGACTTTATAGCAGGTCTCCATATCCGTCAGGTTGAGGTTGGTGAAGGCATTGGACAGGAGGGTCAGGAAGCGGTTCCCGACAAAATGCCAGAAAAACAGGACCCGATGGGCCTCGGAGCCGACGAACCGGCTGCCATAAACCACGTCGGCTTTGCCCTCGAGGATGGGGGCCAAAAGGCGGGGATAATCCCGCGGGTCATATTCCAGGTCGGCATCCTGGATGAGGATGATCTCGCCGGTGGCCTGTTCAAAACCCGTTCTCAGGGCCGCGCCCTTCCCCCGGTTCCGGTCGTGCAGGATGACGCGGATGCAGTGATCGGGATGTTCCGCCTGGATGAGCTCGTACAGGTCCCGGGTGCCGTCGGTGGAACCGTCATCGACCAGGATGAGCTCCTTTTCCGGCAGGGACTCGACCTTGACAACCCGGCGGACGATTTCCTGCAGGGTGGCCGCCTCATTAAAGACAGGGATTACAATTGACAGCTTCACGCCAGCGTTGCTCCGGGGCAGATGGCAGCATGCTAGGCCCGAATCAGTTCGCTCGCAAGTTACGGAGAACTGTCCGGGCCCTATCCCGTAAACACCTGTAGGGCCACGAGGGGAAGGATCGTGCCTTACCCGCTTGAAACCTGCAGGCCCAATAGTTATGTTGCCATTGAAGCCTGACCCATAGTTTTTTTCCGACTTACGGGCCAGGCGGCAACTGCATCGTTTCACGATAAATACCGATCTTGGCATGAAATGGATCGGAATCCCATGCCATCGCCCCTGAAGAGTTTTTCGTACGGAGCAACAAACATGCGCTTATCGGACAGCAACCGGGACGAGAGCCGCCTCTCGCGCGGGGTGTTCCTGACGGGCATCGCGTTGGCGTTTACTCTCGGAGTTTCCATGAGTTTGGGGCAGGCTCCGGCGGCCCCTGCGGCTCAGGCCACTCAACCGGCGGCGGAAGGCGCACCCGCCACGGCACCGGCAGAAGCGGTGCCCGTCTTCCGTTGCGATGATCCGAGCCCGGCCCCGCTGGTATGGGTCCACAACTTCTCCGAGATCAAAGTCGGGGACAAAGTGGAGACCAAAGACATCTGGTCCGGCCAGACGGTCGAATACGCGTTCGTCGTGCATAACGATGGCCAGGGCGTGCTGAAGATCCTGGAAGTGCGCCCCACCTGCGGCTGCACGGTAGCCGAGTACGACAAGGAGATCCCGCCCGGCGGCCAGGGCAAGATCATGACCAAGCTCAACACAGCGAACATCAACCAGGAGGTCGTCAAGGTCATCCACGTCAAGACGAACGACCCGAAAGCCGCGCAGCTCTCCCTTCAGCTCAAGGGGAAAGTCAAAGCCCGCGTCTCGCTGGAGCCCCTGAACGGGGCCCACTTCGGACAGTTGGGACCCACCACCCCAACGGAACGCGTCGTCAAGCTCACCAACAACACGCCGACGCCCCTCAAACTCGAGGCCGCACCGATCCCGCAGCAGACGCCGTTCACTTACGAGCTCAAGGAAGTCGAGGAAGGCAAGGTTTTCGAGGTCAAGGTCGCCCTGGACCGGTCCAAGCTCCGGGAAGGCCCCAATTACTCGCAACTGATCCTCAAGACCAACATTGAAGAACAGCCGCAAGTGCTGGTTCCGGCCAATGTTTACTATCCGCCGATCATCCAGGTCCAGCCGGGCACATCGATCGCCGTATCAACCCCGGTGACAGGGAACTTCAGCCGGCGGATTACGCTGACGCGTAACGAAGGGCCGATGCAGATCAAACAGGTGACTTCGGATAATCCGGCCATCAAGGTTGAAGCCGCTCCGGCGCCGCTGCCCGCCACATCGCCCGCCGGCACTCCGATCATGCTCCAGCGGGTTCCCAACCAGGTGTGGAATCTGACAGTGAATATTGACGAAGGCTGGGAGCCGCCCACACCGACAACCAAGCCCTATGAAATCACGGTCAAGACCGACGTGCCGGAGAAGGAAGAGATCAAGATCTCCGTGCATGCATACGCCCTCCGGCCGCAGATCCAGCCGGAGACGCTCATCGGCAAGCTGGCCCCCCAGGACGGTACGCTGAAGACCCAGACCGGCCAGCCCATGCCCATCGGCGGCAACACCGGCAAAGTCACCGTCACCTGCTTCTGGACGAGCTGGTGCCCGCACTGCAAGCGTATGCTGCCGATCATGCAGGGGATTGCCAACGTGTACGCCAGCCGGGGCGTGGACTTCAACATGATCAGCCTGGACGGGGTGGCCAAGCCGGAGCAGGTCGCCAAGATCGTCAAGGATCTCGGCGTGACGCTACCGTTCGCGGTCGATGCCCGGCAGATAGTCGGCAAGAAGTACGGGGCCAACAGCTTCCCGGTCACTTTCCTGATCGCGAAGGATGGGATCGTGGAAGACGTTCTGAAGGGCGCGCCCCAGAGCTTTGAGGCGGATGTGAAGGCGCGGCTGGACCTTCTGCTGGAAGGCAAGCGCCGGGATTCCTTCCCCAAGCCGAGCACGCCGACACCAGTCGCCCAGACGACGCCGCCCCGGCCGGCGGGCCAGGCGTCCAACAACCCGATGCTGGTGGTGGATTCCACGCAGCAGGACATGGGCTCATACAAGCCCGGGGCGACAGGCACCTACAACCTGCACATGCGCAACAGTGGCACAGGGGAACTCAAGCTGACGGAAGTGACCACCAGCGAGGGCCTCAAGCTGGATCCGGATTATCCCAAGAGCGTAGCCGGCAACGCGCCGGCTTCGCTGCGTCTCCAGTTTACCGCACCCAAGCAGCCGGGGCCGTTCCAGCATCAGGTGACCATCAAGAGCAACGACCCCAGCCGAGAGACGGTCCAGGTGAAGCTGACCGGGACGGTTCGTAAGCTGATTGAATTGCAGCCGGCCACCGGCATTGACTTCGGCCGGCGGCCCAACACCTTCTCGATGGAGCGGCTGGCCTCCCTGATCTGGAACGGGGAAGGCACCGTGAAGTTCCTGAGCGTCGAATCCAACTCGCCCAAGTTTGAGGGGGAAATCAGGCCCATTCAGCAGGGCCCCCACCACATGGTGGTAGCCAGGGCCAAAGGCCCCTTCGACCAGGGCGAGCACACCGGCACGTTGTTTGTCAAGACCGATTGTAAAGAGCAGCCCGTCATCGAGGTGCCGGTCAAGCTGTTCCAGCCGCCGCGCATCGACGTGTCGCCGGAGGTATTGACCTTTACGAAGGCCGCGCACATCCAGAAGGGCAGGGTCAACATCACGAACAACGGGAGCAGCTCGCTCCATATCCTGGCCGTGAAGAGCAGCAATCCCAAAATCCGGACGCAGGTCTGGCCGGCGGATGACGGCGTGTCATACGGCCTGCAGGTGACCGTGCCGACGGGGCTGACACCGGCGGACGGGGGTGAGAAGATTACCATCCGCACCGACGATTCGGAGTACGGGGAGATCGTGATCCCGATCAAACTGATGGACGGCCAGACGCCCGGGCAGGGTCTGTCGCAAGTGCGGTAGACTATCAGTCCAAGCCAGTCAAGGAGCCCACGGACCGTGTAGGTTCGTGGGCTTTTTTGCTGCGCGGATGACAATTTGATGTGGATCCCAAATGAATCTTGTGTGTTGGGCCCTCGCTTGCGCTTCGGGCTCAAGTGAAGAAACGCCGATTCTGAGCCCGAAGCGCAAGCGAGGGCCGGCGCAGCCCACTCTCATACCCATCCCAATTCAAACCTGTGCATAGGTGAGCCCGGCCTGTTGTGTGCAGAACGACACATAAGATTCCTTATGACGTTTGATTCTCTAACCGGGTAATGGCGGGCTGGGTGGCCCACCTCGTCAGAGGTGGGTTCACGATTTGGACAACCTATAAGGGTGCGGATGGCATCAACCGCTAGCCCGGCTCAAAGCCGGCTGAATCGGACAGAATAAGAAAAGGGCCTTGAGAGCACCACTGACCACCACCTTCAGATGAGCACACGCCCCGACGGGGCGGCGAGAAAGTAGCCAGGGGTGGAGCGAAGCGGAACTCCTGGTAAAGCCCGCCTCTCTCTTCCATGGCCGCCCCGGCAGGGGCGGCGTGAGGCCCCCACTGGCCTCTCACCCCGCCCCGGTCGGGGCGGGGACTTGTGCGCCGGGTACTCGCAACCACCAGTTTCGCTTCGCTCCACTGGTGGCTACTCTCACTTGGCCCCTCTCGGGGCCACTGGCGATTACCCAAACGACAAACACATCTCCAGCCTCAGACGCACTCCGGCTTCAGCTGGGCGTGCGGTTGATACCGTCGGCACCCTCATCGGTTGTCCAAATTGTGAATCCACCCCTGGAAGAGGTGGGCCACCCGACGGAAGAGGCGGGACGCCCCACCCACAAGATTTGTTGGGGAACCGTGTTACTCGGTTGTGCTTACGTGTCCGGGCGGGAACTCGATTTTGTAGACGCCCTGGGCGTCCAGCTTCTTGCCGGTGAGCAGGTCGGTGAACTCGACCCGCGCGGTGATCTCATTGTGTCGCGGCGGTTTGCCCTGATACCAGGGCAGGCGCAGGGTATAGTGATTCGTCCACAACCGGCCATACCAGAGTTCGCGCGTTTTGTTGGCGTCGAAATAGTACTCCCCCACCAGGTACTGGTCGGGCGGATTGGCCAGGTCCAGCAGCGTGACCTTGATGGAACCGGCCGCCTTGATGACGTGGCCGTCGCGGTCGATGGGCTGGACATACAACAGGAGGCCATCGTCGCCCGGCTGGCCGTCGATGTCATATCCGCCGGATTGACGCTCCAGCTCGATCTTGACGGGAACGACCAACTGTTCGAGGGTCTCCGGCCGGACGCCGGCCTCGTGGGCGACCTGAGATTTCAAAAGGGCATTGGCCTGCTCCTGGGCGGCAATCCGCTCCTGGAGCTGGCGGACCTGGTCCTGAGTGTTGAGCAGCTCGCGCTGCACCGCCGCGTATTCCTGGCCGGAGACGGTGTTGCAGCCGGCAATGACCAGGGCCAGGGCCAGGCACGAAAGACTCACGCAATGAACCGGTCGAATGGGCATGGTTGCGCTTGTTCCATCAACCAGGGTAACCGTTCGTTCGGACTCCCGCCCGGGACGCCCCTTCCCGCTTTCTGAGGGCGGGGCGTCCCATGCTCGCGTCCCCCCCTTACTGAACAGGCGGGCCGCCCTGCTCAGGCCCTGGCACGCCGGGCTTCTCACTCGTTCTCGCGTCGGCTCGGCGGCGGTTCGGGGATGCGTTCCAGTATCTGGTCGGCCAGGCCATACTCCACCGCCTCGCGCGCGTCAAGCCACTTGTTGCGGTCGCAGTCCACTTCCACTTTTTCGAGCGGCTGGCCGGAGTGCTTGGAGATAATCTCGTACAGCCGCAGCCGCAGCCGGATGATCTCCGCGGCCTCAATGGACAGGTCGGTGGCCGGCCCTTCGAGCACGCCGCTGATCAGAGGCTGGTGCAGCAACATGCGCGAATTCTGCAGGATGAACCGCTTGTTCTTCGTTCCGCCGACCATGAGCACCGCGCCCATACTGGCGGCCATGCCCACGCAGAAGGTATGCACCTCGCAGCGCAGGAACTGCATGGTATCGTAGATCGCCAGTCCCGCGGACACCGAACCGCCGGGCGAGTTAATGTAGAAGCTGATCGGCAGCTTGCTGTCCTCGTTGGAGAGGAACAGCATCTGGGCGATGATCAGGTTGGCGACCGTGTCGTCGATGGGGCCGCCCAGGAAGATGATGCGGTCTTTGAGCAGGCGCGAGTAAATATCGTAGGCACGCTCGCCACGACCCGTCTTTTCGATAACGATGGGGATCAGGTGTTCCATGGGAGTTAGTTTCCAGTTTCCGGTTCCCGGTTCCCGGTTTCCAGTCTTTTGAGCTCCAGTTCCCGTTTCCGTTTACCAGGCACCGGTTGGCTGTTCTCCAACTGGAAACTGGCTACTGAAAACCGGGAACCCTGTCTTACTTCAAGCTCTCGACCATCACATCCCCGGCCCGACCTTTTTCTTTTTCTTGTCCTTGTCGGGCTCAGCCAGGATCTCGTCCACGAGGCCGTACTTGAGCGCCTCGCGGGCGTTCATGTAGCGGTCGCGTTCGGTCTCCTTGGCCAGTTTATCGTGATCCTGGCCGGTGTGCTTGGCCAGAATCTCGATGAGCAGTTTCTTGTCCTTGAGGACCTCCTCGGCCTGGATGCGGATGTCCTCGGCCTGGCCGGTGACGCCGCCGTAAGGCTGATGGAGCATGACCTTGGCGTTGGGCAGGGCAAACCGCTGCCCCTTGGTCCCGGCGGCCAGGATGATGGCCGCCCCGCTGGCCGCCTGACCGATGCAGTAGGTGGCCACGTCGCAGCCCATGAACTGCATGGTGTCATAGATGGCCAGGGTCTGATCCACCAGCCCGCCGGGCGAATTGATGTACAGGTGGATCGGCTGGTCCTTCTTGATGGACTGCAGGTACAGCATGCGCATGATCACGATACTGGCGGACCGCTCGTTGATGGGGCCGGCCAGGAAGATGATCCGGTTTTCCAGGAGCATGTCCTCGATGGACATTTCCCGGTAGCGCTGGTACGGAGGATACTGCTGATTGAGTGATCTCAGCACATCATGAGGACTATTCATGGCATAGGTTTCCTGCTATTAGCCCTTTGCCTGCCAACTTCTCGCATCAAGCTCAGGGCACTGATGCTCACTGCCCGGCACCGACCCACTGCTTGCGGTTCGAGGCTCCGTCGGGTTTCCTCGCCGGGGCGTTGTGTTCAGCGCCCCGGCGAGCGTTTCGGGCTCCAATCAAGTCGCGTCCGCTGCGTTCTGGCCGCTCTCGGCCTGGCCGCCGGAGGCCTGGGCCTCGCCGCCGGCCGGGGGCGTCTTTTCGGTCACCTGAGCGCTTTCGACCAGCTTGTCGAGGATTTTCTCATCGCGGAGGCTCAGGTACAAACTGGTCGCGCCGCCCTGCTTGATCAGTTCGTCGCGCACACGATCGAACCGCCGGCTCTGGCGGCGGGCAATTTCCGCGATGTAGGCATTCATCTCGCCTTCGCTCACATCGACATGGATCTGCTCGGCGAGTTTTTCCATGATGAAAGCAAGCTTCAGATCGCGCACCGCGGTCTCGCGGGCGGTAGTCTTGAGTTCGTCCATCCGTTTTTCGACTTCCGCCGGGGGAACGCCCTCATTGTACAGGTCGTACATGCGCCGGACGACCACCTGGCTGATCTGGCGGTTGGACAAGCGCTCGGGCAGATCGAAGCTGGTCTTCTCCAGCAGGTATTTCTGAACCTGACCGCGCATGCCACGGCGGATCTCGTAATCGATCCGGCTTTCCATATCCTCGCGGATGTACTTGCGCAGCTCCTCCTCGTTCTCGAAGCCGATGCCCTTGACGAATTCCTCGTTCAGCTCCGGCAGCTTGAGCCGGTGAATCTCGCGGATGCGGAACTCGATGCTGGCCTCTTTGCCGCGGAACTCGGCTTTTTCGTAATCGTCGGGGATGGTGCCGGTGGCCGTGCGGCTTTCGCCTACCTTCGCGCCGGTCAGGGTCTCGCCCAACTGCGGCAGGGAGATGCCTTCCAGGACCTGGGGACGGGCGGCCAGCCGGATGTTCTCGTGCTCGTGCAGCGTGGTCTCGCCGGACATCACCTTCACATCGGCGTAGACCATGTCGTCGGCCTGGATGGCGTCGTCGGGCACGGGCTCAAAACGGCCGTGCAACATGCGCAGGCGCTCGATCTGCTGAGTGACGTCCTCGTCCTTGACGGTGACCACCAGCTTCTCCAGCGGGATGGCCTCCAGGCTGGGCAGCTCGAACTCGGGCTGGACCTCGATCTCGCAGGAGAACGTCAGCGGGCCCTCGTCGGGCAGCTCGATGAGATCGATGGCCTTTTGAACATCGACGAGCGTCTCGCCCTCGCTGTCTTTCTCACGAACGAAAACCAGCGGATCGCCGATGACCTTCAGGTCCAGCTTCTCCACCGCGGCCAGATAGCCGTTGGTCACTAGTTGCTGGACCAGGGTTTCGTTGACATCGCTGCCAAACCGTTTTTCCAGCAGCCGGCGAGGCGCCCGGCCTCGACGGAAGCCCGGAACCACCGCGTCCCGGCGCAGCTCGCCATACTGCTCGTCCTTCTGCTGGTCCACGAAGTCGCGGGGGATGGTCACGGTCAGCTTCTTTCGAAGCGTGCCCACGTCTTCGGCCTGAACCTCGACGACCTCTTTCAGCATCTCAGCCAGCGATGGCTTGGCCTCCTCGCCTTCGGCCGCCTCCTCTTCTTCCTCGCCTTCCGGCTCGCCGGGCATTTCTTCGTCCATCACTTCCGGCTCATCCTGCGGCTGGTTTTCCTGGTCCTTGTTGGTGAGATCTTCCGCCATGCAACACCTCAATGAGTCGCGGGCTTCCAGCCCGCATGGATTCACTACGTGGGAGAACCTTTCATCGGTCCAATGACCGTATTTTCGCCACCTCTAAAGCGATTCGGCATGGAGCCGGCCGGTGGCTGTCCTTCCAGGGCCTCATGCCCCGGCTCACAAGCGACGGGGCGACCGGCCCCGCGGCACGTTGTCAATTCGTCCGCTCAATCACGTTTATCTGGTCTCGCCCGCCGTACTTGTCCCACCAGGGCTTGGCCACCCGGCGAAGGACCTCGTTGAGCATTTCAATGTTCTTTACACCGCGGTCGGAGAGCCAGTCTTCCAGAGCCTTGAGGCCCTGTTTGGCGTAAACCGGAATCCCCCCCTTCCACGTCGCCCGTCCACACAGCACGCCGGCAAAGCTCACGCCGGCCTCACCGGCCAGTTCGAGCGATTCGCGGAACACGTCATCATCCACGCCGGCCGACAGGTAGATAAAGGGCAGCCGCGTGCATTCGGCGGCCTGCCGGACGATGTCCTTGGCCTGGGCGCGGTCGTAAGCCACCTGGCCGGTCTGGTTTGCCTTCGAGCCCTCGACGTAGGCGATGTTGAAGGGAATCTCCACCTTGAGCACGTCCACCCGGTAGTGGGCCTTGGAGAATTCCCGCATGTAGCCCATGACCAGCTCGGGCTTTCGCCGGGCAAACTCGATACCCTTCTCATCGCCGCCGCGGGCGTCGTAAGCGATCACCTCAAGGAAAAACGGCATTTCCTCGGCGGCACACTCGGCGCCGATGCGTTCGATCCAGGCGTGCTTGATATCGTTGATTTTCGGATCATCGTCCGCCGCATAGTAGAGCAGGATTTTGATCGCATCCGCGCCGGCATGCATGAGCCGGCGGACGCTTTCATGATCGAGCAGATCGCCCAGTCGTCCGCCCTGGCTGGCATCATAGCCGGTTTTTTCATAAGCCAATAGCAGGCCTGCATTTGCGGCACGAGCCCGAATCGCCCGCTGGCCGTATTCGGTATCCAGCAGGATCGCGCTGGCATAGGGCGTCAGGATCCGGCTGACCGCCTCCTTGAACTCGGCCAGGACTTCGCTGGGCAATTGAGCCGGGTCGATGCCTTTTTCCTTGGCGATGGATTTCTTGAGCGAGCCGCGCTGATCCATGGCCGCCGCGGCGATGACCCCCCGCTGATCCGCCAGCCTTTCGAGCCGTTCGAGTTTTTTACGCGAGATGGTGGCTTTCATGATCATGCCTCATCGGATCGCCGCCGACGGCAGAGCCGGCCATCGAGCGGCGGCAGGATGGAAACCCAATCAGAATCTCGCGTCTTGCGAATCCCCGGCAGAAGACCGCATCCGCCGGATAACCGCATTCTATGCCCGCATTTCCGGGGGGGCAGGCACCTCACCTGCCTGATCTCTGGGGACGGCCTCCGTCCGCCTGACTTCGGGGGACGGCCCCCCCTGCCCGCCTCATCTCGGGGGCAGAACATCTCGCCCGTCTGGCCTCTCGGAGGGCGGGCATCTTGCCCGTCTGGCCTCTCGGAGGGCGGGCATCTTGCCCGCCTGCTTTTCTCGGGAAAGACGGGCCCATGGCCCGCCTGTTGAGGGTTGGCGCAACGAAAAAGCCAACCGTCAACCGCATTGTCAGGCGTTGGTGCCTGGCCGGGGCGGGACCGATTGGCCTCTACTCGATCATGGCCAACGCCTGGCTAACGGATCAGCCGGTACCCCATGATCGACCTGCGATTCTATGGACAGCGGGTGATGGGACTTGAACCCACGACATTCACGTTGGCAACGTGACGCTCTACCACTGAGCTACACCCGCGTGGATGTCACCAAACCCAATCGTGACGGCACAATCATAGCAGAACCGCTGGAGCATGGCAAGGTCTCTCCGCGGAGCCTCGTCGCGTTTTTTGATGAGCTCCTCAAACGAGGCAAAATCGAACCCGGAAGGCCAAGGGCAAGCGACAGGAGAACACCCCACATGCCGGGTCAGGCTACTGGGATTGCGAGGTCAGCCTGGCCCTCCTGTAGTGGTGCAAAAACGAGTTCGGCGGCCACTGTCTCGGCGAGCGGCTATCGGCCTGCGCCTGCGCGTGGAGAACGCTGTCTCCGATCTCACACAATTCTTGCGGCCGGGGACTTGATATTTCAGCACCCGCATCGCTATGCTGTACCATCCAATTGGATGGTGAGTGGATGGAGACAGGCTGGAAATGGCCGGTGAAACTGAAAAATTGACGCTCAACCTGGGACCAGTTGACCTTGGACAGATCGATCTGCTGGTCGAAGAGGGCTTCTACTCAAACCGGACAGACTTCATCCGTACCGCCATTCGGAACCAATTGGCCGTCCACGCTGAGGCGGTGAAGCAGACCGTCGCCCGTAAGACCCTCGTCTTGGGTCTGCAACGCTTTTCGCGCGCGGATTTAGAGGAGCGGCGGAAGGCGGGCGAACGGCTTCAAGTGCGCGTGCTGGGCCTGGTGACCATCGATGATGATGTCTCACCGGAACTGGCCTTAGCCGTCTTCGACGAGATCCAGGTGCTCGGGGCTTTTCATGCAAGCGGGCCGGTCAAGCAGGCGCTGGCCGGCCGAATCAGGTAAACGGAGGGCCGTTCACTCCTGAGGTGCCCGCCCTCTTTAAGAACGCTGGGAACCCAGCGTGGGGAGATGCTATGTACACGAGGCTAGTCGAGGCGACACGCCTCATACGCGAAGGCCGACTGGCGGAAGCCACGGCGCTGATCCAGAACAGTGTTGGGCGAGGACAGCCAGGGGTGACTCCTGGCCAGCGTGCGGTCGGCGAACGGGAACTGCTCGACGCGAAGTTCCGGGTGGTCGAACCAGCTCGAAGCGCCCCAAAGCCCGCAGAGGAGGCGTTCAACGATCCGGCACCCGAAGTCCATGTGGAAAGAAAGGCCGAGCCGGAGCCGCCGCCCGTGCCGCGATGGGCCGTCGGTCCCATCCAAGGGCCCCATTTGGCGGGTCTGCCACCGGCCAATGTTCTGAAGACCAGGCTCAAAGCCGGGATGGGAACGCGACGTATCCCCGCGGAAGCGATATGTCCCCCGGCCGGCCGCTGGATCACGGAAACGTACAGCGGCGAGCACGGAAGTCGCACCTACAAGCTCTACGTGCCAAGCGGTTGCGATGAATCACCCCTCCCGTTAATGCTCATGCTTCACGGCTGCACGCAAGATCCTGATGATTTCGCCGCCGGCACGGCCATGAACTTCCTGGCGGAAACAGGCAAGTTCCTGGTGGCTTACCCCGCGCAATCCGGCACCGCCAACGTGAATCGGTGCTGGAACTGGTTCCAGCCAGCCGATCAGCAGCGGGACCGTGGCGAGCCTGCGCTCATCGCCGGGATCACCAGGCAAGTTATGGCCGAACGCAAAGTAGATCCTCATCGCGTCTACGTGGCAGGCATGTCGGCGGGCGGCGCGATGGCGGCCATCATGGCCGCAGTGTACCCGGAACTCTATGCTGCCGTCGGCGTGCATTCAGGCCTGGCCCCCGGCAGTGCGCATGATCTCCCGTCTGCGTTTCAGGCGATGCAGCAAGGGGCTTCGACCGGCACCCCGCAACCCGGCAAGGCTGTTCCGTTGATTCTGTTTCACGGCGACCAGGACCACACGGTCCATCCGCGCAACGCGGAACAGCTCGTGAAGCAATGGCTCTCCACGGCGGGCCATGGAGCTCCTGGGACAGCACGCCCGCGAGCGAAGGTCTTCCAGGACAGCTCGGCCAATGGGCGAGCGTACACACGGGCGGTTTATCGGTGCGCCGCCGGCGAGACTCTGGTGGAATGGTGGACCCTGCACGGGGCTGGCCACGCATGGTCAGGCGGGAGCCCAAACGGCTCGTACACCGACCCCACGGGTCCGGAAGCCTCGCGGGAACTGGTACGCTTCTTTCTCGAACATCCGCGAGGTACTCCGGCGCAAGCGGCAGCAGGTTGACTGGTTTGCACGTGAAGCACCGCGGATGCCGGTTCCATGGAGAGACTTACGGCATGGCAACATCGCCCACGCCCATGAAGTCAGCTACCGGGCAGAACCCTGGGCAAGGGCGAGGGGATGCGTCTTTTCACCCCTGTAGTCGCGGCGCAACATGGTAGAGCATGACGTAGACGAGCACCCCCGTCAGCGACACGTAGAGCCAGATGGGCAGCGTCCAGCGGGCGATGCGCACATGGCGGTCCAGGCGGCCACGCCAGCCTCTCAGCAGCGTGATGATGGCCATGGGCACGACGGGTACGGCCAGGACCAGATGGGTGAACAACAGGCCCAGGTAGACCGTGCGGACGGCCCCCAGGTCGGGGAAACGGGTATGGGCCGAGCCGGTGGCCCGCTGTCTGAGCACGTGGTAGGTCACGTAGCAGGCCAGGAAGAGCACCGAGGCCAGGAACGCCCCCAGCATGAGCCGTTTGTGGACTTCGATCCGCCGGCGGCGGATGGCGACGTAGCCGGCCGCCAATAGCCCCGCGGCAGTCGCGTTCAAGGCGGCGTTGATGGAAGGCATGATGCTGAGGTCCACTTTGACGCTCCCGCTGCTGATTGCTTGAATCTTCGCACGTTCGGAGTGCCTCACCCTCTAAAGAGGCGGCGCACCCGGCGTACAAGATTCATTTGGAATCTGTACTGCTCTTCCGCAACTTACTCTGCCGCGAGCCGGCGGGCGTCGGCGGCGAGTCGCTCCATGTCTTTTTCGGAAGTGCCGTCGTAATACGCCCGAACCTGTCCCTCGCGATCCACCAGCACGAAACGGGTGCTGTGCAGGATGGGGTGGTCGGTGCTCTGGACCTCATCCTGCTCCACGATGGCGGCCAGCTTAAAACCATCGGTGGAAAGCCTGTAAATGGCCTCGCGGTCGCCGGTGAGGAACAGCCAGCGCTGGGGGTCGGCACCGTATTTCGCGGCGTACTCTTTCAGCCGCTCCGGCGTGTCGCGCTTGGGGTCCACCGTGATGGTGACCAGCCGGAGGTCGGGCAAGTCGGCCAGGGCGGTCTGGAGGCCGGCCATGCGCCGGGTCATCCGGGGGCACGGGCCGGGACAGGTGGTGAAGATGAAGTCCGCGATCCAGACCTTGCCGGCCAGGGTCGCCCGCGTGACGGTATCGCCGCTGCGTTCGGTCAGGGAAAAGTCGGGGAGGGCAAACAGGGCCGGCAGAGGCTTGTCAGCCGGAGCATTCTTTACCAGGTTCCGGGCGTGCCGGTGGGAACGGGATGCCAGGATGAGGCTCAGCAGGAGGGCCATGGGCAGACAACCCACCAGGAACGTGACATTCCCAAGGGGGCCGGGTATCCCGGGCACAAACCAACAAAGCCAGCGCGATCGAGCTGGTTTCACATGATTTGACGGGCCTTGGTGATCCACAGGCGAACTCATGTTGAGACTCCCTGATATTCCGCACTGCACGATCGCGAGCTCGAATGCACCAATGTGCTGAACCCGCTCCGAGCGTAAGCAGAAGATAACGGGCCTTCCGACGGGTCGCTTACCGACATTTGGCATCCAGCCTTCGGGCAAGAGCCCAGGTTTGATCCGCACGGAGCACTTGTTGGCGTTTCCTTCGCCGCCTTGTCTCCTCGTCCCCTTGTCCCCTCTCATCAGCGGGTGGACATGTTGAAGTCAACCAGCGTCGGCCATGCTCACCCGCGGCCATGAAACCAAGTGGTGTTCGCAACGTCGTATGAGGCCGCGTGTGAGCATGCCACCCTGCCTGTATCGGAGTTGTCTCGCACGGCTCAAGAGCCGTGGCACACAAGCATCTCTCCGCCTCTCTGTCTCTCTATCTCCTCTTCCCCGTGTCCCCTTGTCTCCTTGTCCCCTTGTCTCCGTGTCGCCGTGTCTCCGAGCCCCCACGTCACCTGTGCTTCCCCCCGCCCCTCGCCTGCACTCCAGGGCCCGGACGGTTCGCCAGCAGCACGCACGCGGCGAACATCGCCAGCGCGAATAGCACGGATACGACCAGCGATACCGCCCCGCCGGGCAGGCCGCCCCCCGCCACGGCCGCCATGTCATCATAGAATACCGACCGCACGGCCGACACTGCATAAGTAACGGGGTTGGCCAGCATGATCCAACGAATGATGGAGGGGGCGCCGGCGGCCGGAAACAGGGCTCCGCTCAGCATCCACAGGGGGATGAGGAAGAGATTCATGATGGCGTGGAAGCCCTGGGTGGAATCCATCGGCCAGGCCACCAGGAAGCCCAGCCCGGTCATGCCAAAACTGATAATGAAGATGATTCCCACCAGCTCGGCGAACCGGCCGAGGGTCAGATCGATCCCGCTCAGAGGCGCCAGGAGGCAGAAGAGCAAGCCCTGCATCCAGGCGAGCGTCGTTCCGCCCATGATCTTGCCCATGACGATGCTCCAGCGCGGAGCGGGCGAGACCAGGACGGCTTGGAGAAACCCTTCGCGCCGGTCTTCGATCACGGAAATGGTGGAGAAAATCGCGGTGAAGAGCAGGATCATCACCAGCGTGCCGGGGAAGAAATACTCCAGGTAGCTGATGGGCACGGTGCTGCCCGGCGGCTGGAACGAACGCCCCAGTCCGGAGCCGATCAGAAGCCAGAACACCACCGGAGAGCCCAGGGCCCCCACGATCCGATTGCGCTGGCGGAGGAAGCGAACCACCTCGCGCTGCCAGAGGGTCAGGACGGCCAACCAGGCGCGCGGCCGAGCGGGCACCGCCGCGGTCGGATGGTCCACCTTCTCGGAAGACAGGTTCTCGATTTTATTCACGAGTATGTGAGAGCTCATGGAGTTTTTTGTCCTTGGTTCTTGGTCCTTGGTTCTTTGTTGTCTGCCAGCCAAGGTCCCAATCAACTCAGATTCATCACCTCTCAATAGGCCGTCCACAAAGAACAAAGGACAAAGAACAAATAACCAAATCGTGAACCCACGTCTGAAGACGTGGCCCCCCCAGGCGCCTCTTGCTTCTCTTCCTAAGCAGCATCCTCAAACCGCCGCCCGGTATGCCGCATAAACACCTCTTCCAGCGTGGGCCGGCTCAGCGACACGGCCGTGATGCGGTCCGGGAACGCTTCCACAATTTTGGGGATCAACTCGTGGGCGCTGGGGTGCTCGATCCGAACGGTGCCGCCCACGATGGCCGGCGAAAGCGAGAACCGCTCCTTCAGGCCGTGGGTCAGCCCGTCGGGGTCGTCGCTCTGCAGGTGCAGGCACTCGCCGGCGATCTGCGCCTTGAGCTCGGCCGGAGAGCCCACGGCCACCAGTCGCCCGCCGTCGATGATACCGACGCAGTCGCAGCGATCCGCCTCATCCATGAAGTGGGTGGTCATCAGGATGGTAAGGTTGTCCTGGCGCCGGCACGCGTCAAGAAGCTGCCAAAGTTCCCAGCGGGCATGTGGATCAAGCCCGGTGCTGGGCTCGTCCAGCAGCAACACGCGCGGGGCATGCAGCAGGCCCTTGGCCAGATCCACCCGCCGGGCCAACCCGCCGGAAAGGGTTTCGACGCGGTCCCCGGCCCGGTCGGCCACGCGGAAGCGGGCCAGCATCTCATCAATTCGCGCTTCCAGCCGGGCCCCGGACAGCCCATAAAGATGGCCCTGATGGCGGAGATTCTCGCGGACGGTGAGCTTGCCGTCGAGGCTGGGATGCTGGAAGACAACGCCGAGGCAGCAGCGCACGGCGTGCGGGTCGGTGAGCACGTCATACCCGCAAATAGTGGCCCGGCCAGTCTGGAGGGCGGGCATCTTGCCCGCCTTCATGTCCGAGGCAGGCAGGATAGCTGCCTCCCCATTGGGGACCATCGACGTACACAGGATTTTGAACAGCGTGGTCTTGCCCCCGCCGTTGGGCCCCAGCAGGGCGAAGATCTTGCCCGCAGGCACGTCAAAAGAGACATCGACGAGGGCCTGGCGCCGGCCGTAATGGTGCGACAGGTGCTCAACGCGAATGGGATTCTCGGTGCTGGACACGGGTTCTCTATTCCCGGTTGGGGGTTCTAATTTTGATCGACCATCATGAAGGTCAGTAGCAGCGGCAGATAGACCACGGACACGATGAACACGGCCCTGGCCGCCGCCTGGCTCTTCCGCCGGGCCAACCATAGGGCGAACGCGAGGAATGCCAGCCCCAGGACGACGGCCCCCGAGCCGTACACCCCGCCGGCCATGTCGAAAACCGCCGGCAACAGCGTGATCGGCAACAGCAACAGCGTAAACGAGACCATCTGCCGCACCGTGCTCTCCCCGGACGGGTCCACGACCGGCAGCATCATCTGCCGGCCGCGGGCATAATCGTTGCGATACAGCCACGCGATGGCCAGAAAGTGCGGCATCTGCCAGACGAACAGGATAGCAAAGAGCAGCCAGGCCTCAACGGTGACGACGCCCGTGGCGGCGGTGTAGCCCATCATCGGCGGGATGGCCCCGGAGACGGCCCCGACCGCCGTACACAATGGCGTTCGCGTTTTGAGGGGCGTATAGAGCAACAGATAGGTGGCCACGGTGAGCAGGCCCAGGCCACTGGTCAGCAGGTTCACGTAAATAGACAGGTATGCCGCTCCACAGGCCACCAGAATGATTCCGAACAACGTGGCCTCGAAGAGACCAATACGGCCTTCCGGGAGGGGGCGGGTCTGCGTCCGCAGCATGAGCGCGTCGGTCTCGCGTTCCATGACCTGATTGAGGGCCATGGCTCCGCCGGCCAGCAGCGCGGTTCCCAATATCGTGTGCACCAGCCCGCCAATGAAGGCAACGTCGCAGGGACCGTGAAACCCCACGTAGAAGCCCACCGCCGTGGTCACCAGCACCAGCGAGACCAGCCGGAATTTGAGCAATTCGACGTATTCGACCAGACCCGCTGTACGCGGCAGCGCCGCCGAAACGGGTTTCGCATCCAGACCCGCGCTCACACCGTCACCCCTTCAGTTGGACCCGCCGCCGCCACCCTGGGATTCGTCAGGGCGTAGGCCCGGAAGGCGATCCCGAAGCTCATCCCCAGCACAATCGCTCCCAGTGTCACATGGATCGTGGGCACATAAATTCGGGCCAGATGCAACGAATCAGCCCCCACTATGGATTGCACCAACACATACGCGGCCACCCCCAGCAAGATCTGGAAGCCATACAGGAGGAACAGGCCGATGGTCCAGCCCCCCAGGGACGTTTCCGATTCGGGGCGGGAAAAGACATGCAGCGCGGCCATAACCAGGCAGCCCCCCACCACCAGGGCGCCCAGCACATGCACTACCACCGCGGGCGTACCGCCGAGATGTCTCAACAGGGCCCCCAGAATGAGCTGAACGTAGATGGCGCCCACGAGCCCGGCCGTCCAGAAACGCAGGGCCTGGTCCCGCGGCTGATCGACCCCGCCGAAGCGCACCCCGCCCGGAAAGCGCGGCGAGGTGGCCACGGCCAAGGCAATGGTCAAGCAGAGGAAGGCCTGGGCGAAACAGCCGTGCACGATGGCCAGGGCCAGTGACTTTTCGGTCACACGCAGACCGCCCATGACGCCCTGGACGATCACCGCCGCCAGGGCCACGTAGCCCATGGTTCGCACCCATCCGCGCTGCTCCACGCGCCGAAGCCAGATCACCAGGCCAATCACCATGAGGCCCACCGTCGCGCCGATCAGCCGATGGCCGTGCTCGTCGCGGACGCCGGGCGACTGGCCGCCCATGTTGGTCATCCACCCGTCGGGGTTGACCGAGCCGAAGGACAACGGCCAGTCGGGCACAGCCAGACCGGCGTCTCTGCTGGTCACATTGCCTCCGGCCAGGATGAGCACCAGCGTCAGCCCAACCAGGGCCCAGGCATATCGATGCAACCATATCCGGCCACCGCCCGAACTGACGAGGGTGGACATGCTCAGCGTTGTTGTCTGGCTCATGCTACTGCCGGCTCCGTTGTAAGCTTGCGTGCCCGCGGCGTTTTTGGCCGCCGATGTGGGTCTGCCCGCAGGCTGGCAGGCGTCCGATCGCCTGTAGGGGATTTGCCGGATTGTTGGCTTTTCCAAAATGAATGTCAAGAAACCGGTTGAGCCACGTTGATGCGCGGTCGACAAAGCCCGCAAACCCCTGCAAAATCGGGCCAAACACGCCCTTCGCGAACCGCGCCGCATCCGCAAGTTTTGCAGCTTGGCGGGGGGCTTGGCGCGGGGGCCGGGCCTGCTTCGGAAGACGGCCCGGGGCCTTCGGCGATTCGATCCCCGCCCTGTGGGGTCGGTCGGGCTGACGGGTCGGCACGGTCTGAACGGGCGGGCGGCAAAACCGTCGGTTTTCAGGGAGCTTTACTTCGGCATCAATTGCCAATAACCTTGTCGGAAAGACCGCGACTCTTACAAGAGAGATGCCCTCATGCACACCATCCAAGCCTTGTACGCAGAACCCCTGAAGTCTTTTGCGGTACGCATCAGCCTGTGCTGTGCTGCCGCGATATTACCAGCCTCGGCGCTGGCCCAGCGAAGCAGCGTCAGCATCAACATCGGCGTTGAGATCGAGACGCGCGGGCCGGTCCATGAAGCGTTCGCGGAGCCGGTGGTGTTTGATCCGGATCCGGGCCTGATCGTGCCCCAGCCCCCCCCACCGCTCATCGAGGAGGTTCCGCCGGATGAACGGCCGGAAGGCGAGTTCGTCAGTTGGGTGCCCGGCTACTGGAGCTGGGACGATGATCGCCGCAGTTACCTGTGGGTCAGCGGCATCTGGCGCAGCATTCCGCCCGGCCGGCAGTTCGTGCCGGGTTACTGGACGCAGACTTCCGGCGGGCATCAGTGGGTCTCCGGCTTCTGGCTGAGCGTCGACGAACAGGACGTTGAGTACTTGCCCCAGCCGCCCGCGCCCCTCAGCCTCGAACCAGTGGGCGCCGCGCCCGCGCCGGACTACATCTGGGTGCCGGGTTGCTGGCGGTGGCAGCAAGGCACCTATGTCTGGCGGCCAGGCTACTGGGTCGCCCCGCAGCCCAACTGGGTCTGGGTTCCGGCCCATTACGTGCGGACGCCCAGCGGGTATGTGTTCGTGAGCGGTTACTGGGATTATGTCGTGCCGCGGCGCGGGCTGCTGTTCGCCCCGGCATACATCGAGCGAACGGTCATCACCCGCCCCGGCTTCGTCTATCGACCCACGGTGGTCATCAACAGCCAGGTGCTGGTTGAGAACCTGTTCGCCCGGCCGGGCTATCGCCATTACTATTTCGGTGACTACTACGCGCCCACCTACCGGCAGGCGGGCATTCTCCCGATCCATGTGTTTCACAGCAGTCCGCAGGGCTACTCCGCTCTCTACGCGCACACGGTGGCCGTGCATCGCCGTACCGATCCGGAGTGGGAGCGGCGTTTCATCCGCACCTACGAGCTGCGCCGCGACCGGGTGGACGCCCGCCCGCCGCGCACCTGGGTATCCCTGGAGCGGATGCGCCGCGACCGCGTGATCCTGCAGGACCCGGTTCGCTCGCAGACAGTGGTGCTTGCCCGGCCGCTGACCGAACTGGCGAATGAGCGGTCCGCGCGCGAAATCCCATTGCGCATACAGAAAACTTCTCCCGAGCAGCGCGAAAGTGTGCGTCAGCAGCTTACCAGGTTGCGCGAGTACCAGGCCCAGCGCCGGCAACTTGAGCTTTCCTCGGCAGACAAGAGTCCCTTGCGCATCAGCCGCGAACAGATTCGCCCCGGCGAAGGCGCACGAGCGCCGGCGGCCCAGGCACGGCCGGGAGCGCGTCCGACACCACAGGCCCAGCCGCGAGGCCAGGATCCGCGTGATGCCGGGCGGCAGGTCGAGCCCAGCGAAGGCCTTCGTTCGCTGCGTCTGAGACTGCCGCGATCGCCGCTGTCGGCCCAGGCCAGGGAGTCAGACCGCTCCAAGGCTACGCCGCAGCGCCCTGATGCGCCCAAGGCCAATCCGAGCGTGCGTCCAAGAGAACGCTCCCAGGGTCCTGAGCGCGACAACAACCGGAAGGACGCCACCCCATCTGGCGCCAGGAAGCGAAGTTAGACGCTCAGCGGCCAGGCAACGGCCTTCTCTCTTTCGAGATCGAATTATAGACACACTGAACCCTCGCGCCGGCCGTCCATCCCAGGCCAGGGATGTCGTCTTCCGCGCGACGCCAGGGCGCGACCTGCTGGATGAGGTCCGCATCAGAGAGGCTGTACAGGATTTGACAGAAACACCCTCCCACCGATAGAGATAGGATTCTTTGAATATGGCGGGCTGCGAGCGGCCCGGACGGGGATTCTTTCAAGAAGGTGGAACGTCATTGGCGCTCAATGCATCCAGTTCGCTGAGTCTTCTGGCCTGGATCGGGGATTTCGCCCTGGACCGGCTGTCGTACTTTGGTGATTTCTGGCGTTTCAGCTGGCACACGCTCGCGCACATACCCGCGGGCCTGACCCGTCGGCGCGATCTTTCCCGGCTGCTGCCGCAGGCTTACCAGATTGGCGCGGCCAGCGTGCCGGTGATTCTGGTGACGGGGCTGTTCGTGGGCATGGTCTTGGCGGTGCAGGCCTTTGAGCAGTTCCAGGCTGTGGGGCTCGAAGATCGCATGGGCGTGATCGTGAGCCTCTCGGTGGTTCGGGAACTGGGGCCGGTGCTGGCCGGCATCATGCTGCTGGGGCGCGTGGGCGGGGCCTTGACCGCGGAGTTGGGCACGATGAACGTGACCGAGCAGATCGACGCCCTGCGGGCCATGGGGGCCGACCCCATCCACGTGCTGGTGACGCCCCGCTTTCTGGCCTGTGTGCTGCTTACCCCGGTGCTGACCCTGTACTGCAACGTGCTGGGCATCTACGGCGGGTGGCTGATCAGCGTACCCATCTTCGGCGTGTCGGACTCGGCGTACTGGGGCTTCACGGAGGCCTCGGTAGAGGCATGGGACATCTGGAGCGGTCTGATCAAGAGCTTCTTCTTCGGGGCCACCCTGGGGATGATCTCCTGTTACAAGGGCTTTCACTGCGGTCCCGGGGCCCACGGCGTGGGCCGGGCCTGCAATCAGTCTTTTGTGACCGGCTTCGTCGTGATCCTCATCCAGGATTTCTTCCTCGCTCTGTTTCTCAAGAACTTCTACGAGGTGGTGTGGGGCTTCAAGACCATCTTCTGAGGGTACGGGATGAGCGGCAACAGTCAGACGATCCTCGAGCTTCGCAATGTGCACAAGCGATTCGGGCCACTGATTGTGCTGCGCGGCGTGAACTTGGCCCTGGAGCGTGGCAAGACCACGGTGATCATCGGCGAATCCGGCACGGGCAAGAGCGTGCTGCTGAAGATCATGCTGGGCCTGATCCGCCCCGACAGTGGAGAGGTCTATTTCGAGGGGCGGCGCGTGGATACGCTCCGGCCGCGGGAATGGGTGGAGATCCGCAAGCAGTTCGGGTTTCTTTTCCAGATGGGAGCGTTGTTCGACTCATTCACCGCCGCCCAGAACGTGGGCTTTCCCCTGGCCGAGCATACCGACTACTCGGACGAGGAGATCGAGCGGATCGCGAATGAGAAGCTGGCCATGGTCGGGCTGTACGGGGTCGGTCCCAAGCGCCCGGCCGAGCTGTCTGGCGGCCAGCGCAAGCGCGTGGCCCTGGCCCGGGCCATCGCCTTAAACCCCAAGATCATCCTCTACGATGAGCCCACCACGGGGTTGGACCCGCTTCGCTCAGATGCGATCAACGACCTGATCATCAAGTTGAAGGACGAACTGCGCGTCACCAGCGTGGTGGTCACGCACGATATGACCAGCGCGTTCAAGGTGGGAGACCGCATCCTCATGCTGCAGCAGGGGCAGTTCATCGCCGACGGGACCCCGGACGATTTTCGAAACTCCACCGACCCGCGAGTGCGGCGATTTGTCACCGGCGATGCGGACCTGGATGTGGAACAGGCAACGGCCTGAACGGGTATCTGACTGGAACAAAAACCATGAACGAACGCAGGCGGAATGTGATCATCGGAATCTTCGTGCTCGGCGGGCTGACCGCGCTGGCCGTTCTCATCATCAAGTTCGGCGAAGCCAGCGCTCTGCTGCAAACCGGGTACGAGGTGCAGGCCAGGTTCGACCGCGTGCTGGGCATGCGCGAAGGGATCACCGTGACCCTGGCCGGCGTTTCCGTGGGGCGCATCAAGCGCGTGGATCTGCTGGACCGCCAGGACCCCAGCCAGGGCGCGGTCGTGGTCATGGAAATCCGCAGCGAGTTCCCCATCCCCAGCCGGTCGGTGGCCCTGGCCATTCAGCCGCTGATGGGCCAGCCTGCGATCCAAATCGTCCCGCCGGCGGTCCCCACCGAGCCGCTGCCGCGTGATGGCACCGCCGTCCTGGCGGGCCGACAGCTCAATGCCCTCAGCCAGATCATCGATCAGCAGATGATGGCCACCGTGGAGAAGACCACCGCGCGGGTCGGGCAACTGGCCGAGGCGCTCACCCCGGTGGCCCATGACCTGCACGTGCTGTTCGAGAAGCGCACCACGGCGGAAGTGGACGCGGCCAAGGCGGCCGCCGCGCGACCGGACGGTGTGCCCACGACCCAGCAGGTGACCGCCAATCTGTACACCGCGGTCGAACGGCTGCACAACGTGCTCACCCGTATCGAGGAGGTGGTGGGCGATCCGGCGGTGCAAAGTAATTTCAAGGACAGCCTGGCCAACCTGCGCGTGGCCAGCGAGGACGCCCGCCAGGCCGCCGCGAGTTTCCGCGAATTCAGCGGTCAGGCCCGCCAGGTCGGGGCCAAGGTGGATGCGCTGACGGTCAAACTGGACGCCACCCTGGACACCACCCACAGCCACATCGACAAGTTGGGCAGAAGCCTGCTGGCCAATTCGGACAAGATGTCCAAACTGTTCGATCAGTTCATCCTGGCCGGCCGGCAGATCGCCGAGGGTGATGGAACGGTGGGCATGCTGCTGCGCGATCCGAAGCTCTATGATGAGCTGCTGCTGACCGTGCGGCGGCTCAAGGATGCGGCAGCGGACCTGCAGGCGCTGATCCGCACGTGGCAACGCCAGGGTCTGCTGGGACAGGCGCGATAACGAACCTTTACAATCTACTTTTTAATCTTCGGGCTGAGACCTGAAAGCAAGCAAGATACCCGCCCCGGCGAGCGGCGCTTATCAGACCGTATGTGGCCTGACCATTCAACATTGGTCCAGTAAGCCCCGACGATGTGTTCGCCGGAACAGTGTTCATACACTACAGCGCAGGGGCGTACCGGCCGTTTTACGGGCCAAACGGTCGGTACGGAACCCAGCCGTTACAGAAAGATGGCCCACTTTGCGCTGTAGGGTCATACTGTTTCGGCCGCCGTTGGGGCGCGCTGACGCCGCCCAGAGACGAAGGACGCCATTCTTGACTACCCAGCGCTCTTCTGGTAATCTCAGAGAGTTCCCGGCTCAGGGGAATGCTGAACGGGACTAGCCGCGCGATTGCCTGCCTTTGGGGCGCCAGGCCCTTACGTCGCGGGTCAGGCGATCGGGAAAGAAGCTAACTCCACCGTGGCCAAAATCTAACAGAAGGGTCTTCAGGCATGCGCAGAGCGGTTTTCTCTATTTGTATCCTGACCATCAGCGTGGCGGCGGCCCACGGGCAGATGACCACCATTATCGACGACGATTTTGAGAGTGGGCTGGGGGCCTGGATCCCGCGGGCGGCTGAGCCCTCGCACATCGATCTGAACGGGACGCCGATCCTGTTCGAGCCCAACGATCCGCGGCTGTACGACGTCATTCCTGAACCCGATGATCCGCCCCCCTCGCGGTCGGCGGGCTTCTCTTCCGACCTGGATTCCTGGGACAACACCCTGGCGGCATGGCTGGAGAAACAGTTCACCATTCCCTACACCGGCAAACTCCGCGTGCGGATCGAGGCCGATGTGTATGTCTACAAGGATCCGAATTACCGCATTGAGACGCCCAAGCCCACGCCGGATCCGTGGGCGGTCGGGAATCGCATCTACGTGCTGACCGACTCGGCGGTGAACAACCCCTGCCTGAACTTCGACGGCAACCTGCCGGACGGGGGAATCCGCAAGAGCTTCTGGCCCGGAGTGAGTGACGATTCGCCCGAGAGCCGGTCGCTCTACTCCGGTCGATGGCGGCATGTCGACAGCGATCTGGATGCGAATCCGCCGACCATCACCACGACAACCGGCAACTTCGAAGTGCGGCTGCTGCTCCACGACAAATACAAAGGCAAACAGGCCGTGGCGTGGGATAACGTAGTGATCACCCTGAGGAACTTCGATACGGACGAGGTGGTCTACACCCTGACGGAAGACTTCGAGTCGGGCCTGGGCGGCTGGACGGCGAAGAGCTTTGAGGCGGCCCATCCGCATGACGACACGCCGACGTTTCTTGCGGCCGATGATTCCCGGCTGTTTGCCAACGAAGGCAACCCCGGCTCGACCAGCGTCGGGTTTGTGAGCCTCACAGCCTGTCCTGACGACACGCGGGCGGCGTGGATCAGCCGGCTGTTCCCCAGCCTGTTGCCGGCGGGCACCTACATGGTAGAAATCGACATGGACGCCTATGTCTATAAAGATCCGACCAAGCATCCGGACAAGCCGGAGGCCCTGGGCAACCGCGTGCTCGTGCTCACGGACGACAATTACGACCAGCCCACCGTCGGGTTCCACACGGGCGATCAGGTGCCGGACGTGGCCGTCAGCCTCTGGCGCGGCAGCGAAGGCGGCACGGTCAATGGCGTGTGGCAACGCGTGAGCCTGCGCCAGGAGATCACCACCACCACGGGCAATTTCGAAGTTCGACTGCTGATGCAGGACCAGATCTTCGTGAGCGCCCCTGAGGCCACCGGAACCGATGATCCGCAGCCGTGGTTGTGGGCCGAGCCGGTCGGTCCCCAGGTGGTCGCCTGGGACAATGTGCAGGTCCGAATCGGGCCGGGCTGCTATGAGCCGCGCTTCGACCGGGACGGCGACGGTGACGTGGACCAGGACGACTTCGCGGAGTGGCAGCGATGCTTCACCGGCGCCAGCGGGATCTTCAATGCGGATCGCTGCCGGTGCCTGGACGCCGACGGTAACGAGCGCATCGATCTGGATGATCTGACCGCGTTTGAGCTGTGTGCCGCGGGCTCTGGGCCGATGGTTCCGGCCGATCCGGCCTGCGACGATGCGCTGTAAGCATTCGCCATGCGGATCCTGCTCACCAACGACGACGGGTACGATGCTCCGGGACTCCGAGCGCTCTACCTGGCGGTTCGTGACTGGCCCGGCGTAAGCATCGAAGTCATCGCCCCGTCGGAGGTGCAGAGCTCGAAGGGGCATACCGTCTCCGACCGATTCCGCTGCTGGCGGACGGCGGTGGCAGAGATGGGCGACGTGCTGGTGGTGGAGGGAACGCCGGCGGACTGCGTGCGGGCCGCGGTGGCGCTGCCGGGGATGCAGCGCCCGGACTGGGTGATCAGCGGCATCAACCGCGGCAGCAATCTGGGGGTGGACATCTACAACTCCGGCACGGTGGCCGCGGCGCGCGAAGCCGGCTTTCTCGGGATTCCCGCGATGGCCGTTTCGTACCTGGTCAAAGCCGCCCTGCCGGACGACTGGGAACGCGTGACCCGGGAGGCGGCGGGCGTTATCGCGGCCCTGCTTCAGCCCGACGCGGCCTGTCCACCTCAGGGCGACCTGGAAGTGCATCGGCAGACGGTGGCGGCCCTGGGGCGCCATCCGGCCATGACCGAGAGCGGGCGGCTACACCAGTGGTGGAACATCAATTTTCCGCGCCTGCCGGCCGATGAGGCGGTTCGAGGCGTGCAGATCACGACCATCAGCCGTGACCCGCTGGCCCTGGAATACCGGGTCGGGTGCGATCCGGACGGCGTGCAGTTCTGCGAGAACCGGGCCAGCTATTACGACCGCCCCGCCGCCCCGGGGACCGATGTAGCCGCCACCTTTTCCGGGTGGATATCACTCAGCCCGCTGCGCTGGTGCGAGTATCGCTGACAGCTTCTCCGCCCGGAGTCCAGAGACGATATGCGACACTGCAGCGCAAGGTCGTAACGGCGGGGCTCCGTGCGAGCCGTTTTACTTACGGCAAAACGGCCGGTACGGAGCCCGGCCGCTACAGAAAAGGCCCCCCGGCTATGCCCCACCCTTTCCTGAGCGACTCACAGGGCCGTCGAACGCTTCCCCTCGACGAGGGACGATGATCGATCCACGCCCCGCCGGGACGGCCTGCCGAGGGCGGGCACGCAAGCAGAGCGCCTCGGCATGGTCGCGGATCGGTTTGCCCTTGCCCGAAGTTTGGTGTATGTTAGTATCACCAGGAGCGGGAAACCATCTCAACTGGAGGGCAAGCAACCGATGATCGCCACGCCTGGACAACCGGGGGATTCTTGCGCGCAAGATACACATCCGACTGGCTTTGCGTTTCCATCGGGCAGGCCGGCCCCCTGCCCGCCGGACGGCTTGCCACCCGGCCTGCCGGAGCGGACGCCGTGTGCAGGGGGATGCAAGGCAGCGGAGCGATCCAGCCGTTCGACTCGCCCGCTGACGCCGGAGCAGCAGGCGCTGGCGGCACGGCACATCGGGCTGGTGGGCGTTCACCTGCGGACCAGGCTGGGCTCCCGGCGGCGTCAGGGCGCAGATCGCGACGAGTTGGGCGAGCTCTTCCAGATTGGCTGCCTGGCGCTGGTGCAGGCGGCGGCCGGTTATGCTCCTGAGCGACACGGAGACTTCGCCGCCTATGCCCTGCTGCGAATCCGGCGGGCGATTCATGCCGCGGCGCTGACCGGGCGGCACGTGGTCCGCGTGCCGTATGGTCAGGCCTGCAAAGATCCCCAGGCCGTGGCCCCCGTCAGCCTCCAACCTCATCCCGACCTGCGAACCGCGGCGGGGCCGACCACGGGCGAATGGCTCGATCAGCGCGCCGCCTGCGACACCGAGAGCATCCGGCACGCGTTGCGGCGCCGCTTCGAGCTGGCGACCCGGGAGGCGGTGGAGAGCCTGTTGCATCGAAGCTGGCGCCGGCCGGACGCGCCCGCCATCTTCGCACGGATCGCCGCCGAACGGGTGTTGATCAGCAACCCGCGGCAGCGGACGCCGGTGCGGCAGTTGGCCGGTGAACTGCACATTTCCGCCGGGCAGGTACACGCCTACGAGCAGCACATTTTGCGGGTGGCGCGCGAGTGGCTTCGGGACGATGCGGCGGCACGGCTGCTGGTGCGCTTTGCGCAACGGGACCCGGCCGGCTTCGACGGTCCGGTCCACGCCGCCCGGCGTCGTCAATTGCGGCGGGTGGAGGTCCGGCAGTTCGAACGGCGGTTTGCACGCCTCGACCCCGAGGAGCAGGCCCGCACCCTCTACAGGCTGGTAAAATGTTCCAGCGTGGGCGTAGGCGAGGTGGCCCGTAACCTCTTCCTGCTGTCCCGCCGGGATTCTTGACGGTACCGGGGGGATTTCCTATGGTAAGCGCCCTGTTGGCGCGGATGCGCCGGCGGGGTGGCCCACCTGATCGCAGGTGGGCTCGCGATTTTCCAGGGCCCAGGTGGAGCGGCCCGGTTGCACTCCTCGTTGCATCGACGGCCTTCAAAATCGTGAGCCCGGGTTTGAGAATCCGGGTTACCCGCCACCCGGCCATGGCTTTGGTGACAAGCTGAACAACCGACAGGGGCGCCGGCCGGCATATGAAGGACGCCCCCCGGCGGGACGGGCGAGATCATCGGAAAGTGAGAGAATGATGAATCTGATAACGGGTGCAACGGGTTTGCTGGGCAGCCATGTCGTGGAACAGCTTGGACTCCGGGGCCGGCCGGCACGGGCCTTGGTTCGCCGCAACAGCGATACCTCCTGGCTGCGTCAACACGGCGTCGAGCTGGTCGAAGGCGATCTCACCGACCGGGCTGCACTGGACCGGGCCTGTCAGGGCGTGAAGACGATCTATCACGCCGCCGCGCGGGTGGGCGACTGGGGCCCGTGGGAGGAGTTCCAGCAGATCACCATCGACGGCACGCGCAACCTCGCCGAAGCCGCGGCCAACGCAGGGGTCGAGCGGTTCATACACTTCAGTTCGATCAGCTCCTACGGGCATCCCGACGGCGAAGGGCTGGTGCTCGATGAAACCGCCCCGCTGGGCGTGAACCTGCACAAGTGGAGCTACTACTCGCGCGCGAAAGTCGAAGCCGAGCGCATCCTGTGGGCCATGCATGAGGCCGGCAAGATCCGCCTGACGGTGATCCGCCCAAGCTGGCTCTACGGCCCGCGCGACCGGGCCACGATTTTCCGGCTGGCGAAAATGCTGCGCGAGGGCAAATGCAAGATTCTCGGCGACGGCCAGAACCGGCTCAACGTCGTGTATGCCGGCAACGTGGCGGAGGCGGCGATCCTGGCGGCGGACAAACCCGAGGCGGTTGGGCAGGCCTACAACTGCTGCAACGACGGCGAGATGAAGCAGAAGGACTGGATGAACCTGCTGGCCCGCGAACTGGGCGCCCCGCCGGTCACGAAACACGTGCCCTACAAGGTGGCGTACAACGTGGCCTTCCTGTTGGAGATCATCGGGCATGCGTTCAACCTGAAGAAGCCGCCGATGGTCACGCGCTACGCGGTGTGGCTCATGGGCCGGCGCTGCTTCTTCAGCGCGGAGAAGGCCCGTCGCGAGCTGGGCTGGCAGTCAACGGTGTCGTACGAGGAAGGCGTGAAAAAGACCATCGCGTGGCTGCGCGAGCAAGAGGCGAAGGCCTGAAGATCGCGGATCGAGGCTTGAGGGGGAACAAGGGCCGTTTGATTGGCAGCGGCAGGTTCACCGAACGTCATCGTGCTGGCAGGGCCGAACGGGGCGGGCAAGACCACTGCCGCGCCGCACCTGTTGAAGAACTCTCTGGGTGTCAGTGAGTTCGTCAACACAGACGTCATTGCCCAGGGCCTGTCTGCGTTCGCGCCTGAGCGGGCGGCAGTGGCAGCCGGCGAAATCATGCTCTCGCGAATTCGTACGTTGGCGCGGCAGCGAGTGACTTTCGCGTTCGAGACCACCTTGGCCAGTCGTTCGTTCATACCCTGGCTCCGCAGCCTCATTGGAACCGGCTACCAGTTCCGCCTTTTCTTCCTCTGGCTGCCGTCCACCGATTTGGCTGTTGAACGGGTGGCAGGCCGTGTGCGCCTGGGCGGCCACAATGTACCCGAAGACGTTATCCGCCGCAGGTACGAGCGTGGCCTGCGTAAGTTCTTCTCCCTCTACCAGCCGCTTGCCGCAGCGTGGCGGGTGTACGATAATTCCTCTGGAGATCGACCGAAGCTGGTTGCATCGGGCTCTGGCCCGCGAACCACGCGGATCGCCAATCGCCGGTTGTGGGAGCGTATCCAAAGAGGAATCGGAACATGAAAGCGAAGCGTCGCAAGAGCATCGCGGCCATCTTCCGTGAAGGCACCTCTCTCGATCGGGCCATGGTAGCCGCCTCCCGAGATGCCATTCGTCGCCACAAGCAGGCCGGGGTGCCGATGGCGATCTGGCGCGACGGCAAGGTTGTTTTGGTCGATGCCGCTGAGTTAGAGTCCAAGCCCCGCAAAAAGCGGCGCGGCTGAGTCACACCCGACCTTCCTGGCTACTTTCCGGCGTTGTGGCCGCCGGTGCGCCACTTTTGCAACACCTCGTCAACATCTGCGCTTACCTCGCTCCGGGCCTCATGACGGTCCCATCCTCCCAGCAGCAGCTCGTCGTAGCCGGTCTCCGTGTGCCGGATGTGGGCGATCACGGCCAGTTCCACGGCGGCGGCATCGAGCGCTTTGGCGGCGGCGGAACGGCCAACCCGACCGCTGTACTTCCGGCAGGCGTGGGCCGCAATTTCGGCATCCCGACCGGCCGGGCAGCCGGGGAACAACTCACGGATGCGCTGCGCGAAGGCCGCCACGTATTGCTCGTCCAGTTCCGCGCGGCGTTCGGCGGCACGGGCGCGAGCGGCTTCGCGGGCCTTCTGATCGGCCGCGCACTCTTGTTCCGCCTGCTGCAGCGCCTTCTCCTCGACCAGCAGGCCCTGGCGCTCATATCGTTTGCGCGCCTGGCTCCACTTCAGCACGACCGCGGAAAGCTTTGAATGCTTGCGGGCGCGGCGTGTGAGCGCGGTGTCGCCGGCGGGGAGAAACACCAGATGGTCCAGGTCGGCGCAGGACAGGCACAGCGCGCCTTTTCCTTCCTGCAGCGTAATCCATGCGTGCCGGCCAAGCTCCGCGCCGCACTCGTCGCACCTGGATTCACGTTGCGAGATGAATACTTTGAGATCGTTCGTGGCTATGGCCTGCAATCATACCAGGCCCCCTGCCCGTTCCCGTCGCGTGCCGGGGGGCAGGCCCCTCACTTACGCTCGGAACTCAGATCCCCCCCTGAATCCCAAACTCTCACCCTTCGTCTCCCTGTCCCCGCATCCCCGCGTCTCCGCATCGCTCCCTCACCTTCTCACCCTCTCTCCATCTCTCACACTCTCCATCGCTCCATCTCTCCCCATCCCTCGGCCCCTCAATCCCCTTGTCTCCTTGTCCCCTTGTCTCCCCCTCATCCCTCGCCCCTCACTTCGCCTCCCGCACGCGCTTGCGGACGGCATGGTAGGCGGTGAAAACCGGGTTATTCTTGACCAGGATAGTATCAAAGAAACGCTGCGGCATGTAGATCACTTCTTCGTTCTCGATGCTTCCATCCGGGCGGATGCGGCCGGTCTTGGTGAACAGGGGGACGCGGCCCTGGCCGGTCTCGGCCCAGTACTTGCTGTCGAAATCGGCCAGAAAATCGATGCCCACCTCATAGCGGAAGCCGGTCAGCTCGCTGTAGCCGTTCATGTACATGTTGTAATACTTGCCCTTGTAGATCATCTGATGGTAAATGCGGCCGGTCACCTCCTTGCGGAACCAGGAATGCATGTAGGAGAAGTCGAAGCTGGCCAGGTTCAGGCCGGGGAAGATGCGGGTGATGGCCTTGGGCGCGGCCCGGCCCACCAGGCGACCGCCGTGGATGATCAACTCGCCCGTGCCGGTGGGCCAGTTCAACTCGCCCGGGGCGGGCAGCAGCTTCTGGTTGGATTCGTCGATGAGGGTCAGCGGGCCGGTCGCGGTCATGCCCGGAAAAGTCTTGCGCAGATACGCGTCCACCAGAGGCCCCGGCTGGATGCGTTCAGCGGTGTAGGTCAGGCGCATGCGCGGCTCGGCGGCGTCGGCGATGGTCTCGACCCGCCCGCGCACGGCCCCGCCCTCGACCGTGCCGGCAAAGGTGAAGGACACCGGCCCACGCTCGGCCTGCAAGCTGTGGATCACCATTTCGCCGTGCACGGGGATACCCGGGGGAAGAACCACTTCCAGTTCGCCAACCTGGCCGTCCACCTTCAGATCCGAGCGGGCCAGGAAGGCCAGGGCCAAACGCAGCAGGCGTTCAGAGTCCTCCGGCTGGTCCCGGGGGATGGTTGCGGTCAACGGCGCGAGCCGGCCGGCCCAGACGGCGAACTGACGTTGCAGGTCGAGAACGTCCAGCCGGCTGGTGGCCAGGCCGACGCGGCCCTGCACGCCGCCGGGCAGAGCATTCACCTGTCCGTCGATCTTCCCGCCCGACTCGCCCCACTTCCACTCCAGGCCGGGGATCCGCGTGCCGCCGGGTTCCCAGGTTCCGCGGCCGTCCAGGGCCAGCGCGCTCCCGCCAGAGGCAACCACCAGGTTTTGGAACTCCGCGTGAACGCCCGTCAGGCGGGTCGTTTCGCCTCGCCGCTCCAGGCCCAGTTCAATGGTGCCCGCGCCATCCATCTTCTCGATCGCGGATTCCGGAGCGAGCTGCGGCAGGGCCTGGGGGTTGTCGAGCGAGAGGCGGACAAGGCCATCCAGATCGCCCACCTGAGGCGCGCCCCCGCGCCAGCCGAACATCAGGGCCTGGGCCTCGGCCCGAAGGCGGTTGCCGTGGACGTTTGCGTCCACGCGGGCGTCGATCCGCCGGGCCGAACCGTCCGGGCCGGGAACGGCCGCCAGTTCAACCGCCACAGAGGCGGGCACATCCGCCGGCTTGCGGACAATCGGCACGGCCGGCTGGCCGGTGGACGTAGACCAGGCCAGGGCGCCAGCGTCCAGCCGGGCGGCGAAGCGGAGGGCCTCGTCGTTTCCACTTACCTCTGTTTTCCACTGCAAGGTTCCCGACAATCCCAGGCGTTCGCGGAGCTGCGCCAGGGGCGGATAGAGCGCTTCTGACTCCGGCCCGCAGGCGGCCGATCCTTTGAGCCGCAGGTGAGCGGCACTGACCTGGCGCAGCGAAGCGAAAGCCTCCGCCAGGCGTGAAGATCGGCCCGCGATACCGGGAGCGTTCTCGCCGGCTGCGCTTCCGATCACCTGACCGGTCATTTCCGTCACCGTCAGCCCCGCCAGACGGGCCCGGCCTGAGATCAGGTTCCATGTGCTGCCGGCGGTGGGATCGTCCGGCTCGCTCTCCCAGCGCCAGTGCAACTCCGCCGGGACGCCGACCGGTTTGGAGCCCGGGGTTTCCCCCGGCCAGGCGAGGTCGGTTTCGGCAGCATCCAAAGCCACATCCAGCGAGCATTGGCCGTTCGTCGCCACGGCATTGATATGGGCCTGGGCCGATCCGGCCGCCCGGCACTCTCCCAACCAACGGCCCAGCGCAGGCACACTGCGCTGGAGCGTCGCCCAGTCATGCACGCGGGCATCGAGGGCGCAATGCTCGAAGTCACTGCCGGGGCTTGAGGCATCGCCCTGGGCTTGTGCCAGCAGGGCCTCAAACTCCCCGGCGGGATGTTGGAGGGCCGCTCCCAGCCGGTTTTCCAGCGTTTCGCCCAGCAGGTGGGAATGGCCGACCAGCCGGACGGTAAGCGGTTCGCCGGCGGGCTTGGTGAGCGTGCCGGGCCATTGGGCGGCCAAGTGGCCAGCATCGATGTCGGCCTTGACCCGGGCCAGTGCTTCCCCGGGTCGGCGGAAGGCCTCCGCACGGATGGCCATCGAAACCGCCCCCGCGATCTCCCGCCCCGCCCTGCCGGCTGACTCGATCCAGCGCGGACAGAGGCGGGCGAGTTCCTCCAGGTGCTCCGCCCTGACCGGAAGCACCATGCTGGCTTCGAAATGGCCGTCATCCTGGAGGCGATATTCCGCATGCGCCCGGCCGGTTTCGAGTTGGACGCTTCCCGGTGCGTATTGAACAATGAAGGCCAGATCGTCGATGCGGCCAGCGGCCTCGTGCGGGATTGTCGCGCCGGCCATGATCGACAGAGGCTGCCCCGACGGCTTGTCGAACCACGGTCTCCAGCCCAAGACCGCGTCGGCATCAGCGAGGAATTCGAGCTCCACCCGGCTGCTGCCGGATGCCGGAACGACCTGAACCGTCGCTTCCACCGGACCGCGCCAGGAGGCGAACTCAGGCCTGCGCTTCGCCGCCGGGAACATGGCCACGACCTGCCCGACGCGAGCGGTGCTCAACTCCAGGTTGACGGCCAGGCTTTTCCACCACTGTGCCGGTAAGCTGTCCCCCATCGGAGGGCGGGCATCTTGCCCGCCTTCTGCCAAAGCTTGCGGGGGGTGGGCATCTTGGCCTCCTTCTTCCATGGCGCTCGCCCCTGCTGGAGGAGAACCATCTTGCCCGCCTTCTTTCACGCCTTGAGGCGGGCAGGATGCCCGCCCTCCGGGAAGGCAGCCCTCGCCGGTAAGGCTCACCAGCAGATCGCCAAGCGTCAGACGCACGGAAGGCCGCACGCGACGGGAGACGCAATTGCCACTGGCTACCACCTCCAGCCTCTTACCGACTTCCTCCCCGGCATCAAACAGCGGCTGCCCTCCCCGGGCAAGGGCCCATCGTGAGCGTCCGCCTTCCAGAGTGAGCGCGAGGCTCGCTTCGTCTCCGTACCGGCTGGCCTTGAGCGTGAAGCTTTCCTGCCCGGCCAGATCCACGCCCAGCGACTCCGCCAGACGGTCGATCTGCGGCGCCTCCCGGCGGAGCAACTCCCAGCTCTTGATCCGGCCAGCCAGGGACAGGTCCAGGGACAGGTCGCCGCGCGGGTCGATCTGTATGGCCGGACGGCCCGCTCCGGCCAGGTAGACCGCCGGGCTCTCGTACTTCAGCTCGCCGATGGTCAGGCGGTCGTTTTGCGGTTCCCAGCGGCCCTCGCAACGCAGGACGGCGTCGGGTACGACAGCCGGCCGGTCCAGCCCCGCCCACATCAGCCGAACGCCCCGCAGAACGATCCACTGATTGAAGTCGATGCTCAGGTCCGGGCGGGTTTCGAAGGAGAGCAGGCCCGAGGTCGTCCCGCCAACGGCCTCGATCGGCAACGCGGGAACCAGCCAGAGGGGCAGGTCGGTAAGCGCCAGGTCCGCCCACTCCACCCGGACCGCCCCGCTTAAATCCAGGTCGCGATCTTTGCACAACCGGGGCACGGTCAGGCGAACGTCGAATCCGAAACGCTGGCCGGTGGGCACGGTCGCGCAGCCGTTGAGATCCAGCAGGGCCCGCTCCGGCTCGATCCGGCAATGCACCGTGTCGATTCGGTAGAACTGGCGGGCCTGGGGCGTCCAGAGGTGGCAGGTGGCATTGTCCAGGCGGTAGCTGAAGGTCGGCAGCCGGCCCTCCGGCAGTCTCTCGATGTTCAGGCGGCCTTCAGCATTCTGCACCACCCACATCTGCAGCCCGTCTATTTCGAGCTGGTCGATCCGCCCGGTAACCAGCGTCAACACCGGGGTGAAATCGCACCGCAGCCGGGCGATGCGGGCCAGGTGCGGATTGGGTGCGTCCGGCAGATCGCCGATGGCGAGGTTCTCGATGACGACCCCCTTCGCCCAGTCGATGTCCAGCCGGCCGATGGACACCGGCCGCTCCAGTTGGGCGGCAAGCTGGCGCTCGATCCGCCGGGCCAGCCAGCCTGTCGGCAGCCAGAACGGCAGGCTCGCATAGGCCACGCTCAGCAGGACGACCGCCACCCCCAGCGCATACGGCCACCGCCGGCGCGTACACGGCCGGTCCATCCCCGGAGCAGCGTTAGTGCCGGACGTCATACTTGAGGCGGATGCTACTCGCAGTGGACCCTTTCCTCCATGACCCCCTCGGTGGAAATCAACGCGAGCGGCCAGGGACCTCCTGATACCCTGTTTTCGGGATACCCTGTTTTCGGCGGGAAATGATATCCGGGTTGGGGGGTTTTCGCTAATTGCCGGGGGGACTTGGGGAGGGTTCGGGGTTCAGGTGAGGGGCGAGGGACGAGGGGCGAGGGGTGAGGGGGAGACAAGGGGACGGGTTCAGCATCGAGGGATGTGAGTTGGTGTCGTATCAACCCGCTGCTTGCCGGAGTGGCGGAATTGGCGGGACTCAAGAGGCGTCAGAATGAATTCATCGACATGTGAATCTTCCTGACGCCTTTTCTGCTTCCGGCCATCGCTCGTCAATCGAACAAGGTCCCCTGCCTCGGATCTTCATCCCCAGCTCCTCCCTCCGCCGGCTGCTCCGGTTCGTCCAGCCGCAGCCCGCAGTCCGCGAGATACCTGTCGGGCCGGGCACCGTATATCCCGTCCTTGCCACTCACGCAGGTGGTGTACCCTATACGCGCAAGAAACGCCGTCGGGTCGTCAGCAAACGCGCTCAGCAGCGCGAAGAAACTGTCCGCCACCGGTTCCGTGAAACTCAGGACCGGGTCCATCGACAGGTAGAACACCTTCCCTGCCAGCGGTCGGCCTTCACATTCGCCCTGCGTGAACAACACGAGCCGGGTGCCTTCGCCGGGCGAACTTGCGAAGACCTGGTAGCGCCCGGCCACGTACATCTCCTCAAGGCCCTCAAGCACCCACCCCATCTTGTTCGCCAGTTGGGCCGTCAGACCATCCCAGTCCTCGAGAGGGTGTATGCATAGTGCCGGCGTCGGCTCGCCGCTGAGCAGATCGGGCACAGCGCACAGATCAACGCCGTTCCATCGAGAATAAAACGCCAACAACTCGGCCTGTAACGATGGACATGCCGCCGTCTTGTTTCGCAGCCTCTCAAGCTCGCGCGGCGTAGCCGGTGTGCCGAAATAATGCGGCGCGGGCAACACGTATTCATCCCGTTCCGCTCTTTCATGGGCCGGAAAGTGCAGCCCCGGCGCGGGATGCTCAGCGAGCGTCTGAAAACTCAACGGAATGGTCATGGCGCAGCCTCCGATCCAGCCAATGTACCACCAGGGTCAAAGACGATCCAGAAGCAGCCGCTTCAGGAGAACACCGGCCGGGTACCGGGTTCTTGTTTTCTTCCGGTTAATGACCGCAGGGCTATCGTATTCTGCTCCCCGCAGCCAGCCCAAACAAGAGGCCCAATGAGCTCCCGAAGTGCCGGGACGGGACTTGTGATCATCTCTCCCAACATCGGTAATTGGATATCCAATTGGCTGGGATGTCATAGTGTACGTTCCTTACAATGAGCACGTGAAGGATTACCATGCAATTGCTGAATCAACACGAACTGGGGACGCTGACCGTATTCGAAAGGCGGCTTTACGACGCCCTGCTGAATCTCATCTCACCTGTTTCAGAACGACTCGAACCTGCCAACTCCGGGTTTTGGTGGCGCGTTAATGAATGGGTGGCTGATGATTCGCTTGCGCATATGGTCGAAATGCGCGTCACCTACCTGGCTGAATCGGCATTGTCCTTTAAAGCTCACTTCTGCAGTGCTCCGGAGAGCATCTATATTTGGTTCCAGGCAGCACCCAATGGCAGCAAGCCTCTTTGGGAGGCAGAACGCTCCCAATTCGAGTCTGTTGATGCGTTCATCTCGGAGGTGTCTTCGTTTGTTCACGATCTCTTGACGGGCAGGGTATCCGTAACCACATATTCGGCGCGGAATGTCGTGTTCAAATGGGTAGCCTACCGGGGGACGGATCGCATTCAATCGTAGAGGCGAATCCTGTTCCCGTACCTGTCCCCAAGGGTAGTGCGGACATTTCGAAACGGGAATGCAAGTGAATGCCAGTGAGCCAACGCTTCCCACAGCGGGCTTGATGCGGGGAACGCCAGCTTAATCCGGGAAACGCCATACACATTTCGCTGACGGCTCACCCGGCTCAGCAGGGGTCATTCGTTACCATGCATCGGCTGAAGCCGGAGTGCGTCTGAGGCTGGAGATGTGTTTGTCGTTGAGGGGGATCGCCAGTGGCCCCGAGAGGGGCCAGGTGAGAGTAGCCACCAGTGAAGCGAAGCGGAACTGGTGGTTGCGAGTGCCCAGCCCACAAGTCCCCGCCCCGGCCGGGGCGGGGTGAGAGGCTGCACCCGTCGCGGGTGAAGGACCATGGGGATCGTTTCGCAGGATCGAAAAGCCACATTCTTCTTGAGAACGGCCGGTACGGAGCCCGGCCGCTACCGGATTGGGGGACTCTCCAACTGGAGACTGTGCCGGTGGCTTGGGGGGCGCCAACGACCTTGGGAGGCCCCACGGTTTGGGGAGCAACGAGTATGGGCGCCGGGCGGTTAACTCTCAAGCGGGTCCAGCTTACAATTCGCCGCATGGATGCGGAACACAAACCATGCGTTGGCGCGGAATCAGGGGACCGGATTGACCTGGAACGGCCGGGCGGGCTGAAGCGCGCGGCTCGTTCCGACGTGAGGATGACGCACGGGCCGGAGGTCAGTCGGCGCGGATTGCTCGCCACGGCCGTGGGCGGGGTACTCCTGGGAGGCCACGGGCGAAAACGGCTTGCGCGGGCGGAGGGCACAGGGGCCCGGGTGGACGAGGCGCAGACCCGGCCGGCCGGAGCGGCCTCTTCCGATCTGTATGATCCGATGGCTGCCGGGGAGTTGCCGCAGTACATCTTCTTTAACGTGGCCCCCCACTCAGGCTGGCACCAGGGCCGGCCGAAGAGCTTCACCCCGGAGCTGTGCGAGGAGATCATCGACACCATCGGCACGCGCGGCCACGAACGGCGGCGGATGGGGGTGAGCTTCATCTTCTCCATACTCGAGCGCAAGCTGGAGACTTCCGCCCGGAGCCTGCAGAACCTCCTGGACGCCGCACTGGCCGCCGATCTGCCGGTGCTGATTACGCTGGACGGGCAGAACTGGTGGCAATCGCGCAGCGACCTGTGGAACTGGTGGGACCCGGACGCCCCCGGCTACGACCCGGCCAACCGCCTGAACGTGGAGTGGACCGGCTGGTCGCCGGAGACGGCGGTCAAGATCGGCTGGCGCAACTGGGGCCGGCAGCTTCGCGTGGCCCCCGCCCCCAACCTGGCCTCGCCGCGGTTTCTGGCCGAGCATTGGAAGGCCTATGACGTCCTCATTCCCATCCTCCTGCGCTGGTATCGCCGTCTGCCGGCGACGCGGAAGTACCTGTTTGGCGGGGTCAAGCTGGGGTGGGAGGCGTCGATCAACGTCAACGCCTATCACTACAAGAACGGCAATGAAATCTTCGAGCGGTCGCCTCACGACGCCTCCGGCGATCCCGACGACCACAGCCCGGAAAAGGGCTGGACCTTCGGGCAGGCGGCGCTGGGCTATGCGGCGGTGCGCACGGCCGGCATCAAAACCAGCGGCGAATTAACGAAATTTGACATCGAACAGGTGGTATACCAATACCTGGAAAGCCTCTGCCGGGAAGCCCATCGCCGGGGCATTCCGAAGCACATGATTTTCACACACCAGGGCGGCACGTACGCCCCCTGGGACCAGCATCTCTCCTTCAAACCGGCGATCAACGACTACTCCATCCCCGGCTGGAGCTTCTACAGCCACGATCCGCCCGACTGCGGCTCGCTGGCCCGGGACCTCGAATCGGCCGGTCGGCAGCAATGGGCAGCCTGCGAATGGTGGCGCGGGGCTGCTGATGAGGTGGGTTGGCGGGAACGCTTCGCGCGGACCTTGAACTTCAAGCGCTGCCGATTCGTCTGCGTTTACAACTGGAACGGCTTTGCCAAGGCCCCGGGCGGCCCGGCGGCGGTGAGCTCGCTTCTTCAGCAGACCAAAGATTAAGAGATTAAGAGAGCACGGTTCAAAGCAGCCAGCCGGATGGCCGTGGGCGATTTTGAGACACGCCCAGTGCCGCACCACCGTGCGGGTCCGGCCCACGGCTCTTTGTGGCCGTCGATTCGCGAGGTCCCGCATTTAACCCACCTGACCCGGAAATCGCCTCATACAAGGGGATAGAATCGGACGAATTCGGGTCAGCCGTGGCACGTAGCCCGGCTCATTTCACTCAGGAAAGAGGGAAACACATGAAAGCACGATTCTCATCGCGCGAGTGCTCTGCACTCATGAAGTATCTGATGATGCCGCTGTTGACGCTGTTGCTGGTAACCGGCTGCCCCCAGGGTCAGAACGCCCCGCCTGTGGCCAGCGCCGGCGCGGACCAGACCGTCACGCCCGGCGCGGCGGTGACGCTGAACGGCAGCGGCAGCAGCGACCCGGACGGCGATCCACTGGGCTTCCAGTGGACACAAATCAGCGGCGAGGCCGTTACGCTCAACGGCGCGGATACAGCCACCGCCACGTTCACGGCCCCCGAAACTCCGGGGACGCTGGTTTTCCAGCTCACGGTTGACGACGGCAACGGCGGCACCGCCACCGACGCCGTGATCGTCACGGTGAGCACGACGCCGCCTCCGGTCACCACGCCCACGCTGTTTGTTGCGAACCGGGTGGGAACGCCCAAGATCCTGAGCTTCCAGAATCCCGCGACGCTCACCGGCAACGTTGCGCCCGCAACGAACCTGTCCGGAACCGCCACGCTGCTGAACGCCCCCTTCCACCTGGCGGTGAATTCCGCCAACGAACTGATCGTCGCCAACAGCCTCGGCATCGGGCTGGCCAGCCTGACCGCCTACGCGAACGCGCCGGCGACCAACGGCAACCTGGCCCCCAACCGCAACGTGACGGGGCTCGCCACGCAGTTGGCCTTCCCCCGGGGCGTGGCTTACGACAGGGACCGGGACATTCTCTACGTGGCCAACAGCGGCCTGAATACCATCCTGGTCTTCACCAACGTCTCGACCACGACCTTCAACGGCAACCTGGCGCCGGCGCGCACGTTCACCGGCGGTCTGGCCAGTCCGCAGGGTATCAGCCTGGATCTCAACGGCGAAAACCTGTACGTCGCGAACCTGACCACGAACCAGGTCACGGTGTACAACAACCCCGCGAACCTCAACGGTACGGTCACGCCCGCGCGCACGATCATTGGAAACCCGGCCTTCACCGGGCTGTTTGACGTGTTCGTGGATAGGGCCAACGACCGGCTCTACGTGGTGAACGCGGTCGCCCCCCTGCGGATCAATATGTTCCTGAATGCATCAACACGCAGTGGCGTGCAGGCGCCGGACACCATCCTCACGGTTCTGGGAGCGGCTTCGCTGGACGGCATCGTGGTGGATTCCACGGATCACGGCTACATCACGGATATCACCGGAAACCGGATCTTCTCTTATGACAACATCAGCGCGCGGAACGGCATCCTCACCCCGGATCGGACGATCACCGGGGTTGACACGCAGTTGTCCGGTCCCAGCGGGATGTTCCTCCTCGAATAAGAGGGCAGGCTTGTTGGCGCCGTTGTGCCCGGCCGGCACGATTCAGGCGCTGCGAAGCTTGGGCTGGCTGACGTAGCGTTCGGCGACTACCTGCTTGGCCTGGCCCACCAGGTAGAACGAGCCGGTGATGCAGATGAGATCTTCGCGGGTGACAGCCCGCTCGGCGATGTCCAGCGCTTCCGGGAGCGTCCGGGCCACCTGGGCCATCTTGCCGCTGCGCTCGATGTATTGAGCGGCCAGTTCGGCCGGATCAGCCGAGCGCGGCGACCCGGTGGTGGTGAAAATCACCTTGTCGGCGCCGAGCTGGATGTGGTCGAGCATGCCGGGGATGTCTTTGTCCGTTCGGCAGCCGAAGATCACCACCATGGAGTCATAAGCGACATTCTGGCCGATGGCCCGCATCAGCGCTTCGACGCTGGCGGCGTTGTGGGCGCCGTCGACCATGATTCGCGGGTCGTGGTGAATGACTTCCATGCGGCCGGGCATGTGCGTCTGGGCAAGGCCCTCGATGGCCTTCTGGTCCTCGATGGGGAAACCCTTGTCCTTGAGGACGGTCAACAGGCTCAGGGCCAGCCCGCAGTTGATGGCCTGGTGGTCGCCGGGCAGCGGCACGGGCAGGTGCTCGAACCGGCAGTTGGGCGTGATCAGGCTCACCCGGGTCTGCGGACCGGCGGCCCGCGAGGACTCAAAGCGGTAGCTGAACTCGATGTCCCGGCCGGTGAACCGGAGGGGCGCCTTGACCTTTTCGGCGACCCGCACGAGCACCTCGCAGACCTCCGGCGGCTGAGGAGAGCTGATGGCCGGCACGCCTGGCTTGAAAATGCCGGCCTTCTCCTCAGCGATAAGAGGCAGGGTTCGCCCGAGCTGATTCACATGATCGAAGCTGATGCTGGTGATCGCACAGACTTCGGGTTTAAGCACATTGGTGGAATCGAGCCGCCCGCCCAGACCGGTTTCGATGACGGCCAGATCCACGCCCTGGTCCACGAAGTAGAGGAAACCGATGGCGGTTAGGATGTCGAAAAAGGTCGGCTCGTCGCGGCCCAGCCGTTTGATCAGGGGGGCGATCCGGGCCACATAGCGGGTGAGATCGGTCTCCGGGATCATCTGGCCGTTGATCTGAATGCGCTCGCGGATGTCAACCAGATGCGGCGAGGTGTACAGGCCAACCTTCATGCCACAGTTGGCCAGCATGGAGGCGAGCATCATACAGGTGGAACCTTTGCCCTTGGTTCCGGCCACATGAACGCTGCGCAGATTCTTGTGAGGGTTATCCAAAGCCGCCAACAGGCGGTTCATTCGTGCTAAATTGAAATTATTGGCATTATAACCGACCCGCGTCATCTTCTCGTAGTTGGCGACTGAATCCAGGAAGGTCAACGCAGATTGGTAGGTCCGGATGGTCGTGGACGACGTCTTCTTGCGCGCCCCAGTCCTGAGAGGAATTGACCGTGCCATGAGGGATATCCTATCGTTCGGGGCCGCCTCAGTCAAACAACTGATGGGTTGTCGCGGGCTTACGACCCCGGAAACCAAGCGTAACCTTATACGAGAAATGATCCTAATGCAAGCCTCACGTTTACTACTTACTTTTGTGAACTATTAATGCAAGTCAACTAATTGTGATAAGTCCCTGGGAAAACCCCAATTACTGGGCATAGGGTGGTTGGACGTTCGCCCGGTGGACGTGCCGGATCAAGGTCCGTCGGGGACTTCTCGTCGGCCCCGGAAATGGCGCGTCGAGAGGGATAGAAAGCATTGAGGTGTTTGCCTGTCAAATAGGGTAGTTGCGCGGCCATTCTGCTGGTCGCACCTTTGCCGACTGTGTGGGCGTATATACAATGAGCAATTGTGTAGCTTATATCCTGGAAGGAGTTGCGATGTACCCAGCGTCGATGGTGAGTTCCCGTAGCCGGCTGTGCACGGCTTTCGCGCTCAGTTTGGCCTTGACCGGGATTCTGTCCGCCGGCCATGCGCTGATGGCGGCGGACAGGCCAGCCGTCTCAGAGGCGCTCGCCAAAGACTCGCTTCAGCAGAAATGGGAGGACGGGCTGGTCGCCCTGAGCACCGGCCGGTTCAAGCAAGCCTTCAGCCTCATTCACGAGGTCGCCCGGCAGAGTGACGGCAACGAGCGCGTTCGGCTCGTCGATCAGTGGATCAGCAGTTTCGAGAAGCTCCAGCGGGAGCGCAGCGAGCGGGCTCAGAAGGATTATGAGACCTACGTCGCGTGGGCCAAGGCAGACATGGCCCAGGAGAAATGGCGATCGGCCATTCGCGCCGCGGGCATGGCCTTCAATGCCGCCGCCGACCAGGACGCCTTCCGGGCCGAGCCGTGGCTCTTGAAGGTGGTGGAAGGCGCCCAGGCCGCCGCCCAGGAATATGAAGAGAATGCCAAGTGGCTGCAGGCGGCGCGGATTTACGTGCGGCTGGTGGACATCTTCCCGCGTCGGAAGGAATTCAAGGAGGCCCTGGACCGCTGCCAGGCCCATATCCGCCTCGAATTCACCTATTCGCCGGAATCCGACTGGGAGGCGGCGGTGGCCCATATCACCCCCGACATGGCCATTGACGCCTTCAACAAGATCGCCACGGAATACATCACCGAGCCCAACTTCAAAGAAGCGGCCGTTGCCGCCCTCAAGCATGTCCTGCTGATGACGCAGGAAAACAAGATCGCCCGGGTCTTCAAGCGGCTGGAGGATGTGCAGGCGGTTGACGAATTCCGCGACCGCATCAACGTTCGGCTCAGGATGGCCCAGGAGCGCGAGGAGCTGACGCACAACGACCTGATCAATCATTTCAAGCGGGTGCTGACGCTCAACCGTGAGACCCAGCTTTTCCCGCAGACCGTGCTGATTCACGAGTTCGTTCACGGGGCGCTCAAGCCGCTGGATCCCTTCAGCGACATGCTCTGGCCGGCGGACCTCCAGGAGTTCAACAAGCACACCCAGGGACGGTTCAGCGGCGTGGGCATTTCCATTCACAAGGACCCCGGGGAGCCGATCAGGGTGGTGTCTCCTCTGGAGGATACTCCGGCCTATAACGCCGACATCCGGCCCGGAGACCTGATTACGGCCATCAACGGGCAGCCTTCCAAGAAGCTGTCCATCACCGCGGCGGTTCGCGAAATTACCGGCCCCCCGGGTACCACGGTGACGTTGACCATCAAGCGGCCGGGGGTGGAGAAGGAATTCGACGTCCGGCTGGAGCGGCGCGAGATCACGATTTTCACCATCAAGGGCTTCGAGCGAGACGAAGCCGGCCGGTGGAAATACATGATCGACCCGGCGAACGGCATCGCCTACCTGCGAATGACCAACTTCACCGAAGGAACCATTGACGAGTTGAAGGAGATCGTTCGCCGGCTCCGCCAGGATGAAGGCATGCGCGGACTCATTTTCGATCTGCGCGGCAATCCCGGCGGGCCGTTGAAGGCGGCGGTGGATGTGTCGGATCTGTTCCTGGAAGGCCGTAAGAAGATCGTGGCCACCAAAGACCGGCACGACAAGCCGTGGGAGATGTCCTCTTCCTCGGGTTCGGCAGGGCATTTCCCCGATTTTCCCATGATCATTCTGGTGAATGGATCGAGCGCCAGCGCCTCGGAGATCGTGGCGGGTGCCCTGCAGGTTCACGGCCGGGCACTCATCGTCGGCGAGCGATCCTTCGGTAAAGGCAGTGTTCAGCAGGTCTTACGCCTCGGCACGAATCCGGCCTACCTGAAGTTGACCACCGCCAAGTACTACCTGCCCAACGGGCGCTGCCTGCATCGCGACGAGGACTCGGTTACCTGGGGCGTGGATCCCGACGTGGAGGTCAAGCTGGTGCCCAAGGAGATCGTGAAGGTCGCGGAACTGCGGGTCAGCAACGATGTGCTCAAGGGCAAGAACCAGAAGAATCTGACCAAGGATTACCTGAAGAGCATCACCAGCCTCAAACCGACCACGAAGCCGGCAGACGACCAGGACGGCGAAGAGAATGGCGATGAGGAGGATCTGGAAGAGGACGAGTGGTTTGACAGTGAGCGGAACGACCCGAACGAGTACCCGGAGATCGACCCGCAGTTGGAAACGGCCATGGTGCTGATGCGTGTTCGTCTGGCCACCGAGCGCCCCTGGCCCACCCGGGCCGCCGAGGTGGCGGTTGCCGCGCCGAAGGAGCGAGCCACCCCGAACTGAGGGGCGGCGAGTGCGAGCGTTGGCGGGCGTACCGGCGGGCGGTGTCAGGGTCAACTTGACACCCCGGACCAAGATCGCTAGCCTTCTGGGATTGTCTCGGAGAGGCTTGCAACAACGGCCTTGAGCAGACGAGAGGCCGGCCTTGCAAGCCTTCCGTGTCTTTGGACGGGCCGGGCGGGCCTGTCCGCTAACGTCGGAAATAAACATAAGTGCTGATAGGAACGTAAGATGGTACCTGTAGCCCGATCATCCAAACAGAGGAAGCGCCAGCGGCGATCGCACCATGCGCTCTCCCGGCCCAACCTGGTGGCCTGCCCCAAATGTAGCGTGGCCAAACTCCCCCATGCGGCCTGCGAGAACTGCGGCTACGTCAGCAGCGGCGTCGCCCTGGTCATGAAGGATCAGGAGAGTTAACTCCACATGCGAATTGGCGTGGACGCTATGGGCGGGGATTATGCGCCCCAGGCGATCGTGCGCGGTGCGCTCGAAGCGTTGCCGTCGATGAACGGGCACGAACTGGTCCTGATCGGCGACGAGAAGGCCATTCGGCAGGAGCTGGAGCGGTCTGGCAACAAGGCGGCCGACAAGGTCCAGATTGTCCACACTTCGCAGGTCATCGGGATGGACGAGATTCCCGTAGAGGCCGTCCGCCAGAAGAAGGACTCGTCGATTTGCCGGATGGTCCAGATGGCCGCTCGCGGCGAACTGGACGGGGTAATCAGCGCGGGCAATACGGGGGCATTCGCGGCCGCCTCACAGTTGCGCATGCGGCTGCTGCCGGGCGTTTCGCGCACGGGCATCGCGGTGGTGATTCCATCCTTTACCGGCCCGATCGTCCTGTGTGACGCGGGGGCAAACCTGGCCCCCAAGCCACACCACCTGGTGCAATACGCGCACATGGCCGGCGCCTATGCCAACCACGTTCTGAAAGTGGCTCGTCCGCGGGTCGCGCTGCTGTCGGTGGGCGAGGAGGACGTGAAGGGCACCGCGCTGGTGAAGACCGTGCACGAGAAGTTGCGCGCGGACGGGCGGATCAACTTCGTCGGCAACGTGGAAGGGCGCGACCTGTTCCGCGGCGGCTGCGACGTGGTGATCACGGACGGTTTCGTGGGCAACATCGTGCTCAAACTCATTGAAGGGCTGGCCGAAGGCCTGTTCAAGACCATTGCGAAGGAGATTGCCCTGGCCAGCCCGGAACTGGCCAGAAGCTTTGACCCGGTCATCAAACGCGTCTGGGCCAATCACGATTATGCCGAGTACGGCGGCGCGCCGCTGCTCGGCGTGGACGGCGCGTGCATCATCTGTCACGGCCGAAGCGATCATGTGGCTATCCGCAACGCGGTCCGGGTGGCCATGGAATACCTGGACAAGAATGTCAACTCCGTCATCGCGGCCGAGCTGGCGGAGGCCCGATAAACCTGTGAATTAATCCATGCCAAGAATACCAATGGCCATTCGCGGCACAGGCAGTGCCTTGCCCGCTCGGATTATGACTAATGCCGATTTCGAGAAGTTTCTCGACACGTCGGATGAGTGGATTCGCACGCGCTCAGGCATTCGCGAGCGCCGGATCTGCGAGAAAGGCGAGGACACGCTGACGCTGGCCCGGACGGCCGCCGAGCGGGCCCTGGAGGACGCCAAACTCACCCCTGCCGACCTGGACATGATCGTGGTGGCGACGTGTACGCCGGCTATGCCTCTGCCGTCCACGGGCTGCTTCCTGCAGCATGAGCTGGGCTGCCGACAGATCCCCGCGTTTGACGTATCGGCGGCCTGCAGCGGGTTCATGTACGGACTGGTGACGGCGGTCAGCTTTCTGGCCAGCGGCCAGTACCGTCATATCCTGGTCATTGGAGCGGAGACCATGTCGGCGATCACCGATTTTGAGGATCGCACGACGTGCATTCTGCTGGGCGACGGTGCCGGGGCGGCGGTCATCGGCCCGCCGGACAACGAGATCAGCGGAGTCTACGACACGTGCCTGGGGGCCGACGGCAGCGGCGCTCAACTGATCTGGGTCCCGGGCGGGGGCTCGCGCGAGCCGGCCAGTCAGAAGACGCTTGACGAACGGCTGCATTTTCTCAAGATGAAAGGCCGGGAGGTCTACAAGTTCGCCGTGACCAAGTTCCAGGAGGTCATCCTGGAGGCCCTGGCCCGGGTCAACCTGCCGCCATCGGACCTGGCGATGGTCATCCCTCACCAGTCCAACCTGCGGATTATCGAATCGGCCCGTGAAAAGCTGGGTCTGCCGCCCGAGAAGATGGCGGTGAACATCGATCGTTACGGCAACACATCGGCAGCCTCTATTCCCATCGCCCTGGATGAGGCTCGCCGGAGCGGACGCATCAAGACAGGCGACTGGATCATCCTGGCCGGTTTCGGCGCCGGGTTGACCTGGGGGTCAGTTGTGATCCGGCTCTAGGGTTCGATGGACATTGATCGGACCGCAAGGAATTTACCCGATGCCACGCACAGCGATACTATTCACCGGTCAAGGCGCCCAGTCCGTAGGGATGGGCAAGGACATTGCCGCCGTCTCGTCGGAGGCCGCGGCGGTATTTGAGCAGGCCAACGAGATCGTCGGCTACGATTTGAAGACCCTCTGCTTTGAAGGGCCGGCCGAAAAGCTCGAGCAGACCGACATTCAGCAGCCGGCTATCTTCACCACCAGCGTGGCCATCTGGCGGGCACTGAGCGGGCAGGCCCAAACCGGGGCGAGCCAGCCCGATACCCCGGCGGCCCCCGCCGGCGCGTCAGGTTCCGGCGCTTCGGGAGCGGAGGTTTGGCTGGGTGAAACGCCGGTAGCCATGGCCGGCCTGAGTCTGGGGGAATATACTGCCCTTTTCGCGGCCGGCGCAGTGTCGTTTGAGGATGCTCTGCGGCTGGTCAAGCGCCGCGGCGAGCTGATGCAGGCGGCCTCACTGGCCGTTCCCAGCGGCATGGTGACCGCCCTGGGACTTGAAGCGGAGCAAATCGAAGCCATCTGCCGGGAAGCCAGCTCAGCGGGCATCATAAGTCCGGCCAATTTCAACTGTCCCGGCCAGATCGTGCTCTCGGGCGAGAAAGCGGCTTGCGAGGCGGCGATCAAGCTGATCGAGGCGGCCGGCGGCCGGGCCGTTCCGCTCAAAGTGGCCGGCGCTTTCCATTCCGCGCTGATGAAGCCGGCGGCGGACGGTCTCTGGGAGATGCTCAACAGCACGACGTTCGCCAGCCCGCGCGTGCCAGTGGTAGCAAACGTCAATTGCCAGTATCATGCCGACCCGGTTAAGATTCGCCGCTGGCTCGCCGACCAGCTCACCAGCCCGGTGCTTTGGCAAGCGTCTATTGAACGACTGCTGGCCGAGGGCGTGGAGCGGTTTGTCGAGATCGGACCGGGCCGAGTGCTGACCGGACTGCTGAAGAAGATCGCCCGGGGTGTCCCGGTGATAAACGTGAGCAGCGCGGAAGGCCTGAAGCAGTTTGCGGTGTAGGCGGGCGGGTTCTGCCCTGCTCCCACGGGAACGTAGCTCGGGTCCCGGGACCCGACACCAGGATCAGCGAAGGTGTGTCGGGTCTGTCGACCTGACCTGCGTTGAGACGAGGAACGCAATGGCAGCATTGTTGGAAAACCAGGTGGCGTTCGTAACCGGCGGCTCGCGCGGCATCGGCCGGGCGATCTGCCTGGATCTGAGCGCGGCGGGAGCGACGGTGATTGCCGCCGCCCGCAGCGAGGACCAGCTCACCACGCTGGTCGCGGAGGCCCAGGCGGCCGGGCACACCGGCCGGATCATTCCCCTGCGTCTGGACGTGACCGACCGGGCGGCCATCGACGCGGCCGTCGAGCAGGTCGTGGAGGGGCACGGGAAAATCGACATTCTGGTAAACAACGCCGGCATCACCCGCGACGGGCTGATGATGAGCATGACCGATGAGCAGTTCGACGAAGTCATTACCGCGAACCTGCGGTCGGTCTTCTGGCTCACGCGGGCGGTCAGCCGGCACATGGTGCGAGCCCGGTACGGGCGGATCATCAATATCAGCAGCGTGTCCGGCGTGATGGGCAATGCCGGACAGGCCAATTATGCCGCCAGCAAGGCCGGCGTGATCGGCTTCAGCAAGTCCGTGGCCAAGGAGCTGGCCAAGCGCAACATTACCTGCAATGTGGTGGCGCCCGGCTTCATCACCACGGACATGACGGACGTGCTGCCCGACAAGGTCAAGGAGGCCGTCAAGCCGCTGATCCCCGCGCAGAAGTTCGGGGACCCGGCGGACATCGCCGCGGCCGTGACGTTTCTGGCCTCGCCGGCCGCCAAGTATGTCACCGGTCAGGTGCTGGCGGTCGATGGCGGGTTGAGCATGTGATCCTGAGTTGTTAGGGAGGATATGCAAGTGACTGTTGAGGAAATCACGGACAAGGTTTTTTCGGTTGTCAGCGAGCAGATGGGCGTGAACAAGGCGGAGATCAACCGCGAGACGTCGTTCATCAACGACCTCAACGCCGATTCGCTGGACATCGTCGAGCTGGTCATGGAGTTCGAGGACAACTTCGAGATCAGCATTCCCGATGAAGAGGCGGAGAAGATCCGCACGGTGGGCCAGGCCATCGACTATATCGTGGAGCACCACAACAAGGGCTGATGTTTTACCCCGGTCAGGCCCACGTCGTGAGCTGGGTGGCTCGCCTCTCCAGAGGCGACGAAGGTACGATTGGCAAGTACAACCGAACCCCTTGAGCTAGAAGGTCAGTCGATGCAGAAGCGCCGCGTCGTCATAACAGGTATGGGGGCCGTGACCCCCCTGGGTGCCTCCGTGGACCTGTACTGGGATGGGCTGGTTTCCGCCCGCAGCGGTATCCGGCCCCTGCAGAACTTTGATTGCTCGAAGTACGCTTCACGGATTGCCGGCGAATGCCGGGACTTTGACCCGACGAAGTGGTTTGACCACAAGTCCATCAAGCGAATGGACCGGTTCGCCCAATTCGCGCTCGCCTCGGCCATCCAGGCGGCCAGCGATGCGGGCCTGGATTTCTCCAAGGAAGATCCGTACCGCTGCGGGGTCATCATCGGCTCGGGCATCGGCGGCATCCTGGAGCTCCAGGAGCAGCATGTGCGGCTTCGCGAGAAAGGCCCGTCGAAAGTCTCCGCTTTCACCATTCCCAAGCTGATGGTCAACGCCGGCAGCGGCAATATCTCCATCCACTTCGGGCTGCGTGGTCCGAGCAGCGCGGTGGCAACGGCGTGCGCCTCGGCCACGAACGCGATGGGCGACGCGCTGCGCAGCATCCAGCGCGGCGAAGCGGAAGTGGTCTTCACCGGCGGCAGCGAAGCGGCGGTGGTGGAGATTTCAGTGGCGGCCTTCAGCTCCATGCACGCCCTGAGCGTCCACAACGAGGAACCCGAAAAGGCCAGCCGCCCCTTCGACAAAGACCGGGACGGCTTCGTGATCGGCGAGGGCGCCGGCATTCTGGTGTTTGAAGAGTACGAGCACGCCCGCCGGCGCGGGGCCCGCATCTACGCCGAAGTGCTCGGCTTTGGCATGAGCGCCGACGGCGGACACATCACCCAGCCCGACGAGAACGGCACCTGTGCGGCCAAGGCCATGCGCAATTGCCTGGAAGACGCCGGCGCGAGCCTCGAATCCATCGATTACATCAACGCTCACGGCACCAGCACGCCCCTGGGAGACGTGGCCGAAACCAAGGCCATCAAACAGGTCTTCGGCGATCTGGCCCCGAAACTGGCCGTCAGCAGCACGAAATCCGCCACCGGCCACCTGCTGGGAGCCAGCGGCGGCATCGAGTTGATCGCCACCGTGAAGGCCATCGAACAGCGGATCATCCCCCCCACCATCAACCTCGAACATCCCGATCCGGAGTGCGACCTCGATTACGTGCCCAACCAGGCGCGCCAGCACCAGGTCCGCCGGGCGATGAGCAACAGCTTCGGATTCGGCGGGCACAATGCCTGCATTCTGGTCGGGCAGCTCGAGTAGGCCACAGGGGGCTTCAGCGAGGGCTGGTCGCCACGGAGGGTCTGCAGGCCATAGAGGACACAGAGGTCACAGAGAAGGGAATAAATGGCACCGGCTCCGGCCGGTGCTTTTTCCTTTTGGGGGCGGCAGGCCCTGCTATCCGGCGTCCTTCATCCGCCATTCCTGGCAGTTCCAGCACATCTCGAAGTTTCCCGGCACGCTCTCACCGCACGAAGGGCAGAGCCAGTCCTGCTCCTCTCCCCCGGCCGTTTCCTCCTGCCAAGCCTCCGTCAGCACGTGCAGGGCGTCAAAAAAAGAACTCCCGGGGCACTATCAGCCATGAGCCGCTCTGATGCACGCCATAGAGCTCCTGCATCCAGCCCACCTGAACGAGATAGGGTACTTGAGCGTCGTACAACAGACTGCGAATGGTGGTACCCAATCGCCGAGGGATGAACCGCGAGATGTCCACCCAGTCGCCCCTGGGCACCAGAGCCTCCAGATCGAATCGCTCGCCGCAGGACGGGCACATGTCGCCCTTAGCGCCGACCAGGTCCGTATCGCATCGCTCACAACGCAAGCTGAAGTCGGGCAGTGGACGCTCCCGTCCGGTAAAGGTCGGCTTACGCCGTTTCAGGTGATGGTCCGACGGGTCGGAGACGGCCAGCGGTAGTGTCGCGGGCGGATCGACGGCGTATGCCGCGTCCAGCAATTCAGCCAGCAAGAACGGATCGCCGCACTCGGGGCAACGGTCATCCAACAGGCCGGTCAGCGAGTAGCCGCATGTCGGGCAGGTCAGGCCCAAATCCGGGATGGGTCGATGAGCAGCCAACAGGGCCAGCAGGCTGAACTTCCGCCCACAACTGGCACAGCATTGCCGCCTGAGCCCCGCCAGCGGCGCGCCGCAGTGCCGGCAGTGCAGCCCCCAATCAGGGATGGGCCCGTCGGTCAAGTCAAGCATGCAAGCATTCTACCACGCGTTTCCCGGGCAATTCGAGACGTTCTTCAGCAACCGGTCATCAAGTTGGCCACTCAGCTCAACCGATAACCGTAGTGATGAGTCAGATTCAAGCCGATATCGACGCTCTGCTCGCCCAAGCCACCGCTTTGGCCGAAGAGCCCCCCCCGCCGGCAGCCCTCCGGCCGGCCAAAGCCGCGTCCAGGCCGACGATCCCACCGCCCTCGTCGCCGGATGAAGACCCGGCCAGGATCCTCCGCCTGGTGGTTCCCGTCATTGTTCGTCTGGCCGAGCGAACCATGCCGCTGGAAGACATCATCAACCTGGGCACCGGGGCCATCATCGAGTTCGACAAGCCCGCCGAGGCCGAGCTGGACCTGATGATCAACAACAAATGCATCGGCACCGGCCAGGCGGTGAAGGTCGGTGAGAACTTCGGGCTCCGCATCACCAGCATCGGCTCGGTTCGTGACCGCATCGAGGCCCTGGGGCCCAAGCGATCCGCCAAGTCGACAAAGCAGGAAGCCGATAGAGGGGAAAAAAGGGGATAGCCGTAAAGGGGAGAGGGACAAAGGGGAAAAGGCACCCGGCCAACAGGCAAACCGGCATCTGACAACCTTCCGTGGGGCACCAGCGCCTCGCCGGTGCAGAGAGCCAGGCATCTTGCCCCCTGAATCCAACCGGGGGGCGGGCATCTTGCCCGCCTTGCTGAATCCGAACGGTGGGCCAGCGTTTGGCACGGGAAACGGCCCGGTTCCGCACACCCGTAGCGCCCGGGTTCCGCACCAGCCGTTTCTCCCCTGTCCTGTTCTCGTGTAGCGCCCGGGTTCCGTACCGGCCGTTTCCGCCCGCGTGGCGACAAGCAGGCTAACCGAAAGCGGCCGCAGTCCCGCAGTTGCGCCAATGTCACCATGCGGCCGGCCCCGCCAAAACCGGCCATCGCTCTCTGCCCCCCTGGCCGCCATGCATCGCGCCCGCCGTCCTTCTCGGCCCCTCCTTGACGTCTTCCGGACCCTCGCCCGATAGTATCTTCATGAGCTTCCTGCCTCCCGATCACCCGGTTTTTCGCGGCCACATTGGCCGGCGAATCCGGTATTACCGCCAGCGGCTCAATCTCACGCAGACGGAGCTGGCCCGGCGGGCCAATGTGAATCAGGGCTTTTTGAGTGAAATCGAGCGAGGCCGTCGGAAGCCCTCCCCCTCTTCGCTCCAGGCACTGGCGGTGGCGTTGGACGTCCCTCCGGCCGTGCTGATCGGCGAAGGCCCGGACCATGACACCCCCCAGCCGCTGGTGACCCGCGCGTTGCCGCTTTATGAAACCATCCCGACCACATCCCCCACCACCCCCAGCGAAGAGCAGCTTGAGATGTTTCCGGTGTTGCGGCATCTGTGGGCCGAGGATCGCTACTGCCTCCGGCTATCGTTTGATTCCATGGAACCCACGCTCAAGCCCGGAGACATCATCCTGGTGCAGTATCGCCCGGGAGTGAATCCACAGCACGTCCAGGGCCGCATCTGTGCCTGTCTGCTGGAGGGCGTGCCCGTGCTGAAGCGCGTCTACGTCGAGCGTCGGGACGACGTTCTGCTGATTGTCCTGCGCGGCGACAACCCGGAGGTGCCCCCCACGCTGGTCGATCCGTCCAGCAGCTTTTCCATCCAGGGCGTCGTCACCCATCTGGTCAGTCGTACGCTTTGACCCGGGCAATGCGAGCGCACAAGTTCCGGCGGCCGGAACAGGTATTCCTCGTCAGGCGCGCCAAATTCTGCACATGCGTCACCTGGATGGCACAGGTCGCATCTGAGGCCTAATTCTCCACTACAACCGTCGTTTTCGTGTGTTGGTGCCGGTCGCCGGCGAGCCGATAAGTGCTCAGCGGGTAGAAGCGTGCAAGCTCTTGCACAATCAGCGCGAGCGTCGGCAGCATCCCAGCCCTCTGCCGGCAACTGCCGTGGAGACATAAAACATGCATTCTCAAAGACTTGAGACAATCAGAAAAAAACCCAGCAACTTTCCGAGCTGTGGCATGCCATCTGCTCAATAACGGGGCAAGAGGAAAGGGAAAAGCAAGTGATTATGTCCCCGACTGAGCAAGGACAGTGGTTTCGCTTCCGGTTGCGCGATGTGATTTGCCCCGAGAAAGAGCAGGCCATCTCGCAGATCACGCCGGAGCTGGAGGTTACAGGCAGGATCGTATTCCTGAGCGACTCCGGCAACGAGGCTAAGAAATTTGCTGTCATGGAAGTTAACGGGTTGAACGTGCCGCTGGTGGTTCCAGTAGAGCGTCTGACGCCGACCCGGGACTTGCAGGAGGAGACAGCGGGATACCGCGATTTGCACGAAACAGGACACCCTTGGTAATTGCGAGGGGATTTGCACTATGAACCTCCAATCGGAGGTGGAGAGGAAAAGCATACTCACGACGGCAAGCCTGAGACACTGGCCGTTGTGACCGGGATCTACGGGTTACGCTAGCCGGTCTGAAGGCGGACCGGCGGAAACAGTCTCTCTCTCCCCCCCAAGCTTGGGTTGCTTTTCCCCAAAAGGAAGCAACCCTCGCTTGGAGGTGGAAAGGCGGTGCTGCAAGGGTGCAGCACATTACATTCTCTCCCTCCCAGGCTTGGGTTGCTGACCAGCAACCCTCGCCTGGGACTGGAGTTTTTGGGGCTCTGCCGCCGGGTGCACGGCACGGCGACAGCAGAGCCGCTCCGGACGGCCAATCTTCAAGTCTTTTTTTTGCACATACTTACGTCTAATCCAGTCCACGGCCGAACCAGCCCCTCCGAATTTCAATCGTAAGCCTTTGCATTCACGAAGCTTAGCGATTGAAGAGGTGATCCGGCCGCCTGTGAGAAAAAAGCCTCAGTCTGTTTTCGATAGGATCTTGAATGCCGAAACTCTTTATGTTAGGATAACTTGCGTACAAGAGACCCCGGGTGGGTCACGTGTGGGGGTCTCTGGGCAAGCGAGTTGGAACGTCGGCTGTTCTCGATACCTCTCCTGGTGCTGGCATGCAGACGATTACAAAGAAAGAATTGATCGATCGGATTGCCGAGAAGTCGTCGCACAAGCGCGTGGTGGTGAAGGGCATCATCCAGATGTTCCTCGACGAGATCATTGATGAGCTTGGCCGAGGTAACCGCTTGGAGTTTCGCGACTTCGGCGTTTTCGAAAGCAAGCTGCGGGCAGCGCGAACGGCCCAGAACCCCAAGACCCTCGAACGGGTTTCGGTGCCATCCAAGCGCACGGTCAAGTTCAAGGTTGGCCGGTTGATGAAGATTCGGCTGGCGCAAGCCAGTACGACTCCGGAAAAAGCCGAGCAACCCCAGAGCTAAATCGCTCGGATCGGAAACGATCTCCATTTCCTCCAGGGATGGGTTTCCTTCCAACGGTTGGGACGCCTGATTCCCACTCCAGATTCAGCGTTTGCGGCGCGTTCGGGTCCAGACCGCCTTGGCGGCATGGCCGCGGAAGCCTGTTGCCCTGATCCACTTTTTTCCGCAGGCGCCGCATCGGCCGCGATGACAGTTACTTACGACAAGCTGCAGATGCGTCGGGTGCTACACAGAGCCACCGGTCTGAAATTCGGGCATTCACTTCGCTTGACGGGCAGAGGTGATGACGATACATTAGCTAGTCGAGATTGAGTCTCAATTACACGCCACAGCAGAAGGCGAAACCAGAGGACTCGATCGCACCGGGCCGAGCGCCCGTTGATTAGCAGGAGCGGCTCTTTGTTACGCACCACTGTACTTCCCATGACTGTAACTCGCGAAGGTGAAGAGGTTCGCATTCACGCGGTTCGCGCGGATGAGCAGCAGACGCAGCGCCTGCGCGAGCTGGGCGTTCTGGAAGGTCGCACGATCAAGGTGATCGCCAATCACGACCCGCTCATTTGTCAGATCGGCGATTGCCGGTTCGGCGTGTGCCGGCGGCTGGCGCGGTCCATCCTCGTGGAGCCAGCACGGCAGTCGGCCTGATGACAACAATCCCCTTGGACAGTTTGAACGCAGGCGAGCAGGGGCACATCACCGGTTTGGCGGGGGCCCCGGATGTGCGCCGCCGGCTGATGGAAATGGGGCTCACGCCCGGCACGCTGTTGCGGGTCGTGCGCTTTGCGCCGTTGGGTGACCCGATCGACATCGAAGTTCGCGGCTATCATCTCAGCCTGCGCAAGCACGACGCCCGGCAGATCATGCTGCTGAGGCAATAACCCGGCGCGGGTTGGAAGCAGGAAGCACGAGATGTCTATCTGCGCAGCGGATCCATCTGTCTCCGGTGGACAGAGGATCTTCACTATTGCCGTCATGGGGAATCCCAATTGCGGGAAGACCACCCTCTTCAATGCGCTGACCGGCCTGCGTCATAAAGTCGGTAATTATCCTGGAGTTACGGTTGAAAAGCGGGAAGGCGCGGTTTCGGGCGAACCGTCGTTGCGCCTGCTGGATCTGCCCGGCACCTACAGCCTTTCGGCCCGCAGCCCGGACGAACAGATTGCCCGCGACGTGCTGCTGGGATGTCTGGAGGACACGCCGCGCCCCGACGGCGTTCTGATCGTCATCGACGCCACCAATCTGGAGCGGAACCTGTACTTGGCCAGCCAGGTCCTCGAGCTGGGTCTGCCGGCGGTCATCGCCTGCAACATGATGGATCTGTTGAGAGAGGCCGGCCATGAGCTCGATATCCGCGAGCTGTCCCAACGGCTGCAGGCACCAGTGATCCCAACCATCGGCCATCGAGGCGTCGGCATCGATAAGCTGAAAGCCGCCCTCCGCGACCTGTGCACCGCTCAGCGGTCCGTCAACCGTCCTCGACAGTGGTCTCTCCATGAAGAGTTGGAAAAAGAGGTCCGGCATGTCGCCGCGGCGATGACGGCGAGTGGCTTCGCCAGCCCCGAGGGGGCGAACGGCGCCGCGTTGCTGTTTCTGAGCGAGAGGGAACTGCCGGCCAACGATCATCTGCCATCGCTGGTGAGCCATTCACTGAGCGAGGCCCAGGAGCGGTTGCGGGTCCATCCCGAGCTGGACGTCTCGCTGGAGGTCACCGCCGGCCGGTATGCCTGGCTGGGCGAGCTGGTGGATGCCTGCCTGAAGCGCTCGGAGCGCAATCTGCACGGCGCCACGGACAAGCTGGACCGCATTTTCACCCACAAGGTCTGGGGGCTGGTCTGCTTCGCGGCCATGATGGGCCTGCTGTTTTACAGCATCTTCGTCCTGGCCAGGCCGCTGATGGGGCTGATCGAGACCGGCGTGGAGGGATTGCAGCAATTCACCGCCCGGCACCTCGCGGCCGGCCCCTTGCGCGACCTCTTGACTGACGGCGTCATCGCCGGCGTGGGCAACGTCATTGTCTTTTTCCCGCAGATCTGCATTTTGTTTCTGTTCATCGCCCTGCTGGAAGATACCGGCTACATGGCCCGGGCCGCGTTCCTGATGGAGCGGATCATGAGCCGGGTGGGCCTGCCCGGCAAGAGTTTCATCCCCCTGCTGTCGAGCCATGCCTGCGCGATTCCCGGCATCATGGCCACGCGCGTGATTGAGAATCCCAAGGACCGGCTGGCGACCATTCTCGTCGCACCGCTGATGAGCTGCAGCGCGCGTCTGCCGGTGTACACGGTGCTGATTGCGGCCTGCCTGCCGGGCAACCCATGGACCAAGGCGACGGTGCTACTGAGCATGTATGGCCTGGGGCTCATCACCGCCCTGACCATGGCCACGGTGTTCAAGAAGACGATCCTCCGCGGCCCAACGCCGGCGTTCATCATGGAGCTGCCGCCGTACCGTGTGCCCCGGCTCTCAGCGGTTCTGTTCGTGATGTGGGATCGCAGCAAGGTCTTCCTGACCCGTGCGGGAACGATCATTCTGGCGATCACGATTTTGTTGTGGGCGGCAACCCACTATCCGCAGAATGCACAACGTGCCGCCCACTATGAGGCCCAGCGTGAAGCCGTCCTGGCCAGCGGCGCGGCCGATGCCGAGAGTCGCCTCGAAGCCATCGCCCGCGAGGAGGCGGCCGATCAACTTCAGCACAGCTACGCGGGCCGCCTGGGCCGGCTGATCGAGCCGGTGATTCGGCCGCTGGGGTATGACTGGCGGATCGGCATCGGCCTGGTGGCCAGCTTCGCCGCCCGCGAGGCTTTTGTGAGCACCATGGGCGTGGTCTACGGCGTCGGCGAGGCGGACGAAGCGACGCCATCGCTCCACAAGCGGCTGCGCGAGGCGCAATGGCCGGACGGACGGCCCCTGTTCACGCCGCTGGTCGCGGTCGGCTTGATGGTCTTCTACGTGCTGGCCTGCCAGTGCGTGAGCACCATCGCGGTCGTACGGCGGGAGACGAACAGTTGGCGCTGGCCGGCGTTCCAGCTCGCCTACATGACGGGGCTGGCGTACATGGGGGCCCTGCTGGTCTATCAGGTGGGTTCGGCGCTGGGCATAGGTTCATGAAGTTTGAAACTGCCGCCTGATTTCTTTCCGACGTAACGTGCATTGACCTGCAAGAACGTTGAAATCATCGTGCGGGAAGAGGCTTGACCCGCGGAAGAGGCCCCGGCTGGTCCGCCGGCGGCCCTCTTTGCCGGCCACTGGATAGCCACCGGGCAACGTGATAGACTTGTTCACCTCACGGGCCGTTCGGATTCCTGCCGAACGGCTCTGTGCATTGGACCCCCAGGAAGGATTCGCACCCCCTACAGGGTACAAACAAAACGCGAGCGGCAACAGTGAGCAAGCAGACCCCCCAATTACCAATGAACAGAGAGAATCCCCCCTCGGACGTGATCGTCATCGGCGGCGGCATCGTGGGCATGTCCACGGCCTGGCAGCTTGCCAAAGAGGGCCTGAGCGTCACCATTCTGGAACGCGGCCGATGCGGCCAGGAAGCCTCCTGGGCCGGGGCCGGCGTGCTGCAGTGCGGCAACTGGCATCGCCGCGACCCGCTGGTCGTCCTGCTGCGCGAGAGCCTGCGGCGTTATGACGCCTTCACGGCCGAGCTTCGCGAGCAGACGGGCATCGACCCCGAGTTCATCCACTGCGGCAGCTTCGAGCTGCTCTTCGAGGACCAGCAGTATCGCATGGCCGCCAGCGAGGTGCGGGCAGCCGAGAGCTATCGTGAGACGTACGGCCGGGCGGTGCTGGAGCTGCTGCCGCCGGAGGAAGCGCGTAAGATCGAACCCAACATCAGCGCGGAAATTCTCGGCGTCAAGGCCAACTCGGTGAACTGCCAGATTCGCAACCCCCTGCTGGTGGCGGCGGTCAAGACGGCCTGCCTGGCGGCAAAGGTGCGGATCGTCGAGGACTGCTCGGTCCGCGAGATTCTGCGCGACGGCGACAAGGTCACCGGCGTGAAGTCCGACCAGGGCACGTTCAGCGGCCCGAACGTGGTTCTCGCGGCGGGCTCGTGGTCCTCGCTCATCGAGCGGGAGGTCGGTCGGCTGGTGCAGGTCTACCCGGTTCGCGGCCAGATTGTGCTGCTGGAGCGGTCGCCGCGGCTGTTCACGCACATCGTCGATCGCGGCAAATGCTACATGGTCCCCCGGCTGGACGGGCGGATCGTGGTGGGTGCGACCGAGGAGCACGAGACCGGCTATGACAAGCGCAACACCGTCGAGGGGCTGAACCATCTGCTGACGCTGTGCCAGAAGCTGGTGCCGGCCCTGGCCGGCGTGCCGGTGGTGCGCACGTGGGCCGGTCTGCGGCCGGGCACGCCGGACCGCGGCCCGTACATCGGCGCGGTGCCGGGCTGGCGCGGGCTGTGGTCGGCTACCGGCCACTTCCGCAGCGGCCTGATTCTCGCCCCCATCACCGGCCAGATCATGGCCGACCTGATCATCCGCGGACAGACGCCGTGGGACATCAGCCGGCTTGCTCCCGGCCGGGAGATTACGAAGGGCAAGCCGATGGTGGAAGATCCATCGGGGGCGTGATGGTCGGTTGTCAGTGGTTCGTTGTCAGTTGTTGGGTTGGTGGTCCTTTTGTCAGTTGTGAGAGCCGGCGGATGTGTCCGATCGGTCGGATCCGACAGATCGGTCCGATCAGTCAGCACAACTGACCAAAGAACAAAAGACCCAGCAACTGACTACTGACAAGTGACCACTGACAAAACAATTCATTTGCCCCGCGCGGGCACGTTGATCTGTATGACCTCATTCATGCTCCCGCTGCGGAAGCCACGCAGGTCTACGGTGACATACTTGTAGCCGAACTCGCGCAGGGTCGCGTCGATTTTGCGCAGCATCTCCGGCTGAAGGGCGTCGGTAATCCGGTCCTGGGGCAGCTCGATGCGGGCCAGGTTATTGTGATGCCGCACCCGGCACTCGCGGAAGCCCAGCGAGTGAAGAAACGCTTCGCTGCGCTCGATCATCTTGAGCTTTTCGGGAGTGATGGTCTCGCCGTACTGCACCCGGCTGGACAGGCAGGGGCTGGCCGGCTTGTCGAAGATGGGGATGCCCAGCTTGGCGCTCAGATAGCGGATGTCCTCCTTGGTCATGCCGGCCTCGGCACACGGAGAGCGCACGGCATGCTCGCTGGCCGCCTGAATGCCCGGGCGCCAGTCACTGTAATCGTCGGCATTGATGCCGCTCAGGGCAGCGTTCAGACCGTACTCCCGGATGAGGTTGTCGAGTTTGCCATAGAGCTCCGACTTACAGAAGTAACAGCGGTTGGCCGGGTTGGAGGCGTAGTTGGGATCCTTCATCTCCTCGGTTTCCACGACCACGTGCCGGGCTCCGAACTGTTCCGCCAGCTTGCGGGCTTCCTCGAACTCAGCCTCGGCCAGGCTGTCGCTCTTGCCGGTGACGGCCACGACGTTCTCCGGCCCCAGCGTGTCGATCGCAACCTTCAACACGAACGTGGAATCCACCCCCGCCGAAAACGCCACCGCCACGCGCTTCAGCGAGCGGAGAATCTCTTTCATCTCTTCCAGTTTCTGCTCAGGTGTCATAACCGCCTCCGGCCTTTCGCAACATCGTGGATTATTATATGGTTCAGCGGGCCGGGTACCAATCATGGAGAACCAGGGGTTAGGGACGAGGGGCGAGGGGGAGGGATTAGGGATTGGGAACGAGGGGTGGGCCGCTTTTTCAGAGGTGGGTTCACGATTTCGTGCGATCGATGCGGGCAGGATGGATTTCTCGGATGGCAGTGCGAGCCTTTGCGGTTGATGATCGGCCCAGTGTCGAGGCGGTAATTGCCGCCCTCGCGCAGCGCCCGACCCCCGCTGTCCTGGATAGCGCCGAAGCCGGTCCAGGCCGGGGCCGCTACACCATCATGGCGTTTGATCCCGTCGAAGCGCACTCGTGGGACGCCGGCGGTAAAGACCCTTTTGAGGCCATGCGGAGCCACCTGGAGCGAACTGTTGCTTCCATGCCCCAGGGCGCCGGCATGTGTACCACGGTTCAAGAGCCGTGGCACACACCGGCACAGTTCCTCGGCTGGATCGGCTACTTCGCGTACGAGGCCGGCCGGTACATCGAGCGTCTGCCAGACCGGGCCTGCGCCGACATCGGCCTGCCGGTCGCCCGCTTTGCCCTCTACGACACCACCGCCGTTCACGACGCGGTCACCGGCCGATGGACCGTGGTGGCGGCAAGCGAGAGACAGGTGGCTCAATGGCGGAGCATCCTGGCAGGCGCCCGGCCGGTGGAAATCACCGCCCCCCCGCCGTCCGGGGCCGTCACCGACAATATGACCCGCGAGCAGTACCTGCGGCAGGTGGCGCGGGCTCGCGATTACATCGCCGCCGGCGATATCTTTCAGGTCAACTTTGCCCGGCGAGAGACGTTCGTCCTGCGGGAGCCGCCGTGGCGGGCGTACCTGCGACTCCGGCGGGTGAACCCGGCCGCCTATGGAGCCTTCCTGGCCTGGGACGACGTCGCAATCCTCAGCGCCTCGCCCGAGCTGTTCCTTCAGCTTCGCGGACGGGAGGCGATCAGCCGCCCCATCAAGGGCACCCGGCCCCGCTCAAGCGACCCAGTTCTCGATGCGGCCTTGCGGGCGGAACTGGCCAGCAGCGCCAAGGATCGGGCGGAGCTGGCCATGATTGTCGACCTGATGCGGAACGATCTTGGCCGGGTGTGCGAGTACGGCTCTGTCCGCGTGGTTCCGCAGCCGGACTCCGTCGCTTACCCTTACGAGTTGGAGACGCACCCGACGGTGCACCATCTGGTCGCCACGGTGGCCGGCCGGCTCAGGGAGAGTTGCGATGCGATCGACCTCGTCCGGGCTTGTTTCCCGGGCGGGTCCATCACCGGCGCCCCCAAGGTGCGGGCCATGGAGATCATCGACGAGCTGGAGCCCACGCAGCGGAGCGTGTATACCGGCTCTGTGGGAATGTTCGGACTGGATGGCTCGATGACGTTGAATATCGCCATCCGCACGCTGATCGCCGCGAACGGGCGGATGCATCTGTACGCCGGCGGCGGCATTGTGGCCGATTCCGTTCCGGAGGATGAGTACGAAGAGACGAGGGCCAAGGCCCGCGGGATGCGCCGGGCATTGGGAGTAGAAAGCAGCCACGCGCACACGGAGAGTGAAGTGTGAGAGATGGAGAGAATGCGGGGAGCCCCCCTTTCTCTTTGTTGCTCCATCTCTCCTTCTCGGTATCTTTGCTGCCTGTCCTGGCATGTAGATGGAGCCATTCATGAGCGAGCAGGTTTATCTTAACGGCGAACTGATCGATGCGACGGCGGCGAAGGTGAGTATCACCAACCCGTCTTTCCAGCATGGGGTGGGGCTATTTGAGACGCTGCGGACCTATGACGGTCGGCCCTTCGCCCTGGACCGTCACATCGCCCGCATGCGCGACTCGGCCGGGAAGCTGGACATGCCCCTGGCCAACGTCCTGGACGAGGTGCCGGCGGCGGTGGAAGCGGTGATCATCGCCAATGCCCTCAAGAACGCGCGGCTTCGCTTCACGGTCACGCCGCCGGGTACGCACGAGGAATCACCCCGCCCGACGCTGCTGGTCATGGCCCAGGAGACGACCGGCTACCCGCCCGAGCTCTACGAAGCGGGCATGACCGTCTACGTGGCCGACCGGTTCCGGCAATCGAACCAGGATCCGCTGGCCGGGCACAAGACCACCTCTTACTACCCCCGGCTGGTGGCCCTGCAACTGGCCCGGTCCAAAGGCTGCGGCGAGGCCATCTGGGCCACGCCCTCCAATTACCTCGCGGAGGGCAGCCTGAGCAACCTGTTCATCGTCAAAGCCGGCCGGCTCAAGACCCCGCCGGTGGACACGCCGATCCTTCCGGGCATCACCCGGGCCATCGTGCTGGAGCTGGCAAAAACCGAAAACATCCCCGCCGATGAGGCCCCCTGCACGATCAACGATCTGCTGGATGCGGATGAGGTGTTCCTGACCAACGCCATCATGGAGGTGATGCCGGTCACGCGCGTGGAGCGCCGGGCGATCGCCAATGAGAAACCCGGGCCGATCACCCAACGACTGCGCGAGGCTTATCAGAAGCTCACTTCGCAGGCTTGAGCGGTTGTGACAGCCGGGTGTGTTGGGCAATCACACCCCGCCTCTGACCGTTGACAACCAGCCAGCTATCAGTCGCGCGTGGCCACGCGCTCCACCTCCTCAAGCGTGGTCACCCCCTCCACCACCTTTCTGAACCCGCTCTCCTGGAGCGTCTGGTAGGCCCACTCGCCCGCGGCCCGGCGGATGTCGTGGATGGTTCGCGTGGTCATCAGGGCGTCGCGCAGGTTGTCATTGAAATTAAGCATCTCGAAGATGGCCGTCCGGCCCCAGAACCCCACGCCCAGGCACTTGCGGCAGCCTACCTGCGTGTAGATGTGGTCGATCTTCTTGTTCTCCATCTTCATGGCGATGAGCTGGCTGGGACGGGGCCGTACCGCGCGCTTGCAATGCGGGCACAAGACGCGCACCAGCCGCTGAGCCAGGCACAGCGACACCGAGTTGGCGATCATGTAGGACTCGACGCCCAGGTCCAGCAGCCGGAAGATCGAGCTGATGGAATCACGGGCGTGCAGCGTGGTGAACACCAGGTGCCCGGTCATGGCCGCCTGCAGGGCCGTCTTGGCCGTTTCGTGATCGCGGATCTCGCCCACCAGGATGACGTCGGGGTCCTGGCGCAGGACCGACTTGAGGATGTCGCTGAAATCGTGGCCTCTCTTCAGATCCACCTGGATCTGCGTGATGCCGTTCATGTGATATTCGATGGGGTCTTCGATGGTCACCACGTTGCGCGAACGGCAGTCGATGGAGCGGATGCAGGTGTAGAGGGTGGTGGTCTTTCCGCTGCCGGTCGGGCCGCTGACGACAATCATGCCGGCGTCGAGATGGCAGACGGAACGGATCTGGGTGAGCATGAGGGCAGACAGCCCCAGGTCCGCCAGCGTCTCCGGCAACACGGCGGTATCCAGGATGCGAATCACCAGCTTTTCACCGTGGTGCGTGGGGGTGAACGACACCCGGCAGTCCACGCGCCGGCCGACCACGACGGTGAAGCTGCCATCCTGGATATTCTTGCGCCCGGCGATGTCCAGGTCGGACAGGATCTTGACCACACCCAGCACGCCCCGGCCCACGGCCGCGGGCAACAACACCACGGGCAGCATCTTGCCATCAACGCGGAAGCGGACGGCGTATCCTTCACGCACGGGGTCGAAGTGCAGGTCCGTCGCGCGGGTGCGAAAAGCCCCGTAAAAGACCAGCCGAAGGGTGCGGACGGCCTCGCTGGAGGTTTCCAGGTTCGCGGCCGTATGCACGGATTTGCCGTGGCAATCCACCAGCGAAACCGCTTCCAGGGGAAAGCCCGGGTCGGTGCCGGCGGTTCGCAGGTTATTGAGGTCCCGCCGGGCGTTGGCCATGATGCGCTCGGGAGTCAACCCCTCTTCTTCCACGTCGATCAGGGCCCGCAATGGCTTGTCGTCGTCATCCACGACGTCTGCGACCGGCACCGCCTCCTCGTTGTCAACCATGGTTTCGGCGGGGCTGGCCGGCTGGGCCACCGGGAGGGACTCCGCATAGATCCGCAGGGTGGTCTTGCCGATGGTGAAGGACTCGCCGAAGGCGATCTCGACCTCGCTGACGCGTTTGCCTTTAACCTTGGTCCCATTGCGGGAATCCAGGTCGCGCAGCAGGTAGCCGCCCACGCTGGGCACGAGAAAGCAGTGATGCCGGCTGGCCCGCTCATCTTCGATGACAATGTCGTTATCGCCCTGCCGGCCGATGGTGACCCGGCCTTCAGGCAGATCGATCGTTCGCGAGCCGGCAGCAGTGAGAATCTGAAGCACCGCCATGCTGGAAATGATACACCATCACCGGCCGGACGGGAATCCCCTCAAACAGCGCCGGCCGGGTGAGTCCCCAAATCCAGGCTACGGCCGCGGGTGCGCAGCGATTTTATTGGACGGGAAGGGGAACCAGCTTCAAGTGTTTTCCCCCTGGCCCGTGCTTGCTTGAAGCCAAATTTGTATGCCAAATTTGACGATGAGAGAACTAACGATTCTCCGGTGTAAACGGGGGTCACGCGAGATGGCAGTCGACACGAGAGATTGCGAACTGCTGGACGCGCTGCTCGATGAGCTTGACATCAAAGCAAGACAGCAACATGTCGGGGAGCGATCCAGCGAGTATTGGGTATGCCAGCGCCGGTTCCCTCGCCATCCGTTCCGCACCGTGTGCAAGGTCCGTTTCCTGAACCCGGGGTCATTCACTATCGCCGAACTGCCCGGCCGGACCCGCAACCTTTCCCGCAACGGGCTTGGACTGATTGTCCGGCGGGTCTTTGCGTTAGGCGATCCGATCGAAGTGGAAGTCCAGCCTCCCAACCGCGCCCCGGTGTATATGGCCGGCCTGATTCGGTTTTGCCGTTATGCGGGACGGGGCTATCACGAAATCGGTCTGCAGCTCAAGGTGGCGAGCCCTGAGCCGGTTATCTCCAGGCAGCCTTCGGTCAGTCCCGAGCTCATCCAATGGCTGCGCGGCAGAGAGGATCTGGACCAACGGGCCGAGTCCGCCTGATCGGGATTTCCCCGCCGGCGGGATCTGCGGGGCATCGCTGTCACGCCAGTGCCAGATTGCGCAGCACCATCCCCGTGGATTCCGAGCGGTTCAGCGTATAGAAGTGAATGCCGTCCACCCCGCCGCGGATTAATTCTTCACACATCCGGGTCGCCAGTTCGACGCCGTATTGACGTGCGGCCTCATCGTCATCGGCGTAGGCATCCAGTCGGTCCAGGACGCCGGGCGGCAACTTGGCCCCGCACAGGCCGCAAAAACGCTTGATTTGATGGGTGCTTAGAATCGGCAGCACCCCAGCCACGATCGGCACCTTCACGCCCAGCTTGCCGCGCAGGTAATCCCGAAATTCAAAGAAATCACGGTTGTCGTAGAAAAGCTGGGTAATGATGGCGTCGGCCCCGGCTTCGACCTTGGCGGCCAGCCGCTGCCAATCGAGGTACTTGTCCGGGCATTCCGGGTGACCCTCGGGATAGCCGGCGACGGCCACATCAAACCCGCCGATCTCCTTGATGAAGGCGACCAGATCCCGCGCCAGCCGGAACCCGTCGGCCGGCGGACGGAAATCGGCCACTCCTTTCGGCGGATCACCCCTCAAGGCCACGATGTTGTTGATGCCGTTGGCCCGGGCTTCCATCAGGTATTCGCGGATGGCCTCGCGGGAACCGCCCAGGCAGGTGAGATGGCTCGCGGCATCGATAGGGAACTCCCGCCGGATGCGGCTGAGGATCTCCATGGTTTTCTCATGCGTGGTGCCGCCGGCCCCATAGGTGCAGGTCAGGAATGCGGGCCGGAGCTTGAGCATCTCGGGAATGGCTCGCTCGAACAGGCGCACCTCGCCCTCCGGCGTCTTCGGTGGAAAGAGCTCGAATGAAATCACCAGTTTGCTGGAACGATGTAATTCAGAAAGCAGCAATCGAGGACTCCTGCGAATCGGCCCCTTCTTTCAGTGAGGTCAAGCTCAACCTCTTATCGTTTCCGGCTATGACGGCAAGTCAAGCGACACTTCTTGCCGGCCCGCAACTCAAGCTTAAGGCCGTACTGGGAACCTGGCAAGCCGTCCTGAAGCGTGTTCCCTCTTCCGCCCGGGGGCATCGCCGTGGCCTGGTCGCCGACAGCCTCATCCTGTGGAAGGACTGATAACCTTGACGCTGTCAGGCGGGAGCGCTAAGTACTCCAGGGGGCATTAACTCCAGGACCTCGCCCGACGGGAGGCCGTCAAACCATTCCAGAGGAGGTCATCAATGCCATTACTGCTCCGAGAAGAACTCAAAGGCCTGCTGGAGAACCCGCAGGACCCCAGCTTATCCATATTCGCTCCGATGGTTCAGGCGGGCCCCGAGACCCGCCAGAACCCCGTGCGGATCAAGAACCTGCTCCGCCAGGCGGAAGAAAAGCTCATTGATCTGGGCATGCGCGGCAACGAGGTGAGTGATTTTCTGGCTCCGGCCCGGAACCTGGTGAAGGACGCTTCCTACTGGCAGCAACAGGCCACCGCGCTGGTCATTTTCCGCAACCCGACGCTCTTCAAGGCCTATCGGCTGCCCCTGGACGTGGAAGACCTGGTGGTGGTGGGCAGCACCTTCCACATCAAGCCGTTGCTGCCGTTGCTGGCCAACGACGGACGGTTCTTTATCCTGGCCGTCAGCGAGAACGAGGCGCGCCTCTATTCTGCGACCCGGCACAACATCAGCGAAGTCCACGTGGAGGACATGCCCAAGAGTCTGGCGGAGGTGCTGAAGTTCGACATCATCGAACCGCGTCCACAATTTCATTCCATTGCCGCCGGCGGGACACTGACCGCCCGGCCCGGCGCGGCCCCGACCCGGGCCGGATGGCTTCAGGGCCACGGCGAACCCAAGGACCTCGCCAAGGAACACATCGAGCGTTACTTCCGCGACATTGACCGGGCCCTGCGCGACGTGCTGCAGAATGAGCGGGCCCCGCTGGTGCTGGCCGGCGTCCGCTACTTCCTGCCGATTTACCAGCAGGTTAACAGCTATCCGCACCTGATGAACGAGATCGTGGAAGGCAACCCGGAAAGGAACCGCAAGAGCCTCCTCGAACTTCACCGGGAGGCGTGGAAGATCGTGGAGCCGGTGTTCAAGAAGCGGCAGGAAGAATCCGCCGATCTGTGCCGGATGGCCATCAACCGTGGCAAGGGCTCAAAGGACATCAGCGAGGTGTTGCCGGCCGCTTTCAACAGCCGGGTGGACCGCCTGTTCGTTCCCACCGGCATGCAACTGTGGGGCTCATTCAATCCCAGCGACGGCGGGGTTCGGATCAACTACACGCCGGCCGCGGCCACCGGCGAAGACGACCTGCTCAACCTGGCGGCCTTTCAGACGTATCTCAAAGGCGGCATGGTCTTCGCGGTCAACCCGAACGAGATGCCGGTGAACAGCAACGTGGCGGCGGCGTATCGGTTTTGAGGGAGCAGAGGGGGCAGAGGACGCGGAGGGAATTGAACCGCAGAGACGCGGAGACGCAGAGAGGAGAATAGAAAGAAAGGGAAGAACAGAAGAATCGACGAAGGAGGTCAGAAGCAACGGGGTAGTGACCTCCTGGTCGTCGATCCTTCTCTCACTTTTCTTCTATTCTCAGCGTCTCTGCGTCTCCGCGGTTCAATTCCTCCGCCCCCTCCGCGTTCTCCGCCCGCTCCCAGACTCTCAATGCATCTCCGCCTCGCAGGTCCCGATTCCCGGGCGCAGGAAATTGAACTGCACGTTGGGGTGCTCGGCCAGCAGGGACATGGGTACGGAGGCGTCCGCAATGCCCTTGGCGATCATGAAGGTGGTCAGCCGCATACCGAAGGGGCTGTCATGCCAGCCGGGATGCCAGATGGAGATTTTCTCCGCCCGCCAGGTTTCCATCGGGCCGACGGTAATGGCCTTGTCGGGGACGCCGGGGATGTTCCCCCCGCCGGACGTGCGGGCATTCTGAACCAGGGTCAGCGGGTGCAGATCAACGATACGGGTGCCGAGCTTGCGGTACTCGGCCGGCGGCGGCGGGACATCGGTCCACGGGCCCTCGCGTTTGGGCGGGTCGTTGAACGCCCAGTGCTTGATCTCGCCCTGCCCGCCCTGCATGATCGCGCAGCGGGCAACATCCCAGCTCTTGATGTAGTCCGTCGGGTTGGCCTTGGGGAAGTGGATGTTCTGCCTGGGCATGGCCAGGTCCTTGCGGATCCGCCGGAAGCACAGGTCCATGTCCGCCTTGGCAAACGAGAGGGGATGATTCTCGGAAACCTCCCGGCCGTTCTCGTACCATTCATCCATGCCCCAGAAATGGGCATGGCGCAGGTTGAGTTCGAGGGCGTTGACCAGTTGGGCGACCAGCGGTAACTGCTCGGTCGGGCCGATCGGGCCGCAGATGCCCACCGGATCGTCGGGGGTGGCTTGGCGCCAGGCTTCAATGTACTCCAGGGCCTCGGCCAGGAAGAATTCGTCGCGCGTGTCGTACATCACCACCCGGAAGCCGTCACGACTCAGCCGGGCCAGATCGTCGGCGGTCAGGCGGGCCACTTCCTCGAGCAATTCCCTGGGCAGCGTGGTGTAATCCCACCAGCCGGGCGCGATTTTGCTGACCGGACGAGCGCCGGTCAACCGGTAACGGGCCTTGCCTCCCCTCCGGGCAGCCTTCGCTCTTGTCGCCTTTTTGCCTGAAGCTTTCTTAGCCATGTGATTCCCTCTTTTCACCAGGTGCGCTGTGCCGATCCACGCCATTACGGCCACAACGCGCGTATGCTAACTCGCTTCGCGGGGAAATGCCACCGATACTTGCAGTCGCCCGCGATGCTTTCGCTGCCCCGTTCGGATACAATTCAGCCGCCGGGTGGCGGCCCGGTTGAGCGGGATGGCGTGTGTTGCCTTCCGGGCGCGGGAAGGCCCAGTCGGCGGACAAGATGCGCCCCCCCACGCGACGGGCGCAACATCCAACGGCGAAACGCTCCCGGCGGTTACGGAACTGCTTCAGGCGCGAGGACACGAACATGGCGGACGGCAAGTTGCTGATCAAGGGCGGACGGGTGATTGATCCAGCCGCCGGGGTGGACCGGACGGCCGATGTGCTGCTGGCCGACGGCAAGGTGGCCGGCATCGACAGCAGTCTGTCCGTCCCGGACGCACAGGTGATTGACGCCAGGGGCCGGATCGTCTGCCCGGGCCTGATCGACATCCACGTTCATTTCCGCGAGCCCGGCGACGAGGACGAGGAAACCATCGCCACCGGCAGTGCGGCGGCGGTAGCGGGCGGATTTACCAGCGTGGCCTGCATGCCCAACACCCGTCCCGCGTTGGACGACGAGGCGGGCATCGAGTTCGTCTACCACCAGGCCCGCCGGGCCGACCTGTGCAACGTCTATCCCGTAGGAGCCATCACCAAGAACCGGGAGGGAGCCGAACTGGCCGAGATGGGCCAGATGATCCGGGCCGGCGCGGTCGGCTTCTCCGACGACGGCACGGGGGTGGCCCGAACGGGGCTCATGCTGCGGGCCCTCCAGTACGTGAAAATGTTCGACACGCCGATCCTGCAGCACTGCGAAGACCCGGACATGGCTGCCGGCGGGGTGATGAACAGCGGGGTCACGGCGGTCCGCCTGGGGCTGCCGGGCATGAACCCGATCGCCGAGGAGCTGATGATTCAGCGGGATTTGACGCTGGTCCGGGCCACCGGGAGCCGGTACCACGTGGCGCACATTTCGACGGCCCGGGGCGTGGAACTGGTGCGTCAGGCCAAGGCCGCCGGCCTGCCGGTCACCTGCGAGGTCTGCCCGCATCACCTGCTGCTTACGGAAGAGGCCTGCGCGACCTACGACACGAATTACAAGATGAGCCCGCCTTTACGCACCCGGGCGGACGTTGAGGCGTGTCTGCAGGGGGTGGTGGATGGGACCATCGATTGCCTGGTGACCGATCACGCCCCCCACGGCGTGCAGGAGAAGGAGCGGGAGTTCCTGGATGCTCCCTTCGGGATCATCGGGTTGGAATGCGCGCTACCGCTCTATGTCAAAGCCTTCATCGAGACGGGGCTGATGGACTGGCCGGGGATCATCGAGCGGCTGACGATTCGCCCCGCACGCGTGCTGTCGCTGGAAAAAGGGACGCTGGCCACCGGCGCCGACGCGGATGTGACCATTATCGATCCGAACCTGCGCTGGACCATCGACGTGCGCCAGTTCAAGTCCAAGAGCCGAAATTGTCCTTACCACGGCTGGGACGTGACCGGACGGGCCACGCACACCATTGTCGGCGGGAAAATCAAGTATCAACTAAATCCGTGAACGACCGGCTCAACCGCAATCCGACGGAATAGAGGCCCCGTCCGCGCGATTCGCAGCGCACGACAGTGGCCTGGTCATCCACCGTCCATTCGCGTTCCTCGTCCAGATCCAGGACGACGCCTACGCGCTGTCCGGGCCGGGGCACGGAAGCTGCCCGGGTCAGGAAACCGATGCCGCCTTCGCTGATGTCGTGCGTCCACCCGGTTTGCTCGACGCCGTCGGCGCACCAGCGCAGAGGGCAATCAAATCCGAGTCTCGGGTGCTGGCGGCGCTCGCACACGACACTTTTTTCCAGCGCATGGATCATCATTCACCCCAGGGTCGTCATTTGTGGTCGGCTCGCGCGGCGCAGGGCTTGAATTTCGAGTCTGCAAATTTCCGCTCATTCCGTGCGCGATATCGGGCGGGGCTGATAATAAGTTGATTGTTTATGCGTGTTTGAGGAACGCCTCATGCTGAGTTTCCGTTCAGGCGCGATAAAAGTGCTTAAATTGTGGAGAAAAAAGGACTTGACGGTTGGCCAGACACTAAACGTGTTGTATATTCCTAGTGGCAGTTGGATCCCCGCAAGACTCCCCTAAGCGACTGCCTGGCCGGGTAGGAGGCTCGGTTGGGAAACCTGGGTCGCCAAGCAATTGAATGGCGCGTGTGAGGTTGTTTTGGAAGGAAGCGGCATCGGCCGATTGGCCACCCTTTTATGGAGCAGGACATGGCAGTCATGAATGCTACCGAAAACCCGACGATGGAAACCATCGTCAAGAGGAGCAGAGGAGTCACCCCCGAGGTTCTGCCGCCGACCCCTGAACAGTTGGCGGCCTTAAGTGAGGCGGATCGTGACCTGCTGAACCACATCCTGCGGGAGCCGGTCGAGTACACCGATCATGACCTGTTTCAGGATCCCCGCGCCGAGAGCATGCTCTTTGGCGAGGGAACCCTGGAAGGGACGGACACGTGCTTTACGGAGCCGGCCGGAAGCGACCCTTCGCGCACTCCGTCCGGGGACAAGAACACACTGAGTTCCGCCCAGGAGATTCTCCTGTTCCAGCGGTTTAATTATGCCCGCATGCGGCAGGTGGAATTGCTGCAGGCCTACGCCGGACAACAGATGCCGCTGGAGAAGCTGCGCGAGTTGCTGGCCTGGTCGCGCCGGGCGATGGCGGCCCGTGGGCAGATCGCCCAGGCGAATATTCCGCTGGTGCTGGCCATGGCCAAGCGGACCCGGCTTAACGGCCTGGACTTCAACGAGCTGATTTCAGAGGGCAACTTCGCCCTGCTGCGGAGCGTGGACAAGTTTGATTGCTCGCGAGGCTACAAGTTCAGCACCTATGCCTGCCGGGCGATCCTCAAGAGCTTCTCCCGCGTGGCCATCCGCACCAGCCGTTATCGGGGCCGGTTCCCCACCGAGTTCGATCCGACGCTGGAGAAGAGCGATTTCGTGGATCGCAAGCGCGACGGGATCGAATCCGACTGCGTCGAGGAGTTGCGCGAAATCCTCACCGAGAATCGCGCTTCCCTCAACGAGATTGAACAGACTGTCATCCGTCAACGTTTCGCCCTTGACGAGTGCGATCCGCAGGCCAAGCCCAAGACACTCGAACAGGTCGGCGAGATGATTGGCGTGACCAAGGAACGTGTCCGCCAGATTCAGAACAAGGCCCTCCAGAAGATCCGCTCCATTCTGGAGGACAACTATCTGGCGGCCTGAGACCCCACAAGACCCTGTTTTGCACTCCACGTGAAACGGTCGGCGAGAAATCACCGGCCGTTTCCTTATTTGGGGCCCGGCCCCGGTGGCCGCGCTCCACCCCGGTTGCTGCCTCCGTGCCCCATTCGTATAATTCGCCATTCCAACCAGGAGAATCTCATGCACGTGGTGGTGAACGGCCGGGACATGGACGTAGAGGCCGGGAAAACCGTTGCGGCCCTGCTGGCCGATTTCCGGCTGCAGCCCAAGTATGTGGCCGTTGAGGTCAACCGCGAGCTGGTTCCGCGCCGGAATTTTGAGGCGACCCAGCTCCAGGAGGGCGATCATGTGGAGATTGTGACCCTGGTGGGAGGTGGCTAAATGCAAAAAGAAAGTCTCAAAGTCGGTCCCTTCGAGCTGCACTCCCGCCTGTGGGTGGGCACTGGCAAGTACGCCGATTTCGATGTGATGAACGCATGCCTGGAAGCCAGCGGCTGCGAAGTGGTGACCGTGGCCGTCCGCCGGGACGTGCTCACCCCCGAGGGCGGTCGCCGGGAACGAAGCCTGCTCGACGCGCTGGACACCCGGCGCTACATCATCCTGCCTAACACGGCCGGTTGCTTCAGCCCTGAAGACGCGATTCGCGCCGCCCGGCTGAGCCGCGAGCTGCTGGAAGGGCTTGAAAACCCCGGCGCCCAGTGGGTCAAGCTGGAAGTGCTGGCCGACAGGCGGACGCTGCTGCCCGACCCGGTAGGCACGCTCCAGGCTACCGAAACCCTGGTCAAGGATGGTTTTGCCGTCCTGGTCTACACCTCGGACGATCCGATCATGGCCCGGCGGCTCAAGAATGCCGGCGCCACCAGCGTCATGCCGGCCGGCTCGCCCATCGGCAGCGGTCAGGGCATCCTGAACGCCAACAACATCCGTATCACGTTGGAATACCTCAAGGAAAACGACCCCACCTACCCCGTGATCGTGGACGCGGGGGTGGGCACGGCATCGGATGTGGCCGTGGCCCTGGAGTTGGGCAGTGACGGCGTGCTGCTGAACACGGCCATTTCCGGCGCGAAGAACCCGCTGCAGATGGCCCACGCCATGCGGCACGCGGCGGAAGCCGGGCGGCTGGCGTACCTGGCCGGACGGATCCCCAGGAAGCTCTATGCCACCGCGTCGAGTCCCACGGAGGGGGTTATTGCTCCGTCCTCCACCTCTTCGGAGGTGGCTCACCCGAGCAAGTGAGGCCGCAGATGCAGCGTCGCGCGCGAAACCGGATCTGCATCTGGCTGATCATTGGCGGCCTGCTCAACGTGCTCGTCTATACCGTCATCTACGGCGCGCTGGGCGGAGACGCCAAGAACGGCGGGCTTGAGTTGGTCCGTCAGCCGGACGGCTCCATGGAGAAGGTCTACTATATCGGCGGTCATTACCTGCGCGGCATCGGCGGCCAGCAGAAGCAGGTGCCTGCCTGGGAGTGGTATTACAGCTATCTCCACTCCATCTCCATCTGGCCCACCCAGGCGGTCATGATCATCTCCATGCTCATCCTGGCCCGGCCGCACATCATCGCCACCATGCGCGAGAACACCTGGATTCGCGGCCCCACTTTCATCACCGTGGCGATCACCCTCACGACTGTCCTATACTCGGCCATGACCATCTGGTTCATCATCCAACTCATCCAGGATGTGACCGCCGTCTGACGAGGGAACTGTGAGTCTGAGAGTCGCCGATGTCCTGGGTCCAGAGGGTCTGGTCGCCCGACGGTTGAGCGGCTACGAACACCGTCCCGAGCAGCTTGAGATGGCCGCCGCCGTCGAACGCGCGTTCGAAGAGGGCCGCCACCTGCTCGTCGAAGCCGGCACCGGCGTCGGCAAGAGCTTCGCCTATCTGGTCCCCGCCATCAGCCGGGTGACATCCGAAAGCGGGGCGCGCGTGCTCATCAGCACGTACACCATCGCCCTCCAGGAGCAGATCATCGGGCGGGACATTCCCTTCCTGCGGTCCATCTGGCCGGATGAGTTCACGGCGGTGCTGGTGAAGGGCCGCTCGAACTACGTCGGATTGCGCCGCCTCAAGCAGGCCGCCGAACGACAGAACCTGCTGTTTTCCACCAGTCAGCAGATCGACGACCTGTGGCGCATCCGCGACTGGGCCGGCCGAACCGAGGACGGTTCGCTGTCCGATCTGTCCCCATCGCCCGATCCCGGCGTGTGGGAACTGGTCAAGAGCGAACATGACAACTGCATGGGCCGCAAGTGCGAGTTCTTCAACCGCTGCTTCTACCAGCGGGCGCGCCGCCGGGCCGAGAACGCCCAGATCCTCGTGGTGAACCACGCCCTCATGCTGTCCGACCTGGCCCTCCGCCGTCAGGGCGCATCCATCCTGCCGGACTATCAGCTCGCCATCATCGACGAGGCCCACGGCTTCGAAGGCGTGGCCGCCGAGCACTTCGGACACAGCATGTCCAGCCGGCGGGTGAATTTCCTGTTGAACCGCCTGTACAACGAACGCACCCATCGCGGGTTCCTGGCCAGCGTGGGCGATGAGAAGGCGATCGAGGCCGTGGCCAAGGTGCGCAAGGCTGCGCAAAGCTTCTGGCGCGACGTGCAGGACTGGCACGCAAAAAATGGCCTGCCTAACGGGCGGATCACCGAGCCGATGGAAATCCACAACGGGATCGGCCGGGCGTGCGGGGAGCTCATTTCCGATCTGCGCAAGATCCGCCGGGAGCTGGATCGCGAGGAGGACGTCTTCGAGCTCTCCAGCCTCATGGATCGACTGACGGCCATGAACGAGGAGCTCGACGCCCTGCTGGCCGAGCCCAAGCCCGAAAACGTCCGCTGGCTGGAAGTCACCGCCGGCCGTCATGCGGACGTCTCGCTGAACGAGGCCCCCGTGCTGGTCAACGACGCCCTGCGCGAATCGCTGTTTGCCAACCTGCGTAGCGTGGTGCTGACCAGCGCCACGTTGAGCGTCGGCCGGCAAGGCGGCTTCGCCTATGTCCGCTCCCGGCTGGGACTCGACGAGGCCGACGAGCTGCAGCTCGGCTCGCCGTTCAATTATCGCGAGCAGGCCGAGCTGCACATCGAGATGGGCCTGCCCGATCCGTCGGACCAGCGCGCCTTCCTGCCCGCGGCGGCGGAGGCCATCGCGCGGCACGTGCTTGCCACCCGGGGCCACGCTTTCGTTCTATTTACCAGCTACGAGATGATGAACCAGGCGGCCGCGCGCCTGGCCGACCGCTTTGCGGAGGCCGGCTTGAAGCTCATGGTCCAGGGCGCGGGCCTGCCGCGCACGGCCATGCTCGAGCGTTTCCGCGGCCAGCCGGGCAGCGTCATCTTCGGCACGGACAGCTTCTGGCAGGGCGTGGACGTGCCCGGCGAGGCGCTCATCAACGTGATCATCGTCAAGCTGCCCTTCGCCGTGCCCGACCGCCCCATCATCGAGGCCCGCATCGAGCAGATCCGCGCGGCCGGCGGCAACCCGTTCATGGACTATCAGCTTCCCGAGTCGGTGCTGAAGTTCAAACAGGGATTCGGCCGGCTGATCCGCACGCGCACCGACCACGGCAAGGTGGTGGTGCTCGACCCGCGTATCAAGACCAAGCACTACGGCCGGGCGTTTCTGGATGCCATCCCGCCGTGCAAGGTGATTGTGAACCGTTGATGGCTGGCATGGCTACGCCGACCGCAATTGCCGCCGGCAGTCCCGGCAAATCCACTGCCCCGAGTCGATCTGCTGGAGCGAGCCGAGCCGGCCGCAGCCCTCGCACAGCTCCACCTTCGAGGCGCGCATTTGCGAGACCCGGGCGGCTTCTTCGTTGAGTTCGAGGATGTCTTCGAGGAGTTGCGTCTGAAGCGAACCGTGGATGGCCCGGTCGCGCTGCATGGCCAACACCTGGCCGATCGCGCCCAGGAACAAAAAGCCCACCAGCCCCACCCCCGCCGACAAGGCCGCCCCCAGGTAAAGCTCATCGGGCTTAAACGGGTGCAACGCCTTGGACAGCGGCCCGCCGAAGATCACCCCGTCATGGATGGCTTCGGCCTGGATCCACAGGTAGCCAGCCGAGGCCAGCCCACCGACCAGCACCAGCCCGGCCAGGGTATAAAATGACCCGATCAGGAACCGAATAATGGGGTAATCGCGCTTCCGGGGCATTTTCGTACACCGGGCGGCTATCTTACCAAACGGCGGCATGAAGTCCAGATGCGACAGGGAGACAAGGGAACACGGAGACAAGGCGACGAAAGCACGTTCGTCTCCCGGTCCCCTAGTCTTTTTGTCGCCTTGTCATCTGGTCACTGGGACTCAGGGAGGGTGATCAGATCCGCCAACCGCTCCATCTCCTGCCGCCAGGCCCAGTCGGCGAACGTCTCCTTGTCCACCCGCTCCGCCTGCCAGGCCTTGATCAGCCGCTCGATGGCCAGATGAACCAGCTCGGCCGGCACCTTGATCTTCTTGTCCCCGTCGCGGCAGATGAACCGCCCGAACTCCGGCCGTTCCCCCATCCGCCCGCCGACCAGCACGTGGTAGTGCTCCACGCCCTTCTGGCCCTTCCACACATACAACGTACCCTGCAGGCCGATGTCCGCGATCTGGTACTGGGCGCAACTGTTCGGGCAGCCGGTCACCGAGACGAAGACCGGCTCATCCGTGGGCACGTTTTCTTCGAGGTAATCAAGAATCCGTTTGGCCCGGTCCTTTGTTTCCACCACTGCGAGATTGCAGAACTGCGTCCCGGTGCAACTAACGAGATTCCGCCGCAGCGGATGGGCCTCCACCGGCAGGCCGATGTCCGCGAGCTCCTTGCACAAATCCCGCGTCTGGTCCGGCCGGACATGCAGGAAGATGATGTTCTGCTTGATGGTGGTGTTGAGTTGCCGTTCCGGGTCCTGGCAATATTTGTCAGCCAGGTCGGCGATCTGGGTCATCTGGTCGGCCGACAGCCGTCCGCGCGGCACCGGCACGCCCACATACATCAGCCCGTTTTTGAGGATGCCCGGCCCGACGTGATCGTCGTGACCCGCTCCCACCGGCCCGATGATGCTTTCGTCGTGCTCCAGCCGGTAGCCCAGGTAAGATTCGAGCTTCTCGCGAAACGCCTCCCAGCCGATGTCGGCAATGTAGAACTTCAACCGCGCCCGGAGCCGCCCCTGGCGCAACGAGTCCTGGTCGCGGTAGATATGGGTGATCTTCCGGCAGACGTCCTTGATGAGTTCGATATCCGGCCTCAGGAAGACGCGCAGCGACGGCCCGTAATACGGCGTATCGCGCAGCCCCCCGCCCACGCACACGCCCAGCCCGCGTTCCAGCTGGCCGTTGCGCCGCCGCTCGACACCGAACAGGCCGATCTCATTGATCTGCGGGGCCACGCAATGGATCCGGCATCCGCAAATGGACGTCTTGTGCTTGCGCGGAAGATTGCTGAACTCCTTGCCGCCGGCCCTGAACATATCCGAGATCGCCTGGGCCATCCCGCCGACATCCACGATCTCATCGGCCAGCAGCCCGGCCAGCGGGCAGGCGGTGACATTCCGGGGGGCGTCCCCGCAGGAAAACTCCTGGTACATCCCCAGCTTGTTGTAAATCCGATCCATGATGTCGGGGACGTCCCGGATCGTTATCCAGTGAAACTGTATATCCTGCCGGGTAGTGATATCGCCGAAGTTACGGCCGTAGCGCCGGCCGATCTCGGCAATCTCGCGCAACTTGAAGGCGCTCAAGGCCCCCCCGGGGATCTTCACCCGGAACATGAAATGGCCGTTGTTGGGCTTCTGGCGATACACCCCGTACCATTTGAGCCGCTCGAAGTCGTCCGGTTCGATGGCCCCGTAATCGCCAATAGCGGCATACCGCTGGAGATCCACCCAGACATCCAGCCCATCCTTTATCTTCTTGATCGTCTCGACCTTTTCAGCCTTGGAAACGGCCATTACCCGCACCTGCCATTAAATTATCTTAAGTCTCGGCCCAAACCCGATTATATGGGCACGACCCGGCCAGCGTCCAAAGCTGCAGGCGCCTGGTTTGAAGCCGGCCGGCGGTCTCCGCGCCATGACGGGCGGCCTCCGCCCCATGAGGGACGAACCCGGACAAGGTGCCGCCGTTGCCCGCTTGCATTGCCGGGCAGATGTGACTATAGTGTGCCGTTAAGAAGAGTACGAGTGTAAGGATAAAGTTTGGGCGAGCGGCTCGGTTGTCCCTCTTCGAGCCGGCTTGCGGTGATTGGTCAATCTCCAGTTGAGTGGTGGTAAGTAGAGATGGCGATTACGCTGGAACGTAAGCAGCAAGTGGTGGCGGACTATCGGCAGCATGAGAAGGACACCGGCTCGCCGGAGATCCAGGTCGCCCTGCTGACGGAACGCATCAATGAGCTGACCGAGCACCTCAAGCACCACAAGAAGGATCAGGCCTCGCGCAGAGGGCTGCTCAAGATGGTCGGCCGGCGGTCACGCCTGCTCAAGTACCTGACTTCCGTGGATCGCGAGCGTTACCAGAAGCTCATTAGCCGCCTCGGCTTGCGCAAATAAGTTCTCTGGACGCGGAACCTTACCGGCGAGCGGTCCCTACAGTCTCAACCAACTCGCCCGAGAAGCATTCCTTCTATCCTTTCATCACACTCGTACCGAGGCGTCGGCCCAGGGTTTCTTGCCCCCGCCGCTGCTACCCCTTTCGCCATGCGCACAGTCACGCGGGCTGGCGGGGGGCGATTGTATTTGAAGTCAAAGTCAACGTTCTATAAATCAGCATTTTGTCGGTAAGGTAGGCAAAAGGATGGCAATTACGAGAGTTGAAGGCGAAGTTGGCGGGCGGAAGATCGTTTTCGAGACGGGCCGAATCGCCAAACAGGCAGATGGCGCGGTCATGGCGTACTACGGCGAGTGCGTCGTGCTGGGCACCGCAGTTCGTGCCGAACCCCGGCCGGGCATTGATTTCTTCCCCCTGACGGTCGATTACCGGGAAAAGGCCTATGCCGCCGGCAAGTTCCCCGGCGGATTCTTCAAACGCGAAGGCCGCCCCACCAGCAAGGAAATCCTCACCATGCGGATGATCGACCGGCCCATCCGCCCCCTGTTCCCCGAAGGTTTTATGGACGAAATCCAGATCCAGACCGCCGTCCTGGCGGCGGATCCGACCTTTGATGCCGACATTACGGGCGTCAACGCCTCATCCGCGGCGCTGTCCATCAGTTCCGCTCCCTTCGAAGGCCCGATCGCGGCAGTCCGCGTCGGCCGGGTGGACGGCAAGTTCATCCTCAACCCCACCTACGACGAGATGGAGGTCTCCGATCTGGACCTGGTCCTGGCCGGCCATCCGGACGGGATCAACATGATCGAGGTGGGCGCCCACGAGGTCACGGAAGACGTGATGCTCGAAGCCATTGCTTTCGGCTACGAAGGCGTCAAGGCCATCTGCGACCTGATCCTCGAACTGCGCGAAAAGGCAGGCAAGCCGCGAGAGTGGACGCCCCCGGCAGTCAACGAAGAACTGAACCGCATCGTTCGCGAGAAGGCTTATGACGAGCTTCGCAAGCGCCGCCAGATTGTCGGCAAGAAGGAGCGTCAGATCGCCATCCGCGAATTGTATGAGGCGATTGCCAACGAGCTGTCCCCCGAAGATGCCGAGAACCCGCCCTTCGAGCGGACCGCGGTCATGAACGCCATCCATGCCGTTGAGGAGGAGGTGTTCGTTGACAGCTTCCTGGAGACGGGCATTCGGACCGATGGTCGCGGCCCGACCGACCTGCGTCAGATCACCTGCGAGGTCGGCATTCTGCCGCGGACGCATGGTTCCGCCCTCTTCACCCGCGGCGAGACCCAGTCGCTGGTGGTCGCCACCCTGGGAACCGCCCGCGACGAGCAGATCATCGACGGCCTGATGGAAGAGTACAGCAAGAAGTTCATGCTGCACTACAACTTCCCGCCCTTCTCGGTGGGCGAGGCCAAACGCATCACGGGTCCGGGGCGGCGGGAAATCGGCCACGGCGCGCTGGCCGAGCGCTCACTGGAAGCGGTGCTGCCACCGGTCGAAAAGTTCCCCTACACCATCCGCCTGGTCAGCGAGATCACCGAATCCAACGGATCGAGCTCCATGGCCTCGGTTTGCGGCGGAACCCTGGCCCTGATGGACGCCGGCGTGCCGATCATCCGGCCGGTGGCGGGCATTTCCATCGGTTCGATCCACAAGGGCAACCGCCGGGTGCTGATCACCGACATCATCGGCGAGGAAGATCACTTCGGCGACATGGATTTCAAGATCGCCGGCACCCAGCGCGGCATCACCGGCATTCAGCTCGACCTCAAGGAACGACTGATCACGCTGGAGACCATCCGTGAGGCTTTCCAGCAGGCCCGGGAGGCCCGGCTCCAGATCCTGCGCACCATGCTGACGGCGCTCAAGCGGCCGCGCGAAGACATCAGCCCGCACGCGCCGCGGATCATCACCATGAAGATCAACCCGGAGAAGATCGGCGCGGTCATAGGGCCGGGCGGCAAGGGTATCCGCCGGATCGAGGCGGCCACCGGTGCGACCATCGACATCGAGGACGACGGCACGGTCATGGTGGCCTGCGTGGGCCTGGAGAACGCCATCCGGGCGCGCGAGATGATCGAGCAGGTCACCGAGGGCGTCAAGGTCGGCAAGATCTACACCGGCCGGGTGGCCAGCATCAAGGATTTCGGCGCGTTCATCGAGGTGGCCCCGGGCCAAGACGGCCTGTGCCACATCAGCGAGCTGTCCGATTCGTACGTGAAGAACGTCAGCGACGTGGTCAAGGTCGGCGACGAGGTTCGCGTGAAGGTCATCCTCATCGACGACCAGGGCCGCGTGAAGCTGAGCCGCAAGCAGGCTCTTCTCGAGGAGAACGCAAACACGGAAGGCGAGCAGGAGCCTGCCGCCACCAGCGGCAATCGTTGAACAGGTAGTTGCATCCCGCCTTCGCGGTGAGGAACGCCGATCGAACGGGTGCTCCATCCTTTCAGGGATGGGGGAGTGATTGCCGGTGGGTCCGGAGAATCGTCCCCCCCCTTCTGAAGAGGTGGAGCACCCCTTACGGTATAGAGTGGCGCGATTGACATGGGCGAACCCGCATTTGTGCTGATTGTTGAGAACGAACCTGAACACGCGGAAACCCTGGCGGCGGGGCTGCGCGAGCAGGGCCATGCCTGCCGGGTCGTCACTTCGCTTGAGGATGCTCTGGAAAGCGTTCGGACCCGACGGCCGGATGTCATTATCGCCGACGCGGAGATGGCCGGTTCCAGCAACGGGGCCCGGCTCATTCGCGAATCCAACCGTCTCGCGCCGGAAACCGAGATCGTGCTCATGTCCTCGGACGGCGAAAGCGCAGCCCTGATCGCCGGCCGGGCGGGCGAGCAGCTTCGCATCTTTGATTACCTTCGCAAGCCGGTCAACCTCGATGACGCCCGGGTGATCGTGGCCCGCGCCGCGGAGCAGGCCCGTGGGAATCTCGAAGCCCGCATGCTCCGCGAACAGGCCGAACGCCGGATGGAGTTCGAGGGTATCATCACCGCCAACGAGCAGATGATGCGCATCCTGCGCCGGGTGAAGCGGGTGGCCAACAGCAAGCTCACCGTGTTGATCCTGGGCGACTCGGGCACCGGCAAGGAGCTGGTGGCCCGTGCCGTGCACCGGCATTCGCCGCGCCGCAACCGGGCCTACCGGGCCATCAACTGCGCCGGGCTCAACGAGAATCTCCTCGAAAGCGAGCTTTTCGGCCATGTGAAAGGCGCCTTCACCGGCGCGATCGCGGACCGCAAGGGCCTCTTTGAGGTGGTCGATGGAGGCACGCTGTTCCTCGACGAGGTCGGCGACATGCCCATGTCCATGCAGGCCAAGCTGCTGCGCACGCTGGAGAACGGCGAGATCATGCCCGTGGGGGCCAACGAGATCCGCCACGTGGACGTTCGCGTGGTGGCCGCCACCCGCCGGGATATCCGCGGCATGGTCGAGAAGGGCGAGTTCCGCGATGACCTCTTCTACCGGCTCAACCAGGTGATGATCCGCCTGCCTCCGCTGCGCGAGCGGCGCGAGGACGTGCCGTTGCTGGTCGAGCATTTTCTCAAGCTGGCCTGCGAGGTGCACGGCAAGAAAATCGAATCGATCGCTCCCGAAGTGGTCCGCAAGCTCACCAGCCACCAGTGGCTGGGCAACGCGCGCGAGCTGCGCAGCGTGATCGAAGCCATGGTCGTGGAAGCCAACGGCCCGCGCCTAACCCTGGAGGACCTGCCCGAGCACATCCGCGGCAGTACCGAGATCGTCCCCGCCGGCCTGCCCAACACCGCCGGCTTAACCATGGAACAGCTCGAAAGCCTGCACATCGCCAATACCCTCAAGCTCACCGGCGGCAATCGCGAGAAAACCGCCAAAATGCTGGGCATTGGCGCCCGAACGCTCTACCGCAAGCTGCGCGAATACGGGCTGCAGTAAGCTCCCGCATCTCATGATCCGTAAAGTGAGGGGAACAAAAACGGCCCGGCAATTTCCTGCCGGGTGCCGGGGCGGATATATCTGGCGATATTGGCGAGACTTATGCCACTACCGAGCCTGCTTGGGATCCCTGGTTCGCATCAGAACTCACAGCCAAAATGCCAAGACGGCGTGAAGATAGGCCCCTCTATCTTGCTCCAGAGCCTGTTGAGCTGTAGGATACGCTTCTGAAAAAGGTTACCTTCCGGCACGGAGGCCGAGCCGGCCGTTGGGCGCAGGCAACGGTCGGAGTCTCTCGATTCGTGTATAGACATGTTCAAGAAACTGTTCGCCAGCGACGGTGGCAACCTGAAGTCTGGGGTGGCTTATGCGATCCTTGCCATCGCCGTTGCCTGCGGCGGTTATTTCGTTTACGCCACGTGGACAAGCGGTGACAGGCCGTTGGTCTCCACGGTGATGTGCGCCAATTCGAGCTGCAATCATGTCGATCAGCGCGCTCAGGAGGTCGGGGAGGACTGGCCCCAGAAATGCCCGAAGTGCGGTCAGCAGACGCTCTTCGTGGCATTCAACTGCCGTAAGTGCGCGGCGCCCAACATCTGGAACGAGAATCGGGGCCTGCGTCCGCCGACTCGGTGCACTCAGTGCGGCCAGGAGAACAGACATGGCTCGTAAAGCGATCCTCCGGCAGGCGGGTTTCACGCTGATTGAGGTGCTGGTCGTAGTGGCCATCATCGCCCTGCTGGTCAGCATTCTGCTGCCCTCATTGGCCAAGGCCAAGGAGCAGGCCCGCTCCACCGTCTGCTCCAGCAGCATCTCCCAGATCGGCAAGGCGTGCGGCATGTACACCACCGAGCAGAAGGAGTGGATTCCCGGCTCGCCGCTGACCACCGGATACTACTGGGTGCAGAACTACGGCAGTTCCGCCTGGGATCCGTCCTTGCCGGGCTTCAACCGCTTCGTGGTCGAGTGGTTCGATTTCGCCACGCCGTTGCGAGCTTTGATGCACGGCCCCCGGAGCATTCCGAAACTGGCCAGCGCACAAGCCACCCGGAACGCCCTGCTCAAGCAGGTAACCGAAGAGCCCTTCCACTGTCCTTCGAACCCGCACCGTTACGGACCGTACGGCGGGGCCGGCCCCACCATTCGGGCCACCAGCTACCTGACCATGAGCACCATCGTGCGCGGCGGCCCGGGCGCATGGGACCAGTACAGCAAGGTCAGCAGTTCCCTGGCCAATGACGTTGCCCAGAGCAGTTCGTGGGGAGTCGCTCCGCCTTCATCCTATCTGCCGAAGCTGAGCCGCCTGGGCCGCATGCAGGTGAAGGTGTTCGTCGCAGACGGCTTGCGATTTGTGAACGATGATGGCCAAAGCATGGACTACAATATCCAGGTTGCCGCCACCAAGGGCTTTAACACGGCCGATCCGCCGTGCACGGCCTGGCCGTACGGCCGGGAATATAATTTCGGCGCCCAGTACTCTTACCGCCACGGCGGAAACAAGAACCGGATGAACGCCGGTTTCTTCGATGGCCATGTGGAGAGCCTTCCAGTCGTTACCGGGCCGGCCTCCACCGCCTTCCGGGGCCGCGCGATTGAGCCGCAATACTATTATCCCAGCGGAAGCGTCGTTAACACTCCAAGCGAACTGCACAAGAGTTCCATTCCCCAAGGCACAAAACTGCCTTGAGTCGGGTGTTGCGGTCCCTGGCCGTTCAATCCGGATCCTCCACCTTTCCGACTCGCATCTGGGAGCACACTTGCCCGTTCGGCCCCGGCGTTGCCTTCCACGCCGGGGCGAGGATCTAATTGCCAGTTTCAAGAACGCGGCGGCGACGGCCTTGCGCGAAGCGGTCGATCTCGTCATTCATACCGGCGATCTTTTCCACTCGCCGGCGCCTTCCAGTACGGCCATGATGGCGGCCGCTGAGCCGCTGATGGAGATGGCGTCGGGCGGAATACCGGTCGTTCTGCTGGGCGGGCGGCATGACGGCGGCCTCTCCCAGATCCCCCTGCTGCTGGCCCATCGCAACATCCATTGGATCCATCAGCCGCGTACGGTGGTGCTGGACCGCCACGGCATCCGCATCACGGTGACGGCCGTGCCGCATTTGGAGCGCGTGACGCCGGAGCGATTCGCTGAGGCATTGAAGGCGGCCGGCGCTGATCGGGCTGAAGGGGATATTCGCATCCTGGCGCTGCACCAGGTGTTCGAGTCGGCGGTCCGCGGGCCGCTGGGCCATCGGTACACCGGGGACGAGGTGGTTCCGCGCGACCGGTTGCCGGACGGCTTTCACTACGTGGCCGCCGGCGGCGCGCACCGGCACCAGGTGCTTCAGGGGCCGGAAGGCACGCCCCTCGTCTACGCCGGTTCCACCGACCGCATCAGCTTTGACGAACAGTATGAGCCCAAAGGCGGCGTGCTGGCCGAGTGGGCCGACGGGCGAATGACGCTTCGCTTCATTGAGCATCGTGTACGCCCCATGGCCGTCCTGCCGCTGGATGTGAGCGGCCTTCGTCGCGGGCGGATTATCGACCGGGCCATGGAGAGCGTTGCCGCCCTGCCGGCCGATACCTTCGCCGAATTGCGTCTGACCGGCCAAAGCACGCGTACGGCCCTCTCGGCCATGGATCTGCCGGGGCGGGCGCGGGAAATCCGACCGGACGTGCTGTTGCAGGTTGCTTTTGCGGCTGTGGAGATGCAGAAGAGGCGATCTGCCCGCACAGTCCGGACGGAAGGCGGGCAAGATGCCCGCCCCCCGAGTTTGGCAGAAGGCGGGCAGGATGCCCGCCCCCCGAGTTTGGCAGAAGGCGGGCAAGATGCCCGCCCCCCGGGGTCGGCATTCGCATGTCTGGGCACCCCACCGGAGCCGCTCGTGCAGGCGTCCATTAAGGACGTCAGGCTTCTGCCTCGCCGGCCCGGCGCCTACTGCCTGTACGACACCGCAGGCCGGCTGCTGTACGTGGGCAAGGCCCGCGATCTGAGAACGCGGGTCAGGTGCCATCTCCGGCCGGGCGCCGTGGCCGGGTATTTCTCCGGTTGGACGCGGCACATCGCGCGCGTTGAGGCCCGACCGGCGTGCAGCGAATTGGAGGCGTTGCTGGTCGAGGTCGAGCTGGTTCGCAGGCTCCGGCCGCCATTCAACCAGCAGATGCGATTCTGGTCGCGGTATTGCTACATCGCCCCGGATGGCAGGCACGGCCGGCTTGTGATCCATCGCCGCCGGCCAAAGACAGGCCCCTGCTTCGGCCCCTATCGCTCTCTCGGGCAGGCCCGCCGCATTCTGGAGGCGATTGAACGGGCCCGGAGCGCCGGCAACGGAGAACGCTCACGAAGTGCTGGACTCGGCGATCTGCCCACGATTTGGCGGGCGGCCTTGTCGGGCATTGACGATGCGGCCATGCGTACGTTGGAAGCCCAAGCCGAAGCCCTTGTTCACGAATCCGCGGCGACAGGCGACCCGGCAGACAGTCCAACCCCCTGTGGGGGCTCAGGGTCAGGGCCCTTTCCGGCACACCAGTTTCACGGCGAAAAAGGCGGCCAAGAGGCATGGTTCCCCAGGAATCCAGGCGGGCAGGATGCCCACCCTCCGAGAAAACCAGGCGGGCAAGATGCCCGCCCTCCGAGGAATTCAGGCGCGCAAGATGCCCGCCCCCCGGCAACGGCCGGCCCTTCTGGGGGGCGGGCATCCTGCCCGCCTCATGGGACGAAACGCGAGGCTCCTGGACCGCAAGAGGTACAAGGACCGCTTCCGCTAAACCGGTTTTGCGCCTCAGAGGTACAAACGGCCGGCGCGGAATCTCTCATGGGGGGCATGCTCGTGCTGCCCGGCCAAGATGAGACCCGGCGGTTGGTTCTGATCACCGATCGCGGCCTGCGTTTTGATGTGTTGCGGCCAGACCCGGCCGATGCCGCCCGCGTGCTGGCCCGGCACCGGCGACTCACCCCGCATATCGGCACGGCCCCCGGCCCACTGCGTCGCAGCATGGCCGATGCTCTGTGGCTCATCGCGCGACATCTGCGGCGAAACGACGCGAAGTACGCGCTGATTCCAGCCACAACCGCGAGGGAACTGACCCCGCAGTCCCTGCTAAACATTGCCACCGCCCAAAACCAGCAAGAACGCGCGTAAAAAGCAACTGCCTGCTCTGCAAGCCGACTCCCCAGCCCACCTGGCAATGCCAATGCCCAAAAGCGGGCAAGCCCATCGCTTCCGCACTGATTCGGAAGGTTTCTCATACGGTTTGCATTGCAAACTTGGGCAGGTTCCTGCCCGGTTGTTGGTCGCCCCGCTGCTGATCGCTTTGATCTTCGCGCCCCCACCTCTGCAGAGGCGGGGCACCCAACGCGCAAGATGCATTGGAGATCCGTATCAGTTCTCAGTTCTCACTTCGCGAAGCGCATCAGATCACATCCATGAACCCGCCCCATCGCGCGCAGACCAGCCCCATATCCTCTCCGACCACCAACGACATATACCGAATGATCTCCACCCAGGGGAGCTCTCCGTCCCCGTGTCCCCTTGTCTCCTTGTCCCCTTGTCTCCCCCGCACGCCCTCACCTCACCGGCGCCAGCACCTGCGCCGTGCGGGCGGGGATGTAAATCTGGATGCTCTGTTTACGTCCATGCCAGGGAACGGCCTGCCAGGGGTAATGCTGACCGGCCTGCACGATCCCGTGGCCGCTGAACCAGAAGTCGTCGGTGTTAAGCACGAGTCGGTAGTCGGCGGGGTCGGGCACGCCTATCCGATAGTCCGGGTACGAGCGGCTGGGGTGGAAGTTGAAGACGAACACCAGCGGCCCCCGCCGGTAGGCCAGCAGCTTATTGTCCTCGTGCACGTGGATCTGCTCGATCAACCGGTCGGCCAGCAGGTTGTACTGGACATCCAGAGCCAGCATGGCCCGGTCGAACTCGTTCAGATCGTGGTAACGCAGCGTGGGGTCATCGACCAGCGACCATTGCCGGCGGGCATACTTGTGCGAGAAGTTATTGCCCGGCCGGGGAAAGTCGATCCATTCCGGGTGACCGAACTCGTTGCCCATGAAGTTGAGATAGGCCTCGCCGCCCAGCGAGAAGGTGATCAGCCGGATCATCTTGTGCAGGGCAACCCCGCGATCGATGACCGGGTTGGAGTCCAACTTGCTCATGTGCCAATACATATCCGCGTCCATGAGCCGGAAGGCAATGGTCTTGTCCCCCACCAAGGCCTGGTCGTGGCTCTCGGCGTAGGCCACGTGCTTTTCGCCGTAGCGGCGGTTGATAAGCACGTGATAGAGCTCTCCCATCTGCCACTCTTCGTCGCGGCGTTCCTTGAGGATCTTGATCCAGTAGTCGGGGATGCCCATGGCCAGGCGGTAGTCGAAGCCCAGGCCCCCCTCCGACAGCGGCCGGGCGATGCCCACCATGCCGGAGACGTCTTCGGCGATGGTAATCGCGTCGGGTCTGAATTCGTGGGCCACCTGGTTGGCAAGCTGCAGGTAGGTGATGGCGTCCTCGTCCAGGCCGAACTTGAGATAATCGTCATAGGAGGTGAAGGCCCGCCCGAGGCCGTGGTCCAGGTACATCATGCTGGTCACACCGTCGAAGCGGAACCCGTCGAAGTGATACTCCTCAAGCCAGAAGCGCACGTTGGACAGCAGGAAGCGCAGCACCTCCCACTTGCCGTAGTCGAACAGCAGGGAGTCCCAGGCCGGGTGCTGGCCGCGCGGGCCGGCATGGAAATACTGGTGGTCGGTCCCGTCCAGCATATTGAGGCCGTCGTGGATGTTCTTGACGGCGTGGCTGTGCACAATATCCATGAGCACCAGCAGGCCCATTCCGTGGGCGGTGTCAATCAGCTCCTTGAGCTCCTCGGGCGTGCCGAAGCGCGAGGAGGCGGCGAAGAAATTGCTCACGTGATAGCCGAACGAACCGTAGTACGGGTGCTCCTGGACGGCCATGAGCTGGACCGCGTTGTAGCCGCCGGACACGATCCGTCCCAGAATCCGTTGGGTGAACTCGCGATAGGTGCCACAGCGGTGCTCCTCGGTGGCCATGCCTACATGGGCCTCGTAGATGCGCAGACTTCCCTCGATGCGCGGGACGGGGTTGCGCCATTGGTAGGGTTCGGGCGGGTTCCAGTACTGGCCGGTATAGGCGTTGGCTTGAGGCTCATAGATGGCCCGGCGGATGTAGGCGGGGATATGGTCGATGGGCCCGATGGCGCTATCCACATGGACCTTGAGCCGGCTGCCGTGAACCAGGCGGTTGGCGTACTGCTCGTCGGGCAGGAAGGTGGACCAGACGCCGAACTGGTCTCGGACCAGGGGGTTCGCGTGGCGGTCCCAGCCGTTAAAATCGCCGATCAGCGACAGAGCCTCGGCGCCGGGCGCCCACTCGCGGTACCAGACCCCCGGCTGGCCGTCGTTGAAACCACGGTTGAGCCCGAAATAATGGTGGCCGCCGGCAAAATCGAGCAACGAGCCTTCCGCCCGGGTGATCTCGGCCAGGCGGTCCTGGTATTTCTTGAATCGCCGTCTCAGGGCCTCTGCGTAGGGCGCCAGCCACGGGTCGTGCTCAATCAACCCGGTTCCGTCCAGTCTCTTTTTCGGCGTCTTCCCGGCGGTGCTCATCAGATCACCTTGTCCGCATCCTTCACCTTCCGCTCGGCACCCGTATTGTACCCCCATCGGGCGTAGACTAAAGCATTGCAGCGTGTATGATGCAGGGTGACGTGGGCTGGTGCGAGACACCCGTTCCGCGTCAACAGACAGCGGGCCTCTTTCCACAGCACGATTCGAACCGGAGGACCTCTCCATGGCCGCACACGAACATGACGCTTCTTCGATGCACCGCAGAGATTTCCTCAAGAAGTCGGTTGCCACTGCCGGCGTCATCGGAGCAGCGGCTGGAGCCGCTCCCGGAGCGCCGGGCGCTCCCCAGAATTCCGAAACCCGGCCACCCGGTCTTGAAACCCACAGCCAGGCTCCCCGCCCCGCCGCCAGCTTGCGTGAATACAACGGCCCCTATACCGGCAAGTATCTCAACCGGGTGGCTTTTCCCATGGGCGGCATCGGAGCGGGCATGATCTGCCTGGAAGGCACCGGGGCCCTGTCCCACGTTTCCCTTCGCAACCGGCCGGAGATTTTCAATGAGCCGCAGACCTTCACCGCCGTCTGCGTGAAAGGCCGGCCCAACGTCGCCCGCGTGCTGGAGGGTCCGGTCCCTAGCTGGAAAGCCTTCGGCCTCGAAGGCACCGGGAACGGGGCGCCAGGCAAGACCTATGGCCTGCCGCGATTCCGCGAGGCCTCGTTCCGGGCCCGTTTTCCTTTCGGTACCATCCGGCTGGCGGATCGGAAGGTTCCGCTGCTCGTCGAAATCACCGGTTGGAGCCCTTTCACCCCGCCTGATCCGGATGGGGCCAGCCTGCCGGTCGCGGCACTCGAGTATCGGTTCGTCAACACCTCAGCGGCATCCATGGAGGCGGTTTTCTCCTTTAACACCCGCAATTTCCTGGCCCTGGGCGGCAGGCAGGACAACGGCGTTCAACCCATGCCCGGCGGGCTGCGGCTCTTTCAGGCCGGCTCCAAGGAAAAACCCCACGAGGAGGCCGCGTTCTGCGCCTTCGTCACCGACCCGGCCGTCAAGGTCAACGCCGCCTGGTTCCGCGGCGGCTGGTGGGACTCGCTGACCATGGCCTGGAAAGACGTGCAGGAAGGCGCCTGCTACGACCGCCCGCCGGTTTCCGAGGGCGGCCCCGCCCCCGGCGGCAGCCTGTTTGTGCCTTTCCAGCTTGAGCCCGGCCAGGAAAAGACGGTCACCCTGCTGCTGGCCTGGTTTTCCGGCCAGACAAACCAACGCATTGGCAAAGACCCTCAGCCCGACCCCTCGCCATCGACCTACAAGCCCTGGTACGCCGGCCGGTTCAAGAACCTGGAAGAGGTGGCTGGCTACTGGCGCGAGAACTATGCCCAACTGCGCGAAAAGACCAAGGCCTTTAGCGACTGCTTCTATGATTCGACCCTCCCGCCGGAGGTGCTCGAAGCCGTCGCCGCCAACCTGACCATCCTCAAGTCCCCCACTGTCCTGCGCCAGGCGGATGGCCGGCTTTGGGCCTGGGAGGGCTGCAGCGACAACTCCGGCTGCTGTCACGGCTCCTGTACGCACGTCTGGAACTACGCCCAGGCCATACCGCATCTGTTCCCGGCCCTGGAACGCAGCCTGCGCGACACGGAGTTTGGCGAATCGCAGGAAGACACTACCGGCCATCAGACCTTCCGGGCCTCGCTGCCCATCCGGCCGGTGAAACGCGAATTCCACGCCGCCGCCGACGGCCAGCTTGGCGGGATCATGAAGGTCTACCGCGAATGGCGGATCAGCGGCGACACCGAATGGCTTCGCCGGAAGTGGAAGGACGTACGGCAGAGCCTCGATTACTGCATCGAGACCTGGGACCCGCGCCGCCAGGGCATCCTCGAAGAGCCTCATCACAACACCTATGACATTGAGTTCTGGGGCCCGAACGGCATGTGCACGAGCTTCTACCTGGGCGCGCTGAGCGCCGCGGTGCGCATGGGCGAGGCCCTCCAGGACGACGTCACAGGCTACAAGGATCTGTACGAGAAGGGTCGCAAGTTCATGGAGTCGCAGCTCTGGAACGGCGAGTACTTCATCCAGAAGGTCCAATGGGTGGGCCTCAAGGCGGAAAGCCCGCTGAAGGTGCAGAGCTTCCACGGCGGCTACTCGCCGGAGGCGCTGGAGCTGCTCAAGAAGGAAGGACCCAAATACCAGTACGGCAACGGCTGCCTCGCCGACGGCGTGCTGGGCGCGTGGATCGCGGCCGTCTGTGGCATGGGCGAGATCCTCGATCCGGCCAAGGTGGCCGGACATCTCAAGTCCGTGCACAAGTACAATCTCAAAAAGGACCTCTCCGAGCACGCCAATCCCCAGCGCCCCACCTATGCCCTCGGCTCAGAGGGCGGGCTGCTCCTGTGCACCTGGCCCAAAGGCGGGGCGCTGTCGCTGCCTTTTGTGTACAGCAACGAGGTCTGGACGGGCATTGAGTACCACGTCGCTTCGCATCTCATGATGATGGGGCTGGTGGATGAGGGCCTGGAGATCGTGCGTACGGCCCGCGACCGCTACGACGGCCGGGTGCGCAACCCCTTCAACGAGTACGAGTGCGGCCACTGGTACGCGCGGGCCATGTCCAGCTACGGCCTGCTGCAGGGTCTGACCGGCATCCGCTACGACGCGGTCGAGAAGACGCTCTACATTCAACCGCGGATCAAGGGCGATTTCCGCAGCTTCATCGCCACGGCCACCGGCTTTGGCACGGCCGGGGTCAAAGACGGCAAGCCTTTCCTGGAGGTCAAGAGCGGAACGATCGAGGTGAAGAAGACGGAGTACGTGCCGGTCGCGTGATTCAGGTGACAACCCGCTCGCCCCTTCGACACATTGGACGAGAAAAGGGCTGTACCCCTACCGCACGAGTCTACCACTTGCCGGCGCCCCGCAGTAGCTCATCGGCCGAGGCAGCGTCCTCCTGCTCCAAAGGGATATCAAGCGGTGTTGAGTAGTTGATTCGTTGCCAATACCGGCCTTTCTCATATACCCGATCGAGGAGCGTCTGAAGATCGAGCTGTACCTTCGGGTCATTGGGCCTGAGCGGCACGGTAATGTCCGGCAATCTCTCTCGCAGAGAAATCGGCTGCAGGTACACGCCGCCGGGATCCTCCGGCAGGCGGAAGGTCACGCGATAAGGCGTAACCAGTTCGGCCGGGCATTTAAACGGCCGTAAGAATGCACGCCAGTTACCTGCGCGCACTAAATCGATTTCGACCAAGTTGACTCCCGACACCCCCAGATCGGCTCGCTTTGCCCGAAATGCGACGAGTCCTTCACCCTGTTTGTTCGTGGGGCTGAGGAATTCGATGACAGTAACAAGCCTTTCGGTACCAACCTCTATTATCTTGATGAATCGTTCCGTGATGGGTTCAACCAGCGTTGCCAGCCGGTACGGAGCGAGAACAGTGCCGGGTGCATAACTCTCGACTACCGTCGGCACTTCAGCGGGTGGTTCGAAGATGCGTATGTCCGGCCCAATCGACCTTTCTTGACCCATCGTGGATTCAATGGCAACCCGTTCTTTCGTGTAGGCAATGAGGTCGCCAGGCAACTGCTCATCAAGCCGATCGGCCGCATAGGCGACCAACCTCGTGTACACGTCCAACCAGTGCGGTTCCAAATATGGGTCCATGCCGGGAAATGGGCTTTTCATAGTGGACTCCTGCTGATCCCGCATTACAGCACAAACCGCCTGAATTACGGCTGGACTTTGTCGGGTTGCCTCGTCCCACTCCAGGCCTTCGCGACGGTTGCTCCCAGGATCAGCACCCCACCGGCCACCGCCCAGCGGCCCGGACGTTCCCCGTGCGCCAGGAAGCTCCAGACCGGGTTGAACACCGGCTCGGCCAGCAGCAGAATGCAGGCGGTGAACGCGGGGGCGCCGGCCAGGCCACGCGACATCAGCACGTAGGCCAGCCCGATCTGAAAGACACCCAGGTACACAATAATCAGCCAGTCCACCGGCCGCACGGCTCCCACCGGCAGCGCCATGGGCAGACAGAACAGCGCCGCCATGACGTTGCCCATCACCACCGCCGGGAGCGACTCCACCGGCCGGCCATCCTTCCCCAGCCAGCGCAGCCCCATGATAGTCAGGGCCCAGGTTAACCCGGAGGCAACAGCCAGGATATTGCCCAGAAATGGATTGGTGGCGGTTGTCTGTGGCGGCTCCACACCCACGAAAAACAGGGCCAGTCCCACCGCGATGACGGCCATGAAACCGAGATCCGACCTCCGAATCCGCTCCTTGAGCAACACCGGACTGAGGGCCAGCACGTACAGAGGCGCGGTGTCCTGCAGGAAAATCGTGTTCATGGAGGTGGTCAGCTTATTGGCGGTGACGAAGAGGATCATCGTTGCGGAGAAGGCCAGGGCCACCAGCACACCACGGAGCGAGTATCCGCGCCGCGCCGCCGGCAGGAAGACGAGCAGCGCCGCCCCTGCAACGGCCGACCGGAACGCCGCCACCTGCCAGTTCGTGAAATGCGCCGCCTTGATGGCCGCCCCGCCGGTGGAGAACAACATCGCGGCCAGGATGATCTGTATCTCCGCGCCGACCCGGCTCTTCATCAATCACCCCTCAGCCTTTCCGGCTTGCGGTTGACCACGCCTTCGTAGAAGCTGGGAAGGACTTTCTCGCGGCGCACCAGCACCGGCATTTTCTGGACATACCTGGCCACCACGACACCGCCCATGAACAGCGCAAAACCGGTCAATGCCAGCGTGGCGCCGTGCTGCAGCCGGGCGACTTCCTGCTGGTAATAGGCCTGCTCCTGGCTGCCGATGCGCTGACCGTAGTAGACGGCGTCAACCTTGCGGATCCGGTAAGCGGCCAGGAACTCCGGGCTGCGCGCCATCCAGTAGCCACCCACGCACATGAGCACCGTCCCGGCGACCAGCGCGCCAATGCCCAGCCAGTAGAGCTGCGGGCGATACGCCAACACTCTCTTGCGCCACCGAATCGCCATGGGATTACTGTACCCTCATTCAGGCGCTACCGGGAGGCGAAGCGACGATGTCTGCCCTGCCAGAAAGGAGCTCGGATGGTCAATTCGCCTGATCTGGTCAGCGTTTGGCCGGATCGGCCGGCGTGACGCTATGTGCCGACAGCGCCGGAGCACGAGCAGGACGCCGGGCGGGCGCCGCCGGCTTGGTTGCGACCGGAGGCTCAACGGCCGCCGGCCGGGCCAGGTACTCGTCGAAGAAGGCCACCGTGCGGGAGGCGTAGTACTCCGGACGGGTCACTACCGACTGGTTGTGCTTGGCCCCGGGCACGATCCACAGCGACTTGTGCTTCACCGGCGCCAGGTCATAGAGCATCTGGGACTGTTCCACCGGGATGTAGCTGTCGCGGGCCCCGTGGATGAACAGGATGGCCTTTGATTTGTCCATGCGCCGCAGGGCCTTCCATACCGACGGGAACGTGCAGTTGAGCTTCTTGCGGCACTCGCAGAACAGCAGCCAGCGCAGGAAGCGCCAGAACTGCGGGGGGTGGTTCTCATAGACGAAGCGCACCTTGGCGAAGATATAGGCCCAGCGCTTCATGAGGTATTCCAGGGTGGTATCGCTGCTGAACGCCCCATCCACGATCAGGGCCTTGACCGCCGGGTTGTTCTGCGCCGCCAGGATGGCCGCCCCTGCTCCGCGTGAGATGCCGAAGATGCCGATCTCCACCGGCCGGCCGTGTCGCTCCAGCCAATCCTCCACGTACGCGATGGCGCCCAGGATGTCGTTGACCTCGCGCTCCGTCGGCCACTGCCGCGGCTGGTAGCCCGGTTCGCAGCTCGACTCGCCGTGGCCCCGGTAGTCGAAGCTGAACACGTCGTAGCCGGCCTCCAGCAGCGGCCGGCAGTAGCGGGCGCAACTGTACATGTCGCTGGAGAATTCGTGCGAGAAGACCACCATCCCCTTGGGCTTTCCGCCGTGCGCCCCGGACAGGAACATCCCGCAGAGATTGAGGTTATCGAACGCCCGGAACATCACCCGCTCACCCTCGATCCGCTCGAAGTCGCGCGGCCCCATGGCCAGGGGCGGGGGCGTGTCCCGGATGATGTTGAACATGATCTTGACGTATTTGCGCAGTATCAGCCAGCACGTGACGAACAAGAACGTCAGCGTGCCCACAATGGATACCAAGGCCCAGTTGAGCGTGATGTAATGCCACCACACGCTGGCCAGCGGATCACCGCTCATAAATAGACCGTCCACGCTACTCAAGCTTACTTGACCCCATAACCCCCACCACCCCGCTTACAGCCGCACCAAGGCGACGTATTGTAACGCTAGGCCCCGAATCCCGGCAAGGCGAGACAAATCCGGTGGGCCCACCCTGTTGGCGGACCCGCCTGATAGGGCTAACACCTTGCATCGGCAAGTCTTGCGCGAAAACTTGAGGGGGGCTGATGGGTGAGAGAATGTCCGCTGCCGGCTCTATGAATTGGGGTATTCACCGGTGTCTTCGAGCGGATGGATGTCAGCAATCAGACCGGCCCTCCCAGCACCCGGATGGCCGGACCTGGAGGCGCCCACTTGCGTCGCCGCCAACTTGCGGCCCCCTTCTTATCCGCAACTTGCCAGGTAGCCCGGCGTGTCGAGGCCGGGCGATGGTAGTGTTTGAGTCTCTCGCTGAGCGGCTGGGATTATCGAGTTTACCTGAAGTGTAAACTGCCTTCTTCCGCCTGACAGTCTATCAGGCAGCAGATTAAAATACTCTCAGATGGAGATAAAGCCATGGCAGGGAGACCAACGGCTTTTGATCCTCAACGGCCCATCCGGCCCCTCGGTCACACATCCAACAGCGATAGCACGAACGATTTCGCGCGTCCATCCTGTTTCCGGCTTTCGTGCCAAGGGAGCAACACCATGAAATTCCTGACCAACGTTAGCCTTGCGGCCTTCCTGATTCTGCCGAGTGGCGTTAGCCAAGCCACCACGATCGTTGATTTCGAGGATTGGGCCGGCGGTGGTGGGAGTCAAACATCCGCGAGTTCGGGAGGGTTCTCCTTTGAAACCAGAGTAGGTACATTTTTTATTGCCCCTCATCCCGCCGCTGGAAATCCCACGCAGTCACTGCACACTGGCTCCGGCGGCTTTGTTATGACCAAAGTCGATGGCGGGCCTTCGACGTTGTCGCCCTCGATATCTCATGGTCTGACACCACTCATATGTCCATCACGGGGCTTCGCTCCTTTGACGTGGTGGGCAAGGAGATACTCTTTCTTGACGGTCAGGCCAATGCTTACCAAACCTTCACTCTGAGTCAGATCAGGAATGTTGACCGTGTGCTGTTCGAGCCGGGAGAGGAGCATGCGATTATTTCAGTTGACAACATCGTCGTGCCCGAACCCGGCACGCTCAGCCTGCTGCTCATCGGGACATTGTTGGTCCGGCGGCGGAGCAAGCCGGGCAGATTCGCTGGATACCTGTTGCGATAGTCACCGTTAAGAGGGCTCGAAAAGAAGGAGGCAACTCTGCGTTGGGTGTGCAGTTGTCAGTCCTGGGGCCTTCCTTCGCCTACGCCACCGATTGCAACGGCAATGGCGTCGATAGCGCCGGGTGCCATGGTCACACGCGGCCCCTCAGAGGCTGTGAATATCAACAGGCTTGCGGCCGCGCGTGACCATGCAGGGCGTTCCACGGATTTCGTCATGCTTATGCAATTCAGATTAGGCAAATAGGCAAAGTCCCAGGCGGAACACGACCGGTGCAGAGCCCGGTCGCTACAGAAGTGTCGAGAGCGGCCGGCGCAGAGCCCGGCCGGTAAACGGAAAACGGCCGGTGCCAAGACCGGCCGCAACATGAAAAACGGCCGGTACGGAGCCCGGCCGCTACAGTCAGACGAAAAAAGGCGCTCAGCGCCGCTGTCGGCGCGCGTCGATCAACTGGGGGGCAGGACCAGCGTGCCGGAGGGCGTGGTGGCCGTGGCGGTGCGGATGCGTTTCCTGCGTGGGGGTGCCTCGGCAGAGCCATTCTCGGTCTGGCTGGCGCGCGGGACGGCGATCACGCCGGTGCGCGAGAGGGCCTTGATGCCGTACGGCCGGCACAGCTCCACGAAGGCCTCGATCTTGTCCTCCGGGCCGGTGAGCTGGATGACGATGGAGCGCGGGCCGACGTCCACGATGCTGCCGCGGAACACCTCGCACAGGTGCCCCAGCTCGCTGCGTTTTTCCGGCGGGCAGTGCACCTGGATGAGCAGCAGGTCGCGCTCCACGCACTTCTGGTCGGACAGATCGCGGACCTTGACCACGGTCACGATCTTGCCGAGCTGCTTGCGGATCTGTTCGAGGGTCGGGGCGTCGCCGGTGGAGACGATGACCATGCGCGAGAATTCGGGGTCTTCCGTCCGGCCGACGACGAGGGAGTCGATGTTGAAACCACGGGCGGCGAACATGCCCGCGATATGGGCCAACACGCCCGGTTGATTCTGCACCAGCACGCTGATGATATGCTTCTTCATGGTATTGATCCGTTGTCAGTAGTCAGTTGTCGTTAACCCGTTCACCCGTTGATGCCGCCGCCGCACTCAATGGTCTTCGATTGGTGCGTCCTTGGACGGCTCCCATCGAACCGGGTGAAGCTTATCGAAGGGCAGTTGGTCCGGATGGACGATGCCGCCGGAAACCACCCACTTGACCGCATCCTCCACCGCCCAGTTCGTCTCGCAGACGTCTTCCAGGGGGACGAGCTGCATGTAGCCGGTGGTCAGGTACGGCGTGTAGGGAATAAAGATACTCGCGATCTTTCGTCCCGTGTCCTGGTCAGTCATGACCGAGGTAAGAAACGCGACGCGTTTCATCCCCGGCCCGGGGAACTCCACCAGCACCACGCGCTGGAAGTGCATGGACTGGGGACCACCGATGGCCAGGACGATCTGCTTGATGGAACGATAGACGGTCTTGATGAACGGGAGCCGTTCGAACACGCCCTCGATGGCCGCAATGATCCGGCTGCCGAACACGTTCGCACCGAACAGCCCCAGGCAATAGAGCAGGAAGAGCGTGAGCCCCACAGCCAGCAGGGGAACAATCCAATCCTCGTAGTTCTCCAGCACCCAGGAGATACGCGGGTCCGGGCTCTTCTGGAGCGCCTCGGCCAGTTTCCTGGCCAGCGGTTCGGTGGCCGACTTCATCGTGTTGAACGCGAAGTTGAACACGAAGCGCACGATCTCGTAGGTGATCCAGATGGGGATCACCGTGACCAGCCCGGCGACGATCCGCGTGCGCAACAGGGCGCGGATGGTCGGCCAGATTCGCCGGCGCTCCGGCCGGGACGATCCGGGAGTTGGCTCCTGCGTTGGAAGAGGGTTCTCTGCCACTGCTGTGTTCCGTCCTGCCAGCGGACGGCTCCTGGCGTCCTGCATGCTCACCCGCCGGAGTCCCGTCGAGCAAGCATGGCACCCAGCTCACCCGAAGGCGGCCAGGATGCCCGCCCCCCCATCAGGCCATGCCGCCCATTTCCATCTCATGGAGGCTCTTGCCCACTGCCACCATGGGATAGACATTTTCCTCAGCGCTGACGTGAGCGTCGAGCACCACGGGGCCCGGGGTGGCAATCATCTTGCGGATCGCGTCGGGCAGATCCTTGGGATCCCGCACCTCCAGCCCGGTGCAGCCGAAAGCCTCGGCCACCTTCGCGAAGCTGGGATTGGCCATTCTGACCGCCATATACCGGCGTTGGTAGAACAGCTCCTGCCACTGCCGGACCATGCCCTGGAAGTGGTTGTTCAGAATCACCACCTTCACGGGGATCTGGTATTCACCCGCGGTGGCCAGCTCATTGCAGGTCATCTGGAAGCTGCCGTCGCCGTCGATGTCGATCACCAGCTTGTCGGGGCAGCCGATGGCCGCGCCCAGTGCGGCGGGGAAGCCATAACCCATGGTGCCCAGGCCGCCGGAGGTAATCATCTGCCGTGGCTGCCGCCAGCGGTAGAACTGGGCGGTCCACATCTGGTGCTGGCCCACGCCGGTGGCCACGATGGCCTTGCTTTCGGTGATCTTGCCGATCTGGTCGATGACCTGCTGCGGCAGAATCTCGCCGGGGCGCTCCCGATAGCCGAACGGATAGCGCTGCTTCCACACACCGATCTGGGCGAACCATTCGGCCCGCTCGCGATATTCGACCAGCGGCAGCAGTTCCGCCAGGACGGCCTTCGCGTCGCCGACCACGGGCACGTCCACGTCCACGTTCTTGCTGATGCTGGAGGGGTCCACGTCGATGTGGATGATCTTCGCGTGGGGCGCGAAGGTTTCCAGCTTCCGGTGACGCGGTCGTCGAAACGGGCCCCCACCGCGATCAGGCAATCAGAGGCCTGCACCGCGTAGTTGGCGTATGCGCTGCCGTGCATGCCCAGCATGTGCAGGGCCAGGTCGGCGTCGGCGATCTCGTCGATGGCTCCCAGGCCCAGCAGGGTGGTAGTGACCGGGATATGGGCCTTGCGGGCCAGTTGGCGCAGCTCCTCGGAGGCGCCGGAGAGAATCACTCCGCCGCCGACATAAAGCACCGGGCGCTGGGCGGCGTTGATGGCCTCGGCGGCCATTCTGACCTGCCGGGGGTTACCCTTGCTGCGCGGCCGATAGCCGGGCAGGTTCATCTCGCCGTTGCCGTTTTCGATCAACCTGACCTGCACGTCCTTGGGCAGATCGACGAGCACGGGGCCCGGCCGGCCCGTGCGGGCAATGTGATACGCCTCGCGCACGATGCGCGGTAGATCATTCACGTTCTTGACCAGGATATTGTGCTTGGTGACCGGCCGGGTCACGCCCACCACGTCGGCCTCCTGGAAGGCGTCGTTGCCGATCGCGGCGGTGGCCACCTGGCCGGTGATCGCCACCATGGGGATGCTGTCCATGTAGGCCGTACCCAGAGCGGTGGTGAGGTTGGTGGCGCCCGGGCCGCTGGTCACGATGGTGGTGCCGACCTTCCCGGTGGCCCGGGAGTAGCCGTCAGCCATATGCCCGGCCCCCTGCTCGCAGCGGGTCAGCACGAAACGAATCGGCGCCCCGTAGAGAGCGTCAAAAGTGGGCAGGATGGCCCCGCCGGGGTACCCAAAGACAACCTCCACCCCCTGTTCAACAAGGATATCGAGGAGGGCCTGGGCGCCGCTCTTGCCGACGAATGAGGCAGGTGCGGCCTTGGGAACATCAGGGATGGGGGAGACTCCGCCTGAAGCGGACTGCGCAGCGGGCTTGGCTTGCGGCTTTGTGGCCATGGTTTTCTCCTTTCCAATAGGTTGCCATGGTTTTACCGGTGCAGCCTACCGCAGACGCACACCGGCCGAGCCATACCGGCCTTCACCGGCTTCACCACGTTCCGCCCGTAGGAACGCAGCAAACGACTCGTTTTTATGTAATTGTCGGGCCGAAGGTTATGAACAACCTTCGAGCGCCCGGCGGCCTGCGGGCCGCCGTGAAGGAACGGTTATTATAATCGGCTCGGCGGCACAACACCAGCAATTGGGGCCAAGTCAATTCCAGGCAAATGAACAAGAGCCCCCAGGAAACCACCCTATCCCCAGTCAGATGGATACGATCTAGCATGACGCATACAGCATCCAATCTGCCGGCTCATCGGTTGGCCCGGATCGTCCTCACCGTGTTCGTGCTCACTTTCCTGGGGGCGCGGATCCTGGTTTTGATGATTATGACCCGGCGGGTGCCAGACCTGTACGCCCATTTCCACGGCACTCACGTACACCATCTTAACTACGGCATTTTCCTGCTCTCGATCGTGGGGGCATGGCTCCTGTTTGCACGGCCGCACGGGCGGATCCTGCACCTGGCGGCCGGGGTGTACGGGGTGGGCCTGGCCCTCACGTTTGACGAATTCGGGATGTGGCTGCACCTGGGGGGCCCCTACTGGCAGCGGGCCAGCTTCGACGCCGTGGTTATTATCGCCGCCCTGCTGGGCCTGCTGGCCGTCTCGCCCTCCATCAAAGGGTTCGCGCCCCGGCACGTGGTGGCCACCGCGGGCCTGGTTCTGGCCCTGGGCATCTTCGGCTACCTGCTCAAGGACGGCTTCCGCTACGCGGGGGAAAAGTACGGCCCGCGACTGAGGCAGATCGAATTGCACGCACCGCAATAATCCCCACCATGCCCCTCCACCCCTGAACCCCGTCCTGGTTTCGATCCCCGCGCGGCAAGGTCACATTCGACGGTTGTGAGCGACGCCGTCGATTATTCGGACCCAGATCCTACGGTTTACTGAAGGTTGAATCAGGATGCCGTAGATGGTAGTCTATGTAATAAGGAGTCAAAGTCCTATCCCGGAACCTGTTCAAGTCGCAGCGGTAAAGCGGGCCGGGGGCTTTCGTTCGTCGCGGAGGTGACAAGTGAGCATATCACGATCCCTGTTTTGCACACTGGTTTTTGGGGTTCTGGTAACGACCGCCCAGGCGGGCGACGTGACCGTCTTTTTCTGGAAAGAGGCTCGGCTTCAGGCCGTCACCCGCCAGATGCCGGATGAACTTCCCGCCGCCCAAGCCGCCCTGGAAGCGCTGACGGCCGGACCAACCTCCCAGGAACAGACCCAAGGCCTGACCTCCTCCATCCCGGCCGGCACGCAGGCAACCGTCAAGGTCAGCGACGGACAGGCGGTCGTGGACTTTTCCGCCCAAGTGATCGGCGGCGACTTCAGTGACGAGAAGCTGGAAGCCATTTACCGGCAGGTGTCGCAGACGCTGTGGAGCACTGGCTTCAAGGGCAACGTGAGTCTGCAGATGGGCGGGGCCTCGCTGGCAAGCTTCCTGCCTCCGGTTCCGGACATCGAGCCCGCGCCTCGCGTTATGCAGCCGCAGGCGGTGCAGCCGGCCGCGGCCGGCAGCGCCCTGGCCGGCAAAGTCATTTCGCTGTCACCGGGTCACGGGCTGCGCTGGGGCGGCAGTTCCTGGGCCTATGAGCGGCCAGTCTACTGTGCTCCACTTAGCCGCGAGGACCATCACACTGTCGATCTGATGGCCTACCTGAACACCTACCTGACGCAGGATGGCGCGACCACCAAGGACTACCGCTGCCTGGACAAGACCTATGGCACTTATTCCGTGAGTGGGCAACCCTGGTGGATGATGTCAGCCTCCTACTGGCTGCAACACAAGGGCTATCCCTGCTCGGTCTACGGCAGTTTAACCGGCTGCACCCTTGGCAGCGGCTCCAGCGAGAGCGACGACAGCCTTCGTTCGCGCGGGCTGGCCTCCAACCATGACAATGCGACCCTCTATGTGTCCATGCACACCAACGGTTACCAGGGAGATTGTGAGGGCAGCGGGTGCCCCAACGGAACCTGTACGTACTATGACGCCGGCTCGTCCCATTCCCAGTGGGGCACGATCAGTCGCAACCTGGCGACGGCGGTTAACAACAACATCGTGAGCGTCATCCGTACGCACTACGGCGACAGCACCTGGCGTGATCGCGGCGCGATCGACGCCAATGGCGGTTTCGCCGAGACGCGAATTCCCACGCGCGCCGCCATCCTGATCGAACTGGCCTTCCATGACTCCTGCAGCCGTGACGGCCTGTACCTCCAGGACAACTTCTTCCGCTCCGTAACCACGTGGGCCGTCTATAAAGGCATCTGCCAATATCTGGGCACGACGCCGACCTTTGACATCTACTCCTCCGAGTACGTCAGCGACACCATCCCCTCCGAGATGACGCCCAATAAGACCTATTCCGTCTCGGTCACGCTTCGCAATCGGGGCGTGCTGTGGACGGATGCCCAGGCCTTCCGTCTCGGCGCGGTGGGCGACAGCGATCCGTTCACCAGCACAACCCGCGTGTCCGTCACCGGGGAAGTTAACACCGGGGCGACCTACACCTTCAATTTCAGCCTCAAGGCCCCGGCTGCGGCCGGCACCTATACGACCGACTGGAGAATGGTGCGCGATGGGTTCAGTTGGTTCGGCGCGACCGTGTCGCGACAGGTGGTAGTGCGTTATCCAACGCCGCCGGGCGATTTCGACGAGGACTGGGATGTGGACCAGGACGATTTCGGATATTTCCAGGCCTGCATGTCGGGTCTGCAGCCCCAGAATGACCCCAACTGCCAGAAAGCCAAGCTGAACGGCGACGATTACGTGGACGGTGCGGATTTGGCTATTTTCCGACGCTGCATGACCGCCGCGGGCGTCCCGGCCAGTCTGGACTGTGCCGAGACGCCGTAAGCCCTCAGCGTCGTTGGGCTCTGGCAACCTCGGTTCCGCCGGCATCGTATACGACCAGTTCCAGCGGCATCTGCCCCAGGGCGTGCGTGGAGCACGACAGGCAGGGGTCGTACGCGCGGATGGCGGCCTCGATCCGGTTGAGCGCGCCTTCGGTGAGCTTTTCGCCGTCCACGCAGGACCGGGCCACTTCCTCGACGGCGCGACTCATCGCGTAGTTGTTGTTGCCGGTGGCAACGATGAGATTCACCTTTTCGAGCTTGCCATCCTCGTCCACCCAGTAGTGATGCCACAGCGTGCCGCGCGGAGCCTCGATGACGCCCACCCCTTCGCGGTTGGTCACCCGGGCGGTGGCCCGGAGATCCTTGGAGGTGCACTCCGGATCTTCGAGTAGTTGCCGGGCGCGCTCGATGGCGTAGAGGTCCTCGATCAGCCGGGCGTAGTGATAATAGAGCGAGCCTTCCACCACCTTGCCGTCGCGAAGCTGGCGGAAGCGCTCGTATTCCTGCTGGGCCAGCGGGGTGGCCATCTTCTCGGCCATGTTGAGCCGGGCCAGCGGCCCCACGCGGTAAATGCCTTCCGGCCAGCCGAGTTTCCTGTAGTACGGGAACTTGAGATACGACCACGGCTCGACGTGCTCGGCGATGTAGTCCAGGTATTGCCGGCCGTCGAAGCGGTCCAACTCGTAACGCTGGGCGTCCACCAGGCGGATTTCGCCGTCGTAGAGATTCACGGCGTTGTCCTCGTCCACCAGGCCCAGATAGGCGGTGGAGAAGGACGCAAACCGCTCCATCTCGGCGGCATTGCTTTCCATCCACCCCCGCATGATCTCCAGGCCTTCCTGGACGTAGCCGATCATCTCCGGGATCTGGGCGAGCATGGCGTCGCGGTCGCTGACCGACAAAGCCTTGTTCACTCCGCCGGGCACCGAGAAGTTGGGATGAATTCGCCGATCGCCTACGCGTGCGATGATGTCCTGGCCGAACTTGCGCAGCGCGACGGCCTTGAGGGCAAGCTGGGGGTTGGCCTGGACGAGCCCGACGACGTTGCGCACGGCCGGATCGGCATCGAACCCGAGGAGCAGATCGGGGCCGGCCAGCTCGAAGAAGTGCATGGAGTGCGACTGAATGACCTGCCCCATGTGCATCAGCTCTCTGAGCAGCTTCGCCGGCCGGGGCGCCTCGACGCCGAGGATGGCATCGCAGGCCTTGGCGGAAGCGAGATGATGACTCACCGGGCAGATGCCGCAGATGCGTTCGGTGATGAGCGGCATTTCGTTGAACAGCCGTCCTTCGCAGAACTTCTCGAAGCCGCGAAACTCATTGACGTGAAAACGGGCCCGCTCCACCTTTCCGGCGTCATCGAGGTGAACGGTGACCTTGGCATGGCCCTCAATTCGCGTCACCGGCTCAATCGTAATGGTACGGCCCATCAGACTCTCCAATGCTTGAATGTCGAATGACGAAATCCGAACGACGAATGAAACCCGAATGACGAATCCCCAACGTTGGCACAGCAAGTGCCGCGGCGGTCTTCTTCGTCATTCGATCATTCGTCGTTGATTCGTCACTCTGGTTTCGTCATTCGTCATTTCAATGCCAATCCAGATCCTTGCCCTTCAACTCCGGCATGCGCCCCTGGGCCAACTCCTTGAGCGCCAGGTAGATGGCGTCCGCCGGCGGCGGGCAACCGGGCAGATACACGTCCACCTCGACCACCTGGTCCAGCGGCCGGGCCTCCTGCATGACGGCCAGCTCGGGGTCATCCGGAACCCGGCCGTCCACCGTGCTCTCGCTCTCGACGTACGCGCGGCGCAGCGCCGCCTGCTTGCATCCGCGGTTGCGCATGGTGGGAATGCCCCCGAACACGGCGCAATCGCCCATCGCCACCAGCACCCGGCAACGCTCGCGCATGCGTTTGGCGACTTCCTCGTTGCTCGAGTTGTTCACCGCCCCTTCGAGAACGCCCACGTCAACGCCGGCCGCAGGAGGCTGTTTCAGATCGGTGATCGGCGTGGCCGTCAGGTCAACGTGCTGAATGATCTCCACCAGTCGCTCGTCCATGTCCAGCAGGGACATGTGACAGCCGGCGCACCCGCACAGCCAGTCGCTCGCCACCGTAGGTTTCTTTGCCACGATATCACTCCTGCTATGGTTCTTTGTTCTTTGTCCTTTGTCCTTCCGCTCGTGGTTGTCTCACGGCGTATCAGAGAAGGGCCCCCAACCAAGGACCAAGAACAAAGAACCAAGAACTAAACCGCCAACGACATCTCCGAGATCGCATCGAACGACAACGCGGATCCCATCAGTCCACCCAGCCGCAGGATGGTCTCCCAATCCGACTGGATCGAATTGGGGGCATCCAGCAGTGGCCGCACCTCCAGCGTGCGGCCTTCCATGTTCACCACGTGGCCCTTCTGCTCGGCCCAGATTCGGGCCGGCAGTACCACGTCGGCGGCTTCCGTCAGGGCCGAGCGGTAGGCGGCCTGGACCACGGTAAACTGCCGCTGAGGCAGCACATGGCCGTTCACCATGTCATCGCCCAGAAGGATATAAAGGGCGTCGCCATGCACCGGCTGCGCGCGCAGACCCAGCCGGGCCGCACCGGCCGTGTTCGTTCCTTCGATCAACGGGAGGAACCGGGCCTTGTCCGGCAGGACGCGCAACCCGGCGTACACCGTCGTGCTCAGGCCGCTGCCGTAGAGCACCACCGGCCGCTGCGCCGCCGCCACCGCCTGCTTGAGCTGGGCCACGCCGCTGACCCGGAGGTGGTAAGTATGCCGCAACCGCTCAAAGGGCGACTCCACGGCGTGCGAGATGTCCTCCAGTTCCAGACGCACGTAGGCGTAAGCATCCAGTTCGGTGGGTCGGTCGTTGACCACGATCAGCCGCGCGCCATTGTCAAAAGCCCGCTTGATCAGGGCGCCGATCACTTTCTGATTGCTGCAGGGGTCTCCACCGATCACGATCACGCAATCGGAGTCGGCCACGTCGCGCAAGGTGGCCGTGCGGCCCAGATCGTCCGGGGGATTCTCCCCGTAGAGCAGGGCCACGTCATTGCTGCCCAGCACCTCCTGGAAGAAGCAGGCGAAGGCCGCCAGCGACTCGTTAGGCAGCCGCGGCGAGGCCAGCCCCGCCACGCGCTCCGCCTCTCGCAACCGCGCAGCCACGTGGGCCAGAGCCTCATCCCAGGTGGCCTCGACCAACTGCCATTCGCGGCGAATCAGCGGCTGCGTGATCCGCGGCGGCTTGGGCTCCACCACCTCGAACCGGCCGATACTGCACAGCAGCCCGCGGTTGCCGGCCTCCCAGTCGCCTTCGACGCGCAGCAACTGGTTGTCGCGGGTCACCGCCTGGATGCCGCAGCCCACCGAACAGCCCAGGCACGCCGCCTGCGTCTGCACCACATCCTTGTCGTGGCCGCAGTACGCGCTGTGGCGGTCGAAGAGCGCCCCCGTGGGGCATACCTGCAGGCAGGTACCGCAGGAGACGCACGACGACTGCCCGAAGGGAACGTCATCGTCGGCCACGATCATGGTGCGGGCGCCGCGCATACCCACGCCCAGGGTGTGGTTGGCGGCGATCTGGTTGCAGGCCCGCACACAGCGCCGGCAGAGGATGCACCGGCTGTGGTCCATGATGAAGTACTTGCGCGTGGCGTCCACCGGCCAGTCTTTGCCGTAATGGGGCGTGTATTCCCAGTTGGCCAGCCCGTACTTGTAACCCAGCCGCTGCAGCTCGCAGTCGGTGGACTCGGCGGTCCCGCTCCGCGGGCAGTACATGCAGTAGTGGCTGCGCTCCGAGAAGATCATCTGCAGGGCGAACCGGCGGGCTGCCGTGATCTTCGGGTTTTCCGTCTGGATCACCAGGCCCTCAGCCACCGGGAAGGTGCACGCCGGCTGGAGCGTCCGCTGCTTCTCGATGTCCACCAGGCACAGCCGGCACGACCCTTCGGGCTTGAGCTCCGGATGGTGGCACAAAGAGGGAATGTGGATTCCCTCGGCCGTCGCCGCTTCCATTACCGTCTGCCCGGCCCTGGCCCGGATCAGCCGGCCGTTGATCGTTAAATTCACGAGAGGCGCATCGCTCATTGTTTCCACCACAGTTTCGCCGCTTCGCAGGTCTCAGCTTTCAGCGTTCAGCTTTCAGCTCTCGGCATTCAGCGTTCAGCTTTCGGCCCTCGGCTCCTGAGCCCTGAACCCTGAACCCCGAACCCTGAACCCTTTCTCACCTTCTCACGTTCCCACCTTCTCACTTTCGCACTTTCCCACTTCCTCACCATTGCCCTCACCCGCCCCCACCGTCGCCAGCCATTCCAGATCGCACCGCAGGCAACGCATGGCCTCCCTGGAGGCGGTCTGCTCATCGAATCCCACCTCCACCTCGCGGAAATTCCGCTCGCGATCGGCGAGAGGCAGCTTGGGGTTCACCGGCCGGCGGGCGTCGGCAAAATCCTCGATGTTGTGCAGCGGCTGCACATCGTGCCGCGGCGTCTCGAACCGCGGCGTCTCCATCTTGCCGGTCTTGAACCAGCGATCGATGGCCGCCGCCACCTGGTTGCCCTGGGCGATGGCCTGGACAATGGTCGCCGGCCCGGATACCGCATCGCCGGCGGCGAACACCACCGGCCGGCTGGTGGCGAAGGCCTCGTTGACCACGAAGGTGTGCGAGCGGGTCGTCTCCAGCCTGCAGTCGGTCATCCAGGACAGGTCCGGCGTCTGGCCGATAGCCGGAATCAGGTAATCCAGCGGCAGCACATAGCTGTCGCCGTACGGCTGCGGCTTGCGCCGGGCGGAGTTGTCGAATTCGGCCAGCCGTTGCCGCTGCAGGCGAACGCCGGTGACATGCTCATCTCCCAACACTTCGATGGGGTTGACCAGCGTGTGGATGCGGACGCCCTCGTGCAGCGCGGCCTCAATCTCCTCGGGCAGATGCGTGGCCGGCATGTCGTCGCCCGTCCGACGGTACATCACGTGCACTTCACGCGCCCCCAGCCGAACGGCCGTCCGAGCCGCGTCGATGGCCACGTCGCCTCCGCCGACGATGCCCACGCGCTTGCCGGTGAAGTCCGGCACCTGGCCCTTACCCTCCTGGCCGATGGCCTTCATGCACGATTCGTAAGCCACCTCGCGCAGGAAGTCGATGCCCTGCAGCACGCCCTTCTTGTCCTCGCCGGGAATGCCCATCGTCCGGGCCTTGTGTGCGCCGATGGCCAACACGACCGCATCAAAAGCGCCCCCTGGGGAGTGGGCATCTTGCCCGCCTTGCAGCGGTGAGACGCCGGTGCCATGCGCACCGGTGAACAGATCATCCAGGGAGAAATCCCGCCCCAGCGCCTGGTTGCACCGGATCTCCACGCCGGCCCGCTTGATGTTCTCGACCTCCGCGAGGATGTAGTGCCGCGGCAGGCGGTATTCGGGGATGGCCCACGTGAGCATACCGCCCGGCACGGGTAGTTTTTCGAACACGGTGACCTGATAGCCCATCTGGGCCAGGCGCAGGGCGGCGGTCAGGCCGGCCGGGCCGGCGCCGATGACGGCGATCTTCTTCTCGGCCGCCCGCGCGCGGGACTCGGCATCGCCGATCGGCGGCGGAGTCCACGGCTGGGCCGCCTCATGGTCCGCCATGAAGCGTTTAACCAGCCGGATCGCGATGGGGTCGTCGATCTCGCCCCGGCGGCATTTGGTCTCGCAGAAGGCCGGGCACGCCCTCCCACAGATCAAGGGGAAGGGGTTGCGTTCGCGGTGAATGGCCAACCCCTCTGCGTAGCGGCCCTGGGCGACGAGGGCGAGGTACGCGGGCGTGTCCACGCCGGCCGGGCACGCATTGATGCACTTGGCCCGCACCAGCGCCTTGCACTGGCCGGCACGGCAGAGTTTCTCGTCGATGTGGTCGATGAATTCCTGCTCGAAGAAGCGGATGGCCGACTGGATCGGACCCGGCGTGCGCTGACCCAGGCCGCACAGCGACGTATCCATCATCTGCTGCGAGATTTCCTTGATGATCTTCAGGTCTTTGCGGGTGCCCTTGCCCTCGCTGATGCGCGTGAGCGCCTCCAGCAAACGCTGGCCGCCGATCCGACACGGCACACACTTGCCGCACGACTCGGCCGCGGCAAACTGCAGGAAATACCTGGCGAACTCGACCATGCAGGTGTCGTCATCGATGACGATCATGCCGCCGGAACCCATGACCGCCCCGGCCTCCTGGAGCGAGTCGAAATCCACCGGCGTGTTCAGGCACGACGCCGGGATGCACCCGCCCAGCGGTCCGCCCGTCTGCACGGCCTTGAACGGCTTGCCCTTGGGCAATCCGCCGCCCACGTCGAAAACGATGTCGCCCAGCGGGATGCCCATGGGCACCTCGATGAGCCCGGTGTTATTGATCTTGCCGGTGAGGGCGAAAATGGCCGTGCCCGGCGACTTGGGGCTGCCGATGGAACTGAACCATTTGGAGCCCTTTACCAGGATCTGCGGCGTCAGCGCGTAGCTCTTGACGTTGTTGATGTTGGTCGGCTTGCCCCACAGGCCGCTGACCACCGGGAACGGCGGACGCGGGCGTGGCTCGCCGCGGCGGCCTTCGATCGAGGCCAGCAGCGCGGTCTCTTCGCCGCACACAAAGGCCCCGGCGCCTTCTTTCAGCGCGATGTCAAAACTGAAGCCGCTACCCAGGATGTTCTCGCCCAGCAGGCCGTATTCGTGGGCCTGGTCGATGGCGTTCTGCAGGCGGGCGATAGCCAGCGGATATTCCTCGCGACAGTAGATGTATCCCTGCGTCGCGCCGATGGCGTAACCGGCGATGGCCATGCCTTCGATCACGCTGTGCGGGTCGCTCTCCAGGATGGAGCGATCCATGAACGCCCCCGGGTCGCCCTCGTCGGCGTTGCACACCACGTACTTCGGGCTGCCGGTCGCCTTCCGGCAGAACTCCCACTTGGCGCCGGTGAGGAAGCCCGCGCCGCCGCGCCCTCGCAGGCCGGAATCCTTGACTTCCTTGATCACATCCTCGGGCGACATCTCCGTGAGCGCCTTGCCCAGGCCGCGATAACCATCGCGGGCGATATATTCGAGGATGTTCTCCGGATCGATGAAGCCGCAGTTGTGCAGCGCGATACGTACCTGTTTGCTGAAGAAGGGCAGGTCTTTATGCAGCGGCAGGGCCTGTTGTTCGAGCGGCTCCTGGTAGAGCAGACGCTCCACCACTTCGCCTTCAATCAGTGTTTTTTCGACGATCTCGTGAACGTCTTCCGGGCGGACCCGGCAGTAGAGGGTGCCGGCGGGCCAAATCACCACCGTCGGGCCGACCGCACAGAGCCCCCGGCAGTTGCCAGCGGTCACGGAGATCTCATGGGCCAAGCCGCGCCGGGACACCTCGGCCTGCATCGAGCCCAGCACCACCCCACCATCGCCGCCCGCGCAGTTCTTCCCGCCGCACACCATGACCTTCGCGCGATACTGGCTCTGACCGGCAGACGTATTGGTGTCAGTCTTGTTCATGAATGTCTATCCAATTTCATTCCGCGAGCAGCAACCTCTCACGTGCCCACTTTCACACTTTCACACCTTCACACCTTCTCACTCCCCCGGCATCCGGCAGATCACCCACTCCTTGGCCGGCTCTCCTTTCACCAGGTGCTGTTCGATGAGTCGCGGCACCATGTCGGGCTGAATGTTCGCATAGAGAATGTGCGGCCCGCCGGCCTGTTGAATGTCGATCAGCGGCTCCTTGACGCACATGCCGATGCAGCCCACGGGGCCGACGTAGGCGTCAATCTTGCGTTTCATGAGCTCGTCCTGGATGGCCTCCATGGTTTCGCGAGCGCCCGCCGCAATCCCGCAGGTGCCCATGCCGACGTAAATGGCCGTGCCGGTCTGTCGGCGCAGCCGCAGCTCGGCTTTCGTCTCCTCGCGGAGTCGGGTCAGATCCTGCAACGATTTGAGCTTCGACATGCATTGTGCTCCATGGAGAACCGAGTTGTCAGTTCTCAGTTTTCAGTTCTCAGTTCTCACTTCTCACTTCACAGTTCCTGAACCCCGAACCCTGAACCCTACTCAAGTCCCTCCAACCGCTTCACCATCGCATCGGGGCTCAGGTTTCCGTACACCTTGCCGTCTACCACCGCCACCGGCGCCAGGCCGCATGAGCCCAGGCAATACACGATCTCGAAGGTCAGCTTGTAGTCCGGCGAGGTTTGGCCAGGCTGCACGCCGAGGTCTCGGGCGATGGCCTCAATGGCCTTGGCGGATCCGCGCACGTGACAGGCCGTCCCGTCGCATAGCCGCAACAGATGCCGTCCGCGCCGCGTGAGATGAAACTGTGCGTAGAAAGTCGCCACGCCGTAAAGCTGGGTCAGGGGGATCAGCGTCTTTTTGGAAATGTACGCCAGCACCTCGCGCGGCAGATAGCCGCAGGCGTCCTGAACCCGCTGGAGGATGGGGATGACGGCGCCGTGCTGGCCTTTGAACTCTTCGAGGATGCGGTCCAGCCGCTGCCAGTCGATCGGCGGGGCCTCAGGCGAGGTGGACGGGCGTCCGTCGGAACCACCCTGCGTTGCGGGCATCTTGCCCGGGCCGGGGTTCCCGTGGGCCTCCTGCTGCGTGGCAACCGACTGCGGGGACGACATGGGCCACTCCTTTTTGCGGTGCCCCATCAACGGCCGGCGAGCACTCCGACCAATGATCGGGCGGGCGTTGAGTCGCTTTGGGCAGGCGCGCACCGAGACCGCAAATGGAATGGTCTGGCCACGCCAATGTATCCTTGAAACTGCAAAAACAGGCCGTCGGGGACAGGACTCCGGCGCTGACCCGAGGAACCCCCCAGGATCGCCACCTTACCAACGGCTGTAGCGTACCGCTTCTATCGTGAAATATATCACAAGAAGTTACTTACGCAAGAGGAAATCGTGAACTTTTTCACAACCAGCAGCAAACGCAGCGCCTGAACTTGCATGAATTACTTTCTGAACGTAAACACCTTGTAGACATGAACTTACTGTCTGGAGAGCCCATACGCTGTACGTTTCCGCCATCCACTTCCGCCCCCCACAGCATGGCCACATAGGGCGATTTCCTATCCCCATTGAGCCCAGTCACCTTCGTTTTCATCCTCGACTCGGACTCGAAAGGCTCCTCCCCTTTTCCCACCCACCCCGCTCACCGTCGCCTGCCCCCCGTCTCGCCTCTCGCCTTTCCACTTTCCCGCCTGCGGACGTTTACCCAGCCCCGCCCTCGGCCAAACACCCCCTGGCCTGAAACAGCATCAACGCCGAGATGCTCAGGCCGTCGCGCAGCTCGCCGGACGCAATTCGCCTCAGCACCTCCTCCCACTCCAGTTCCTCAAAACGCCCCAGGGCTTCCGACTCTTCCGGAGCGGGCGGCTGAGCCACGCCCTCAACCCAGGCCGCGAAGACGTCCACCACACTGGCCAGTAGCCCTGAGTTGGGCAACACAGACCCCAGCAGATCAATCCGCCGAGCGGTCAGCCCCATCTCCTGCAACAGTTCCTCCCGGGCAACCGCTGCTGTATCAGCCTCCGCCTTGCGCATCCCGCGCGGGACCTCCAGTTCCCACCCGCGGGTGGCATGCCGGTAGCCCCAGCGGAACAGAATGCGTCTGTCGCGAACCGGAATAACCACCGCACCGGCCCGGCCGGTCAGATCGGCGGTTTCGAAGATCCGAATGTAGTACCCCGACCTGCCGGAGGGGAAGCGCACCCGATCCCGGACGATGCACACGTAGGCATCTTCATAGACGACCCCCACTTCCAACGAGCCGGTGCCCGCCTCGTCCGCGCTCATGTCCGGGATGAGCTCGATCTCGCCCTGGCGATGATCGCCGGTCCGCCGGGCCTCCGGGGGAAGCCGATCCAGGTAATTATCCGGCCTTCCACTCATTTCCGCCTCCCAGGTTGACCGAATCCTTGAGCATCTTGCGCAGCGAACCCAAGGCAAACAAGCTCCCTGCGGCTTGTAGCACTGTGCCGAAAGTGTATTCCACAACGAATGTCGTCAGCCCTGATACTCCCGGCGCGACGTCAACCCCCAGTGCGGCTCCGGCCAGTTGTCCCCCTGCTTCGGCGGCCACACCGATACCCACGTCCCGCACCAGCCTGGTCACGCCCGACTCCTGTTTGATCTGGAAGTCGAGCAGCCTCTGGGCCAGCAGGTCAATGTGACTCAACCGGGCGTCCTCTGCTCGATCATAGTCGAACGGGGGCTGAAAAGCCTGCTGCAGCGCGGTGACCGAGTTGATCCATTCATCGTCGGTCAACACCTGCCAGATGTCCGCCCACCGCGGCCGCAACCCTTCGACCATCTCCAGGCTGGGCGCGATGTGCAGCGAGGTCGGCTGACTCCAGTACTGTCCCTGAGCCTCCACCGGCAGGGCTGCGAAGCTGAGTGTTTCGGCCGCAGCCACGTCGCTGAGCGGTCGGGCCCTTGAATCCGTGGAAAACACTACCGCCTGGGCCCGCACTGAGCTCGCTACCACCTGGTTGTACGAGCTGTCGATGAATTCCAACAGGCACGGATAGACCGCCTCTCCCGTGGCCCCAATGATTTCCTGTCTGCGCGTACGTATGGTACTGCGATCGTTGAATACGTTGATCCCCTCAGGCAGTCTGCGCACGGCCTCCCGAAGCTTGAAGGCGACCTCCTGCAGATCTTTGGGAAACCTGCTTTCCTTCGTTGTCATCAGCCACTGCCCGAACTCGGGCATACTGACCTTGGGAGAGTGAGCCTGAACGTGCGGCGACGGCGGCACCGCGGTGATTTCCCGGCCAGACGCCACATCCAGAGCTGAGAAGTATTCATTCAGGCGTTCCAGACTCGCCAGCTTCTCGCGACCCACTTCCCTGGAGATGGCGTCGAATGATCCGCGCTCAAACGATCGAGCCATCTCTTTACGAAGAGTCACATTGTCCGACACCTCGGGCCAGGCGGACAGCACAAACCGGTGCTGCCCGGGCTCACTTCCGGTCTGTCCGAAGAGGGACTTCAGCATGTTGCAATAGCTTCTGCCGGGATTGGCTGGGTCGTAGTGCTTCGGCCGGAAGGCCAGCAGGAACGGCTTCCAGACCGGACTGTCCTTGAACCGCAGCCTGCTGCGCGCATCCAGCACCCGGCAGGCGATGTCGAGAAACTGTTGCGAGTCGAAACTCATCGGCTCCGAAATCACCACCGGCTCGCCGAAGAGCAGCGCGAGCATCAGCTCCAACTCTGCGTGAAGAATCTTGCGCTGCATGGACTCCTTCTGCGGCGTGAACCTGATGCCATCGAAAGATTCGATAAAACGCTTCGGCATCGCACGGACCCCTTCCAATCTGAATGGCGTTGAACGTGTGCCGGGATTCTACCGATCCCCCTCGCGCGGGGTAAAGGATTACCTTCTTGGAAGTCCGTCGATTCAAACTGGCTGGGTACTCACCACCTCCCCTCGTCCCTGGCCCCTGGCCCGCGTCCCTCTCCTGACCCCTGAAAGGTGCAAACCCAACCCGTTCTTTTCGCGTCTCCCCTCGAACAGAACGCAGGAGGCGATATCAAATGTGGAGCGCCCTGGAATCGGAGTTCCGGCCAGACAGGAGGGGAGAACAATACCCGCAAAACGCCAGCGTCGAACACCCCCCGTTCCGAGTGCATCACAATCCTAAACTCCCTTGTATCATGAGTATAATGAACTCCCGGTTTCAACCGACTTCGCCCCGGAGACACGACATGGCTTCCCTTCGCAACCTCGTGGCCCTCATCCTGCTGCTTGGGCTGGCCGCTTCCGCCCTTGCGCAGCGATCCGTCAGCGTGACCACCCGCGTCGGCGATGCCCCCCCGCTCGACTCGGCCAGTGTGCTGCCGCACAACTTCTACGGGGCTCACCTGCTGGTTGACAGTGCCTCCGGCAAAGCCGGCGAGCAGCTTCGCTGGGCCCGCCACCTGGTCGGCCGGTGGGGGCATGCGAAAACCCTGTTCATGGGGATCGACGCCCGTACGCAGGAGCCCGCCAAGGGTTGGGTTGAGTACGTAAACGCCTGCTACAAGCTGGAACTCATCCCCGTCCTGCGTCTGGCCGGTCGGATGGAGAACGGCATCTGGGTCAAGCCCCAGGCCGATGCCCCCGGCGACTACAGTTCCATGGCCAAGGCGATCCGCCGGGTCGTGGAAGGCCTGCCCCGTTCGCCGAAATGTCCGCTGTACGTCGAGCTCTGGAACGAACCCAACCTGGACCTCGAATGGAGCGGCCGGGCCGATCCTGCCGAGTACGCCGCCTTCTTCGTCCAGGCCGTCCGGGCCATCCGCGAGATCGGCGACCCGCGCATCAAGGTGCTCAACGCCGGCCTGGCCACCAGGCCCGAGTGGACCGAAAAGCTTTGTCAGCTCGAACCTGATTTCATCAAGTCTTTCGATCTCTGGGCCAGCCACCCCTACCCGGGCAATCGTCCGCCTTCTCTCAATCACCACGACCGTACCGCCCCACCCGGCGACGCCCTGACCATCGATGCCTACCTGTTGGAGCTCGACGTCCTCAAGCGCCTCGGTCTCCAGGATGTCCGCGTCATGCTGACCGAAACCGGCTACGAACTGGGCAACAGCGTTTTCACCCGCGATGAGAACCACGCCATCATCGACGAGTACATCCGCGCCGACTACATCGTCCGCGCCTTCCGCGATTATTACCCGAAGTGGAAGGAGCTCACCGCCGTCATCCCGTTCGTCTTCAGCAACGAAAACTGGAAGCGGTTCAACTGGGTCCACCCCGACAGCGGCACCAACCCCGACGGCTCCCCGACCCGGCCTCACTACCAGTACACCGCAGTCGCGGCTCTGGCCAAGCCGACCGACCTCACCGGCGCGATCAGCGGAACGATCACCGTCGTCGGCCTCAACGCCCGCCTGGGCGACGTCGCGATCAGCGGCGCGGCCGGACGCACGACCAGCGATCCGATGGGCAACTACTTTCTGCCCAAAGTCAGGCCCGGCGTGTACCGGGTACACCTGCGCAAAACCGGCTACGCTGATGTCCACAAATCGGTAACCGTCAGGGCGGGAGCCAATACGGTGTTCGACGCGGTGATGGAGCCTCGCCGCAGTGAGACGCTCAGCGGAACGGTCACCAGCGGCGACGACGGCCGCCCGCTCTCGGGCGTGAAGATCACCCTGCAACCGGGCAATCTCGTCGCGCGAACCGACTCCCGAGGCGTCTACAAGATCAAAGAGGCCGTGCCCACCGGCTACCGGCTGATCGCCGAGGCGCCGGGCCGCTATCGCCATGAAGCCAAGGATATCCTTGTGGAGGCCGGCAAGACCAACATTGTCGACTTCTGCCTGGGAAAGCTGCCCCCGCATTTGCCAAACGAGAATCTGCTGAGCAACCCCAGCATGGAGACTGACGGTGGCGGCGCGGCTCTGCCCGGCCTGGCCCTGGGGTTCGAACCGGCCAACGAACAGGGCCGCCGGGAAGCGAATACGACCATCAGCGAGCGTGTGGCCCATACCGGCCGGCGATCACAGGAGATGCGGGTTCGCCCGGAAGAGACCCAGATCCGGCAGATCACCCACTACAACACCGCCAATCCCGGCGAGCGTTACGTAGCCGGCGTCTGGATCCGCACCGACATCCCGGACCGCGACGGCGCTGCCTGGATGAGCCTCGATTTCGTCGATAATGCCGGCGTCCTGATCAAGCGCTTCGCGCCGCAGGAACGGATCAGAGGCCGCAGGCAAACCTGGAAATGGGTCGAGGTGGATGGGGAGGCCCCTACTGGCGCCCGGCGTCTGGCCATCAACTTTCATACCCAGGGCCAGGCCGGCCTGGCCTGGTTCGATGACGCCCACCTCAGCCAAGTGCCCAGGAGGAGGTAAGTGGCACAAGAGCACGCCAGAGCACGCCGAGGGCTTGACGAGACCCGGCACACACCCCGCGCATGGAGCGCACGGCAAATCCGCCTGTGGGAAACCTGTCCGGAGAATAAATCCCGTTGGTGACCAGCTTTGAAGTGCTCTGAAATAGCGGCGACTGGACTCGAACCAGTGACCTGCGCGTTATGAATGCGCCGCTCTAACCAACTGAGCTACGCCGCCGTTAAACCCGGAGCTGCCCCGGGCTTGGGTCGCATATTCTGCTCTGGAAGCGGCCCTAAATCAAGTCCACTTCCCAGGCCGGCTATTATAGTGCCTTTTCCAGTTGGAGAATTCCATGCTTCAGCGGCCGGGCGCATCAGGAAGGCGAGCCTCCGCTCGCCTCAAAGGCGTCCAAGATGTACGCCCTCCGGGGCGGCTCGCCACCCCGCCACAAAGAATTGCCACACCTGGCGGGCACCCGGTCAAGGGTCGGGCGATCAGTGGTTCCGGCAAGATGGTCAACGGAACTATAGAGCCGGCAAGGACATAGCGCTTCCGACCCGGATGAGCCCCCCGGAGCGTCGAATGCGGCTGGTCCCCCTCGTGGGTCGTCCTACGCCCCCTGGGGTGGCGGAACAGGCAGCCCCAGCCGCTGCATCACCAGCTTCAAGTCGCTCCACGCTTTAGCTTTTTCCGCAGGATTGCGAAGCAAATAGGCCGGGTGGAACGTGGGCATGAGGGGAGTCGGCTCGCCGATCAACGGCGTGCCGGAGGTGTAATAGTCGTGCCACTGGCCCCGCAGCCGGCTGATCGATTCGGTGGTGCGCAGCAGGGTCTGGCTGGCCGGCTTGCCCAAGGCCACAATGACCTCGGGCCGCAGGATGCGAAGCTGCTCATCCAGGTACGGCCAGCAGGCGGCGATTTCATCCGGGGCGGGCGTGCGGTTATCCGGCGGGCGGCACTTGAGGATATTGCAGATATACACCTCCTCGCGCGACAGCCCCATGGCCGCGATCATCTTGGTCAGCAGTTGTCCGGCCCGGCCGACAAAAGCCAGCCCGGAGGCGTCTTCTTCGGCGCCCGGGGCCTCGCCGACAAACACGACCCGCGGAGCGGCGTGTCCCTGGCCGAACACGGTCTGCGTTCGCGTCTCGCAGAGCCTGCACTTGGTGCACTTGCTGACCTTTCCCTCGTCCAGTGCCCGCAAGGTGGCCTGCCGGCCGGCCAGTTCCTCAGGACCGACGTCCATCACGTGGGGCACTGCCGAAGCCAAGCCGGGAGCCGGAGCCGCGGGGCGAGCCAGCGAAGGCGGCGCGGGAACCTGAGGATGGCGGGGCACAGGAGCAGTGGGCCGGGCAGTTGCGGAAGGACGGGCAGCGGGGGAAGACAGAGCCCGCTGGGGCGCAGGCGGCGTCAGGGGCGCCGTTTTGACGCCCAACAGGACATCGGCTTCCAGGTAGCGGCTGATCGCCCCTCGCAGCTCGTCATAGGTCGGTCCGTTCATGTGCTTTACCTTTGTGCTCGCAATGTTTTAGCAGCGGCGGACGGGGGCGTCAAAAGGCCGGCCTCACGGGGCAGGCGTCACGTGGATCATCAGCTCCTGTCCGGCGGGAAGTTCACCAGGATCACGCCATCCTAATGCGAGCCCAGCCGGATCTCCGCCTGGAGCGTCTTCAGCATGACCTCCTCGAACACCAGCCGGCCGACCTGGAATGCAATAGAACTTGAACGAACAGGGCACCGCTGATGCATCGCGTGTCTCCGGGCAACAGGTCTGCAGGAGGATTGTCGCAGGAGTGCAGACCGCGCACAAGGCGGGGATTATGGGTATGATCTTTACCTTTGTGGCGGGCGGCTGAGGGGTCCGCCCTGAGAGGTAATTGGAATATGTCGTTGCAGAGTAAGGTACTGACGGTTGGCACCAAAGTTCGAGTGACGGAACCCATGGATGTGCCCGAGAACGTCGCGTGGGATGACGACGGCGGACGAACATCCGGTCTGCTGAAAAAGCGGTTGATCGCATCCTTCTTCAAGCAGGACAAGCGGATCACCGCCGAGGTTGTCTACATCGCCAAGGAGACCGAGCGAGAGAGGCTTCGCCGTAAAGGCCTGGTCAAGCTTCGGCTGCGGCACCAGAGCGGGTCCATGTTGAATATCACCGTGGAGCCGCGTTATCTCACCACCGGTTCGGGGCACTGACGGCGCGTCCTGATCCCCGCGCGATGCCGTTGCGATACCGGCGCCTCGCCGCCGGAGTCACACACCGTGGGGCGGTGCAGCCGGATTTCAACCGCGGCCTCACTCGGCCGGGCAGGGCTGGGTCGAGGGCTGGCGGTACAGGAGTCCCAGGAACTCGTTGACGGCCTTCAGAACCAGGGCGGCTTCCTGTTCGTGGGGCGCTTCAGCAACCGGTTGAGTAGTCACGGCGGGCGCTTCGGCCGGCGTCTGTTCGGAGGCTTGGGCCGTCTGAAACAGGTCCCCCTCTTCCACGGCGACCGCAGGCGGCGGCGGTGGGGCCTCCCCGGGGGGAACTTCCAGCGTAGCGGGTGCGACGTCGATCACGCGAATTCCCAGGCCGGCCGCGGACACTTGCTCCTGAAGCCGGCAACGCCATGAATCGGCCAGTTTTCCCCACTCTTGCGAACCTGCCGACCGCGCGCCCACCTGCCCTGCAAACGTTTCAAGCAAAGCCCGCTCCGCAATCCGGGCCAGTAGGCCTTCCGGATCTTCTCCGGCCGATGCGTACGCAACCGCGTCGGCGATCTGGTACTCGACGTGTCCATTCGGCAGGGGCAACAGGCAAGATTCGCCCCGGCGGATCCATGTAACCCGTTCGACCGGCCAGAGCCAACGGAAGTGCAGGCCGGGCTCACACAGAGCCGCAACGCGCCCAAAACGGCGGACGACGGCCACCTGGTCCGGCTCCACGGTCAGTGCCGACTGGTAAAGGCTCACCAGGCCCGAAGCCAGAGCCAACAGCACCGCCGTTCGCCAAGGCAACCGCCCGAGCCGGTCTTTCAAGAAGGCCCCCACGCCGCCCGTGGGGCTTGCCGGAGCGGTGGCGGAAGAAGCCTGCATGCGGCCTTGCGGCGCGAAGGCGAGAACCCCTATCAGCGAGCGATGCACGTCTTCGCGATCCACCGCCGCGGCACGAGCGCCGATCAACACGGAATGCCAGCCGCGCAGGGCATGGCCGGCAATTATGCGGCGAACAGTCTCGGTTAAGGGGATTCCACCATCGCGCATCAGTTGCTCGTTGCCGATGAGCACGTGGAAGCCATTCAGATAGCCCTGGATGCCACGACCGGCCGACAGATGCCAGATGCCGGCCCGTTCCGGCCGGGCATCCGGCCCGCCTCGCTCGAGGAGGGCCGCCCCCAGGGCCAGGGAGATGGGATGTCCCTCCGGCCAGCCAGCCTGGCCAGCCAGCCTGAGCACATCCTCCGGGCTGACCGGGGCGACCGGAACGACTTCCTGAATCTCGAGCCGACCAGCATCAAACGAGGATGAGGCCTCAAACATGAACAGGTCCAGGGTGGGCGGCGCCGGGGATGCCTCCGGCTCGGGGGGAACAATCCGCGGATATGGGCGTCGCGCGGGCTGCAAGACCCCACTCGGTCGGCGAAACCAGCCTTGACGACGGATCGAACCCATCTGTGTCTTGCGGATCCTCTGCTCCGGAACTTCTTTTCCCCGGCCTGCGCATCCCGCGCATCCGGCCACTGGCGGGTATGTTACCAACGGCGCGGGCCCAGGTACACGCCCCCGCCAACCGGCTCGGGAAAGCCGACCCCAGGCCGGGCGACCGCCCCCCTCCCGGGCAGTCTGCAAAATCGCGGAACCGGAAAGGCCGCTTACGCCCGCGGCAATGGCGTGAACCAGCGTCGGAACCTATGATGTAGGCCATGTATGAGAAAGCTTTGAGAAAACTGCTCGAGGACGTTCGCAACCATCAACGGACCATCGAACAGGCGATGCAGGACCTGCGCCATCTGCCGTTCGAGGACCTGGGTTTCGCCAAAGTGGATCATCATCGCGCGATCCGCTGCGGCTTTCCGGAAGTCATTTACTGCCAGGGCAAACGCACCGATCAGATCGTCACCATCATCGAGCGGCGAATGGCCGACGGGGGCAACGTGCTGGCCACGCGGGCGACACCCGAAGTGGCCCGGGCCGTCCGCCGGCGTGTGCGACGCGCGGTTTACAACGAGATCGCGCGCACGCTGGTGGTGCGGCAGCGACCGGCCGAACCCGCGCCAGGTTTTGTGGCCATTGTCTGCGCGGGCACTGCCGACATGCCGGTGGCCGAGGAGGCTCGCGAAACCTGCGAGATCATGGACCAGCCGACACGCACGTTCTACGACGTCGGCGTATCCGGCATACACAGGCTGCTGGCCCATGCTGATGAGCTTTCCCGGGCCAGGGCGGTCGTGGTCTGTGCCGGGATGGAAGGCGCGCTGCCCAGCGTCATCGGGGGGCTGGTGGCCTGTCCCGTGATCGCCGTACCGACCAGCATCGGTTACGGGGCCAGCCTGAACGGCCTGGCCCCCCTGCTAACGATGTTGAACAGTTGCGCGGCCGGCGTCGCGGTGGTCAACATCGACAACGGCTTCGGCGCCGGCTACATCGCCGCATTGATCGGGCGTTCCGCAAAACACGATGAAAAGGCCTGCAAAACGCGCGTTTCTGATGCATCTCCCCGCCGCACGCGCCGCAAACACTCATCTCCTTGAGCAAAGTGGTTAAAAAAAAGTTATGTGCTTGTCCGCGGCGTAAAGATGAGCTATATTCGAATAGGAAAGCTCAGCAGTCGATTTACGGATTGCTGAGCTCCCAGGTAACTGGGGGCACGAAAGCCAACTGCACATCAGACCATCAGGATTGATGGCATATTCCTTGCAGAACTGACACACGGCAGCTTCTCCAGGTGCGGGTGACGTCCGTACAAGGGGCGGTTCTGCTGGCTCGTCCATGATCGAGAGGAGGACACGAATGTCGGTGGCACCCACCGCGACATCAGGTCTTACTGCGCGCAGCGCATGCAGGAGGGTTATCCCTCATGTGCTGGAGCCCGGCCCTGAGGAGCTGTACATGTTCAGCGCGGGCGAGAAGCAGGCGCTCAGAGCCCTGATAAGCAAACCCGTTGAGTACATTGATCATCCGATGTTCCACGAGGACGGTTGCGAACAGATTCTGTTCGGAAGCGGCGACCGGCCCCTGAACGAATCAACGGGCGGCAACCTCAGCGAGGAATCGGAGGAAAAACTGTTTCTGCGCTACAACTATGCGCGGTTTCGAGTAGCCAGCATCCTCAAGAGATACCAGGAAAAGCGCATCCCGGCCCCGAAACTCCGGAGCCTGCTGGATTGGTCCGCCCGGGCCATCGCTGTGCGCAATCAAATCGTCGAACCGAACATGCCCCTGGTCCTGGCCATGATCAGGCGGAACCGACTGCTGAATCTGGATATCAACGACCTGATCAGCGAAGGCAATCTCGCCCTGCTGCGGTGCGTGGACAAGTTTGATTGCTCGCGCGGGAACAAGTTCAGCACTTATGCCTGCCGCTCCATCCTGAAGAGCTTCGCCCGGGTGGCGTTGCGGACCAGCCGGTATCGCGCCAGGTTCCGGTACGAGTATGAACCCACGCTGGAGCGCGGAGATTTCATCGAGCAATGCCGGCTGAGCGACGAAACCATGTGTCTGGAGGAGGTCCGCCGGATCATGCGCGAGAACAGAGCGGCGCTCAGCGATATCGAGATGCGGGTGATCCAGGCTCGCTTTCTGGCCGTCGGGAACGGCCAGGATCCCGGCCCGCAGACGCTCGAACAGATCGGCGACACGATCGGAGTGACCAAGGAACGCGTGCGCCAGATTCAGCTCAAGGCGCTGCGCAAGCTGAGATTGACGTTGGAAGATCGCCTGCTGGCCTGAAGATCAGAAGCCCCCTGGAAAAACCGGCGGCCGGGAAAACGGCGCGACTTTACCGCCCCGCCGTACCAGATGGCGCGAAACACACCCACTTAACCGAGCATTAATCCCAGGCTGTGTAACCAGGCGGCACCAATTGCCGCACCGCTTCGAGGATGCGGTTCTTCAGCTCCGGTTTGAGTCGTGCGGGACGGTCGAAGTGGACCATGTTCTCCCCGGCCTCGTAACCTCCCTCCGCCAGGATGCGCCGGGAGTGGATGCAGCACGGCACGTCGTTGGTACAGGCAGTCCCCCACAACCGGTCGGCGTCGAACTCCTGCTTGATGGCCCGCGCAGAGTCCTCCCCTTCGCCCCACCCCAAAAATACAAGAACGGCACGACTCCGCCTCTGATGCGTTCGGAAGGCGGGCCGGCCGACTACGCTGGAGATTCCCGGGAGATAGATATTCCCAGGAGGCTGTCAGCGGGGCATGCACCCCAGACCTCTCATCCGTATACATCCACCCCGTCGCCCAGTCCCTCGGCCATTTCGCTGATGACCTCCTGGACGTTCTCCATGGCGGCGTTCAGAAGTTGGGCGCTCACCTGTCCCTGCCCCTGAGCCATCTTCAGCACCCGGGTAGATACCTCAGTCTGAAGCTGCAACTGGCTCAAGGCCGTCGACATGCTAGCAATACCATCAATCATGCTCATAGCATATGTATCGGCCGACACCCCCGGCAGCTTGAGGCCCCGGCAGGTAGCCAACCGGTTATAGAACCACCAGAAATCATCCCAGGCAGGCCCCCATAAAAACGCTTCTTGGGGAACAACCACATAAATAACTATACGTAATGGTGAGACAACCAAGCGCATGATTGGTATGCCACGGCTCTTGAGCCGTGCTGTGTATCTTCCGCGTCTCGCCCATGAAGAATCAGGTGTGGCACCGGCATCTCGCCGGTGTAGGGAGAGCGGGCGTCTTGCCTGCCTTCCTGAATTCCAACCGAGGGTGGGCGTTTTGTCCGGGAAACAGCCGGTCGACCAGCCTTCGGCCGGGGACTCGTCCGATGGACAGGATTTGTGGAGAACGGCCGGTACAGAGCCCGGCCGCTACAAGTCTGGAATACACAGCGGAAACGGCCGGTACGGAGCCCGGCCGCTACACCCGAAACGTGGCCAATAAAATGGCCGTGCGTGATGTTGAGACAGCAAAGAACGCGCTGTGCGTCTCACCATCGCGCACGGCCAGTGATTGGCCGGCTTGATGCAGGGAGAAGTTAGCCATCCGCCCGCGTCCGGCCACGGACAACTGACTCCTTCCCTTCCGGCGGTTTCTGAATTACTTCACCTCGCTCATCTTCACCGCCGCGCGGTTCTCGGCGGCGAGCAGAGCGGCCTCCAGCACGCGCTGGGTCTCGTAGGCGTCCTGGAAGTCCGGCAGCGGCACTTCCGGCTGCTCGCCGGCCAGCACCCGCATGATATCGGCCGCCTCGTTCACGAAGCCGTGCTCGTAGCCCAGGATGTGGGCGTCCGGCCACCAGTACTTCACATAGGGGTGATTCTCGCCGGAGGTGGCCATGATGCGGTTCCAGCCCTGGACCTTGCGGTCGGCGGTGGCGTCCCAGTAATCCAGGTAGTTCATGTCCTCAAAGTTGAACCGCAGCGCGCCCTTCTCGCCGTGGATCTCGAACCCGTTCCGGTTGAGATAGCCGGTGGCCAGGCGCGAGGCCTCAAAGCTGCCGATGGCACCGCTCTTGAACCGCGTCAGGAAGATCACGGCGTCGTCCACGTCCACCTTGCCCATCTGCGCGGAGCCCTTGGCGCCGGCCGTAATCCCGCCCGTCGAACCCTGTGTCGGGATCACCCGCTCCTTGATGAACGTCTCCGCGATCGCCCCGCTGACCTCGACGATCTCGTCGCCCGTGACGAACCGGGCCATGTCCACGATGTGGGCATTCAAGTCGCCGTGCGCGCCCGAGCCGGCATACTTCTTCTGGAACCGCCACAGCAACGGCGTGGCCGGCCCGCCCCACTCCTGCAGGTACTGGCAGCGAATGTGGAAGATCCGCCCGAGCTTGCCGGCCTTGACCAGTTGGTGAGCCAAGGCGACGGCCGGCACCCGCCGGTAGTTGTACCATACGAAGGTCTTGACGCCGCTCTTCTTGGCCATTTCGGCCATGGCCCGGGCGTCGGCCAGGGTGCCGGCGATGGGTTTCTCAGTGGCTACCGGCTTGCCGGCCTGCATGGCCTCGATGGCCGGGGGCATGTGCATGTCATTGGGGGTCACGATGTCAACGAACTGGATGTCCTCGTTGCGGATAACGGCCTTCCAGTCGCTGGCGGCGTTTTTCCAGCCCCACCGCTCGGCGAAGATCTTCGGGTTTTCCGACTCCAGCCCATAGCTGGTGTGCATGACCGGCACCATGGGCAGGTCGGTGAAAAACTTGGCGACATTCAGGTAGGCGTTGCTGTGCGTGCGGCCCATGAAGCCCTGGCCGATCAACGCGACATTACAGGTTTTGGCCATCGCAGTGCTCCTCATCAATTGAAATCCGCTCGGTGGAACGGCGGCGGCCGGTTCGCACCGGCCCGCCGTCATTGGACCCTGTATAACGGCCATAAGCCAAGGAATCAAGGCGTTCTGCGTCGATTCGGCCCGATGAATCATGGGCTTGGCACGCGCAGAATTGATAGGGTCCAGGGGGCTATCCGAGTTGAGCGCCGGGGATTCGTTTCGACCGGCGTCCTCTTCCCCGCATGCCGGCCTCTATCGCCGCTTCGGGGATAAGGCCAGTGCCATCAGCAATAAGGTCAGCGCAGTCGGCTCCGGAACAGCGACCACCTCAGTCCACCCCGAATTCGAATCGTATATTGCCTCGAGGTATTGCCCGGCCGACAAGGTGGTGTCAATTATGCGGCCGTCAGCAATCCAAGAATTCAATAAGTCAGCCACATCGCCTGCGACAAACAGCGACACGCCATTGGTTTCAAGCACTGAAGCCTGGCTTATGCTTAAAACTGACGCAGATACGGCATCGCCAACTGACGACTCGTTATTCAAGTATTTATCTACCAGTCTGACTCTCCCAATGTCGCCCCCCCCAACTGTGATGGCGCCTATAACAGAAAGTTCGTTCCCTGGCCACCCCGAAGCCTCGATAGAACTGACGACCCCTGAGCCGCCTTCAAAGATCAAGTTAAGCCCCCTCAAGTCCGGGAACAACCATTCGTGCCCGGGCCGATGAACGAAGTCCGCGCCTAACATGTGTACTGGGCAGGAAAAATTGACGCCGTCCGCCACAATAAGACTTGTTCTAACCGTGATCTGGGCACTTCCCCCAATGGTGCGTGTGGTTGGGATCAGGTAATAATCGGTAAGATCCAAAACTCCAGCATCGATCTGCCCACCTGTGATACTGACTTCTCCGCTTTCAGGGGTCAACCATATGCTCTGGGCCTGGAAAAAACCGTCGGTCATCGAGAAACGACCGTTGTAGGATGTGTAGTGGAAACTCGTGGCAACAATGTGCGTTCCTCCTGATTACGTATATCGAGGAATACCACCCATCGATTGATCTATCCACTCCCCATTTAATCTGAAATCAGCACCTTGCCTGATATGAATCCGCTCAAAGGGCATTTCGGGCTCGCCGTATTGATAGAAACTCAGGTTGTGCGCCCAGGCGGTTGAGTCAATGGTTACCGAAGTATTCAACTGCCCACCCCAATGCTCAGGATGAACCGTTGGATCGAATACGATATCATCATTCTCAGTTGGGAGCGTTCCGTTTAGCCAGTTGTCCGGGTTAGCCCACCGGTCGTCGCTTCCTCGTCCAGTCCATACGGCAGTGTCAGCAAGCACGAAACAAGAGGTCACGAGAACGCCAAGAACCGCGCCATGAACACATCTTCGATGCATCGTATTCCTCCTTTGAGAAAACTGAACGAAACAACAGACGCATGACAACAGCGGCACACCCGTAGCTCGTGGGCATTGCTCATGGATCAACGCCTGGACGCGCCGAAAGGCGCCTTATTGCCCGACCTGCACAGATGATGCACGCACAAACTTACGACATGTACAAATGGGGTATGCCGACCAGGAAGAATCAGCCAAGCTTCTACTCTCGCCGCCTCCCAGCTTCGCAAACCTAAAAAAAACCTTAGCCCCTGGACCACCAAAATCAATTTAAAACTTATTAATTTCTAATAGGTCGGAATATGTAAGCTTTAAGCACCTAAATATCATCCACGGTGCCTGGCATGTGTGTTTTTCAACTGGTCCAGCCGCGATCCTATTGACGGGGTAGAATCATCCAACGGCGGGAACGGGTCCCTGCCTTAAGCTCTCAATGGACACGATACGCATGAGCCGCACGCGGAGGGAGCGGCATGAGGAGACGCTTCATGCAAATGCGGAACATGTTGTGCGCGACGGGGATCGCACTGCTGCTCATGCTGCAGGCGGGTTGCCCAGCGGATGAGGGGGCTGGCGACACAACTGATGACATCCAGTCCGACGGAACGGGAGGAACACCTGACGGTGCCAACGGCGATCAGCAAGGCGGTCCGGGCAATGGCCCCCCGGGGGCCACGGCTTTGGCCATCACCACCAGCGGAGACCTGAACCTCACGCTCGGCCAGCAAGGCACCGTGACCGGGATCGTCAGCGGAGGAACTCCGCCCATCACCTATTCCTGGCAGCAGATCAGCGGCCCCGCGGCGACAATCACCAATCCCAACAGTCCGATTGCCACCGTGAGCAGCGACCTGCCAGGCATCATCGTCCTGCGTCTGACAGTCACGGACGCGGCAGGGACGGCGGGTTCCGCCGACGTGACCATCACGGTTACCGCCCCTCTACTGTCACCCGGCGTCCTGGTCGTCCGCCAGGGAGCCACCGGGGCCAACAACGGAACCACCTGGTTTGATGCCTTCACCAATCTGCAGGACGCCCTCGCCGCGGCCCGCGTTCCGGGCAGCGGAATCCGCGAAATCTGGGTCGCCGCGGGCGTCTACAAGCCGGCCGGCCCCGGAGGCCTGCGCACGACCAGCTTCGCGCTGGTCGACAACGTCGCCGTCTATGGCGGATTCGCCGGCGCCGAGACCCATTTCGCCCAGCGCGATCTCGCCGCCAATGCCACGGTCCTCAGTGGAGACCTTAACAACAACGACCGGAACAACTTTGGCAACCGCGATGACAACAGCGAGCATGTGGTGACGGCCGAGGGCCTGGGATCCGGGACCATCCTCGACGGATTTACGATCTCCGGCGGAAACGCGACCACCTCTCCCGGCGGCGGCCTTGCCGTCGTCAACTCCAGCATCATCGTCAGAAACTGCTCGTTCATCGACAATTCCGCCACCAGCGAGGGCGGTGGAGCGAGCCTGTCCAACAGTTCCGGAACCGTGCTGACCAACTGCACTTTCCGCTTCAACCAGTCACTATCCACCGGCGGCGGGCTGACGCTGCGCATCACCAACGCGCTGATCAGCGACAGTAACTTCCTGGACAACGTCGCCCTCGACGCAGGCGGCATCTGGATATCCGGCGGCAATTCAACCCTGACCAACTGCCTGATCGCCCGCAACATCGCCCAGAACGCGGCCGGGCTCAGGAACGCGGCCGACAGCCTGGTGCTCACCAACTGCACGATTGAAAACAACTCCGCCGGAAGCGGGCAAGGCGGCGGTATCGTGGCCACCACGCCCCTGACGGCCACCAACTGCATTTTCTCGGAGAACCACGCCGGACAAGGCGGCGGCATCAATGCCTCCGCCGACAACGTCAGCCTGCTGGGCTGCCTCTTCGAACGCAACACGGCGACCACAGGGGCCGGAGCCCTGCTCAGCGGCGCGGCGGCGACGCTGATCAATTGCACCGTGAGCGGCAACACCGCCACGGGCTTCGGCGGCGGCCTGCGCCTAGTCAATCCCGTCTGGTCCGTGAAGAACTGCATCCTGTGGGGCAACGTGGACGTGAACGGTTCCATAGAAAGCGCGCAGATCTCCCTGGCGGGTATGCCCAGTTCGCTGAACCAGATGATGGCCTGTGATGTGCAGGGCCTCGCCCTGTTCGCGGCCCGAAACGACAACATCGATGCGGACCCGCTGTTCGTCGATCCGGCCAGCGGCAACCTGCGCCTCCAGGCGGACTCGCCGTGCATTGGCGCCGGATACAACAGCGAAGTCCCCGCTTCGCTCACGACCGACCTGGACGGCAGGCCCCGCATCCAGGGCACTCCGCCGGTGGTGGACATGGGGGCGTACGAACGCTAAGGGTCGCCTCCCGTGCCGGCAGCGGGGCGGCCACGCGCGGGCGATTCAGATCTTTCGGCAGCCACAGGCGTGGCCCGGCACCGCACATAAGCGCGGTGCCGTGTGCCACGCCTCATCTTCCTGCCTCGACGACGCTTGCGTCCGGCAACGCACAAGAGCCGTGATCTGCAGTCTTTGGGGACAGGTTTCAGGCTCCGCCCGGCGCGCGAGATTCACCCGAAATCGGCGAATTGTGCCAGCCAGTGACCCGCTCCGCCCGTTGAGCCTCTGGCACGGGCCGGCTGCCGCTCCTACCATATTCCCAACATGAATGTCGCCCAACGGATTGCCGGCGACGGCACTTTTGCCGCTATGCTGGCCCGCATCCGCGCAATGGGCACTCCTGCAAGACCCCCGTCGGCACCGGGTCTGGAGGGGGTGGTTTGCGCGGACGGGCTGTGGGGAGCTTTCGCGCCCATCGTGGCCGGCACTGCCGCCGCGAAACTTCAACGCCCGCTTTTGTACGTCACCGCCCATCTCGAACAGGCCGATGAAGCCCGGGACGATCTGGAGCTCTTCTGCGGCCGGTCACCCGAACTGTTCAGTGCTTTCGAGGCCCTCCCCGGCGAGGGCGCGGCCTGCGACGAAATCCACGCCGAACGCATGCGCCTGCTCACCCGCCTGTACGACAGCCGACGCCGGGGCGACCCGGAAACCGACCTGATCATCGTTGCTCCCGTCCAGGCCCTCATGCAGGCCGTGCCGGCCATCGAAGTCCTCGAGGCGAGCCTGCTCTCGCTGGCGGTCGGACAGCAGCGCGAACCGCAGTCGATCGTCGAGTGGCTCGTCGAGAACGGCTACGCCCGCCTCGACCAAGTCGAATCGCCCGGCGACTTCGCCCTTCGAGGCGAGATCCTCGACATCTGGCCTCCCGGCGAGGTCGAGCCCTACCGGTTGGACTTTTTCGGCGACACCATCGAATCCATCCGCCGTTTTGACGTCAGCTCCCAGCGATCCGAAGAGGACCTGCCGTCCATCCGCATCGCCGGCCGCCCCCCGGGCGCCAACGGCGCGGGGCCCAAAACCAGGGGCCGCGGACCGGGAGCCGCCCGGACCGGGCGACTCTCGATCGACTCGAAGATCACCAGCGTCCTGTCGTATCTGCCCCCCGACACCCTGATCGCTTTCGCCGAACCCATCGAGATCCAGGAGATCGGCAAGACCTTCTGGACCCGGTTGAACGGTCCGCGCGGCATGATGCCGGTGGATCGGCTGTTCCAGCGAGCCCGGGAGTTCGTTCAGCTTCATCTGTACAGCCTCGCCGCGCCGGAATACGCGAACGCCTTCACCTTCGGCGTGCAGAGCCTGACCCGCTTTGAGACCCGGACCTCGCAGGCGCTGGAGGAACTAGCTTTGCTGGCCGACCAGCGCGACGTGGTGTTGTACTGCGATAACGAGCCGGAGCGCGAGCGGTTCGTGGAGCTCTGGACGCAAACGCTGGGCCCCCTGCCGCCCCGGCTGACGCCGACCATCGGCCTGATGCACAAGGGCTTCGACTGGCCCGCGGGCCAGCTCGCCGTGGTTGGCCACCATGAGGTCTTCCATCGCTACGTTCAACGCCGCCGGATCCGCCGGGCCCACGCCGCCCGGCCCATCGAATCGTGGCTGGACCTGCAGGCCGGCGATTACGTGGTCCACGTCGTGCACGGCATTGCCCGCTTCATCGGCATGCGCACGATGACCAAGCCCAATTCGGCCAAGAGCGAGGAGTACCTCACCCTCGAATTCGCCGAGAACGCCCGGATGTACGTCCCGGTCAGCCAGATCGACCTGGTGCAGAAGTACATCGGCTCGGGGGCCGCCGCCCCGCCGCTCTCGAAACTGGGCGGCACGCGCTGGGCCAAAACCAAGGAACGCGTCAAAGAGGCCGTCGAGGACCTGGCCGGCGACCTGCTGCGCGTCCAGGCCCTGCGTTCCAGCCGACCGGGCATCGCCTATCCCGACGATACCATCTGGCAGAGGGAATTCGAGGGCAGTTTCATTTACACCGAGACCGAGGACCAGCTCTCCGCCCTCGCCGAGATCAAGAAGGACATGCGCCGTCCCGCGCCCATGGACCGCCTGCTGTGCGGCGACGTGGGCTACGGCAAGACCGAACTGGCCATCCGTGCCGCGTTCAAGGCCGTCGAATACGGCAAGCAGGTGGCCGTGCTGGTGCCCACCACCGTGCTGGCCGAACAGCACGAGCGCACCTTCCGCGAACGCCTGGCTGCCTATCCCTTCACGGTCGAGTCGGTCTCGCGGTTTAAGACCCACAAGCAGCAGGAGGACATCATCGCCCGGACCCGCAAAGGCCAGGTGGACATTCTCATCGGCACGCATCGGCTGCTCAGCAAGGACGTGGCTTTCAAGGATCTCGGCCTGCTGATCATCGACGAAGAACAGCGCTTCGGCGTGGAGCACAAGGAACGGCTGAAGCGCTTCCGCGAGACGGTGGACGTGCTCACCATGAGCGCCACCCCCATTCCCAGAACGTTGCACATGTCCATGCTGGGCATTCGCGACATCAGCGCCTTGGCCACCCCGCCCCTGGACCGCCGCAGTATCGTGACCCGCGTGACCAACTGGGACGACGCCCTCATCCGCGACGCGATCATCCGCGAACTCAACCGCGACGGGCAGGTCTTTTTCGTACACAATTTTGTGCGCGACATTGAGACCTTCGCCGACAATATCCGTCGCCTCGTGCCCGAGGCCCGCATTCTCGTCGGCCACGGCCAGATGCGCGAGCACGAGCTCGAAGAGGTGATGATCCGCTTCCTCCGCCACGAGGCCGACGTGCTGGTGTGCACCACGATCATCGAATCGGGGCTGGACATTCCCAACTGCAACACCATCCTCATCGACCGGGCGGACCGCTTCGGTCTTGCCGAACTGCACCAGCTCCGCGGACGGGTCGGCCGGTACAAGCACCGCGCCTACTGCTATCTGCTGCTGTCCCGCAACAAGACGCTGACCGACCAGGCGGCCCGCCGGCTCAAGGCCATCGAGGAATACTCCGAACTGGGCGCGGGCTTCCGCATCGCCATGCGCGACCTCGAGATTCGCGGCGCGGGCAACATTCTCGGCCCCGAGCAGTCCGGCCACATCGCCGCCATCGGCTATGAGCTGTACTGTCAGCTTCTTGACCAGGCCGTCCGACGCCTGAAGAATGAGCCGCTGGACACCTTCAAGCCCGTCCACCTGGAGCTGGACGTCCCCGCCCACATCCCGCGCAGCTACATCGAGTCCGACCGCCAGCGGATGGAAATCTACCGCCGGCTGGTCCGCTGCCGGTCGCGGGCCGAACTCGAACAGCTCGAAAAGGACATCCGCGACGCCTTCGGCCCCTACCCGCCGGTGGTGCAGACGCTGCTGGATTTGGCGGAGCTGCGCATCCTCTGCCAGCCGCTTAAGATCCGGGCCATCAACCAGCAGAAGCCGGACCTGGTCTTCTCGGTCGAGGACCTCCGGCTGGTCGAGCCCATGTTCATGAACAGCCCCGGCTCGGCGCGCATGGCCGACGCCCACACGGTGCACCTGCGTCTCACGGAGGCCTACTTCGAGCCCACCACCCTGCTGGCCGTCCTGCGGAAGATGCTCTCGGTGGGGCAGGCATCCGGCGCGGCTTGAAGGTTGGAAGTATTTTCTGCCTCTGGCCGATAACTTGGGGGGCAGGTAAGATACGCACCCGATTCAAGTATGGATGTAGCGGCCCGCCTGGTCGGTCGCTGCGACAAACGGAGCGGGAATATGGTCCGGCACTTGGCGCGAACGAATATCCGCAAGCTCATCACCACCATCGCCGCGCTGGCCATGGCCGGTGGGTTGTCCGGCTGCAAGGAACCCGACTTCGGCCCCAAGCGGGCGGATTACAAGATCGCCCATTCGGCCGTTTATCACCCGGACGTGAAGCGCGGGTCGCCGGCCGCCACCCAGCCGGAATCCACCACCCAGCCGGCGGACTTTCAGTTCGGCCAGGGGCCGGCGGGCATACCCATCCTTTTTGTCAACGGCGAAGCGGTGACCGTTCCCGAGATCCTCGAACCCATCTACGACGATCTCGCCCGGCGGGCCCAGAGCCTCACCCCGGAGGCCTACCGCGATTACCTGGTCCGGCGCGTGGCCGAGCAGATCGGCATCGAGATCAGCCGGGTGATGATCTACCAGGAAGCCCGGCAGAACCTGCCGGATAAGGCCGACGAGGTCTTCAGCAGGGAAGCCGACAAGCTCATCAGCGACGTCATCCACAATCGCTTCGGGGGCGTGCGGGCGCGTTACGAGGCCCACCTCAAGACCATCGGGTTGACCACCGCGGAAATGAAGGAACGGGCCAAACGCCAGCTCATGGTCTCGCAGTATCTTCGCGAGCGCTTCAAGCCGCTGATCCAGAACCCCACGCGCAGCGAGTTGCTGGCTTATTACCAAGCCCACAAGGCCGACTTCAGCACGTCGCCCCGGGCGGAGATGTTCCTGATCGAGATCCCGCTGGAGGCGGAACTGGGCATGGAGCTCTCGAAGGCCACCTCTGAGCAGATTGCCGCCGCCCGCGAACGGGCACTGGCCCATATTCGCCGGGCGCGGGAAGAACTCGAAAGCGACGTACCCTTCGCGGACGTGGCCCGCCAGTATTCCCGGGGCTTGCAGGCCGCCCGTGGCGGGACCATCGGTGAGATCAGCCCCGGCGCCATGACCCAGCGCTACGCCCGTCCGGCCGAAGTACTGTTCACGCTCGAGGAGGGCCAGATCAGCGAACCCATCGAGACTCCCGAGGCCGTCTTTTTGGTCAAGTGCGGAAAAAAGACCCCCGCCCACCAGGCCAGCTTCGAGGAAAGCCAGAGCCAGATCATCGACAAGCTCATGGACGAGCGATCCGATGAACTCCAGCGCCAGTACATCATGGACCTGGAGAAGAAAGCGTCCATCAGCCGGCGCGCCGAATTCATGCTCGCCGTGCTGAACGCCGCCCCCCGCCCGGCACAATACGAAAACAGCTCCGCCCGCCGGCCCTGACCATCCCGGTGCGGATCGAGCCAGAAGCCCGGCGAGGCGCGGTTTTGCCCCCTCGCGGGCGACGAATCGAGCCTCTCTTCCCATCGCGCGGGCACGAACCTGCCCCCGGTGAAATTTTTGCCGCATTAACACGACGGCGGATATACTGCGTTCCCGCTCGGGCCGGGCCTGCGCACAGCCAAAGCACGTATCGTTCACTGTGACACGCAGGATCCAGGTCATCTTTTTGCCAAGGAGTCATACATGCCCCACGACCCCCGTAAGCTGGATCGCCGCGACTTCCTGAAGGCCACCGCCACCCTGACCGGCGCCGCCGCCGTGGGCAGTGCCCCCACCGCCGCGGCCGAGCCCACCCCCGGGGCAGGCGCAATCAATGAAAAGGATCTTATTGTCCGCAACCGGGTCCCCACCATGGCCTATCAGCGTCTGGGGCGGACGAATTACCTGTGCAGCCGGATCGTCCAGGGCTTCGGGGGAGATGAAAACCTCTGGCGCCGCCTGCTGGCCCGCGGCGTCAACTACTGGGACACGGGCTGGGGCTACGGCGAGGGCAATCACGAGAAATCACTCAAACCATTTCTGGCCGACCACCGCGACAAGCTGTGGATCACCAGCAAGGCCACCAACATCGCCGGGTTCACCCGGATCGACGACGAAGTGCGACGGCTGTACCTGAAGGCGATCAAGGATTTCCTGCCGGCCGAGGCCTACGACCGCCTGGAAAACGGTGACGACAAGCAGGGGCGGGCCGACCTGCTGCGTTTCCACGAGGCGGCCATCGCCCACCAGAAGGCCACCGGCAAAAAGCCCGACCTGCGGCCTGCCGGCAAGCGCATGGCCGAGCTGTATCTCCAGAGGCTGGACGAATCGCTCCAGCGCATGGGCATCGAGCACGTGGACGCCTACTTCGTACACGGCATCGAAATTCCGTGGATCTTCGACTGCATCGAAGTCTGGGAGGCCTATGAGAAGGCGCACAAGGCCGGCAAGGTGCGGCACTTCGGCTTCAGCACCCATCAACACCAGAAACCCGTGCTCGCCGCCGCCGCCGAGGCCAACGCCAGGGGCCCCTGGAAAATCGACCTGATCATGCCGGGCGTAAACCCGATTACCTTCGACGACTGGCGCGAAGAGTTGGATGCCCTCCACAAGCAGGACGTGGGCATCATCGCGATGAAAACGACGGGCATGAAGGGCAAGCCGCTGGAAGGCGCCCGCAGGGACAGGCTCCGGCAAAAGGCCGGCGAGATTGCCGATTACAACGAGTGGGAGCAGAAGAAACTGTACATGCTCCATCTCACCGACGGGGTCATCCACGCCTGCATTGCCGCCATGAAGGACAACCGGGAAATGCAGCGCGACCTGGCCCTGCCGGCGGTGCAGCTCTCCGCGGAAGCCCGGCGCGAGCTGAAAGCCTATGTGAAGGCCGGCATGGCCGGGGCCTGCCACTTGTGCGGGAACTGCGCCGTGCACTGCCCGGAGCATATCGCCCTGGTAGACATGATCCGCTACCACGCCTACCTGCATCAGTACAACGAGCGGGAACTGGCGGCCGAGCTCTACGCCCAGGCCGGATATGACCCCGCCAAGCTATGCAGTCATTGCGGCAAGTGCACCGACGCCTGCGACAGCGGCGTGAAGATCACCGAGATTCTCTACCAGCTCTCAGCAGACCTGGCGTAGCAGAAAGTGGAATCGGCAAAACCCCATTGTCCCCCGCCGGGACGACCCCGAAGCCGACTGTGCGCCGGCTGAAAGCTGATCGCTGACCGCTGAACGCTGCCCGCTCCCCTACCGCCCCGCGATCCGCAGTTGGGCGCGGGCGCTGGCCTCGGCGGCGGCCTTGCGTTTCAGGGCCACCTCGTCGTTGGCCGGCAGGCTCCGGGCCGCGGCGAGTTGTTCGGTGGCCTTCGAAGGATCAATCTGGTCGGGGCGCAGGGCCTTTTGCGTGAGCACCACGACCTTGTTGTCGATCACCTGGGCAAATCCGCCGTCAATAAACCAGCTCTGCTCGTCGCCGCCCGCGGCGCGCAGCCGTAACCGGCCGGCGCCCAGCTTGGCCACAAGCGGCGCCCGACGGGGCAGGATGCCAATCTCGCCGTCGTGGGCCGGAATTGCGACAAATTCCGCCGGGCCCTCAAATGCCCGTGCTTCGGGGGTAATCACGCTGCATTGTAATGCGGCCATGGTAGCACTCGGTTCAAAGCGGTCAGCTTTCAGCGGTCAGCGATCAGCTTTCAGCTTTTGGTTTGTGTGCCACTGCTCTTGAGCAGTGGTCGGCGTTCTCAAGCCTGATGCACGGCTCCAGCGACGTGGCACACACGTATCACTCCTCACTCATCAGCCGATACCATCCACTCACTTGAGTTTCTCGGCCTTGGCGGCGGCCTCCTCGATGCTGCCGACGTACATGAAGGCCTGCTCGGGGAGGTGGTCCCACTTGCCGGCCACCAGCTCCTCGAAGCTGCGGATGGTGTCCTCCAGCCGCGTGTAGTTGCCGGGGAAGCCGGTGAACGGCTCGGCCACGAAGAACGGCTGCGAGAAGAACCGCTCGATCTTGCGGGCCCGGGCCACGGTGAGCTTGTCCTCCTCGGACAACTCGTCCACACCCAGAATGGCGATGATGTCCTGCAGGTCGCGGTAGCGCTGCAGGATCCGCTGCACGGTCTGGGCCACGGTGTAATGCCGCTCGCCGATGTATTGCGCGTCGAGGATGCGGCTGGACGAGGCCAGCGGATCGATGGCCGGGTAGATTCCCTTCTCGCTGATGCCGCGCGACAGCACGATAAAGGCGTCCAGGTGCGTAAACGTCGTGGCCGGGGCCGGGTCGGTCAGGTCGTCGGCCGGCACATAAATGGCCTGCACGCTGGTGATCGCCCCGAACTTCGTGGAGGTAATGCGCTCCTGGAGTTCGCCCATCTCCGTGCCCAGCGTGGGCTGGTAGCCTACCGCCGAGGGCATACGGCCCAGCAGCGCGGACACCTCCGAGCCGGCCTGGGAGAAGCGGAAGATGTTGTCCACGAACAGCATGGTGTCGGCCCCGGACTCGTCGCGGAACCACTCGGCCATGGTCAGAGCGCTCAGGGCCGCCCGCAGACGGGCACCGGGCGGCTCATTCATCTGGCCGAAGACCATGGTGGTATGGTCCATGACCTGCTTGAGATTGCCTTCGGCGTCCTTGAAGGTGGCCTCCTGCATTTCCAGCCAGAGGTCGTTGCCCTCGCGGGTGCGCTCGCCGACGCCGGCGAACACCGAATAGCCGGAGTGCTGGCGGGCGATGCGGGCGATCATTTCCTGCACGATGACCGTCTTGCCCAGACCGGCGCCGCCGAACAGGCCGATCTTGCCGCCGCGAACGAACGGAGCCAGCAGGTCGATCACCTTGATGCCCGTCTCCAGGATCTCCGACTTGGGAGTCAGGTCGGCAAAGGCCGGCGGCGGGTGGTGGATCGGACGATGCTCCTTCGCGTTCACCGGGCCGCGCATGTCCACGGGCTCGCCGAGCAGGTTGAACACCCGGCCCAGCGTCTCGCGCCCCACGGGAACCGATACCGGCCCCCCGGTATCCTCGATTTCGGCGCCGCGCATCAGGCCGTCGGTCGAACCGAGGGCCACCGCCCGGACCTTTCCGCCGCCCAGGTGCAGGGCCACCTCGCACCAGAGCATCTCGCGCTCCGTCCGCCCCAGCACCTTTCTCTCCACCGGCACCTTCAGCGCGTTATACAGTTTGGGCAGGTGGGCCTCGTCAAACTCCGCGTCCAGCGTGGAGCCGATGACCTGCGTGACCCGGCCGATGTTCTTACCGTTCTGACCGTTGGGGGATGACATAGATACCTCGTCAGTTGTCCGTTGTCAGTTGTCAGTTGTTGGGTCAGTTGTCCATTTGTCAGTTGTCAGGAGGTCGCCGGATCCGGGTTGGTCATCCGCAGCGGGAGTCCCCCACATCCAGCAACTGACAACTGACAACTGACCACTGACTACTTCACAAACACCTTCGTCAAATCCGTCGCCTTCATCTTCTCATCCGGCATGCCCATGGCCCGCAGAATGCCCACGGCCATCAGCGTGTCTCCCGGCGGCAGCATGTGTACGCCGTCGGTCGTCAGAAACCGCTTGCCCTTGGCCTTTTTGGCGTTCTGTTCGATGGCCTTGAGGAACAGGGCGTGCAGATCGACATATTCGCACTTGTTGCGCCGGGCGATCTCCTTGCCGAGCGCGATGTACTTGGCCAGCCGGACATTGCCCTCGGCCCGGGGGTCCTCCTCGATCACCGTCGGCGATACCAGGAAGACCCGGATCTTCGCGTCCTGGGCCATTCGGACCATCTTCTCGACGTTGCGGCCGTACTCTTCGAGCACCTTCTCGTCATGCGGCTTGTCCATCCGGTGCCACACGTCGTTGATGCCGATGCTGATGGTCACCACGGCCGGCTTCCTGCTGATCACGTCCTTCTCGAAACGCTTCACGAGATCCTCGGCCTTGTGGCCGCCGACTCCCGCGTTGATGATCTTCGGGATCTTCAGGTCCGGGTACTGCTGGGCCAGCACGGCATCCATCACCCGCAGGTACCCGCCGGCCTGGGTAATGCTGTCCCCGATGGCGACGATCTGCTCGCCGGCCTTGAGCTTCAGACCCTGCTCCGCCTCGCTCGTCGCCGGCTGGGTCTGCGGCGGACCGATCAGGGCTAAAACCATTGCGAACAGGTTGACTGAATCCATCGCGTTCCTCTTTGGCCCACAGGGCCGTCTTTCACCGCTGCGCGGGTTCTTTGTCCTTCGTCATTGGTCCTTTGCGCTCAGGAACCTCCCACTCCAGAACGCTAAGAACAAAGGACCAAGAACTAAGAACCAACAACCATCACTTAATCGCCTCCGCACCGCTGACGATATCCAGCAGTTCGAGCGTGATCTGGGACTGCCGGGCCCGGTTGTACTGCTGGGTCAACGACCGCACCATGTCCCCGGCCGCATCGGTAGCCGCCTTCATGGCCACCATGCGGGCCACCTGCTCGCTCACCGCCGCGTCCGTAAAGCACTGGAACAGCCGGACGCGCACCGTCTCGGGAAGCAGCTCGGCCAGCAGTTCGGGAGCCGGGGGCGTGAATTCATACTGCACTTCGCCCGCCCGGGCCGCTCCGTCGCCGGCCGCCGGCCGTTCAATGGGCAGCAACTGCAAGGTGGTCACCCGCTGTACGGCCGTCGAAATAAACCTCATGAAAGTTACGTGAACGCTGTTGATCTGTCGCCGCTCGTATGCCTCCATCATCTGCTGGGCAATGTCGTTCACGTCGTCGAACAGGGGTTTATCCTCGAAGCCGGACCGGGCAACGGCCATGGGCCGGTTGAGGAAGCGGAAGAAACCCGTGCCCTTGCGGCCCAGAACGTGCAGATCCACCGTCTCCCCGGCATGCTCGCGATCCCGCAAGTGGTCGAGGGCCGAGCGCAGGATCGCGGCATTGTAACCGCCGCACAAGCCTCGATTGCTGGTGATCACAATCAGCACCGATCGCCGGGATTCCGTATTCACGCGCAGCAGCGGATGCTCGATATCGCCGGCGCCGCGGGAAAGCTGCTCAACCAGCTCGGTGATCCGCTCCGTATACGGCTTGGTCGCGGTGGCCCGGTTGTATGCGGCCTGAAAACGGGCCGTGGCGATGAGCTGCATGGTCCGCGTGATCTTGCGGATGTTCTGCACCGCTTTCCGCCGTTTGATAATCGCTCGTGCTTTGGCCATTACTACGTCCTCACGAGTGGGAAAGTGGAAAAACGTGAGAAAGTGCGAAGGTGAGAAAGCGAAAACGCCGCAGTCCCAGTCCGCCCACGCTCACACCGTCTCGTACTGCGCCGTTTCGTGCCAGCATCTTCTCACGCCAGCACCTGCTCGCACCAACACCATCTTGTGCCAGCACCATCCAGCATCAGCACCTTCTCTCTTTCACACACACTTGTCTTGCACACTCCTGCTTCCACTTTCCTACCTTTTCACCTTCCCATTTCCCCACCCTCTTACTTTCCCGCTTTTTCGCCCTCTCACTTTTCCACCTTCTCACATCCCCCCCTTCCCAACTTCCCCCTTCTCACCTTCCCCCTTTCTTGTCTTCCCCCCCCCCTTCTTACCTTCCCTCTTTCTTACCTTCTCACCTTCTCACTTTCCCACTTTTCCACCTTCTCACGCCACATCCCCAACCTCATCCCCCGGCCGGCTCTGAGGCGTCTCTCCCGGCGCCGAGCTCGGAGTCTCATACCACACCTCACCGCCCGGCGGGCACAACCGCTCCTCAAACGCCTGCAACCCGTGACGCACGTCATTGAGCAGGCCCTGGTCGCCCGCATAAACCGTCACCTGGCAGCCTTCGCCCTCTTCGGGTAAACGCCAGCCACCTGCCGGATACCACGAGCGGAGCGTCTTCAAGTCCGCGCCCGGCCTCCCGGCCACCAGAATGATCCGGGCAGCGCTGGCCGATTCCGCAAAATCACGCCGCGCCCCCAGAACCGACAAATCCAGCACCTGGGCGTTCGTCTCGTACCGCAGAACGCCGGCCTCGTTGCCGGCAATCACCGGCTCGGAAACACACGACCGCACGAAGGCCGCCATCTTCCGATTCACCACGAACACCTTCCGGCAGGCCCCGGGAGCAAACCAGCCGGCACGCACTGCCGGCACCGCGGCCACCACCAGCGGCACCAGGCAAAACACGGCCATCACCGCATAACGCAGGCCCACTGGCCCTGAGGGCGCCCACTTGGCCCCCGGCCGGCTGGCCAACGCCCGCAAAATCGCGACCGCGCCAATCGGCACCAGGTACGCGGTGTACCGAAAGTGCTCGCCCCCCGGCGTGATCAGCAGTTGCACCACCCCCACCACCAGGAAAACAAACAGCCAGCCCACGCGAATGCGGTCCTCGGCATCCGGCGAACTCTGCTGCTCTCGCCGGGCCCACAACATGGCCGCCGTGATGAGCACCAGGGCCGACGGAAAGAGGTCTTCCCGGAGATTGGCCACCACGCGATCCACGGCCGGCGGCCCCCACTCCGCCAGCGGACCAAACCCATCCGCCAGCCGCATGGACACCGGCAGCGGCACCCACGACTGGCCATGCGTACCCAGGTACACGCCGATACCCGCCGCCGCGCCGATGCCGGCCAGAGCCAGCATCACCGCCCGGTGGAGCCGGCGACGAATCCAGGCCCAGAACACCAAGGCCGCCGCCACCGCCAGACTCTCGTAACGCAAGCCCACCGCCAGGGCCATCCACAACATGCTCGCCAACAGCCGCCAGGCGGCCACGTGCTCGCGTTCGATCAACTCCACGCCCACCGATATGGCCAGCAGGAGCACGAACGCGTGCGCCAGATGCTCGGTGCCCGTCAGGACCAGCAGCGGGATGGCCATGCACGCCGCCACCACCAGCAGCCGGGCGAACAGCCCGGAACTCCGGCGAACGTCAAACCGCAGGGCGTGCCCCACCAGCATGACCACCAGCCCGGCCATGGCCAGGTTGATGATCAGTGGAGCCAGAAGCTCGATGCGCGGATGTACGCTCGGATCGGCGGGCACAGCCTCACCGCCGGTAAGCCGAATGATGCCCGCCAGCAGCAAAGTCCACGCCGGCGAAGGCGACTCCGCCAGGGCCGACGCGCCTGGCCAGGGCTGATCCGAACTCGGCGGCACCAGGGCCATCCGCCGGGCCAGGGCCAGGTGCATGTACGCCTCGTCGGTGGCATAGGTGAACTCGTGCACCTTCTGTCCGGGCGGCGGGCCGGCCAACGCGCTGCAGATCCGGTCCGCCCGCATAATCTGCACCAGCGATACGGCCAGCACGATCAACATGGCCCCCAACGCCGCCGCGCGCACCCGCCCCATCGGGAGTCGCGGAGGCAATGTGGATGGCCCGGAAGACACCATGCTGATCATCTCGCCCGTTGAAATCACCCTGTTGCCTGAATCCGCTTATCGGGCGGCCACCGCCTCCGGCCGACTCGCGCCCGGTTTGCCGCCCATGAACACCTGCTTGAAGGTGGCGATAATCTCTTTGAGGCGGTCAGCCAGCGCGTCCGTCAGGTCGCCCTTCTGGATCAGCTCGTTGCGAACCTCCGGATACGCGTCCGTCATGTGTTGCAGCAGCTTGGCCTCAAATTCAGCGATGCGCTCCAGGGGGATGTCATCGCAGAAGCCCTGCGTCCCGGCGAAGATGGCGATCACCTGGTCGGCCACATGATACGGCTTGTACTGGCCCTGCTTGAGCAGTTCGACCATCGCCCGGCCGCGGTCAAGCTGCCGCTGGGTGGCCGCGTCCAGCTCGGTGCCGAGTTGGGCGAAGGCCTCCAGGTCGCGGAACGCCGCCAGGTCCAGACGCAGTGAGCCGGCCACCTTCTTCATGGCCTTGATCTGGGCCTTGCCGCCCACGCGCGACACGCTGATGCCCACGTTGATGGCCGGACGCACGCCGGCGAAGAACAGGTCCGGCTCCAGGTAAATCTGGCCGTCGGTAATCGAGATCACGTTCGTCGGGATGTACGCCGATACCTCGCCTTCCAGCGTCTCGATGACCGGCAGGGCCGTCAGCGACCCACCCGTCCCCGGGACCACGCGAATCTCATGGTCGGGCTTGCCAAGCTGTTCGAGATCCCGCCGGGCCTCATGCAGGCCCGGGACGCCGACGTAGTCCTTCCCGGACACGCCCGTCCTGGTATCCTTGGGCGCGCTCTTGGGCACGATGATGTAGCGGTTGGCCAGTTTGCAGGACCGCTCCAGCAGGCGGCTGTGCAGATAAAACACGTCGCCCGGATAGGCCTCACGACCCGGCGGGCGGCGCAGCAGCAGCGAAAGCTGCCGATAGGCCGCGGCCTGCTTGGACAGGTCGTCATAGATGCACAACGTGGCCCGGCCTTCCTCGTACATGAAGTACTCGGCCATCGCACACCCGGCGTAGGGCGCGATGTACTGCAGCGGGGCCGGCGTCGAGCTGCCCGCGGCCACCACGATGGTGTAATCCATGGCCCCGTGCTCGCGAAGACTCTCGACCACGCCGGCGGTGGTGGATTCCTTCTGGCCAACGGCCACGTAGACGCAGATCACGCCCGACTCGCGCTGGTTGAGAATGGTGTCGATGGCGATGGCGGTCTTGCCCGTCTTGCGGTCGCCGATGATCAGCTCACGCTGCCCCCGCCCGATGGGGATCATGCTGTCGATAGCCTTGATGCCGGTCTGAAGCGGCTCGTCCACCGGCTGGCGCTCCGCGATCCCGGGGGCTTTCGTCTCCATCGGACGACGCAGGGGCGTCTCAATCACGCCGCGTCCGTCGAGCGGACGCCCGAGCGGATCCACCACGCGACCGATCATGGCCTGGCCGACCGGCACGGAGAGCAACTGGCCCGTCGAGCGGACCGTGTCGCCCTCCTTGATGCCCAGGTACTCGCCCAGGACCACCGCGCCGATCGCGTTCTCCTCGAGGTTGAACACCTGGCCGATGGCGCCGTTCTCGAACTCGAGCATTTCGCCGGCCATGGCCTTGGACAGACCGTAGATGCGGGCGATGCCGTCGCCCACCTCGATCACCTTGCCCACCTCGGCGACATCGATCTCCCCTCTGTACTGGGCAATTTCATCCTTGATGACGGACGTGATCTCATCGACTTTGAAGCGCATGCCATTCACCTTGTATCAGCAATCAGCTTTCAGCTCTCAGCTCTCAGCGATCAGCTTTCAGCAGTCAGCGATCAGCCTTCAGCTATCTACGCGTCTCAACCTCCGAGGAGGTGGACCGCCCCGGAACCACCGGTTGTCGATCGCCGATCGTTGCGCGAAGCCCACTCCGTCGCTGCCCCGAACAACGATCCACGATCCACAATCCACAATCCGCATTCCACGATCAGTCAGGCCTCGACCACATACCGCTGCCCCTCGTGAACCTCCGCGGTCGCCCGCTCGATGAGGCGGCGATATAAGGTCTGAAGCCGGGTCGCCACGCTGGCGTCCACCTGAACGTCCCCGATCTGGAGAACCAGCCCGCCGATCAACTCGGGGGCCACCTCCTCGATCAGCAGCGCCTCCTTGCCAATGCACTCGCTCACCGAACGCTTGATCTGCTCGCGGAGCGAATCCGTCAACGGCTGGGCCGAACGAACCGTAACCTCCTGCTGGTGACGCCGCGCCTCCATGCGGAGCTGCACGCAGCGGGCCACGGCCCGCACCAATCCCAGACGCCCGCGATTATTGAGCACCTGGAGCGTATTCAGGAGCGGATCGCTCATCCGGCCGCGGAAAATCTTTTCCAAACTCGCCCGGCGGGGATCGGCGTCCACCGTGTCGGCGATCAGAAACAGCTCCAGGTCACGCTCGCGATCCATCAGGGCGATCAACTCGCCGAATTCCTGCGCAACCGCCTCGACCTGGCCTGTCTCCGCCGCGACCTGGAGCAGCGATTCCGCGTAGACGTCGGCCAGCCCCAGGGTCTCCTGGTCGAACTCGCGCGGCGGGCCGGCCGTGGCAATCGGGGAAATGCTCATAGCGTCTTCGCCTCCCGGCTGCCCGATCCGTTGCGCCTGTTCTGCAGTTCGGTCAGGGCATCGCCGATCAGCCGTTGCTGATCATCGGGAGAGAGCTCCCGGCGAAGCACCGAGCCGGCCAGGTTCACCGCCAGATGGGCGGACTGCTCGTAGAGATCCTTGAGCGCGGAATCGCGGGCAATGCCGATCTCGCGCCGCGCCCGCTCGATCAGAGCGTCAGCGCTCTTGCGGGCCTCCTCCTCGATCCGACGCTTGACGGACTCGGCATCGCGGCGCCCCTCCTCCACGATGGCCATCGCCTCTTCATGCGCCTTGGCGATGCGAGCCTCGTATTCGCGGAGCCGCCGTTCCGATTCCTCACGGTCGCGCCGGGCCGATTCCAGCGATTCCCGAATGTACTTCTCACGGTTCTGCAGGGCTTTCAGAAGCGGATTCCAGGCGAAGCGGGCCAGAACAACCAGCACCAGCAGGAAAATAAGCAGCGTGAAGATGGCGTTGCCCAGATCGCCCGCGAAGAGGTTGGCTTCGTCCCCCCCGTGTTCCGCCTGAGCGGCCAGCGCGGTGGACGCCAGCCCGTGCAGACCAGCGGTCGCGGCTATCGCCCAACGTTGTTTAGTGAACATGCGACCTTCCTGAGAATCTAGCGTATTTTCGTGAGCGGCAGGGGCGCAGGCCACTCCGCGCCCCTGCCCGCTTTGCACAAGAGGATTAAGTCAAAGCCCGTCCGAAGATCAGGCCCAGCAGGCATACCACGACCGCAAACAGGGTCGCGCCTTCGATCATGGCCGCCGTGATCAGGGCCACGCCGTTGATCGAACCGGCCGCTTCCGGCTGGCGGGCCATGGATTCGACGGCGCTGGTGCCGATCCGCCCGATGCCCGCGGCACCACCTATCACCACCAGGCCCGCGCCAATGGCCGCGCCCAGCAGGGCCGCGCCGCTGCTCGTGAGCCATAAGGACGAGGGCTGGCTCACCTGCGCCCCCTGCGCCTCCGCACCGGCATTCTCCTGCGCCAGGGCGGCCGGCGCCAGGGCGAACGCGCCCACCAACGCCAATACCACCAGAATCTTGTTCATAACCGTGACCTTTCCTGTTGAGGCCGGCGGGAACGACCTCGCTTTCAACTTCGCCATCGCCTCTCGGCCTCGTGACCCGCGGTACCCGCTCCCCGGGCATGGCGTTCCAATTTCAAATTTCAGATCGCAGATTTCAAACTGCTTCGCCGATCAGCGACTTTCTGTTTCGCCGATGGACGGCTCTCCTCATCCGCGATCTATCATCCGAACCCGCCGTCTCTTTAGTGCGCCGGCGTCGGCTCTTTCTCGTGACCGTGGCCGGCCGCATGGGCCGGGCCGGCCTCCTCACCGTGGTGCTCGTGATGCTCCTCTTCGTGATGGATGTTCACCGCCTGGCCAATAAACACGCAGCTCAGGAAGGTAAAGATGAACGCCTGGAGGAACGCGACGAACAGCTCAAGCATGTTGATGGCCACGCTGCCCAGCACCACCGGCACCGCCACCACCACTCCCAGCAGGGCCCCGGCACTGAAGGCCATGGCGATGAACATCAGCAGCACCGCCAGCAGAATGTGGCCGGCCATCATGTTGGCGAAGAGACGAATAGCCAGTGCGAACGATTTCGCAAACAGGCCGATGACTTCCAGTACCGCGATCAGGAGGTTGATCGGAAACGGCCCCATGAAAAAATGCTTCACGTAGCCAAGGCCGTTGGTCCGCAGACCGTTGAAGACGATCATGATCAGCGTGGTGGCCGCCAGCGTGCCCGTTACCCAGATATTGCCCGTCGGCGTGCCGTAAATGCCGTGATCGATCCCCGTCAGGGCCTTCACCACCGGCTTGGTCAAAGGCTCCAGGGGAAGCAGGCCCAGCAGGTTGTTCATCAGGATGAAGAAAAAGACCGTCCAGACGTAGGGCATGAACGCGTCCGTGTGCGGCCCGAGGTTGGGCCTGGCCACGAAATCACGCAGAAACTCGCAGATCACCTCCATAAAATTCCGCTTGCCACGGGGCGTGAGACGCTCGACCTCATCGGCAGTCTGCGGCACCCGCAGACACAGGGGAACCAGCACCATGGTCAGGACGGCCGCTACCAGCATGATAATGATGTGGTTGGAAAGCAGGGTGAAATCCCCGCGCCGGATCCACGCGTGATCTACCACGTGGGTCAACGGATTGCCCGCGGCCAGCACATTCATCAGCATCGCTTTTCACTCTCGAGGTAGTTGGTCCAGAGGGTCAACGCAATCGCCTCCAGCATCACCATCACCACGTACGTGATCGCCGCCCACACCAGGAAGGCAATCACCGGGACGCGCCCCCCCCAGGCCACACCGGCCAACAGAGGCACCGTCACGAAAAAACGAACGACTCCTGCCGTCAACGCGATCTTGAAGCCGTCAACCGGGGATCGCCCCACCATCCTCCTCATGGCTGACAACAGGGTCGCAAAGACGACCAGTGCCACCAGGCCCTGGCCCAGCAGCATCGCCCGAACTCCTGCCGCTCCGGCCAGTCGCTCCGTTGGAACGTAACCGCCGAGGGCCAGAACCATCCAGCCCGCCAGGGGCAGCAGGCAGAGCTTCCAGACCACCCGCTTGCGATCACCGCCAGAAGACATCAGACGTCCGTCCGTCCGCGCTCCGCCGGAGGCCCCTCGGGGCCGCCTCCCGGCCGGGGTGGTTTCGGCGACCGGAGCATCTCGTGAACGCTTCGCCGAACCAGATTGTAAAGCCCCCCCACCACGCCGATCGCCGCGAGGATCACGATCCCCCACGGGCTGGTACCAAATCGATTGTCAATCCAATAGCCCAGCAGGCACGCTACCGCCACCGTGCCAGCCAACTCCACCCCCGCGCCAGCCAGCCGCAAGGCCCCACTCTGCGTCGGTTTGGGTGGTCTCGCCTCAACCATAAGGTCTCCCGAGCCACGACACAGGCCCGATAAAATTAAGGCCTTGACGCAGGCAAAACACTTCCGCCTCTGCGCCCAGAAGCGCAGTCAATAATAATCGATTTAGCTCGCCCGCGGCCCCTCAGCCGTTGCAAGGCCGAAGTCTAGCCATACCCGGCCATTCCCGTCAAGGGCAGCACCCGAACGAAACCAAACGCAGTGCAGTATAGGCGGGGAGTCAAATCTGGGGGCTGCCCTGCCAATCCACAGGCAAACACCCTATCCTGCCAACGGCAAGCAAAGGGGCCAAACCAACTCCCAGAACACCTCAATGCCCCAGGCGCAAGTCATTCGAGTGGCCGGTCTCACCTGTATTCCGCCAGCGCTGACAGAAGCCGATGCAGCCCCACTGCGATCCTCGGCCCCGCACTGAGCCATTCCGGGCCGCCTACGGCCCGGACGCGCCTTTGCTGGATGGCCTGCATGGCCCCCACCCGCGACCAGCTCCCGTAGAGTTCGTTCATATCCTCTGGAGTGGGCATGACGGTCGGAAAGGTCAGGATCACCTCCGGATCCAGCACAACCAGACGCTCCAAGGGAATCTCCCCATGGGCGGTTTGCAGGATGTCCGCGGCCGCATTGCGGTGGCCGGTCATTCGCAGCAGGTCATCCAGGAATGATCCCGGTCCGGCCACCCAGACGGTAGCCGGCGGCACGGGCAGTTCACCAAGCACGATCAGCACCCGCAACGGGCGATCGTGCAGGGCGCGAGCGGCCCGCTGGAGGCGTTCGAGGTCCGCCCGAATGGCGGCCGCAAGCTGACGAGCGGTCGCCGGCCGGTCGCAAAACCGACCCGCGCGCTCAATCGCCACAAATACGTCTTCGAGCGACTCGTGCGGAACCGACACGTGGCGGAGCCCCAGGGCTTCCAGTTTGGGATTGAGACCGCCGCTGTTAAAAGTGGTCAACACAAGGTTCGGTTCGAGGGCGCGGATCATTTCCAGGTTGGTATCCATGATGCCACCGACAACCGGCACGGATGTGATGATTGGCGGATACTGGCAGAACTGGGTCCGGCCGGCCAGCCGATCCTTCAGGCCCAGGGCACATACCGTTTCTGTGACGCTGGGGGCCAGGGCGATGATCCGTTCGGGTCCGTGGGCCTCTTCGCCCGGAGCAACTTCGGGGTAAAGCACGTAGTCGCGAGGTTCCGGCAGGGTCCACGAGCCCGCGGGCGTCTTGGCCCCTATGGCCGCCGGGAGGGCATCCCGCGCCAGACCCGCCCGTATCCGGAGGGTCAGGGACGTCAGTGCCACCAGAACGCACACGCCCGCCACAAGATGTCTGGGCCGGACACCCCGCTTCACCTTCATCCTTCATCCTTCATGACGGATCTTTCATTTCGCGTCTAGCGTTTCAACGGCCGACCAACGCGCTTTTCTACGCTCTCGATTTTGCCTTCCAGCCGGCCGGTGGCCCCACGGCGCCAATCCATTTTCATGACGCAGGACACCCGGTCGCAGGTCCGGCTCATTTGATCCAGGCATTGCTTAACCACCCCCATCACCTCATCCCACTCGCCTTCCAGGACCGTGCCCATGGCATTCAGCCGGTAGGGAATGCCGCTGCGATCGATGATGTCCAGGCTGGCCGCGACCTGCTCGCCGACGGATTCGCCCTTGCCCAAAGGGTACATGGAAAACTCTAACAGCATCGCCATCGCCGATTTCCTCCAGAAGGAGCCATTATATCTTCATCCCTTTCGACCTGCCGCTTCAGCGCGGGCGTCGGACCCGAATGGCTGAGGTTCAACGGCCGCGGGCCACACCACCTGACGGCGCGAACTGCATTTTTCGCAGGTTTGAAAGCCACCGTCATTCTTGCCTTGCCCGCATGGGGTGCATAAAAACAGTAGGTGCATGAGGCCCACCCGGACGACTTAAGCACGATGCATCTCCGAGCGTCCAAGTCAGCCCACCTATCAATCGGCAGCACGAGCGGCCAAGGTCTGTCACAACGGCCTTGATAAGGGTACGCTCCGGCTGCGCAGGGAAGGCTGTCGGCAGAAACGGCCAGGTGCGAAATTGGGCCGTTGCGGGGGCTGCCGGTTCCCGACAGGAGATTCGCCCATGCCAACAGGGTCGTAGACTCCCCGGACTAATCATGAGGACGGGTCGGCGGGCGGGCAGGCGGAGCCAGGCTTAGCTTCACGCAGAGTGCAACTTCAACCTGGAACATACCAGGGCCGGCGAAGCTGAAGATCTGCCGGCCTTTTTCCGCAGCCTTCCAGCCAGTCAGGCCCGAGTCTCGAAACCCAGGCGGGCTGAGTTCACGGGGATGGTCGCGGGCCACAAGACGCCCGGGCCCGAGTCCTGCGCCTCAGGGGGTCCGTGCCGGATGGCACGGATCCAAGAGCTGTATTTTTTCAAGATGGTGAATCGGGCACGACCTGATCTTTATTAAAAGGAGAAGATCATGCCGGAGAAAAACCAGGGCGGCGAATCAGGGGGCCGGCGAAGCGGCCGTGGATTCGCCGGAATGGACCCGGAGCGCCAGCGCCAAATCGCCAGCGAAGGGGGTCGTGCCGCCCATGCCCAAGGCACCGCGCACGAATTTACCCCGGAAGAGGCGCGCGAGGCCGGACGCAAGGGTGGCGAAGCCTCTCGGGCGGCCCGCGCCCGCAGGGCCAGCGCTGAAGGCGGCAGTGAGGGGGAAGGGACTGGCGCCGGCGCAGGCTCACGTGCTCCCGAAAGCGGCGAGTGAGAACGCGACGCGGCGTCCGGACACCTGGCGCTGCCTGAACCGGATACAGGCTGGTTCACCGACGCTCGACGTCCGCTTCAGGGCACGCGCGGTCCGGTGAACACTGACAGGAAAAGAACCCATCTGTAGGAGTCGTTTCCATGCCGCGCAGTGAGCGCAGGGACAAGAAAGGCAGGAACAACCACAAAAGCAATCTCAGCGGCGAAGGGCAAAAGGCCCGGAGCCGCCGCACTGAAGAGGCCCGGGAAACGCAGTCGCGCGGTCAACGGGGCCGCCGCGCAAAGAGTATCGAAACGGTTGAGGACATCAGCCTCGATCAGGAATGACATTCCCGACACATCCGTGGGGGCAGGTCACAACCAACCGTGGCCTGCCCCCGCGATGCGTTCGCCCGCATCCCCAACGCCCCACCTGATCGGTGTCTGACGGCGACCGCTCAACCCTCCTTTCTCCCATATCACGGGGAGGCCGATCATGAAGAGCGATTCCGGGCGTTCTGTCTCCATCTGGATGGCCACCGCCGATATACCCGTCCCTCGCGAACTTGAGCAGGACCTCCAGGCTGACGTCTGCATCGTGGGCGCGGGCATAGCCGGTCTGACCACCGCCTACCTGCTGACCCGACAGGGCCAATCCGTGGTCGTGCTCGACGACGGAATCCCTGCCGGTGGAGAAACCTGCCGGACTACCGCCCACCTGTCCAACGCCATCGACGACGGATTCCACATGATCGAGCGGCTGCACGGCCAGGAAGGCGCCCGCATGGCCGCGGAGAGCCATGGGGCGGCCATCGACCAGATCGAGCGAATCAGTACGGAGGAAGGAATCGACTGCGATTTCGAACGCGTGGACGGTTATCTGTTCGTGCCGCCGGGCAGTTCCACCGAAGAGTTGAACCGAGAGCTTCAGGCCGCCCGTCGCGCCGGCCTGGCGGGCGTTGAACGCGTAGAGCGAGCGCCGATCCCCGATTTCAACACCGGCCCCGCCCTCCGCTTCCCCCGTCAGGGCCAGTTCCACCCCATCAAGTACCTGGCCGGCCTCATCCGGGCCATCGAACGAAACGGAGGCCGGATCTTCACCCGCGCCCAGGTCAAGGGGGTCAAAGGCGGCTCACAGGCCAGGATCGAGACGCAGCAGGGGCCCACCGTAACTGCCGGGGCGGCGATCATCGCCACCAATTCGCCGATCAACGACATGCTGACCATCCACACCAAGCAGGCCCCCTACCGAACGTATGTGGTCGGCCTCCTGGTACCCGCCGGCAGCATCTCACGAGCCCTCTACTGGGACACGTCCGACCCCTACCACTACGCCCGCCTTCAACGGGCTGACGGCGTCCACGGCACCGAAGCACAAGCCGGCCAACCTCTCGCCCACGAGGTGCTCATCGTCGGTGGAGAGGATCACAAGACCGGCCAGGCCACTGACTTCGACCGCCGATGGGACGCCCTCGAACGCTGGGGGCGGGAACGCTGGCCGCAAGCCACGCAGGTGGTCTTCCGCTGGTCCGGGCAGGTCATGGAGACCATCGACGGGCTGGCCTTCATCGGACGCAACCCCGGCGACTATCCGAACATCTATATTGCCACCGGCGATTCCGGCATGGGTATGACCCACGGCACCATCGCCGGCATGTTGCTGACCGACATGATCCTGGGCCGGCCCAACCGCTGGGAGAAAATCTACGACCCCTCCCGTAGAACGCTCCGAGCCGCGGGCGATTTCGCCCGTGAAAACCTCAACGTGGCCTGGAAATACGCCGACTGGATCAAGCCGGGCGAGGTCGAATCGGTCGATGAAATTCCTCCGGGCAAGGGCGCTCTCATCCGACGCGGACTCAAGCTCATTGCGGCCTATCGCGACGCATCCGGCCGAGTCCACGAACGCAACGCCGTGTGCACACACCTGGGCTGTATCGTGAGCTGGAACGAGGCCGAGGAAACCTGGGACTGCCCCTGCCACGGGTCGCGATACGACGGCTATGGCAACGTTTTGAACGGACCGACCATCTACGGCCTGGGCCCTGCTGAGGCCGAGGCCCCTCAGCGGGCGGAAACCTCCGGCGGCGGCCAGGAACCGGGATAAACCCTGAACCTGGAAAGGAATACCCATGTGCTTTCTTGAAGAAGATGTGTCGAAATCCTCAAAAACGCGGAAAATTCGCTATGCCCTCGTGGGCCTGGGCCACATCGCCCAGACCGCTGTGCTGCCCGCGTTTCTGAACGCCAGAAAGAACTCCACACTGACCGCGCTGGTTTCCGGCGATCCGGCCAAGCTCAAGAAGCTGGGCAGGAAATACAAGGTTGAACGCCTGTACTCCTATGAACAGTACGACGAATGCCTTCGTTCCGGCGAAATCGATGCGGTGTTCATCACCCTGCCCAACGACATGCACGCGGAGTACAGCATCCGCGCGGCCCGGGCGGGCATTCACGTGCTCTGCGAAAAACCCATGGCGGTTACCTCGGATCAGTGCCGCCAGATGATCCAAGCCTGTCGCGAGGGTAACGTAAAGCTCATGATCGCCTACCGCCTGCACTTCGAGCCGGCCAACCTCCAGGCGATCGAAATAGCCCAGTCCGGCAAGCTCGGCGAGCTGCGCCTGTTCAACTCCGTCTTCAGCTTCCAGGTCGGCGACCCGGACAATATCCGCGTCCAGCGCGAGCGGGGCGGAGGCACGATCTACGATATCGGCGTGTACTGTATCAACGCCGCCCGCTATCTCTTCCAGGATGAGCCGTACGAGGTCTTCGCCTTCAGCGCCAACCCCGGCGACGAACGCTTCCGCGAAGTGGATGAGATGACCGGCGCGATGCTGCGCTTCCCGCGTGAACGGCTGGCCACCTTCGTAACCAGTTTCGGCGCCTCAGCCGTCTCCGCCTACCGCATCGTGGGCACCAAGGGCGACCTGCGCCTCGAGCCGGCTTACGATTACCAGTACCCGCTGGTGCAATACCTCACCGTCAACCAGCGAACGCGGCAGAAATCCTTCAAGCAACGCGATCAGTTCGCGGCCGAGCTGGCCTACTTCTCCGATTGCATCCGAACCGACAGGGACCCCGAGCCCTCCGGCGAGGAAGGCTGGGCTGACGTGCGCGTGATCGAAGCCATCTACCGCTCCGCCCAGACGGGCCAGCCCGTACGGCTCGAACCGTTCGAAAAGCAGGAACGCCCCACCGCCGGGCAGAAAATCACCGCCGGCGGCAGGTCGCGACCCAGGGCCGTCGTGAACGTGAAAAGCCCAAAGAAGGAGTAGGCCCCCGGCAGCCTCAGCCTTCCGCGTCGGGCGGAAGACGCCGTTCCGGAGCCTCATCCTCCAACTCGGGAGGAAGCTCTTCCGAGATGCGGTATTCCTCGTTCAACCAGCGGCCGAGATCGATCAGCTTGCATCGCCGGCTGCAAAACGGACGATACGGAACCTCGGCCAGCTCCCGGTAGCTCACTTTCGCTCGACAGGTAGGGCATTCCAGCGTGGGCATGTGCGGAAGCTCCGCATCGCGGGTTGTTGACCGCGCTACTTGGCGCCGCCGCTGCTGGTTCCGGCGGGCTTGGATTCGGTCTTTTCCTTCCTGGCCGCCGAAGCCGCTTCGGCGTCCGCCTTGGCCGCTTTCTTGTAGCTCTCGCTGCGGTAGTCGGTCACGTAGAAGCCCGGCCCCCGGAAGATGATCGTGCCGCCCGCCCCGATCAGACGCTTGGCCGTGTTCTTTCCACAGGCCGGACACTTCTTCTCCGGCTCGGCTTTAATGGACTGGAACAACTCGTACTTGTGACCACACGCACTGCACTCGTAATCATACGTCGGCATACACGTTCCTCGTTTCGCTCCCCCGCCGTCATTCCCCGCCCGAATCGACGCCATAAGGTTGTATTACACGGTTGCATTCAGCCCTCGCCCTCCGCCGACTCGCTTTCCGCCGCTTCCGCGGCAGGCATCGGCTTGGACACGATCACCTTGGACGGCCGGAGCACGCGATCGTGCAGTTTGTAGCCTTTGCTCAGTTCCTGCAAGACCACCCGCTCGGCATGATCGGAGGGCCGCTCCATCATGGCCTCGTGAACCTGCGGATCAAACAGTTCCCCCTCGGCCGGAATTGCTTCCACGTTGTACTGCCGCAGAACCTTACGGAACATATCCAGGATAAGCTTTACACCTTCCACCACCGCCTTGGCGCTCGCTTCGGGGGTCTCTTCCGCGCTCTGGATCACGCGCTCGAGATCATCCAGGACCGGCAGAAGATCCTTGACCAGGCCGCCGTTCGCATAGCGAATGGCCTCGGCCCGATCTTTCTCCGCCCGCTTCTGGTAATTGCTCAGCTCCGCGCGGGCACGCAGGGCGATTTCCTTCCATTCCACTTCCGGTGAGCGAACCTCGGGCGCTGATTCAGTCGTCTCCGCCTGGGCCGGCTCCGCCCCGGCCGGCTCGCCATCACCCGCCCCGCCGGCCTGGTTCCCGCCGTAGCGAGCCACCTCTTCCTCCGTTGGAATGACAACTTTTTCCTCGTCACCGTTGCTCATGATCGCTCATCCTTCGATCCACCGTCCTGCCCTGAGCCGGAGAAGAACTGGGCCAGTCTTTCGAAGAAGCCCTTGGACTCCGGCAGGACGGATTTGTCCTCGGTCTTCGCGTACTCCCGCAGCAACTCTTCCTGCCGCGCACTCAGCTTTCGAGGCACCTCCACCCAGACCTGGACGATCTCATCGCCGCGATTGCGCGACCGCAACGACGGAAGCCCTTGGCCGGCCAGTCGGAACATTTGCCCATGCTGCGTCCCGGGGGGGATGGTCATCTCCACCTTGCCCGTCAGGGACGGCACCTCGATCTTGGCCCCCAGCGCCGCCTGGGTGAAGCTGATCGGCACGCGGCAGACCAGGTCCTGCCCATGACGCTCAAGGAACGGATGAGGCTTCACCCGCACGTACACGTGCAGGTCGCCCCGGGCACCCCCGTTCTCGCTGGGCTCGCCCTCGCCGGCGGCGCGAACCCCCTGGCCATCGTTGATGCCCGGCGGAATCCGGATGGTCAGCACGCGATGCTTGGTCTGCCGCCCGGTCCCGCGACACTTCTTGCAGGGTGAGACGATCAGGGTACCCTTGCCCCGGCAGGAGGGACATGCGGTCACCACCCGCCCGAAAAAGGCGCCCAGCCCCGTGGTCTGCTCCACCTGCCCGTAACCCCCGCAGGTGGGACAGTTGCGCCGCTTGGAACCCGGCTCGCTGCCTGAGCCGGAGCAGGTCTCGCAGTAGTCCTGCCGGTCGAACTCGATGGTCTTCTCAACGCCGGTGGCCACCTGTTCGAGCGTGACCTCGATTTCCATTTCCAGGTCCACGCCGTCCCGGCCACGACGCCCCCCGAACATGCCTCCCCCGAAGATGTCGTCGAACATCGAAAAGATGTCCTGGACGTTCATCCCCGAGAAGTCATGTACGCCGACGCCCTGCACGCCACGATGGCCATACCGATCATAGCGCTGCCGCTTTTCAGGATCAGAAAGGACCTCGTAAGCCTCGGCCGCCTCCTTGAAGCGGGCCTCGGCCTCGGGGTTGCCGGGGTTGCGGTCGGGGTGATATTTCAGCGCCGCCTGCCGATAAGCCTTTCGGATCTCATCGGCACCTGCTTCCCGTTTCACCCCCAGCACTTCGTAGTAATCGCGTTTTCCAGCCACCGGCATCTCACATAGCTGTGTGCGGCGCTCGTCTCATTGAACCGCAGAGACGCCCAGACGCAGAGAGTTGAAATCTTGAACCTGAAAGCTCAGATTTCAGATCTCCCGCTCCGCGTCTTTGCGTCTCTGCGGTTTGACTCAATTGTAGGCCCGACTACCGGACCGCTCCGACAATCTCTTTTTTCTCATCCTTCAGCTCAGTCACCAGCACCTGGGTGGTGAGCATCAGGCCGGCCACACTGGCCGCGTTCTCCAGAGCCGTCCGCGTGACCTTGGCCGGATCGATAATGCCGGCCTTGAACATGTCCACGTACTCGCCGGTTCGCGCATTGTAGCCGATCTTGCCCCCGCGTTCGAGGATCTCGGCGACAACCACGGCCCCGTCCTGGCCGGCGTTCTCCGCGATCTGGCGGGTCGGATACGCCAGCGCACGGGCCACGATGTCGCAGCCGACCTTCTCGTCGCCGCGGGCCTTCTCGCGAGCCTTGCGAACGGCCTCGATCGCCCGCAGGTAGGCCACCCCACCGCCGGGCACCACGCCCTCTTCAACCGCCGCGCGGGTTGCATGGAAGGCGTCGTCGACCAGGTCCTTGCGCTCCTTGACTTCGGTCTCCGTCGCTCCACCGACGCGGATGATGGCCACGCCGCCGGTCAGCTTCGCCAGCCGCTCCTGGAGCTTCTCGCGATCGTAGTCGCTGGTGGTCTTCTCGATCTGGTTGCGGAGCTGGTCGCAGCGGCCCTTGATGTCCGCCTTCTTGCCGGCGCCTTCAATGATGGTGGTGGAATCCTTGTCCACCACAATCTTCTTGGCCCGGCCCAGGTCGGTGAGCTGGACGTTTTCCAGCTTGACCCCGAGGTCCTCGCTGATCAGCTTGCCGCCGGTCAGGATGGCGATGTCGCCCAGCAGGGCTTTGCGCCGATCGCCGAAACCGGGGGCTTTCACCGCCGCGACGTTCAGCACGCCGCGGAGCTTGTTGACCACCAGGGCGGCCAGGGCTTCGCCTTCCACGTCCTCGGCAATGATCAGCAACGGCTTGCCGGTGCCCATCTGCTTCTCGAGCAGCGGGATGAGTTCGCGTACGTTGGAGATCTTCTTCTCGTGGATCAGGATGTACGCGTCCTCGAGCACGCACTCCAGCGTGTTGGGGTCGGTCATGAAGTAGGGCGAGATGTAGCCCTTGTCGAACTGCATGCCCTCGACCACTTCCTTCTCGGTGTGAAGGCTCTTGCCCTCCTCGATCTCGACAATGCCTTCCGGCCCCACCTGGTCCAGGGCCTCGGCCAGCAGCTTGCCGATTTCTTCGTCGCCGTTGGCCGCGATGGTGCCGACCTTGGCGATGTCTTCGTTGCCCTTGACCTTCACCGCCTGGTCGCGAATGCTCGCCACCGCCGCCTCGACCGCGGCGTCGATGCCGCGCTTCAAGGCCATCGGGTTCGCCCCGGCGGTCACGTTCTTGAGGCCCTCGCGGTAGATGGCCTCGGCCAGCAGGGTAGCCGTCGTCGTGCCGTCGCCGGCCACGTCGTTGGTCTTGTTGGCCACCTCGTTGACCATCTTGGCGCCCATGTTCTGGAACGGCTCGGGCAGCTCGATCTCCTTGCTGACCGTCACCCCGTCCTTGGTGATCCGCGGCGAGCCGAACGACTTATGCAGAATCACGTTTCGTCCCGTTGGCCCCAGGGTCACCTTGACCGCGGCGGCCAACTTGGAAACGCCCTCCAGAATCTGCTGGCGGGCGACTTCTTCAAACATCAATTGCTTAGCCATAACCAATCGCTCCTTGAAGGCTGCGGAAGAGAATTCATGAACCGCGGAGACGCCGAGACGCATTTCAAATTTGAAATCCCAACCATTTCTCAGCGCCTCTGCGGCTCCGCGGTTCTATGATCCCCGCGCCCGCTGCTGCCTCTTACTTCTCAATCACCGCCAGAACGTCGCTCTCCCGGAGGATCACGTACTTCTCGCCGTCCACTTCCACATCCGAACCGGCGTACTTGGCGTAGAACACCTCGTCGCCGACCTTGACGCTCAAGGCGCCGCGATTGCCGCTGTCCAGCAGCTTGCCCGGGCCCGCCGCCACCACGGTGCCGCGCTGCGGCTTCTCCTTGGCCGTATCCGGCAGCACGATGCCGCCCGCGGTGCGCTCCTCAGCCTCGCCCTGCTTGACCACCACACGATCATCCAACGGTCTCAAATTCAGCTTCGCCATCGCGAGTATCTCCTCTCACGCTTATCTAAGTCTCGTCAAATTCCATGTAGCGGCCGGGCTCCGTACCGGCCGTTCACTGATCAACGGCCGGTACGGAGTCCGGCCGCTGCGGCTCTCAGTAGTCCTCGTCCATGCCTTCGCCCATCTCACCCGGGCCGCCGGCCTCGTCCTTGGGCTTGGGCTTTTCCGTGATGAGGCAGTCGGTGCTCAACAGGACGCGCGCCACGCTGCTGCCGTTCTGGAGGGCCGTCCGCACCACCTTGGTCGGATCAATGACGCCATCCTTCATCAGGTCGCCGTAGGTGTCCGTCTCGGCGTTGTAGCCGAAAGTCGCGCTCTTGTTCGCCAGCACCTTGGCCAGCACAACACCCGGCTCCTGGCCGGCGTTGATGGCGATCTGCCGCAATGGAGCGGTCAGCGCCTCGCGCACCACCTGCACGCCGGTCTTCTCGTCCCCGCTCGCCTCGACCTTGTCCAGCGCGCTGATGCACCGCACCAGGGCCACCCCGCCGCCGGGAACGATGCCTTCCTCGATGGCCGCGCGGGTGGCATTCAGGGCGTCCTCGATCCGGGCCTTCTTCTCCTTCATCTCCGTCTCGGTGACCGCGCCCACGTTGATCTGGGCCACGCCACCGGACAGCTTCGCCAGCCGCTCCTGGAGCTTCTCGCGATCGTAGTCGCTGGTGGTAATTTCGATCTCGCGTTTGATCTGCTCGGCGCGAGCCTGGATCTGCTTCGTGTCGCCCACGCCTTCGATGATGATGGTGTTGTCGTTGTCCACCCGCACCCGCTTGGCCTGGCCCAGGTCGGCAATCGCGACCTTGTCCAGCTCAACGCCCAGATCCTTCATGATGTTCTTGCCGCCGGTGAGGATGGCAATATCCTCCAGCATGGCCTTGCGGCGATCTCCGTAGCCCGGAGCCTTCACCGCACACACCTGGAGAATGCCACGCAGCTTGTTGACCACCAACGTGGCCAGGGCCTCGCCTTCCACGTCTTCGGCAATGATCAGCAACGGCCGCTTGGCCTTGGCCACCTTCTCCAGCAGCGGGACCAGCTTGCCCACATTGGAAATCTTCTCTTCGTGGATCAGGATGAAGGGCTTGTCGAGCACCGCCTCCATCGCGTCCTGGTCGGTCACGAAATGCGGGCTGAGATAGCCGCGGTCGAACTGCATGCCCTCCACGAGGTCGTAGTTCGTCTCGGCCGACTTGCCTTCCTCGACCGTGATGACGCCGTCTTTGCCGACCTTCTCGAAACACTCGGCCAGCAGTTCGCCGATGGTCCGGTCATTGTTGGCCGAAATGGAGGCCACGTTGACCAGATCAGCCCGATCGCTGACCTTCACCGGGCGGGAGAGCTTCTTGAGGGCTTCCGTAACCGCGTTGACTCCCTTGGCGATGCCCCGGCAGAGAGCCATGGGGTCAGCTCCCGCCGTCACGTTCTTAAGTCCTTCACGGAAAATGGCTTCCGCGAGCACCGTGGCCGTCGTGGTGCCGTCTCCTGCCACATCCGAAGTCTTGCTGGCAGCCTCTTTGACGAGCTGCGCGCCCATGTTCTCGTACTTGTTGCTCAGGTCCACCTCTTCCGCAACGGTCACGCCGTCCTTGGTCACATTCGGCGAACCCCAGCCCTTGTCCAGCACCGCGTTCCGCCCACGAGGTCCCAGCGTCGATTTGACTGCCCGGGCCAGCTTCTCAACGCCGCCCAGCAGGCTCGCGCGGGCATCTTCACCATACGCAAGTTGTTTTGCCGCCATCTCTTAAGATCTCCTTGCACCTCTAAACGACCGGCCGACAGGCCCCGTCGCCTTTCTGCATTTCTGACAGGGAATCCTCCTGACGCGGCATCTGTCTGCAAGCGGAGTGCCAAAGGCCCATAAGCAGACTGGGACAGGCCTAAGATATTGTAACCAGGCCACTTACGACCTACCAGGAAGGTCCCCCACGGCTCCCGGCAGATGCCACCCCGGCAGAACCGTGCGTTCCTGTGCCATACTGACAGGAGGGCCTGACCAGGCTGGACTGCCGCGTACGCAGCGGTTACGACGAGCAGAGAAGACTCAGGGGCGCGCCAACATCTGGTCGAGGATTTCCGCGCCCGAACCGGGGCCCCGCAGGAAAACAGGACCGTTCCTGTAGAACGCCTTACACCCCGCCTCAAGTGCGCAGTAATAAGCGATATGGTGCGATGCTCTCCACGCGGTAAATGATTGTCTCGGCATCCAAGCCAGCCGGTAAAACTGCGTTGCAACCCGTTTTCGGCCAGCCGGTAGAACTTGTTTGACATACCAAGATAGCCGATGTATACTCACCTCGGCTGCCTAGGTAAGTCTTGACTCAACGAGCCGGCCTTGGCCCCTCGTCTGCGAGGATTTCGCAATGAACACCGACCCCGATCTGGTTCGTGGAACGCTCAACACCATCCTGCTTGAGACCATCTCTCGCGCACCGATGTACGGCTACCAGATTTGCAAGACCGTCAATGCTAAGACCAGCGGCTACTTCAACTTGCGCGAGGGAAGCCTCTATCCGGCGCTGCACCGGCTGGAGCAGGAGGGATTGCTGAAAGCGTATTGGGAGCAGGCCGACACCGGCCGGCGGCGCAAGTACTACCAGATCACCGACGCCGGCCGGCGCGTGCTGGCGGAGAAACGCGAGCAGTGGCAGGCCTTCGCAACGGCTATCCAGCAGGTCCTGGCCCCCAGTGCCCTGCCGGCGATGTGAGGAACTCGCCACGGAGTGGCGGATAGTCGAGGGCGCATCATGGCTGACTTCCCGCAGACCCGCTTGTTCGCCGAGCACACCTCCGCAGCCGTTCGCGGACCGGCCGGTCTTCAACAGGACATCGCCGACGAGATCGCCGACCACCTCGCCTGCCATGCCGAGAGTCATGCCGAAGCAGACCCCGCCGCCGCCCAAACCGCCGCCATCAGGGCCTTTGGCGACCCGCAACAAGTCGCCCGCGAACTCCGCCACATCCACCTGGGAGACCAAATCGTGTTCCAGCGCATCATGATCGCCGTCCTGGCCGTCGTTGTCCTGGCCATGAGCCTGACCGCTCACCTGTCCTGGTCCGCCAATCGTGAGACGGCACGGCAATTCGCGGAGATGAACAAGAATCTCGCCTCGCTGGTCGAGGCCCAACGGGCGGCAACCCTGCCCAAGAGCGAACCAGCCTTGGTTCCCGCTCTTCCACCGGCGGAGAAGCAAGCGCGCATCAAGGTTTTCTGCTGCACGTTTCCCGACCGCAAACCCATAGCCGGCCAGGCGATCACCATATCCGCCGAGCCTCCGTCCGGTTCGCAGGTACCGTCGAGCGTCTATTTCCCACGCCAATTACACACCGGCCCAGACGGGTGGGTTACCACCGAACCACTTCCACTGGGACTCTACACGATCAGCACCAGGCCCATACAGCCCGAAGAGCAACAGAGCTTCACACCTATCCAAGTCAGCGGATCCGTGTGGCTTTCGAAACATGGCGAGGATGCCGAGCTGCACCTGGTTCTCGACTCACGCATGACTCAGGAAATCCGCATCGATGTCCCACCGGAACTCAGTTGGGACCGCGAGGTTGAGGCTCCTGCCTGGATTACATTCGAAACCGATCCCGACCCGAGTTCTTCCTCTCCTCCCAATGTCAGCGGCGCACGGGTCAGATACACCTACCCTGTGCGTTTCGGTGCGTGGACCCGCGTGAAAGGTTTGATTCCCGGACCGGCAAAGGTGTATCTCGGGCTGCCGGGTCTGGCGTACTACTCATCGGCCTCGACTCTGCGGCAGCCTGGTGGATACCGGCCCACTGTTGCCGGAACCCGGATCGGGGAAATCAACGTCCCCTCTGAATCGGGTCGGATCGTCATTCCCTTTGCCCTCCCCCAGGAGGATCGTATCGTCGGCACCATTCACACCGGTTCGCGCGAACGTCCTCTGGCCAACACTCGGGTTGAATTCCTCCTCCTTGCCAAGGAAGGTCCAGACCAAAATTCCTGTTTCGTGCAGAGAGAAGTAGTAAGAACAAACGACGAGGGGCAGTTTGTCACTTTCGCTCGACGGGGCTACGCGCAGCGGCTGGCCGGCGTAGATCTCTTCGAACTGTCGCCCGATACGCCTCGATTCTGGCCGGTCAGGCAGGTGCGCGGCCCCGGCTGGACGATCGCCATCCCCTGGCACACCACGGACGGCATCCCGGCCATACTCCATTGGCCGTTGGCCGATCCCGTCTGCGATCCCATCAGAGTCTTCCGCGTAGCCTCCGGCGAGACCCGCTATGAATGCGACCTCTCACTGTTGGGCACGCTACGCTGCACGTTCACCGGCCTCGACAGCCTGGCGCTCTCCGACCGAGAGGCCGTAGGCGCTGCTAAAATCATCTGGAGGACGCCCAAGGAGAGTGGCAGGAGCCTGGAAGGCGCCCAGCAGGTCACGCTCCCCTCACAGAGTGAATGCGACGTGCTGCTGTTCAGTGGGAAGTACTCCGTGGACGTCAGGCTCCCGCTGATTGAGCGCGAGGCCGACGTCCCCGATCTCGAACGCCACTCCGTCTATGCACGAAAGAATGCCTTTCCTGTCGAGATCAAACCCGGCCAACGCTTCGACCTGATGATCCCAGTGGATGATCTGAGCAAATGGAAGCGGGAGTCCACCGGATGGTACCAGCGCGCCGGAAGTCCCCCGGCGACCGCTCCGGCCACGCAGCCAGCGAGACCGTAAGGACCGCATCGACACACCGGGCCTCTTCTCGCCCACCAGCGACAGAAACCCGCCGGACATGCTCCGCCATCTGGCGCGCATCGTGCGGCCTTGCCCACTGGCCAGCAAGCGGAATGACCGACCAAAATCGATGCCTGCCATTTTGATCGTGCCGGCCAGAGTCGGCGTATCCCTCACAAGAACCGGCAAGGATCAAGTCGAGCCGACTTGCAACACATCGGGCAATCGCGTATGAAACCGGCAGGTCTCGGGCTGAAGCCTTGCGCCTCCTGCCCGGACGCAGTCGTCACGTCCTCTACTCGATGGGAGACTTATGATGCGTCGCCTGGTTTGCGCCGGTATCGTACTAATGTCCCTCTCTGCCGGGCCCGTCGTCGCCGAGAACGCGCCTGAATTTCGCGCCGCGTGGGTGACCCGCTTCGACTGGACCGACCAGGACCCCGAACGGTGCCGGGCCAAGATCCTCGAGGCCTTTGAGATCCTCTCCGCGGCCAACATGAACGCCGTCGTATTCCAGATCCGGGGCGAGGCCGAGACTCTGTACCCCAGCGAGCTGGAGCCCTGGTCGGAACTGCTGGGCGGCAAGGACCCCGGCTTTGATCCGGCAGCCTTGGCCATCGCCGAAGCGCACAAGCGCGGCATCCAGTTCCACGCCTACATCAACGCCATGCCCCTGCGCTCCATGCGCTTCCGGAACCCGCCGGCCGCTCCCAACCACCTGTGGCACACCCACGGGCCAGGCAGCGCCGAACCGTGGGTCTGTATGGACGCCCAGGGACGTCCCTCACGCGAGGAGTACTACTACCTGTCCCCCTCGGTACCCGGCGTGCAAGCCTACCTGCGCAAGGTCATCCTGGACGTGGTCCGCAGATACGAGGTAGACGGCATCCACTTGGATCGCGTGCGCTATCCCGGCCCCGAGTACGTTTACAACCCGATCAGCGATCGGCGCTTCTACGGCCGGGGCAACCCCACGCTGCGAGACCGCGCCGACTGGCATCGCGAGCAGCTCGACAAATTCATTAACGACCTGGCCGCCGAGATCCGCGAAGTCCGGCCGGCCTGCGTCCTTTCCTGCTCCGCCTGGGGCATTTATGACCGCCACAATCTCCCCGAATATGGCGATTTCAGCAGCGGATATCACGACTATTACCAGGACACCTGGAACTGGTGCCGGCTGGGGGCGATGGATCTGCTCATGCCGATGATCTACTGGAACATCCCCGATCCCAAGCCCAACTATGACGAACTGCTCAAAGACTTCATTCGCGGCGTCGGCGGCGAACACGTGGTCGGAGGGCAGAGCGTGTTCTCGGCCGACGAAAACACCCGTCAAGTGCAGGTCAGCCGCGAGGCCGGGGCTGCCGGAACGGTCTTGTTTACGGCTGGCCGCGCTCAGCGACGCGGCGTGCTCGCCCGGCTCAAAGAGACGCTCTACCCCACACCCGCGCCGGTGCCCAAGCCCAAACGCGTGGTCGAACCGACCACGGGCTGCATTCTCGGCACGGTGACCACCGAGGCCGGCACGCCTCTGGTGGATGCCTGGGTGTCATGGACGCCGATCAGAGAAGCGAACGCTCAAGAAGCCGGACAGGATGCCTCATCCTCGACGGGCAATCGACGATCGCGCCGGGGCGGCCCCCGACAAATGTGGACCAGCAGCGCAGACGGACGGTTCGCTTTTCTGGAGGTTCCGCCGGGCCAGGTGAAGGTGCGCGTGGAATATCCGGGCGCGGCGGCGGTTGAATCCGGGCCGGTGGAGGTCAAGGCCGGCCAGGTCACGCGTGTGGAAGTGGCCGTCTCCGGGAGCGAACAGCTCCGCGACCTTCCGTTCCTGGCGGTCATGGCCCCCGGCAAGAAGCATGAAACCACCGCCGAAGTGGTGCATATCCTGGGCCGAACCTGGCCGGACTGCCAGGTCCGCGTCGGCGACAAGGCCGTCGAAGTCTTCTCCACCGGGGCCTTTGCCCGTGACAACGTCCCTCTTTCTCCGGGTGAGAATAAAATCCGCATCACCGCGACCGATACCGCCGGGCGAGTGTTCTCGGAAGAGCTGTTGATCGTCCGGCGGGCGGAATCCCCGACGACTCCCGCACAGCCGGCAGCCACCCAACCGGCCGCCGAATCCCAGCTCGTCGCTGTGGAAGCCACGGACCGCTCGGTTCCGCGCGTGGGCGAGGCCGCCAGAAACGGCGTCGCGATCACCTATGGGCTGCACACCGTCCGGCTCGGCGGCCCCTACCTGGGACGCATCCCCAAGGGCACGCGGTTCGAGGTTCTCGGCCGCCAGGGCCGCAACCTGAAGATTGGGCTGAGTCGATCGCTGAGCGGGTTCATCGACCGGGACGACGTTTCCCTGTTGCCCGAGGGAACGCCCGTACCGCACAACTACTTCCTCTCCTGCGACATCGACGGCAACGAGGAATGCGATCGCGTCAGCATCCGCCTGCGCGAAAAGGTGGTGTTCGCCGTGCGGAGCGAAACCAGCCCCTCTAATCGCCTCTACGTGGACTTCTTCAACACCCATCACGCCGCCACCTGGATCAGCCACAAATCTGGCGCCCGCATCACCGGCCCCGTGACCGTCGAGCAGATCGAGGACGACCGCGTGCGGCTCACGATCCCGTTGAATTGCAAACAGATCTGGGGCTATTGGACCGAGGTCGAGGGCGAGACCTTCAACCTGTTCATCCGCCGGCCGCCGCAATTCGCCGCCCCTCCGGCCTCGCCGCTCAAGGGGCTGCTCTTCGCCCTGGAGGCCGGTCACGGCGGGCGGACTAATAACGGGGCCGTCGGGCACATGGGCACCAAGGAAAAGGTCATCAACGCCATGGCCGTGGAGGAACTTCGGAAGGCGTTAGAGGCGCGAGGGGCCCAAACCGTGCTCGTTCGCCCCGGCGACTCCTCGCCCTCCCTGCAGGAGCGGGTTGATCAGGCCAACGCTGCCGGCGCCCATTTCTTCATCGCCATGCATGCCAATGCCGCCGGCAACGCGCGCGGATACCTGACCATCTCCGGCACCAGTACCTATTACCTGGACAAGCACTGTTACCTGGCCGCCGACCTGGTCTATCGCAGACTCCTGGGCCTGGGATGGAAGGAGTTCGGCGTGGTGGGAAATTTCTCCTACTACCCCCTCCAGAACACCCGCGTGCCGGCCATCCTGGTCGAGCAGGCCTTCATGTCCAACCCGTCGGACGAGGCCCGGATGCTCGACCCGGCCTATCAGCAGCGTCAGGCGGAAGCCATTGTCGAGGGCCTGGAGCAGTTCATCGCCCAGGTGCGGGAATGATGAACGTCAGCCGCGTCGAGCGAAACCCCGTCGCGCAACCGCGGTCTCAGGAGCGGGGATGACGTGTCTCGCGGTTCGTCGGGACATCCGCCGCGATGAACCGCCTACCGGCACAGGTAATCAGCGATGCCGCGGGCAATGGCGGCCGCCACTTTCGAGCGGTGCGCCTGCGTGTTGAGCAGGGCCGCATCGCCCGCATTGGTCAGAAAGCCGCATTCCACCAGGACCGCCGGGCGGGGATGGGCCACCAGTACACGGAAGTTGCTGGGTTTGCCGGTACGGCAGGGAATACCGGCCTGCGTGAGGGCCCGCCGGATGTACCAGGCGGCAGCCACGCTATTGGCGGACGCCCCCCGGCAGGTGTAAACCGTGGCCCCGGAGGCCGTCTTGCGAGGCGCGGAGTCCGCATGGATCGAAACAAATAGATCGGCTCGGTTTCGCGTGGCATAGGCCGCCCGGGCATCCAGTTCCAGGAAGCGGTCGTCCTTGCGGGTGTTGATCACGGTGGCCCCACGATGCTGCAGCAGCCGGCTCACCTGGTTCCCGATCAGAAGGACGATCGTTTTCTCCGGCAGGCGTGACACCCCGCGGGCTCCGGGATCCTTGCCGCCGTGGCCGGGATCAATGACCACCCGTTTGCCTCTCAGCGAAGGCAACGGCGGACGGGTCGGCGGCATCGGCGGACGGGGCCTCTCAGCTTCGAGTTTGGGCGGAGGGGGCGGAGGGGGCGGGGTGGGAGCCCGACGAATAGGTTCGCGGGTTTCGCCTCTGCATCCCACCAGGACCAGCGTAATCAGTGAGACAAGAAGAAAGCGATAAATGGGACACACCCTCCGAATGGGTTCCAAAGCCTCGCGGTCCACGGAGCCGATTCCGTGCGACGTACCCCAAATTGTCGGCGAATTACCGTCTCCAACAATAATTTTGGAGTGCCCAAGCACCTAAAGGTGGGGTAAATCACACCCGATAATCCAGCCATGAGCACGACCGGCACATCGTCTGTCCCGGCCTTGACCGGCCCGTGCGCGCTGGCCGGCCCCAGGGAAGCGCCCTGCGCGCCGGACCGGGCGGGCCTGGATTCCAGTTCTACTGCTTTGGGCTTCACGGTGAACCGGGACCGCATCTGGCCGGACACCGGCATCCAGGCTGCAGACCGGCAACGCAAGACCTGATGGAGTCCTGCTCAAGAGCGGCGGCACATGCCCCCCGGGGGGAACAGGCTCTGGAAGCATGGAGGCACTTTGATGACCGCGATCTCATCCCCCCTGCCCGACCGATTGACCATCCCGCCGGGTTGCGCGGAGAACCGGAACGCGACCGGCCCCACGCTCGATGCCTCGACAATCGTCTCCGGCCAGACCTGGCGAACCGACCTGGCCATCGTTGCCCTGCTGGTGATGGTCCAACTGGTCTTCTTCACCGGCTTCGGCGCCTCGGACGACCTGGGTTACATGAATTGCGCCCGGCACGCCACCGCCGCAAACAGCACCCATCCCAACTACGTGTTGCGATTCATGCACTGGGGCATGCTGGCGGCAGCCATTCGCCTGCTGCCCGATCAGCCCTGGACCCCGGGCGTGCCGCCGATGATCCTCATGGCCACCATGCTGCTGATCATCGGCAAACTGGCCCGCCGAGCGGGTCTGCGCCGACCCTGGATTCCCATGGTGCTGTTCGGAATCATGCCGCTCAACCTGCTGCTGGCCAGCATGGCCATGCCGGATCTCACCGCGGCGACCCTGGCCTGGCTGGGGATTGCGATTTGCGGCCCCACCCTGCTGGAGCACAACGCGCCGCGCGCCGGGGTGCGATGCCTGATCGGCGGCCTGCTCATGGTCTCGGCCTACAACGCCAAAGAAACCACCGCCATCCTGATTCCCAGCTTGTGCCTCTTTGTGCTACTTTTCAGAACCCGGGAGGCCTGGGCCTGGAAACGGGCCGGCCTGCTCTTGATCTCGGCGGCGGCCTGGGTGGGGACCGAAACCGCCCTGCTGTACTATTGGACCGGCGACCCGCTGTATCACTCCCACACGCTGGCCCGCATTGAACGCATGTTCCGCCCCGTCGAGCCCCAAGCCGGTTTTTCCTGGGTCATCGCTTACGCCAGCGAATATCTTCGCTGGCTGGCCAACCCGCGCAGCGCTTACGGCCCGGTGGGGCTGTTGCTGCTGATCGGCAGCCTGGTCGCCATTGTGCGCGTTCGACACCCGGTCAGCCGGCTGCTGGCGTGCCTGATCCTGCCGTGTTTTGTGTACTTGAGCGCGGGCAGCTCAAGTCTGAGCGCGTACGATCCGGTCGGGCATCATCCGCGGTACCTTCTCCCCATCCTGCCGGCCATGGCCCTGGCCACCGGAATCGTGATCGATCGGCTGTGGAGCACCCGACCCACCTGGCGCATCCCGCTGGGCCTGGCGATGGCCGGGGTGGTTGCCGCCTGCCTCGTGGTCGTCAACCGCACCACTAGTGATTGGTACTACGTGGAGCTCTTCCGCACCGGGCGCAGCCTGATCGCCGAGCACGCGAAACAAAACGGCGACGCCCCTCTGTACGCGGCCCGGTACAGCTTCAACTGCTTCCAGGTGCCGGCCGAATGGCTGGGCGGCCCGCCTCCGGTCCGAATCGATCGGCCACCGCTGAGCCGGGAGGAATGGATCGCCCGTTATGGCGGATGCTACGTGCTGACCACCCGGCTGGACCGCAATCGGCCGCGCAAGCCGTCGCAGGCCGACCGCACGCTTCGCGGCCCCTCGGGGGACGCCCTGCGGACTTTCCCCTGCGTGGCCCGCCGGGAACCGCCGCGCGATCGCTTCAGCGTGCTCGCCGCTCGCATCCTGGGACGTGAATGCCCCACGAATCCCAGGGATGCCGTGGAGATCTATCACGTACCCACCGCCAGCTCAGCCATTTCGGAGCCGCCGGCACCGGAAGCACAAACCTCATAACGAAATACGCTCGCGGCTCGCGGATGCCCTCAGCGAGATAAGAACGCTATCATGTAAGACGCCCAGGGGCCGGAAGGGCCGGCCCAGACCTCAACGGGCGGATGGATGAGGCGTTATGGACGAGGATTCGAAGAGCCCCCCTGAAAACAACGAGCCGACGGATGCCGCCTCGGAGTCTGCTGAGGAGCCGCGCACGAGCGAAAAGGCATCACCGGCCATCATCGCCGACGCAGCCGTTCCTGCCGGCCTGGAGGGTGCCCGCCGGGTGCCCACCGAACTGCCGATCCTGCCCAGCCGGGACACGGTTACCTTTCCCGGCACCATCATGCCGCTGAACATCGGGCGGGAGCGTTCCAAGGCGGTCATCGAGAAGGCGTTGCGCGGCAACAAGCTCATCGGCGTGCTGACGCAGCGCAACCGGGACATCGACGAGCCCACCATCCAGCAGCTCTACCAGGTGGGCACGGTGTGCATGATCCTCAAGAGCCTGACCCTGCCGGATGGCACCCTCAATGTCATCGTGCACGGCCTCTCCCGGCTGACGGTCGATGCGGTGGTCCGCAATGAGCCCTACATGGTGGCCCGCATCCGGACGCATGAGGACTCCGTCGAACGCTCGCCGGCCATCGACGCGCTGGTGTATAACGCCAAGCAGGCCGCCTACCGCATCATTGAGCTGTCGCCCAATATCCCCGACGACGCCCGCATCGTGCTGGACAATATCGCCACCCCCGGCGGCGTGGCCGACTTCCTGGCCGCCAACCTGGCTGTGGGCACGGCCAGCCGTCAGCAGCTTCTCGAAATCTTCGATGTTCCCGAGCGCCTCAGGCAACTCGTGGCCATGCTCGCCCAGCAGATCGAGGTGCTGGAACTCTCCGCCCAGATCCAGAGCCAGGTGCGCGAGCAGATTGACCGCAACCAGCGCGAGTACTTCCTGCACGAGCAGATGAAAGTCATTCAGCGCGAGCTGGGCGAAAGCGACGCGCGCATCTCCGAGGTGCAGCGGCTGCGCGAACGGATCGAGAAATCCGGCATGCCCGAGTCGGCCCGGCGGGAAGCCGAGCGCGAGCTGACCCGCATGACCCGCATCCCGCAATCGTCGCCGGAATATTCCGTGGCCGTGGATTACGTGACCTGGCTGTCCGACCTGCCCTGGCAGGAGGCCACGACCGACAACCTCAATCTGAACCGCGCCAAACGCATCCTCAACGAGGACCATTACGACCTGCAGAAAGTCAAGCAGCGCATCCTGGAATTTCTGGCCATCCGCAAGCTCAAGGCCGACGGGCGCGGCCCGATCCTGTGCTTCATCGGCCCTCCGGGAGTGGGAAAAACCTCTCTGGGCCAGTCCATCGCCCGGGCCATGGATCGCAAATTCATCCGCATCTCCCTGGGCGGCATGCACGACGAGTCCCAGCTTCGGGGCCATCGACGCACGTACATCGGGGCCTTGCCCGGCCGCATCATCCAGGAGATCCGCAAGGTCGGCGTGAAGAATCCGGTGTTCATGCTCGACGAGGTGGACAAGCTGGCCTCCGACTATCATGGCGATCCGGCCAGCGCCCTGCTGGAGATTCTCGATCCGCAACAGAACAACACCTTTACCGACAACTATCTTGACGTGCCCTTTGATTTGTCCAAGGTGCTGTTCATCGCCACGGCCAATTACGCCGACGGCATCCCCTCGCCCTTGCGCGACCGGATGGAGATGATCCGCCTGTCGGGTTACACGACCAGCGAGAAGATCTTCATCGCCCAGCGATACCTGATCCCGCGCCAGCTTCGCGAGTGCGGGCTGGCCTCTCTGCCACCGTGCCCGCCCGACAAGGCCGGCCGGAGGAACGGCCGATCATCGAAACAGGCCAGGCACACCGCGACCCCTGCCGCCCCCCAGCCCAACGGATCGCCCACCGCCCTAGTGACGTTCGACGAGCCCATCCTCGATTACATCATCAGCAAGTACACGCGCGAGGCCGGCGTGCGTTCGCTGGAGCGGCAGATCGCGGCCATCGTGCGGGCCGTGGCTTCACGGGTGGCCCGCGGACGGCGCGAACCGGTCAAGGTCACGCTGCCGCTGGTCAAGAAGTTCCTGGGGCCCACGCGCTTCGAGTCCGAACGCATCCAGCGGACGGCCGAGCCGGGCGTGGCCGTCGGGTTGGCCTACACCCCCACCGGCGGCGACATTCTCTTCATCGAAGCCACCGCCATGCCCGGCAAGGGACACATGATCCTGACCGGCCAGTTGGGCGACGTCATGCGCGAGTCGGCCCAGGCCGCCTACAGCATTATCCGGGCCCACGCCGACGCCTTTGAGCTCGACAAGAAGATGCTCAACGATTCGGACATTCACCTGCACGTGCCGGCCGGGGCGATTCCCAAGGACGGCCCCTCGGCCGGCGTGGCCATCCTTTCGGCCCTGGTCTCGCTGTTTTCGCACCGCCCCTGCCGTCCCGACGTGGCCATGACCGGCGAGATCACCCTCACCGGGCGGGTGCTGGGCATCGGCGGAGTCAAGGAAAAGGTGCTCGGCGCCCACCGGGCCGGCATCACCGAGATCATCCTTCCGACCGAAAACCGGGAAGACCTGGTGGAAATCCCCCCCGAAGTGCGCAAGCAGCTCAAGTTCACCTTCGTCAAACGCGTCGAGCAGGCGTTGCAAGTCGTCCTGGGCACCGGCCGTTGGGGGCGGAAAACCCGGCCGGCCGCGAGGTCAAAGGCTCAGAAGAAACGCCGGCAATCCGGGCCGGTAAAGCATCAGGCCGGAAACCGGAAGCCACGGGCGAACCGCTGAAGACCGAAAACCGGCACACCCGCGCCCCACTCGCATTCCCAGGGGCCGGCGGGTATCATCGGATCTATTGCCGAAGTGATGCGGGAGAAGACATTTATGGCTGGCAGCGGCAGACTGTTCATTCAACCGATTCGTGACGTGACCGTGGTCAACTTCGCCGATGCGTCGATCCTGGACGCGCAACAGGTCCAGCAGATCGGAGAGGAGTTGTACGATCTGGTGGACAATAAGGCCCGCCGCAAGATCGTCCTCGATTTTGAAAAGGTTCGCTTCCTCTCCTCCTCGGCGTTGGGGGTACTGATCGCCCTGCGTAAGAAGGCCGACGCAATTAAGGGCCGGGTGGTCCTTTGCAACCTGCGCAACGAGCTCCGGGAGGTCTTCAAAATCACTAATCTCGAAAAGCAGTTTGAATTCCGTGATAACGAAGAGCAGGCGCTCGGCGTCTTCGGTGTGACGACGGCCGGCTGAAGCGTATCGCCCTCCTGCCGTAAGGGCCTGCCCGGGATTCCGAACCACACGCCCGCAGGCATCCCCCTACCATGGACCGGCACAACAAATCAAGTTTCCCCAATGGCATTTGGTATCAATAATCACTGCATGATCCCGTTGGTCCTGAGGTTCCGCTGGTCGCGGGCTGAAGAGATAATAAGCTGACGTCGTGAGGTTCCGATTCCATGTCTGCCGATGAAACGCCCCCTGCGAATGAGCCTGCCGTTAATACCGGCGGCCAGCATGCCAACTGGCAAAGCCTCGTCGCCATGTCCCTGGGCGCGCTGGGCATCGTCTACGGCGACATCGGCACCTCCCCGTTGTACGCCTTCCGCGAGTGTTTTGTGCCGCACAGTAAAGGTGAGGCGCCCCTCGCCCCCACCCCCGAGAACGTCCTCGGCCTGCTGTCGCTCTTCTTCTGGTCGATGACCCTGGTCGTGGGCATTAAGTATCTCACCTTCGTCCTGCGCGCAGACAACCACGGCGAGGGCGGCATCCTGGCCCTGCTGGCCCTGGTCGCTCCCCGGGAAAAGCCTGAACGCAGAACCTGGGGGCGTGTGGGGCTGATCAGCCTGGGGCTGTTCGGGGCAGCCTTGCTGGCCTCGGATGGGATGATTACCCCGGCGATCTCGGTGTTGTCGGCGGTCGAGGGTCTGGAACTGGCCACCACCAAACTGCACCACTTCATCGTGCCGATCACCGTAGTGATTCTGGTCGGGCTGTTCCTGGTCCAGAAACACGGCACGGCCGGCATCGCGGTCATTGTCGGTCCGGTCATGCTGGTATGGTTCACCACCATCGCCGCCCTGGGACTGCCCTGGATCATCCACGAGCCCCGGGTGCTCATGGGGATCAACCCGTGGTATGCCGTTTCCTTCTTCAGCCATAACGGGTTTCATAGTTTCCTGGTGCTGGGCGCCGTGGTGCTGTGCCTGACCGGAGCCGAGGCCCTCTACGCCGACATGGGCCACTTCGGCAAGCGACCGATCCGGATGGCCTGGTTCAGCGTGGCCTTCCCGGCCCTGTTGCTGAACTACTTCGGCCAGGGCGCCATCGTCCTGGCCCGCGGCCAGGCGGTCATCCATAACCCGTTTTATTCGCTCGCCGGCGGCTGGCTGCTGTACCCGACCATGCTGATCGCGACGGTGGCGACCGTCATCGCCTCGCAGGCCCTCATCTCGGGCGCTTTCTCGATGGCCCAGCAGGCGGTGCAACTGGGTTACTCACCGCGTCTGAGCATCATCCATACCTCACACGAAACCCGCGGCCAGATCTACGTGCCGGAGATCAACAAGGGTCTGATGGTGGCCTGCATCGCCCTGGTGCTGGCCTTCCGCCGATCCGGCAACCTGGCGGCCGCTTACGGCATCGCCGTGACCGGCACCATGACCATCACCTCGCTGCTGTTGTTCGCGGTGATGCGTCGCCGCTGGGGCTGGAGCCTGTGGCGGACCGCCAGCCTGATCGCCCTGTTTTTGATCATCGACCTGAGTTTCCTGTTCGCCAATTTCCCCAAGATCTGGCACGGCGGCTGGTTCCCGATAGCGGCGGGGGCACTGGTCTATACCATTATGTCCACGTGGAAGGCCGGCCGGGCCCAACTGTATCAGACGCTCCGCCAGGCCACCCTGCCCCTGGAAAAACTGCTCTCCTCGATCGAGCGGGAACCGCCCCACCGCGTGCCCGGCGTGGCCGTATTCATGACTTCCAATCCGCAGGGCGCGCCGGTCGTGCTCATGCACCACTTCAAACACAACAAGGTCTTTCACGAACAGGTCATCCTGTTGTACGTCAACAGCGAAGAGCGCCCGGAAGTGCCTTTTGAGCAGCGCGTGACCATCCGGGACAAGGGCCAGGGCTTCTTCCAGGTGAGCGCCCGCTACGGTTTCATGCAAACGCCCAATATCCACGACATCTTCCGCGCCTGTGCCAAGAAGGGCATGAAGCTGAACGCCCGCGAAGTTAGCTTCTACCTGGGCCGCGAAACGCTCATCATCACAAAGAAACCGGGCATGGCCCACTGGCGAAAAGTGCTGTTCATGTTCCTGAGCCGCAACGCGCGCACGGCCACCGCCTTCTTTGATCTGCCACCCAATCGCGTGATCGAACTTGGGGCTCAGATCCAGCTCTAACCCTGATTGCCCCTGATCGCACCGCCGTCAGCCCGGCCGGCGAATGGGCTGTGGACCTGGCACGGGGAAAAAGAATGGAGCCGCCAAGACGCCAAGGACGCCAAGGAATTCTGAATGAAGCGGGGAGAGGGATTTTCGGCTTGTGGGTTCAGGGAAGGGACGAGGACGGCGCAATGCTTATCGATGCCACCAGCAACCCCTGATCGCACCTCGCCCTCTCGTTCTTCTCTTTGCGTCCTTTGCGTCTTGGCGGTTCAATTCAGTGGCAAGTGGACACTCCCCGGCCCCTCGGCCCCTCAATCCCCTTGTCTCCTTGTCTCTCCCTCTCCGCGTCGCCGCGTCGGCCTACTCCTCCATCACCCGCCGGGTCTTCTCCAGTGCCGTCCTGGCCACCACCATCGGGTCCTGCTTGTAGTACTCCGGGTTGAACAGTTCGATCGACACCGCCCCGCGATAGCCGATCGCGCGCAGGTCGCGGAACAGTTGCTTGAGGGGGGCCACGCCGTCGCCGGGGTAGACCCGGTCGGCGTCTTTGAGTTGCCCGGCCGGCGGACTGGCCGGATAGTCATTGAGATGGAAGCCGGCCAGTATGCCCCCATTGAGCTTGCCCACGTCGGCCAGCCCGGACCCGCCCCGGTGCAGATGGTACACATCCGGCAGGATGCAGGCCCGCAGATGGTGCGCTTCCAGCGCGATGCAGACCGCCTGTCCGAGGCGGCATACGTTCGCGGCCGGTCCCCAGATCTCCACGGCGGGAACGATTCCGAAATCCGCCGCCATTTCCAGCAGCGCTCGGTAACGCTCCGCGGCGGCCAGCAGGCTGACATTCTTCACATCGCCGGCCGGGGGCGCGGCCAGGTGCGTCGCACCGATCTGTGAGAACTGCTCGAACCGCTGCCGGGCATGCTCGAACGCGGCCTTGCGCCGGCTCTCGTCGTCCACCATCCACTCGAAGAACGCGATCCCGCCGGTGACCTTCAGGCCGTGGTCCCTGATCCGCTTGCCGATGTCTTTGAGTGAACCGCCGGACTCCACGTGCCGATCGAGCTCGTCCATCCACGGCTCGATGCCCTGGTAACCGGCCTTGGCGACGATCTCCACCAGTTCGACCAACGGCAGCTTCTGACCACGCAGGGTGCTGGTGTTGAAGCTGACGGGAAAAAGCGCGGCCGGAGCCGGCGTGACACGGGCCGGCGGATCACTGGCCAGGGCCTGCCTGGCGCCGGCGGTGCCCAGCGCCCCCAGGGCCAGCCCCCGCTGCAAAACCTCACGACGATGGATGCACAGTTCCGACATCACTGACTCCGCAACACCTGCTCCACGAAGCGATACGCCCTTTCGCGGATATTCTCAGGAAAATCATGCGTGGCATCGGGATGCACGGCCACCGGCCCGGGCGCCTTCAGCAACTTGAAGACCGGTTCGGCGGCCCGCACACAGTCTTTCACGCCGGAGATCTCAAAATTGTCATCCCCAACGGGCGCGTTGATAAACACGGCCCGCGGCGCGATGGCCGCGAGCACCTCGGGAAAATCGAACGGCATGCGCTGCGGGTCTTTGCCGTATACCTGCTCGATCCGCGGCATGTAGCCTTTGTGGCTCCATCCGGTCAGGTTGCCGCCGTAGTACTTCGGAAAAGAGGTAAACCCGCAGCTCGTCACCGCGATCTTGATGCGCTCGTCGAACACGGCCACAAACAGCGCATTGTGTCCGCCCAGTGAGTGGCCGATGGCCCCGATGTGTTCCGCATCCACCTCCGGCAGCGAGCACAACAGATCCACGGCGCGAATATGATTGACGATGCCCTTCATGGTGGCGCTGACGTAGCCGTTGGCATAGGGATCGAACTTGTAGTCGCCGAAATTGGGATAGTCCGGCGACAGGGTGACGAAACCGCGCTCGGCCAGTTCGATGCCATAGTTGGCGTTCGGCTTTCGGTTGCCCAGGCCTACCAGCTCCGCCTTCCCCAGCGGCCGGGTCGGATGCAGGCACAGCATGGCGGGCGCCTTGCCCTTCAGGTCGTGCGGAATCATCAGGTAGGCCAGCAGGCGATCGCCCTTTTCGGGGACGAAGGTGATCTTCTTGCGGGTACACTTCTCCAGCCGCTCTTCGCCGAGCACCTGCATATCCAGGGGCACGCGCTCGGACAGGTCCGGCAGCGGCCCCATGACCTTCTGCATGTTGGCCAGGATGTGCTCGCGGCGGCGCTTCCAGTCAGCGGGGGTACGAACCGGCCGCTTCCTTCCCTCGGCATCAATGTAGACCAGCAAGTCCGAGTGGTCGTCGTAGAGGGAAGAAGGGTCTTTACCCAACGCCCCGCCCGGTTGTGAGGCGGGCCCCGCCGCAGCAATCAACCCCGGCCACGCCAAACCACCGATGATGCCCACGGCGCACCCGACCGCCTCTCGCCTCGTAATCGGTTCGCTCATAGCGCAAAGACCCTGGAACAACTGACAACGAACTACTGACCACTGACCAAACTACTTCACGATCTTGAGAATCCGCTTGAACAGCTCCGTCCCCGCCTCGCCGAGCAGCTCGAAAATGACGCTCTCGGTGGTCGTAACCACCGCCCCCGCCTGGCGCATCCGCTCGATGGCCGTATCCCGGTCCAGTGGCCGCCGGGAACCCACCGCATCCGCACAGACCCAGGGGCCATAGCCGGCCCGCAACAGGTCCAGCACGGTCTGCTGCACACAAACGTGGGCCTCCACCCCGACGACCACGACGGCCGGCCGGCCCAGCTCCGCCAGCTTATCGACAACCGCCGGCACGCACGCGCTGAAGCGGGTCTTCTCAATCACCGGCGCCTCGCCCAGGGCTTCCCGCAGACCCGCGCAGGTCGGCCCCAGTCCGGCCGGGTACTGCTCAGTCACCAGCGTCGGCACCCCCAGTACCTCCGCGGCTGCAATCATTCGTCGAGCATTCTCAAGAATTTGCTCCCCCTCGTGAATGGCCGGCAGCAGCTTCTCCTGCACGTCCACAACCAAGAGAACCGTGGTATCCGCCCGGAGAGGGGTAAGATGCCTGTTCATTCACGTAACTCCTGATAGGACCGCATACTGTAAATGCCCCGGTCAGGCCGGTCAACGCCCGTCGGAGCAGCGGTTCCGCGGCCGCGGGGCCGACCTCGCCGCCCCGGCCAATCCGCCCGGCCGTGCCGGCCAACCCCTGGCATATTCCTTACTTCTCATTTCCGGCTGTTGACAACCGCCGGTCGAACCGATATATATTCCCGCATGAGTTCCGTTGCGTCCATTCAGATGACCCTCACCAACAGCCAGGCCCTGGGCCTATTGCCGGTCCTGTTGCTTCGTGGCTATTGCGTGGGGTCTTCGGACGACTGATTCGGAAGGAATCAAAAGAACGAAGAAATAAAACCCCACGCCGGTGAGCGTGGGGTTTTTCGTTTTGGCGAGGAGTTGTAGCGGCCGGGACATCGAACGATTGTTCCCCGGCGACACAGGAAGATGGCGGCCGGACTCGATCCCGGCCGTTCGAGGCGATGACGGCCGGGATTGAACCCGGCCACGACGAAGCGCTCGCAAATGAGCGAGGACAGGTGAGCACATGGCAACTGGCGACCAGCAACACATCCAGGCGGCGACCGAATTGCCGATGATCCGCATCTTCGACACCACCTTGCGGGATGGGGAGCAGTCCCCCGGCGCGTCCCTGAATACCCGCGAGAAGCTGGAGATCGCCCGCCAGCTCGAACTGCTCAACGTGGATATCATCGAGGCCGGCTTCCCCATCACCTCGAACGACGACTTCGAGGCGGTCAGGCAGATCGCCGGCGTGATCCGCAATTGCTCCGTGGCGGCCCTGGCCCGCACGGTGGAGAAGGACATCGTCCGCGCGGCCGAGGCCGTGCGCGAGGCGGCCAAACCGCGCATCCACGTGTTCTGCGCCACCTCCAAGATCCATCGGGAATACAAGCTCAAGCGGGCCAAGGAAGAAATCATCAAGATCAGCGTGGAGGGCGTTAAACTCGCCCGAAGCTTTGTGGAAGACGTTGAATTTTCGCCGGAAGACGCCTCGCGGACGGAATTACCCTTCCTCAGCGAGGTGGTCGAGGCGGTTATCGAAGCGGGCGCCGGAACGGTTAATATTCCGGACACGGTTGGCTATTCCACCCCCGACCACTTTGCCCATGTCATCACGCATCTCTTCGCGACGGTGAAAAACATTCACCGGGCGGTGATCAGCGTGCATTGCCACAATGACCTGGGATTAGCGGTTGCCAACTCGCTGGCAGCGGTTCAGGCCGGCGCCCGCCAGATTGAATGTACGGTCAACGGCCTCGGCGAGCGCGCGGGCAACTGCTCGCTCGAAGAGGTCGTCATGGCCATCAAGATGCGCCCCGACGTGTTCAAGGCCCAGACGCGAATCAACACCAAACGCATCTACCCCATCTCGCGGCTGGTCAGCTCACTGACGGGCATACACGTACAGCGGAACAAGGCCATCGTCGGCGAGAACGCCTTCGCCCACGAGTCGGGCATCCACCAGCACGGGATGCTCAGCAACCGCAAGACCTACGAGATCATGGACCCCGAGGACGTGGGCATCCCCGCGTCCAAGCTGGTGCTCGGCAAGCACTCCGGCCGGCACGCCCTGCGCGACCGGCTCATCCAGCTCGGCTTCGAACTCACCGAGGAGCAGATCGACAAGGTCTTCGAGCAGTTCAAGGCCCTGGCCGACCGCAAGAAGGAAATCTTCGACGAGGACCTCGAAGCCCTCGTGAAAGACATGTTCGACGAGGCGTCCAATGGCCGGGCCTGGGAGCTGGTCAGCCTGCAAACCACGGCCGGGACCAACACGGTCCCCACGGCCACGATCAAGCTCCGCAACACGGCCACCGGCGAGATCATCACCGACGCCGCCACCGGCGACGGGCCGATCGACGCGGCGTTCTCGTGCATCCTGCGGATGACCGGCACCGACGCGGTGCTGCGCGAGTTTGAGTTGCGGGCCCTCACCGGCGGGCGCGACGCCCTGGGCGAGGTCAGCCTGGAGCTGGTCTCCCGGGCGCGCTCCTTCCGCGGACGTGGCCGGTCCACCGACGTGATCGAGGCCAGCGTGCTGGCCTACATCAACGCTCTGAACCGCCTGACGCGGGCAACCAACGACCGCCAGAAGGTGGAAAACCCGTAATCGAGGGGCGGGCCTCCTGCCCACCGTGAGCCCGAAGCGCAAGCGAGGGCATTCCAGGGTGGGCAAGGCCCCAAGGGAGCGGGCGCCTCGCCCACCCTGAGCCCGAAGCGCGAGCGAGGGATTGGTGGCTATTGGCGCTGAGGGGGAACGGGGTGAGGGGACAAGGAGACACGGGGACAAGGGGACAAGGAGACCAGGGGATGAGGAAAGGAGAAGCGGTACGGATCAACGGAATTTCCAAACCGTGAGGCCGGGGATGGAATCGAAATGAAGGATGACGCTGTCAAGGAAGACCGTCTGCCCGTCCGGCACATCGAACGGCATGGCTCAGGACTCCTCGACGTCAAAGGACGGGTCACGGTTGATCGCCTCGGCATCCTCGGGCGCTATGTGAATAAGCGGAAGCTGCGCGAGTACTTCCTGGGCCTGCGAGACGTCTTTCTGCAAGCGACGGATGCTTACCTCGACCATCTCGCCCACGGCCAGGTCCAGCGGACCATCGGGCACGAGTGCCCACCCGTCGAAATGTGCGGTTAACGTCTGCATACCAGCAATTATATGTTTTGAGCGGCAACCGCAAGGGCGAAGACAGCATAGCCACCGGCACTCCTGAACCCTGAACCCCGAACCCTGAACCCTCATTCCTTCCCCCACCCTCTCATTCCGTATTCTCAGTCCGGAAGCTATACTGCAAGGATGACCCGAATCTGCGTCCCCATCATGGCTTCCACCGCCGGCCAGATGGCCCGCGAGATCGATGACGCCCAGGCGGCCGGCGCACAGATGATCGAGCTACGACTGGATTACCTCCAGGATCGCAATGAGGAGGGCATCCGGGCGCTGATGGAATATGCCGCCTGCTTCCCCGGGCAGATCATCGTCACCTGCCGGCTGGCCAGTGAAGGCGGACAATACAACGGCTCCGAGGACGCCCGGATGGAGCTGATGACCGCCGCCATCGGACCGGCCACCGACTTCATCGACGTCGAGTACGAAGCCTGGCGGCACTCCCCGCTGGTCAGTGAGCAAATTGGCCTGCAATGCGCCGGCGGCTGCGAAAGTCGCAACCCCCAGCTTCGCCTCATTCTCTCCAAGCACGACTTCCAACACACGCCCGCGGACCTGGACGCCATCTTCAACAAGCTGCTCCACTCGCACGCCGACGTGGTGAAATTGGCCTGCAAGGCCGAATCCATCACCGATTCGCTGCGCATGCTGGAAGCCCTGCGCAACGCCCGCAGGTCCCCGCTCAACAAAGGCGGACTCAGAGGCGTCATCGCTCTGTCCATGGGCGAGACCGGCATTCTCACCCGCGTGCTGGCCAGGAAGTTCGGCGCCCTGCTCACCTTTGCGGCCCTGGATACAGGCAAAGAGTCCGCCCCCGGCCAGCCCACCATCAAGGACCTGCGCGAGCTCTACCGCTGGGACGCGCTCAACCCGGCCACCAGGGTTTACGGCGTGGTCGGCTGCCCGGTGGCCCACTCCATGAGCCCGGCCATCCACAACGCCGCTTTCGCCGCGGTCGGCCACGACGGGGTCTACCTGCCCATGCGGGTGGAGCCCTCCTTCGAGGCCTTCGAGGCCTTCCTGGACGGCTGCCTGGCCCGGCCGTGGCTGGACCTGCGCGGCCTGAGCGTGACCATCCCGCACAAGGAAAACCTGCTGCGTTACGCGGAAGCCCGCGGTGGTGAAATCGATCCCCTCACCCGCCGGATCGGCGTGGCCAACACATTGCACATTGAGCCGGGCCAACGCGAGGACGGCTCTGATGCAAAGCTCTACGCCTTCAACACCGACTACCGCGGCGCCCTGGATGCCCTCTGCCAGGGAATGGGCTGCCAGCCCACCGATCTGGCCGGCATGCCAGTGGCCGTGTTGGGCGCCGGCGGGGTCAGCCGGGCCATCGTGGCCGGCCTGACCGACTGCGGCTGCCGGGTAACGATCTACAACCGCACGGCCGAAAAGGCGGTGGCCCTGGCGGCCGAATTCGGCGCCAAAGCCCTGCCCTGGGAGCAGCGAGTCCGCCCCGGCACGCAGGTGATCATCAACTGCACCAGCATCGGCATGTGGCCCCACACCGCCGACACCCCTCTCGGGGAGACGGGCACCTCGCCCGCCGCCACCACCGGGGGGGCGGGCATCCTGCCCGCCTCCGGGCAACTCACCGTCTTCGATACGGTCTACAACCCCATCGAAAGCCGCCTGCTTCGCGAAGCCCGCGAGCAGGGTCACCAGACCATTGACGGGGTGGCCATGTTCGTCGGCCAGGCCGCCGCCCAGTTCGAGCGCTGGACCGGCCAGACCGCTCCCACTGACCTGATGCGGGACATCGTCGTCCGCCGACTGACTGCGACACGGTGATCTGCCCCGACTAGAGGCTGGCTTGATCGCATCTTGCCATATCGACAATAATTCACCTTTACTGCGCACCCCATTGGGTCTTCCTGCTCAGAGTGTTTCTCAATTCTGGGAGCTTAAGAATGGGTGCTTGGGGCCAAGAGACGTTTGAAAACGACTGGGCGCTAGATTGGGTCTATGCCCTGGAAGAGAGCGAAGACTTCTCTGTGATTGAGGAAACGCTGGCCAACATCAACATGACCGAAGAGCAGCCAGAGAACGACGCGTGCTGCGAAGCACGGGCAGCCGCCGAGGTTGTGGCCGCTCTGCGAGGCAAGCCTGCCGCCAAACTCCCCGATGAGGTGCAGACCTGGCTCAAAGGCAAACCGAAGCCAACGGAAGCATTGGTTGCCGAGGCAATAAGAGCACTCGATCGCATTTTGAAAGACTCCGAGACCAAAGCTCTATGGGAGGAGACTGAATACTACGTTGCGTGGAAGACGTCCGTTGAGGAGTTGCGTTCCCGCCTGGCTTGAGCGGATCTGTTCGTGCATAGCGAGGAGTTGGACTAACAGAGGTTAAGCAGCAACTCGGGTTGAGCCAATGAGTGACGTTTTGAACGATTGAGCATAGATGAGCGATAATACAGCGCAAAGGCCGGAGTGGGACCAGGCGAAGGCGAACGCCCTCATCGGCAAGTACGCCTTGATCGGGATAACGTACCTGACGCATGAAGGGACCGTTCGTGAGAGAAAGGAACTGCACGGCGTGATCACGGCGGCCGATCCACGGTCCGGGATCACGATTGATTTGAAAGGGCTCAGTGCGGGCACCGTTTTCCGCTTGCCGCCAGAGCTAAGGGCTTGGGAGCCGGCGGCGCCGGGCGAATACCATCTCCACTCAACCGGCGAAGTCGTCTGCAATCCAGACGTTCTATGCACCTGGTCGGTCACGGCCGCTCCTCCGGGTGGCGAGGGTAACGCATAGAGCCGCTGCACAGAAGCCAACGTCTGTCCTACCATTCCTGTTGTCCCCTTGTCTCCCCCCTCCCTCACTCAGCCGCCACAACTCCTCGTTCCTCACTCGCGCTTCGGGCTGGTGGAACCTCCCACGCTCGCGTCGGTCTCCCTTCTGGACATCCGCCCCCCCGCTCCCGATAATATCCTGCCTGATTCAGAAGGCGCCAGAAACAGGAAGAAGGTAACACTATGGCAGACAATGCTCCCAAGAAAGTCGTCCTCGCCTACTCCGGCGGGCTCGATACCAGCGTCATTCTCCCGTGGATCCGCGAGACCTACGGCTGCGAGGTCGTGGCCTACGCCGCCGAACTGGGCCAGGGCGACGAACTGAAGGCCATCCAGAAGAAGGCCCTCAAGAGCGGGGCCAGCGAGTGCATCGTCCGCGACCTGCGCTCCGAGTTCGTGAACGACTTCGTCTGGCCGATGCTCAAGAGTGGGGCCATCTACGAGGGCAAGTACCTGCTGGGCACCTCCATCGCCCGGCCGCTGATCGCCAAGGAGCAGGTCCGCGTGGCCCACGAAGTCGGGGCCGACGCCGTCGCCCACGGGGCCACCGGCAAGGGCAACGACCAGATCCGCTTCGAGGTGACCTACATGGCCCTCGACCCGTCCCTCAAGATCATCGCCCCCTGGAAGGATCCGCGCTTCGAGCTGCGCAGCCGGGAAGCGGCCATCGAGTACGCCAAGGCCCGCAACATCCCCGTCGAGGCCTCCAAAAAGAAGATCTACTCGCGCGACCGCAATCTGTGGCACATCTCCCACGAAGGCGCCGAGCTGGAGGGCACCTGGGCTGAGCCCCGGGACGAAATGCTCGTACTTTCCGTTCCCATCGAGAAGGCCCCGAACAAGGCCGCCTACGTCGAGGTGGATTTCGAGGCCGGCGTGCCCGTGGGCCTGAACGGCAAGAAGATGGACGGCGTCGAGATCATCCAGACGCTCAACAAGCTCGGCGGCAAGCACGGCGTCGGCCAGGTGGACCTGGTCGAGAACCGGCTGGTGGGCATGAAGTCGCGCGGCGTCTACGAGACCCCCGGCGGGACGATCCTCTATACCGCTCACGCCGCGTTGGAGAGCATCTGCCTGGACCGCGACACGCTGCACTACAAGCAGCAGGTGGCCCTGCGCTACGCCGAGCTGGTCTACTACGGCCAGTGGTACACGCCGCTGCGTGAGGCCCTGGACGCCTTCTTCGACCGCACCCAGAAGAACGTCACCGGCACGGCCCGCATCAAGCTCTACAAGGGCAACTGCCGGGCGGTCGGGGTCAAGAGCCCCTACTCGCTGTTCATGGCCAACCTGGCCAGCTTTACCATGGGCGAGGAGTACGACCAGACCGACGCGAAGGGCTTTGTGAAGCTCTTCGGCCTGCCGGCCAAGGTCAGCGGGATCGTCGCCCGGCAGACCGCCCGCAAGCGCGGCAAGAGCCGCCGTGCCAGGAAATAGCGGCCGTGGCCGAGTAATGACTAATGTCCTAATGACTAATGCCTAATGGGGGGAACAATCCCCTCATTAGGCATTAGGGTTTAGGTATTCTTTAGACATTAGTGCTTAGGCATTAGTCATTCACATTACGCTCGGATGGCGTCCTGCATCTTCTTGAGCCACACCGGCACTTCCTCGTGCGGGTCCTTCTTCTCTTCGAATTCCAGGGCCACGTAGCCGCGGTACTTCGCATCACGCAGGATCTGCATGAAGCGCGGCACATCCACCGGCACGCGCTTGCCATCGGGCGTGGACACCAGCGTCTTCATCTGGCAGATGACCGCCCGCGGGGCCAGCTTGGCGATTTGGGCGTAGCCGTCGGTCTTGAAGTTGCCGCTGTCGAGGTTGACGGCCATCCAGTCGTTCTTGACCGCATCCACGATCCGCAGAACGTCATCGGCCGTCTCGGTCATGAAGCCGTGGTTCTCCAGGCCCAGGAAGATGCCGCGCGACTGGGCGTACTCGGCCGCCTCTTTCATGGCGTCCACCAGCGTCTTGAAGATCTGCTCGCGCGACCGGTTGGGGTCCGGCCGGCCGGCAAACACGCGGATGGCCGGCGAGCCGAGCTTCACGCAGATGTCCACCCACTTCTTGAGCGTCTCGATCTCCTTCTTGAGCTCCGGCCCCGGCGGCAGGCAGAAGTTATTACGCACCGGGGTTCCGCTGATGTCCAGGCCGTTGCGGAAGATCTTGGCCTTGAGCGAATAGATGTATTCGTCGTCGTCCCGCAGGAAGTAGTAGGAGGTCGGCTCGATGGCGTCGATTCTCCAGCGCACAGCCATGTCCGCCAGGTCGAACAGGGACATTTTCCCCCGCTTGCCCGGGTATTCATCGAGGTCGGCGCGGAACGAATACGCGGCGATGCTGACCTTCAGCACCGGCGGGAGCGGGTCGCCCTGGCCACCGCTCGCCTGCCCCGCCGCTTCAGGCGCCGCCGCCCGGGCCGGCGTCCACCCGTTGGCGATCATCCCTGCCGCCAGTCCCGACACGCCCGCCGCCAATACCGCCCGCCTTGACTGCTTGCCAGAATCCATTGCCGCGCCTCCTCGTCAGCACGCATTTGTCTTGAATACCATACGAAGATGTGAATGGTACCGAAATGAGCCCAAAACACAATTGGGTCAGGTCGGGGGAGGCTGCCCCCTGTTCAGCGGAGGCTCCGTCCACGCCGTGACTTGAGGCACGCGCCTGTCAGTCGCGTTGCCCGGCCGATTTGCCGCACGGATGTCCGGCGTTACGTGCCGGCCAGGCTCTTGAGCATGTCTTCCGCCTCCTCGACGCGATAGAAATCGCCGTGCCCGGGAAAGACGATCGCCGATCGGGCCTCCTTCTGAAGCCGGGACTGCGTCTCCAGCATCAGGCGGGCAAGCTGCCGGAGTTCCCGGCCGAACACGCCGCTGTCGCTGTTCGTGCTGGTCATCAGGTAACGGGCGATGCTCAGCGTCGATTTCATGCGTTCCGACAGGCTGCCGAAATCGATCAGATAATCGGCGCAGAACAACAGTCCCTCGCGCGGCGCGAAATAGAACACGTTGGCGGGAATATGCCCGCCCAGGCTCTCCAGGACCAGCAATTCGAGATCGGCGACCTCGAACCGGCCGAGAATATTGAATCCCCCCACCTGCCCCGTGGCCGGAGGGAACGACCGGAGGGTCCGGGGCGGCCGGAGGTCGGTGAAGCAGTTCACCAGCCGGGTGTAATAACCATTCAGGGCCGTCAACCGGGAGCCGCTGCCGTAGGCGCGGTTCTCATGCTCAAAGACGCCCCGCGCATCGGGGTGCAGATAAATGGCCGTTCCGAACTCGGTCTCCAGGGGCGCCGCCCAGCCGACGTGATCGGCGTCCGGATGGGTAAAGAGCGCCTGGCGGATGCGGGCGGGGTCGATGCCGTAGGCCGGCAGGCACCGCTTGACGTCCGGCCAGTACAGCCCGTAACTCGAATCGATCAGCGTCAGGTCTTCCCCCGCACGCAGCAGGTAGCCGTTCGCGCCGCTGGGACATGCCAGCGCATAGAGGGTAACGCGCGGGGTCAGCTCGATCGGCCCGGTTACCCGTAGGGCAAAGTCCGAGCCGGTCTTGCCGATGGAGGAAGTCGCGAGTTGCAGGATACGGGTGAAGATCTCCGAGGCAGCCATGGACTCGTCGCTCTCGCCGGCCTCGCGCTTGAAGTCCAGCAGCGTCTGGCGGAGTTGTTCGGAGGAGCGGATCAGTTCCTCGAGCGCATCCATCCGACCGCGGGGCAGAAGCGACTTAAGCTGCAGGAGGAAGCGTTCCACCAGACTCAGCCCGATCACATTGTCGATGGAGCTGCCCTCCCCGCCCTGCCACTCGACGTGATAGTGGTATCCGCGATCGTTCAGGTCGGAGAGAAGCCGTGAGACCTTCTCGGGCGATCGGGTGGCCATGGCCATCTCGGCCAGCCCCGGCGACTTCCCGGCGTCATAGGACATGTAGATGACGTTGGCCTGATGATCGCGCAGCACGGCCGCGTAGGCGGCAAGCGCTCCCGGCGAATCCTGCAAGGTGATCTTCATCCGCAGCAGGCCGCTGGGGTCGGTAATCTCCACCTTCTGGGCCTGTTCCTGGGGCGGCGGCCCCAGGTAGCCCCTTGCGCGCAGCTCATCGGCCAGTTGTCCGGCCCGGCCGGCCGTCTGAACACGCGCGGAAATGGTCACCAGGTTCGGATCCTCGGATCGATTGTATGAAAACAGTTCGATGTTTCCGCCGTGCCGGGCGATAACCGCCGAAACCTCGGCCAATTCGCCCGGACGGTCGGGAAGGAACAGGCCCCCGTGAATCAGCCATCCGCCGGCCGGAGCCGGTGTCAAACGCAGTTGCATCTCTCCGCAGCACACTTTCGCATCCGACATCATGGTTCTGTCCGCTCACGCAGCCCCAGCGGCGGGCCAAGGATTTCTTTGTGCACGATGGGCCGCCGGAGTTCGGCCAGGGACTGGGCGGGCCGAAGTGAGTCTGACGCCTCCCGGATGTCAGTCCCTGCCGGATTCGACATACCGTTCGAGTCCATTCCACACCGCTTCGCCCCCGTCCGGCCGGCTGTTCCAGTTCATGTAATGCAACACGACCGCGTGATAATGGTCCAGCAGCGGCGAAGCCAACACCACCGGCGATTCGGCGATCGTCACCTCAAGACGAGAATCAGCCCGGATGATAGACGCCAACTCCGGCGCGGTCAATCGCCGCGGATGCCCGGACCAGCCATCTGCGCCCAAAGTATAGACTCCGCCCTCTTCCTCTCACCCGGCCGCGTCGAACCACCCAGCCCGGTTTGGGTGGCGGACAAAGACTGAACACAACCCCAAACAACCAGCGCGAAAAAATGCGAGGCCATGGCAACATAAACGGACTTTCGTTGCAGCCCGCAAAGGCATCCTGCGGGCGCACTATACCTCCCCTCTCAGCCGCCGGAACTGGTTGTTGCGATCCATGCAGACAGACAGTACGCTGACTTCAGACCTTCTACGGAGTTCGGATATGACTTCCAATTCACGTCGGCATTTTCTGAAATCCCTTGCCGCCACCGCCGCCGCGCCGTACATCGTATCCGCTTCCGCGCTGGGGCGCGATGGCGCCGTCGCCCCCAGTGAGCGCATCGCCATTGGCCTCATTGGCTGCGGCGAGCACGGCACCAACTGGAACTTGCCGCAGATCTTCCGTTACGCCGACGCTCAGGTAGTGGCCGTCTGCGACGTGGACACGGCCCGCCGTACAAAAGCCCAGGCCCGCATCAACACCCACTATGGCCGGGCGCTGGGCAAGGATCACTACAAGGGCTGCGACGCCCACGCAGATTTCCGCGATCTGATCAACCGCCCGGACCTCGACGCCGTGGCCATCTGCACGCCCGACCACTGGCACGTCATCCCCGCCATCATGGCCGCCAAAGCCGGCAAGGATGTGCTCTGCGAGAAGCCGCTCACGCTCACCGTGGCCGAGGGCCAGGCGCTCTGTAAGGTCATCCAAGAGACCGGCCGGGTTTTCCAGACCGCCTCCGAGAACCGCTCCATCGACAGCCACATCCGCCTGATCGAGCTGGTCCGGGCCGGAGCCATCGGCAAACTCAAGCACATCACCGTTTCACTGCCCTCCGGTAACGAGACGCGTGGCGACAACTTCATGGATCGCGACATCCGGCCTGTGCCGGACGGTTTGGATTACGACATGTGGCTCGGGCAGGCCCCGAAAGTCCCCTACATCCCCGCTCGCGTACACGGCAGTTTCCGCTGGAATTTCGACTACTCCGGCGGCCGGCTCACCGACTGGGGCGCACACCTCATCGATCTGGCCCAGTGGGGCAACGACACCGAACACACCGGTCCGGTCGAGGCCCAAGGCACGGGCAAGTTCCCCCCGCGCGACTCGATCTTCAACACCGCCGAGGAGTTCGATCTGGATTACCGCTACGCCAACGGCGTCACTCTGCGCGTGGTCAGCCTCGGGCCGGGTATCCGCTTCGAGGGTGAGGACGGCTGGATCGGCTTCACCGGCTGGCGCTCGCCCCTGCAAGCAAGCAACCCCGACATCCTCGAAGCGAAGGTGGACCCCGAAAAGGTCAACATCTACCGCCCCAGCGAAATCGTCAAGCGCGAGGAACGCATGAAGGGCGGCGAGTACCGCAACTTCCTTGACGGCGTGCGGACACGCAAGCCCTGCTACGCCCCTGCCGAGATCGGCCACCGCACCATCACCATCGCCCACATCGGCAACATCGCCATGCGGCTGGGCCGCAAGCTCGCCTGGGATCCGAAAGCAGAACGGTTCGAGAACGACGATGAAGCCAACGCAATGCTCTCGCGTAAGCAGCGCGAACCTTGGACGATCGCGAATATCGACTCATGGCTGAAGCTGAATGGATAGAATTCGGCGCCGGATACCATGGCATTACAGGGTGGGAAAGTGCGAACGGGGTAAAGTGAGAAAGGGAAGAGGGTTTCCATGTACGTGGCTCGTTTGACGATTACTCCGAAGACAACAACTGACGAAGCCCTTGAGGAGGTCTACGATGCCACGACAGTCTATTGTGGCAGTCTGAAGAAACATGGACAGATCTACGGTGAGGAGATCATCGCCTGGGTCGGAAAACGTCTCCAGATAACCCTCATGCTGGCCGGGCCGGATGCTCATGCGGCCAAGAACCACTCCAAAGGAGGTTGGAGCGGCTGTCGAGATCAAACGCCCCCCGGTTGCGTCAGGGCTCCACGCGCTCGCGCAGCCCGAGCGGCGGGCCCAGGATTTCGTTGAGCACGATGACCCGCCGGAGTTCGGTCACTGTGGGCTTGCGGAACCCGCCCTCCTCCGCGGCCGGAGCGGCCTTGCCCGTCTGCGCCGAGCGGAGCTCGGCCAGAGGCTGGACCGGCCGGAGTGAGCCTAACGCCTCCCGGATGTCAGTCCCGGCCTGGTCATCCAACCGGTGAACCGCCCGGTCAACTGGCGTGCGCTCACCACCTGCCAGGGGCCTGGGCTGCCGCACCGGCTGCGGGGCAACCTGGGGCCTGCGTCGAGGCTCCGGGGCGACCTGCTGCCTGCGTCGGGGCGCCTGCGGCTGTTGCTGGCGGGCCGTCGGACGAGGCCGAACCGGCGGCACAGGTCGGGCCGGCCGTTCCGGTTCCGACCACGGCGGCGAAACCGGTGGCGGAACCGGCGGCGGAAAACGCATCTCGCCCAACTCCCCTTGCACCGGCGGCGGGACCGGCGGCCGGGGCCTGCGCTGCTTTCGTTCCGCCTCAGCCGATTTGTGCCTCAGCTTCTCGAAGATCGCCGAGCCGGCCGTCAAGATCAGTATGGCGATGACGTACAACAGCTCGGCGCCGGAGTCGCTCTGAGCCAGGATGAGCAGGTCGCAGGGCATTGCATGTCTCACACAAACAAAGTCGCTTGTTCGGACTCCCGGGATTGATGGCCCTCATCCTCTGAAGAGGCGCGCCACCCGCGTAATCCCATCCGCACCCAGGCGGGCAGGATGCCCGCCCCCCGGGTCAGCCCTTCGCCTCCGGCTGGCCGCCGATCGACTGCCGCATCGACGTATCCGCCTGGATGTTGCGCAGCCGGTAGTAATCCATGACGCCCAGGTTGCCGTTGCGGAAGGCCTCTGCGATGGCCAGCGGAATGGCCGCCTCGGCCTCGACGACCTTGGCCCGGTTTTCCTGCACCAGGGCGAGCATCTCGGCCTCACGGGCGCGGGCCATGGCCGCCCGCTTCTCGGCCTCGGCCTGGAAGCGGCGCTTGTCGGCCTCGGCCTGGTCGGCCTGGAGCTTGGCCCCGACGTTCTCGCCGACGTCCACGTCCGCGATGTCGATGGAGAGGATCTCGAACGCCGTTCCGGCATCGAGGCCCTTCTCCAGCACACGCTTGGAGATGACGTCGGGGTTCTCCAGCACCTGCTTGTAGTTCTCGGCCGAGCCGATGGAGGTGACGATGCCCTCGCCCACGCGGGCGATGATGGTCTCCTCGGTGGCCCCGCCGACGAGGCGTTCGATGTTGGTCCGCACGGTCACGCGGGCCTTGGCCCGAAGCTGAATGCCGTCCTTGGCCACCGCGTCGATGCTGGGTTTGCCGCTGGCCGGGTTGGGGCAATCGATCACCTTCGGGTTCACGGATGTATGGACCGCATCCAGCACGTCGCGTCCGGCCAGGTCAATCGCGCAGGCCGTCTTGTAGCCCAGGTTGATCCGCGCGCGGTCCGCCGCGATGAGGGCCGAAATGACGTTCTGCACCCGTCCGCCGGCGAGGTAGTGCGTTTCCAGGTCGTTGGTGGTGATGTCCAGGCCGGCTTTCACCGCACGGATCTTGGAGAGCACAATGGTCCGTGAGTCCACCTTTCTGAGCCGCATCCCGATCAGGTCGAACATCGACACGTCGGCCTTGCTCATGAACGCCTGCAGCCACAGCCCGAAGAACTGCCACAGCACGACGACGAAGACCAGGCAGAAAACCAGAATGAGTACCGCGGCGACAAGGCTGAGTGTGCCCCAGTCCTGTGGGGAAAACGCGCCGTTTGACTCCACCTGTGCCAATAAATTCATCAGCATGCCCATCCCTTTCATGGATCAGACCTACCCCCTTGGGAGCACCGGTCGGACGACCAAGGTTCGGTCCGACAGCCGAATACCTTCCACTTCAACATTTGCCGCAATCATCCCCGCTTCGGACACGCACTCCACGCGCTGATCATCGAACAGGCACATGCCCACGGGCCGCAGCGGAGTAAGTGACCGGCCCATCCGCCCGATGAGCCGTTCCAGATCCTTGGCCGGCAACCGATCCTCTTCGGTCAGCACGGGGTTGGGAGGCGAGATCCGCCGCCCCACCCAGGTCCGGTGCCAGCGTCGGATGGCCATCACCAGCATTGTGGGCACGCCCACGGCCAGCAGCCCCAGGGCCGTCAGCCCCGCCTGTTCACTGATCTGGAACGTGGAGTATAAGGCAAAACCCAGCACGGCGAAGGAGGCCAGCGTCAACAGCCCATGCGACGGCAGAAAAAAATCCGCCAGCAGCAGGAACAACCCTGCTCCATACAGAATGCCGATGATGAGCCAGTTCTCCATCGCTTCACCATCCGATCCACCGGCGGCTCTCGTCACGCTAGTCGATCCGCCGGACCACGACACGGGCCCCGGCACGTTCGATCACTTCCACGCGCGTGCCGGACGGAATGAATTCCCCGTCGCTGACCACATCCACGAGCACCGCCCCGAACCGGGCCTTGCCAGCCGGCCGAAGCGTGCCCTCCACCTTGCCGATGTGGCCCACCTGGGCCAGGCCCTCGTAGGGATCATCCACCTCGATCATATCCCGCGTCGGATTGGGTAACACCAGCCGGCCCGCCACCGGCACCCGAGGCAGAAACCGCGCCAGGATGACGCCGCACACAATCGCCCCGGCCATGCCGCCCGCCAAGGCCCACAGGCCCCGCTTCAGGTAGTGCATGGTCAAGGGTAGCGTCGGCCACCAGCTCGGATCGCCCGAATCGGGAATGGGCAGCTCCTTGGGCACGAACGAGGCCACCAACCCCAGCACCAGCAGCGCAAGACCCAGAAATCCCGCTACGCCGAAACCGGGAATCACCAGCAACTCGACGGCCAGCAGAGCAAAGCCCAGCAGGATAACCACAATCTCCCACGTCACGGTAAAGCCGGCCGCATAGGGAGCGCCCAGGAACAACACCAGCGCGACCAGGGCCACCCCGCCGGCCAGGCCAAACCCCGGCGTCTGGAACTCAATGTAGGCGCCCAGCAGCATCAGCAGGAAAAGCACGCCGCGGACCATCGGCGATGCCAGCCATTCCACAATCGACTCAAACCAGTTGCTCTCCAGCCGCTCCAGGGGGCCGGTGACGTTGAAGTACCGCGACAGTTCGCCGTCATTGCCGACCGTCGCCTGGGCAAACCCGTAAGCCTCTGCCTCAACCGTCCGCAGCGTCAGCAGCTCGCGCGGGCCGTCGATGGGCTGGGGCGGGATACCGATGCCGGGGGCCGACTTCACGTACCTCCAGGCAGTCTTGCTCAGGGTGTCCGACACGAAGCCGGTGCCCCCGGCGCTCCGATCCTTCTTCTCGGACTTTTCAGAGCCGCTCTCCGCCGGGCGGGTCGTGTCCACCAGGCCGAAAAGCTGATCGCGCTCGCGCGGCCCGACAAAACGCCGCTCCCCCGTCTCGGCGTTCTCGACCCAGAAGATTTCGATTTCCGGGTCGACGAACGCCATCACCATGGTCATGTCGTAACCGTTGCGGCGGGCCGAATCGCGAAGCTCGGCCAGCAGCGGGCTCTTCATCTTGGCCTCGAGATCCTCCGGCACCGCCCCGGCCCCCGTGGGAGTCATCAGGATCATCTGACTGTCGCCAATGGTGGCGTTGGGGGCCATGATGATCCCGTCCGCGGCGAGGGCAATCACCGTCCCGCCGCTGTAGGCCTTGTTGTTGACCCAGGCCCAGACCGAGACGCCCTCGTCGCGCAGTTTCTTGATCTCGTCGCAGATCTCCAGCGTGGAGCTGACCATCCCACCGGGGGTGTTCAACTCAAAGACGACCAACTTCGTATCCTGCTCGCGCGCGGTCTTCAACCGCCGGCGAACGCTGTCGCGGGTTACGTCGGTAATTTCGTCCTTGATAGGGATGATAGCCGCACGGTCAAACGAGGCGGGACGAGGGACGAGGGATGAAGGCCGGGTGGTTGCCGCCTGGACCGCAACCGTTGCCACCACCCAGGCCAGCAAGGTCATCAGCGCTGCCGAAACCGAAACCACCCCGCCCCGGGAGTATTGCCCACCGACCGCACAAAGCGTCCGCATAGACGTCACTCCTTGCTTCGCCGTATGCCTTCCCCGCAATCAACAACCGTCTGGGGAGAACTCGCGTATGCCTACAGTATACCTATTTTATTTATAGGGCATCACCCTCCCTGCCGCAAGTTGAATTCACCACGATATTTATAATCGGGTTCGCGATCACTGCTCCCGTCAGCGAATAGCTGGAATGACCGACTGCGGCGGCTCCGGAGCTCTTTCATTTGGTATTGAGAAATTCCGGGCCGTCCTGCTTGGGTGATCGGGACCGACCGGTGAGCAGCTTCAGCACCAGCCGTCTCAAGGCGGTAAACGGCCAGGAGGCTCGCCGGTGAAGTTCGATGTACCAGCCGCGCCGGTAGGAGGCCGCCAACTGCTCGGCCGTCAATGTGTCCGGCCGGTGGCGCCGGCGATGTTTCAAAACGTGGTAGCGGTCGCCCTGCTGGAGCTTGGTCAACAGCAGATTGCCGACGCTCGCGGGCATGAGTCGCTGCCAGCCGGTCCGCCGGCCGCCCTGATATCCGGCCCACTTGTAGGAGATCTGAAAATCGATCAGGGCCGGAGAGCCGTCGGCACAAACCAGAATGTTTTCGCGCTTCTCCAGATCGACGTAGGCGATACCCCGGCGGTGCAGCTCGGCCAGCAGAGCCTCCAGACGCGGGAAAAAATCATCCGGCACGTACTCATTGCGCTGAAGGGGATGGCCTTCGACAAAGGCGTGGACTATCCCCGTGCGTCCCCATCGGCCCAACCACCGTGGCACCCCGTCAAGGCCATCTACTTCCTGGTAGATGCTCGCCTCATGACCGGCCAGCAGTTCCCCCAGCCAGGCCATCGGCAAGCCAAACAGCCCCACCACCCGCCCCATCTTGAGCACCACCCGGCCGGACGGCCCCTCATAGAGACCGGTGGCCGCGAAAAAATCGTGTTTGAAGGTGCGCAGGTGGCGGTATTCGCCGTCTGCCAGCATGATGCTGGGCGGCAAATCCTCAGGCCCCAGTGCCCGCAACCAGGCATGTTTGACTTTCGGTTGAACCATAAGCTCTTCCAGCGTAACGCAGAGCGGGGCGAAAGGGTAGAGGGTAACCAGGGGGCATAGTCGGCCCGTTTTCCTGGCCGGGTGGTTGGCCGTGCAGCTCCTGCCGGAACAGATAGACACTCGCGATAAGTGGCTCTACAATGCACGGTATCGGGTTAGGCAGCATAGACTAAAGTTTTCTGTGCAGCACAGTCAGAGGAACTCCATGCCTGAAAAGCTCGTCATCATCGGGTCGGGACCGGCCGCCTGGACAGCCGCTATTTATGCCGCACGCGCGAATCTTCAGCCGCTGGTTTTCGCCGGAAGGCCCAAGCAGGTCCCCACCACCATCCTGCCCGGCGGGCAGCTCATGCTGACGACGGAAATTGAGAATTACCCCGGCTTTCCGCATGGCATCACCGGGCCCAAACTGATGGCGTACATGGAGCAGCAGGCTGTCCGCTTCGGCACGCGCATCCAGACGGATGATGGCCAGCACCCGGACGTGTCCAACCCGGACGACGGGCACTCCTACAAGTACCACGATTGCGCGCGCGTGGACCTCTCCACGCGCCCGTTCAAGGTCTATGGCGAGGACGGGCAGGTCGTCGAGACCCACGCCCTCATCGTCGCAACCGGCGCGACCGCCAACTGGCTGAATCTGCCCAACGAGCAGCGTCTGGCCCGCTCCGGCGGCGGCGTCAGCGCGTGCGCGGTCTGCGACGGGGCCCTGCCGATCTTCCACGGCAAGGAGCTGGGCGTGGTCGGCGGAGGCGACTCGGCCATCGAGGAAGCCACCTACCTCACCAAGTTCGCCAGCAAGGTGCACATCATCCATCGCCGGGGCGAGTTGCGGGCCAGCAAGATCATGCAAAAGCGGGCCCTGAACAATCCCAAGATCAACGTTCTCTGGCACAAGGTGGTCACCGATGTGTTGGGCGAACAGATGATCACCGGGGTCAAACTGCGGGATACCCGTACCGGCGAAGAAACCGTCAAGGAGCTGGGCGGGCTGTTCATCGCCATCGGCCACACCCCCACCACCGCTTTCCTGGAAGGTCAGCTCGAACTCACCGAGAAGGGATACATCAAGCTCAAGGACGCCTACCGCACGACCACCAGCGTGGAGGGCGTTTTCGCCGCCGGCGACGTGGCCGACAGCGTCTATCGCCAGGCCATCACCGCCGCGGGCATGGGCTGCAAGGCGGCCATCGACGCGGAACGATGGCTGGCCGAGCATGGGATCGATTGAATCAACCGCAGATGCACGCAGATAGACGCAGATGAGGAATCACACGGATTCCAAATGAATCTTGTGCGTCGGGTGCCCCGCCTTTTCAGAGGGTGAGGTACTTCGAACGCACGAAGACTTGAGCGCTCAGCAGCGCGGCCACCAACAACCAGGCAGGAACCGACCTAAGTTGGCAACGGAAACCGTATGAATAATCCCTCGCTTGCGCTTCGGGCTCATGCACTTCGGGCTCGATCGGCCGCCGTCGTTGCCTGTCACGGACCCAGACGCCGGTGCCACACACCCCCTGGATCCCCGCTTGTTAAGGGAGGACAAGGCGAGCGAGACACCAGGGTCCGTGACAACCTCGGGGGAGCGGAGAAGCACCCATTTTGAGCCCGAAGCGCAAGCGAGGGCCGGCGAAGCCCACTCATACCGATCCCAATTCAAACTTGTGCATTGATGAGCCCAGCCTATGGGGTGCAGAACGACGCACAAGATTCATTGGGGATCCGTATCATCTGCGTGCATCTGCGTGTATCTGCGGTTACGGAATTCTTACTCAAACATGCGAAGCTGGTCGTGTTCCAGGGCGAACTTGCTGATCGGCTGGTCCACCGGCATGGGATAGCGCCCCGAGAAGCAGGCCGTGCAGTAGTGGTCCGGGGGGCGCTTGACGCACGAAAGCATGCCCTCGTGCGAGAGGTAGTGCAGTGAGTCCACGCCCAGGTAGTCGCGGATCTCCTCGACCGTGCGCTTGTTGGCGATCAATTCGTCGGGGTCCGGGAAATCGATGCCGAAATAGCAGCCGTGGCGAATGGGCGGACTGGCTACCCGGAGATGAATCTCCTTCGCCCCGGCCTTGCGCAGCGCCCCGATCTTGCCGCGCGTGGTGGTGCCGCGGACAACCGAATCCTCCACCACGACCAGACGCCGACCGGCCACGTTTTCCTTGATCACGTTGAGCTTCACCCGCACCGCCAGATCGCGCATGTTCTGGTCGGGCATGATGAACGAACGCCCCGCATAGTGGCTGGTGGTAAATCCGCGCTCGTAGGGGATGCCGCTGGTTTGCGCATACCCGATGGCCGCGCAGCGGGCACAGTTGGGCACCGGCACCACGATATCCGCATCCACCGGCGCCTCGCGGGCAAGCTGCGCCCCCATGGCCTTACGCACCTGGTGCACGTTCTGCCCGAAGACGTTACTGGCGGGGCTGGCGAAATAAATCTGCTCGAAGATGCAGTGAGCCGGCTTGAAGGCCTCCCGGGGGACGATCCGGCTGCTGTGGATGCCGTCCGGGCTGATGCTCACGATCTCGCCCGGTTCCACCTCGCGGACAAACTCGGCGTCGATGATGTCGAAGGCACACGTCTCGCTGGCCACCACCACCGCGCCATTGTCCATCCGTCCCAGCACCAGCGGACGCAACCCGAAGGGATCCCGGGCGGCCACCATGCGATCCGGAAAGAGGAACAGGAGGGAATAAGCCCCCTGAAGATGCCGTAACACGTGAGCGATATGATCGTCCTTTTCAAGGTGGCTGGGCTTGGCCAGCAGATGGACGATCACCTCCGTATCGCTGGTGGTATTGAAGATGGCCCCGTGTGCTTCATACTCGCGACGCAACAGACCGGCATTGATGAGATTGCCGTTGTGCGCCACGGCCACCTGCCCGCGAGCGTAGCTTACCAGCAATGGCTGGGCATTGGTGGAACTGCACGACCCGGTGGTCGAATAGCGCACATGGCCGATCGCGACCGGGGCCCGCAATTCTTTAAGCACTTGAGGATTAAATACTTCCGTGACGAGGCCCATGCCCGCGTACCGCCGCATGGGGCCGCTGTTGCGGCTGACGATACCCGCGGACTCCTGCCCGCGGTGCTGCTGTGCGAACAGACCCAGGTACGTCAGGTTGACCGCGTCCGGGTGTCCGTAGATGCCGAAGAGACCACAATAATGCTTGACTGATGCTGATCCCACGCCGAGACAGTCCTCTCGTTCGACGCTAAAAACGCAAGCTAGCTGTCCGCGTCGGCCAAGTCAAGCGGATCAGCTCCGGGTAAAAAACCGCCAGGAGAAACCAGCCCCCCAAGAGCAACATTCTAGGCGAACCGATCGGCTGATGGTATATAGACACTATGGCTTCAAACAGCTCGTCCATTGTCATCGTCGGCAGCATCAACATGGACCTGGTCGTCCGCGCCCCCCACGTTCCCGCCCTGGGCGAGACCGTGCTCGGGCGGGAGTTCGCCACCATCCCCGGCGGCAAGGGGGCCAATCAGGCGGTGGGCGTCGCGCGCCTGGGAGCTCAGGCCATCATGATCGGCCGTGTGGGCGGGGATGACGTGGGAGAGCGTTTGCTGGCCGGCTTGCGCGCGAACGGCGTTGACACCACTCACGTCCAAACCACGCCGGAGGTAGCCAGCGGCATCGCCATGATCGTTGTGGCCGATGACGGCGAGAATGCCATCACCGTCGCCGGCGGGGCCAACCTTGAAGTCACGCCGGCGGACGTGGATGCGGCTGAGGATGCCCTGCGGGGCGCCCGCGTCTGTCTGTTGCAGCTCGAGCTGCCCATGCCCACCGTGCTGCACACCATCGAGCGATGCCGCCGGCTGGGTGTGGAGATCATCCTCGATCCGGCCCCGGCACCGGCCGGCGCGGCCCCGGACGGGCTTTTTGCGGCGGACATCATCACCCCCAACGAGAGCGAGGCGGCCCAGCTCACCGGGCTGAGGCCGGACGCCGACCCTGCCGAGATTGTTCGCGCTATCACCACCCGCGGTTGCCGGACGGTGGTGCTCAAGCGGGGAGCCCAGGGGGCGCATCTCTACTCAACTGAGGGCAATCGTGCCGTGCCGGGCTTTGCCGTGCAGCCGGTGGACACCACGGCCGCCGGCGATGCTTTCACCGCCGCCCTGGCCGTCGCCCGGGCTCGGGACTGGCCGCTGGATCAGGCGGTCCGCTTCGCCAATGCCGCCGGAGCGCTGGCCTGCACCCGACTCGGAGCGCAGCCCTCATTGCCCCGCGCCGAAGAGGTGGACAGACTGCTCGCCGGACAGGCGTGAACGACCTCTGATTCTCTAGTCGGGTAATGGCGGGCCGCGGGTGGCCCACCTCTTCCAGAGGTGGGTTCACGATTTGGACAACCCATGAGGGTGCCGACAGCATCAACCACAAACCCGGCTGAAGCGGGAGTGGGTCTGAGGCCGGAGATGTGTTTGTCGCCCAGATAATCGCCCGTGGCCCCGAGAGGGGCCAAGTGAGAGTAGCCACCAGTGCAGCGAAGCGGAACTGGTGGTTGCGAGTGCCCGGCGCACCAGTCCCCGCCCCGGCCGGTGTGGGGTAAGATGCTTGCGAGTGATCTCACGCCGCCCCTGCCGGGGCGGCCATGGAAGAGAGAGGCGGGCTTTACCAGGGGTTCCGCTTCGCTTCACCCCTGGCTACTTTCTCGTCGCCCCTGCGGGGCGTTTGTCCACCTGAAGGTGGCGGTCTGTGGTACGCTCAATGCCCTTTTCTTATTCGGTCCGATTCAGCCGAGCTTGTTCACCGTTGCCGGCTCAGTTTCTCGGAAGTCATCGAGCACTGGCCTGAAACCGCCTTCGGCTGCAGCGCCGCCCAAAGCGAGAGGCGCCGGCAATTACCCAAACAGATCCGCAAGCGTCATATGCGCCTGCCACAGAGCCCTCGCGATTTTCGTCAATTGCTGCTGAAGGAGCGTTGGAGGATGCCGAAATCGTCCTGGTCCACGTCGGAATCGTTGTCGAGGTCTCGACTTTCACAGCCCGGGGCGGGAGTGACACCAGCCTGGCCGAGGCAGTTCCTGAACAGCGTGACATCAACGCCGTCCACCCGACAGTTGCCATCCAGGTCTCCCAGGATCATGTCTCCGGCTTCCACCGAGTAGGTATAGGCTCCGTTGGCGACGTCGTCGGCGTTGCAGCCCTGCACGTGCAGGTACCAGGCGCCGGAGGCGCTCATGACCGTCTGCAGCGTGCCGGTGGACCACTGCGGCTCGGAACCGGTGAAATCGTGCGTCGGGTTCTGGTTCCACGCGTACCGGTAGTGATGCACCGCGCCGGGCCCAAACCCGCCGGTGGCCGTCCAGGTCACGGTAGCCTGCACGCAGCCCGATGTCCGGTCAGGCACAATGCTGGCGGCATCCGGCGGCGTCGAGAGCGTGGAGCAATTCACCGCCGGGCTGGATAACGCACTCTCGTTGGGCACCGCATCGTAGGCCGCCACCTGGTAGCTCCAGGTGGTATTTACCTCCAGACCGGCATCCAGGTAGCTGGTGGTGTTGATGGTACCCACAGCCACGCCGTTGCGGTAGATCTTGTAGCCGACCACGCCCGAGTTGTCCGTGGCCGGGCTCCAGTTCAGTTGAATAGCGCTGGTTGAAATGGCGGTCGCGTTCAGGTTCGCGGGCGCCGTCGGCGCCTGCGCATCGGCCCACACGAATCTGGCGGCATCCGCGACAATCACCCCCGATTGCTCGCTGTTATTGGCCACCTGCACATACCCGCCGGTGCCGGCCGCGAAGGGCAGCGGCGAAGTATTCAACTTGAACCAGCTCCCCGTCGGGGCCAGCGCGTACTGGTTTCGAATGAGGTTCAACGTGCCGCCGTTATAGACGATCGTGTAAGGGACGGCGGTGTTGCGGTTGGCGGCCTGCTGGTAATAAACGTAAACATCATACGTGCCCGCCGAAGGAATCGTCGGAACCCATCGGCAGGTGGCCGTGGCCGAACCCGAGACAGGGTTTGTCGTCAGATAATCGACACCGATCATGTAGGCCCCTGAGGTGCTGGTGGTCCATGAGCCGGTCTTGATGCAATTGGAGTAGGTATTGTCAATGTCAATCTGCACCGGGGCCACCGTGGTGAAGGTGTAGTCTGCGGACGTGCCGGTCTGATTGTCCGAATCCGTGGAAATCACCCGGAAGTGGTAGGTCATGCCACTAACCAGCCCGGTCAGCGTGACGGAGTGGAACGTCTTCAGTGTGCTGTCCACCGGCGTGGAGTAGCCGTAGGCGGTTGTTAAACCATATTGGACCTGCGAAGAGGCCGGCCTGGGGGTGTTCCAAAGGATGGTCGCGCCCGTCTGGGTGATGCTCACGGCCTGCACATTCGAAGGCGCGGGAAAGTCGATCACCATGGCCTGTAACTCGGCCAGTGTGCCGTTGAAGACATCGAGGTCGCAGTTGCCGCTGATGCCCGGGACCGAGCCCTTGGAACAATATTGCCAGAATCGCCAGGTGGGATAAAAGCCGATGCCGAACTCCGGCTGGGCGGTGTTTATGTCGCCACACGCGGTGCAGACGTCGTTTCCACACCAGTCCGCAACCCAGAGCGGATGATTGATCAGGCAGCAGTCACACCCGCCGCAGGAGCAACTGGTCGAGGTCTTGCAGAAGCGATTGATATAGCTGCCGCTGACATAAACGCCGCCCACTACGCCGGTCTCCTCCTCGACCCGGGCCAGCCATTGCCGGGCCCAATCGCACACGCTGGAGGCTCCTGCTGGCGGATAGATGGTACCGGTATTCGGATCGCTGTTGTCCTTGGTCTCCAGGTCCAACATGGGCGGTAGGTAGCCGGAGGTAATGTAGGGACGGGCATACTGCAGGAAGTAATCGGCTTCGACCTGCGGCGTGCGCGTCCAGATCGCGTAGTGATAGGGGCCGACCAACAGCCCGGCCGCGCGTGCGTTGGCCATGTTTTGAGCGTAATAAAGATCCGGATCTCCGTTGGGTACGCCATAATGGGTGATCCGGATGAAGGCGAAACGCCGGCCACTGTTGTAAATGCTGCTCCAGTTGGAGGGCCCGAGATTGCCCTGGTAGGCGGAAACGTCGATGCCAAGCGGACGCTGGGCCAGCACCGGCAAAGCCGACGGAAGGAGCCCAACCACCATCCACACTACCACTGTGCCCCGGCGCCGTTCAGACAGGCCGGGAAATCCTGAATCGAACCACATGCAATTACCCTCCGAAAAAATCACCGAGCACAGAAAGGAAGCGACTCCGCTGAATTATATACTCCTTCAGTGAAACACACAAGCAGCTCTCCGTCGGCGCAAGCGGCATCGAACTCATCGAATGACCGGGCGCGATGGCAAGCCAACCCCGCGCAGAATATGTGTGTGGCACCGGTGTCTCGCCGATCCAGGGGGGGCGGGCATCTTGGCCACCGGTCTCGGGGGGCAGGCATCTTGCCCGCCGGTCTCGGGGGACAGGCATCTTGCCCGCCGGTCTCGGGGGGCGGGCATCTTGCCCGCCTTCCTGAATCCCAACGCGAGCGGGCGTTTTCCGACAAACGGCCAGTACGGAGCCCGGCCGCTACGACGAGAACGGTACAGCAACGAACGGCCAGCACCGAGCCCGGCCGCTACGAAGGTGTGGGAAACGGCCGGCTATCCGGCTTTCGCCAAATATCCGGGGTGGCCGCTTCAGGTGGGGCGCGAAACGTACTCGGTCCTGCCGACTGTATCGCCGGCAACGCTTGGGCATTCTGTGACGGTTTTGCCAAACACGCCGCCTGCAAAGGCCGATGTAACCACTGGTATCGCTTCCGTGTCGTTCCGGCAGTGGCCGGTGATTGCGCGCGGAGGACGGCCGGCAGGCACGACGGGTGCCACGGCCTTGAACACCACAGCGCAAGGTCGTAGCGGGCGGGCCGGGTACCCGGCGAAAGCCGGGTGCCGGCGGTTTTGCGGGCAGAACGGCCGGTACAGTGCCCGGCCGCTACAGAAAATGGCCCACTCTGCGCTGTAGGGTTGAAGCAGTTCGTCAGGGCATGCCAGCCCGCGGTGCCGCCGCGATGGCTTAATCGTTCAAACCCCGAGGCGTTGTCGTGGAAAAATACGGAGACATCCTGACTACCGGCGAGGTCGCGAAAATCTGCAAGGTCGCCCCGCGGACCGTGTCCAAGTGGTTTGATACCGGGCAGCTTCGCGGCTACCGCATCCCCGGCAGCAAGGACCGGCGAATCCCCCGCCAGCAACTCGTGCGCTTCATGAAAGCCCACGGCATGCCCCTGGACGAGATCGAGACCGGCCAGACCCGGATCCTCATCGCCGACCCGGAAACCGAACTGACCGGCCTGATCCAGCAGGCGCTCATGGCCGGCGGCCAATACGAAGTTCGCACAACCGAGTCAGCCTTTGAGGCCGGAGCCATCACGGAAACCTTCCAACCACACGTGCTCCTGGTCGATCTCGATCTGCCGGGCATCGATGGGCGCACGCTGGCCCGCTTCTTTGCCGGTCGGGCCGAGCTCAAAGGCACGCAAATCATCGGCATGAGCGCCGCCCTTACCGACCCGGATCGCCAAGCCCTGCTGCAACAGGGCTTCCACTACCTGATCGCCAAGCCATTCCATATCCGCGAACTGGCGGATTTGATTCAGCGGGCCCTGGATACGCCGCGCAGCGGCTGAGAGATGACGCGTGAGAAGAGTCTCTCGCGGGAAATGGTACGGGTTTGGATGGCCCCTCACCAACAACAATGCCCGCGCCGGTGATGGCGCGGGCCATTCCTGTGCTGTTCTTTTTCCTTTGCGGTATTAACCGTTGATCGCCACCATATAAACCGGCGGTTCGGCCTGCGTGGCCGCACGAAGTGCGCGGGCCGCCTCGGTCAGCAGATAGGCAACCACCGCCGTTCCGCCCTGGTCGGGATGCGGCCCTTCCGAAGTCAAGGCATCGTGGCATCCCCCCGTCGCCGCGTCGATCAGGCTCACGCCGGCCAGGTTATGGCCCGCGAACCAGCGGGCGGCCAGCTCGGCCCGCTCACCATAGACGGCCCGGCCGGTGATCTGCTCGGCTACGCAAAGCAGCTCAACCACTGCCGCCGTATCTGCCGGCTGCTGATCGTACAACGCTTTGTCTGAGCCCAGTTGCCATCCGCCCCGGGTGCCGGGCGGAACGAAAAGGTCGGTATCGAAGAACTCGCCAAGCAAAAAATCAGTACAGCTTTCGGCCATGGCCGTGTAGCGCGGCTCGTCGAGCATCTGGCCGGCGAGCCACAGCCCGTGCGGGATGCAGGCGGCCGTCGTCTCCCACTCCGACCCGAACCATCCCCACGCGCCGCCGAGGCCGGGGACAAAGCATTCATCCACCAGCCAATTGGCCAGGGTTCGGACCCGTTCGAGGTCCCGTCCGGGATCGGCCGAGTGGAGCTGTCCAATCGCAATCAGCCAGTTCGCCGCGGCCCGCGGCGAGCGCGCATCGTCGGCATGGGGGAGGAGTTCCCGCCACCAATCAGCCGCTCTGAGCCGAATGTCAATGGGCAATTCCGAGACCAGCACCGCCGCCAACGCCCGGGCGAGGCAGGACTGGATGAGTACGTCGTCTCCGCCGGCCGTCCAGATGCCCCGCCGGTCGCACACATGGTAAACCCGGCCATCATCGCGACGACTGCGCTGCAGGCATTCAAAGTACGTCCGGGCCAGCGGATGCACCAACTCGCCCCGCGCCGAATCGCTCACCTGGGCACACAATCGAAGGGCATTCGCATTGTCGATCGCGCTGTAGCCTCGAAACCGATCGGGGCAGTCGCCGATGGCCGCGTGCAGCAAACCTCTTGAATCCGTCAAGCGCCGAAGGTGCTCCAGCCGGGGGGGAACCATGCGCATCATCGAGGCCTCCTTAGACAGGTGAATTCATGTGCCTGCTACCCCATAACTTCGGAAAACTGACGGGCTCGGGTGAGCAAAATGGCCAATAAATGCGCGCGGAAATGAAACACCCCATCCCAACCCGGGCGATCGAAGGGGTCAACGGCCCTGCCAGTACTGGGAAGTGGGATGCAGCGAACCGCGGATCAGCGTTGCACCGGCGAAATGCCCCGCTCGAAGGAGCGAACCGTTCAGGACGATCGGGCCAGCCGTAAGACTTCGTTAACGAGCTTGCGAATGCCCTCAAACACGCTGGCCGGGCCCTTGCCCAGCATGTAGGCCGGGGTCGACACAATCTTGTTCTTCTCGTCAACCACGAAGCTGTCGCAGGCGCATTCGACGTGGACGGCGCCCATGCGCTCAATGGCGGCGGCGGTTTCGCGCTCATTTCCGATCGTCAGTCTCGATCCCGGGGCACGCCGGCCGGTGATGCGAGCCAACATGGCCGGGGCAATGCAGATGGCTCCGATGGGTTTGCCGGCGGCGAGCATTTCGCCGACGAGCCGCTCCACCTCCGGGTTGACCTGGCATTCCGGGCCATCCTTGGCAAAGGTGGACAGGTTCGTGGCCGCACCGTAACCGCCGGGAAAAATGAGGGCGTCTATGTCGCCGGCCTTGACCGAGGCGAGATCGACAATCGCCCCGCGAGCGATCCGGGCGGACTCCGTCAGCACGTTCCGGCGTTCGGAGGATGCCGGCTCCCTGGTCAAATGGTTAACCACGGCGGCCTGATCCACGTTCGGCGCACAGCAGACGGCCTGGGCGCCGGCCTGGTCGAGCGCCAACAGCGTCAGCACGGCCTCGTGGATCTCGGAACCGTCGAAAACTCCGCAACCCGAAAGACAAACGGCTACGCGCGCCATATTGGTACCTCCTGAGTCCAACAAATAGACGACCCACGCCTGTCACCGGACCTGCTGAGTCGGAAACGGGCCGACTGAATGCATCTTACGACATCCGAAGATTATTCTCGACTTCGAATCTGGTGCAACGCTTGCACTATCAGCATTTGGAGGTATACTTAATCCCGAATTTCCCAGATGACACTTGCGGCGGCGTATACTGAGGTGACGATTTCCCCCGTGAATACAGGCGCAAACGAAGCTCAAGCCGCTGAAACCTGGAGAATCCAATGGGTGAAGCAC